>Ga0307372_10012844_pt1 | contig 10909 bp, 10 predicted proteins | sample OX1MG_FD_202533 | JGI IMG/M metagenome (GOLD analysis project Ga0307372, IMG submission 202533) | Soil microbial communities from Risofladan, Vaasa, Finland - OX-1 | ecosystem: Environmental > Terrestrial > Soil > Coastal area > Acid sulfate soil | place: Finland: Risofladan, Vaasa | collected...
GACGACGGCGTTTTTCGCATCGCGCGGCGGGTAGCCAAAGACCGCGTCATCTCGACCGTTGACCCCGAGGCCCGCCACGGACATAAGTCGAAGTCGCGCCGATTCGATGGGTTCAAGCTTCATGTTTCGCTCGACCCGGACTCGGAGTTGATCGACGACGTCGTGGTGACGCCCGCCAACACACCCGATCGCGACGCAGTGCCGGCCCTCGTCGCACCGCTCCTCGAGCGAGAAGACAAGCCCGAGATCGTGGGCGACGCCGCCTACGGCGACGGCGCCACGCGCGCCGCGCTGGAAGAAGTCGGGATCACCGTCGTGGCCCGCGTGCCACCCGTGCGCAACACGACCGGCGGCTTCACGAAGGACCGCTTCGTCGTCGATCTCGACGCGTCAACGGTCACCTGTCCCGCCGAGCAGACGGTCGCCATTCGTTTCGATCGTCACGGCGCGGGCGTGGCCCGTTTCGCTACCCACTGCGCGACGTGTCCGCTGGCGAATCAGTGCACCACGTCACGACACGGCAGGAGCATCACCGTCCATCCCCAGGAGGCACTACTGCAGCGCGCTCGCGCCGAACAGCGCGACCCGGCCTGGTGGGTTCGCTACCGGGCCGATCGTCCGATGGTCGAGCGAAAGATCGCTCACTTTGTAGTTCGGGCCTGGGGCGAACGACGAGCGCGCACCCGCGGATTGGCCCGTGTCGCCACCGATCTCGACACGAGAGCTGGTGCCATCAACCTGGCGCGACTCGCGGTCCTCGGTCTCGCGTTCGAAAGAGGTGGGTGGAGCATCGCGGGGACCTGAGATTCCTCGGTTGTTGCCACCAAATCTCACCCGAAACGTGCATCGATCGCGCACTCGATGCATTGAATTGCGTCACTTTTCAACCATTGCGTTCTCGATACACCAATCAACGTCGCATTGACCCACCGCGAGCTGAGAAATGCCCTTACTTCAGCGCCGTCCTAGCGCATGGTGGGCATCGTTTCAACAGCACCATGGCCCGTCTTTGTCGCCGCCGGAGCAGTGATCGGGTTGCTGGTCGGTCTATTCGGCGTGGGAGGCTCGTCGGTCGCCACGCCGCTCCTCGCCGTGCTTGGTGTTCCAGGGCTACTGGCAGTCGCCTCCCCGCTCCCTGCAATGATCCCAGTGGCTCTCGGTGCTGCAATTCCCTATATGCAAAACGGTACGGCTCGGCCCCGTGCTGCAGGCTGGACGCTTCTTGGCAGCGTGCCAGCGGCCATCGCAGGAGCGTTCCTGTCCCAGGTGATCGGCGGCTCTCTGCTGCTGTACGCCTCGGGCGTCGTCCTCACGATTGTCGGGATTCGCGTCCTTAGACCGATTGGCGAAACACTGCAGCTTGCGGGCACGATCCGGCGCAAGAACCGACTTCTCCTGGTCGCCGCCTCTGCTGGTGTCGGACTCTTCTCCGGGCTCCTTGCCAACGGTGGAGGATTCCTGCTCGTCCCGATGTACCTCATCATCTTCGGTCTCGACATGCGCCAGGCTGCGGGAACGAGCCTGCTCGTCATCTCCGTGTTGACTGTGTCGATTCTCGCTGCCCACGCTGCGCTTGGACATATCGACTGGACCGTTGCCGGGGCATTCGCTCTCGGCGCTGTCCCAACCAGCGTCTTGAGCGGCAGACTCGCCCAAAGGGTCACCAGGGGGAACTTGCAAAAGGCGTTTGGCTGGTTCCTTGTCGCATCAGGGATCGCGTTTGTTCTCTACCGCATTCTCGGCGGTTAGCCAATGGGCCGGTATATGGGAATCAGTGACTTCTCGCTGATGACGCCCATCTCTCAGACAGCCTGCTGATTTCGCCTCATGACAGCAGCGAGAGAGCACGAAGTAGGGGTGTCGAGGTCCTCTCAGAATCCCTCGTTTATGGGAAAGCTACACGCTTGATCAACTATCAGGTAACTGACAAACTAGTAAGGTGCCTAACAAAACTGAGGAGTCAAATCTCGAAGCGGCGGGGTCGTGGGCCAAGAAGTATTTCCTTGCGAGCCGGGCTTTGATGGAATCCGTCCTGCGTCCGTACGATCTCGGAAACACTCAGTGGTACGTCCTTTATCTGCTGGCAAAGGACGGGCCGATCAAGCAGCGAGACCTGACACGCATGCTCGAGATTGAACGAGCGACACTCAGCGCCGTGATCAGTGCACTCGTGCGCAAAGGGCTCATCGACCAAATGTCTGACCCGGAGGATCAGCGTCAGAGAGTGCTGCAGTTTACGACTGCTGGCAAAAACCTATGGGCGACGCTTCCCGATCCGATTGGACTTATCACCAGAGTCGCCTTCGATGGAGTCGACGACGAGGACATTGCGACAACAAATCGGATCCTCCGGGAAGCTACGCAGCGGCTCATCAACTACAAAGAGGGGAGAAAGTAAGTGATGCCAATCCTTGTAACTGGTGGTACGGGTCTCGTTGGATCGCGCCTTTTGAAGGGATTCGTAGAAGCAGGCATTGATTGCCGTGCGCTGGTGCGACCCAGCAAGGAACTTCCAACTGGAGTTACGCCAATCGAGGGAGACATCCTTCGTCCCGAATCATTGGCAGCAGCCGTTGGTGGTGTGTCTGCAATTATTCATCTCGCCGCCACGTTTCGCACAAGTGACGAAGGCGCAATCTGGCGAGTCAATCTCGAAGGCACTCGTAACTAACCTCATCGCTGGCGAGGAGTGCATCGTGACGCCCCGCATCTTCGATCAACAAAGCAGTGTGCTGCACGGCCACGACGAATTACGTGGCTTTAAGTGTTGTTGCCTCCGTTAAGGGCAATGTAGGCGAACCGCTCTTGATCGATCCGTGAGGGATTTACTCGGTCGTCGCAGCGTCGGCCGTTAGATTCTGTCTCTCTCGCGAGCTTCAGCAAATTGGAGGGACGGAATGTGGGATTTACTCAGCACGAATTTGAGAGAATTTTCCAAAGTCCTTGGTACTACTAATGGGCCGCTCGGGTCTCGATCCCGACACCTTGAGAGTGTTTCCAGAACGTCCACTGACGTCCATCAGCGTCCAGATTTGTTGGCCGGACGAAGTGCAGCGTCCACCAACGTCCACTGACGTCCTCTCACGTTTGTACTCGTGGCTAGACTATTGGCTAGACCAGGGTTCGTTTCATTGTCAAGTCACTATTCGAATTCGAGGGGCTGACAGCGAGGAGTCTGAGCTGCGGCCCTGGGAGGAATAGACATTGACCCAGGGGATTTCCTCCCCAACTTTGCCGGCGCGGCTCAGCGGTGCCAAATGCTCGTACGAACTGGGAGCGCGTTGGATGTACGTTTTCGGGAGGCAAGCTGACACCCACGGCTTGGCCAATCGACCACGCAACATGTTCACCGCGTTGACTACGTAGCCTTTCGTGACGCCGTGTTGGACGAGAGTGGCCCTGGTAATCGAAGCCGTCCGTTCGTACGCAAGGTTTGCAATGCCTTCAAGGTCACCAGGCCGCGCCATTCGTCGGTCTGCGCGGGCGACCATGCAGCCCAATCAAATGTCCAGCCCCCGTCGCCTTGTTGGCCCGCTTCCAACGCGTCGAGGCAGACACTGATCTGCTCGTTAGTGAATAGCGCCCGACTTCGAGCGGCTGGACTAGGGGAGAGCGTGAGTGCGCTAAGGGTCTCGTCGTCGGTGCCGCCGGGTACTGGCACCGACCCGTCCGGCCGCAGCAAGTGCCGCAAGGTCTCGATGACCCGGACCGCTCGGTCCGCATCGGCGGTGCGGTCGAGGAAGTCAAGGGCGTACTTCAACCAGTAGGCGTTCAAGTCTTCTACGTGACGGAGTCGCTGCCAGCACCACTCGTCAGCTGCGTCGAGCCAGGCAGTGCGGGCGCCAGCCTGGCCGAGAAGCGCCGCCAGTCCGAACGTAAGATGCGAGCCGCCGTCGGGCACCATCCACGCTGCGAGCGGATAGCCAGCAGCGGTCGGAAGCACGAACGGCACACCGCCGTCTGATTCGGCCACGGTTGCCACCCAGTCCGCCACGTCGGCGAGCGGGTCGCCAAGCGCATCGAGTTCGTCGAGGACCTCCAGTGCGTGCAGGGTCGAAGTCGTCTCGCTGTAGGGGCCGCGGACATCTGGCTCCAATGCATGCCCGTACCCACCATCGGGGTTGCGATACGCCGCCAACGCACGCAGTACCGGCTCGATCGGAGAGTCGTGCAACAACACCGCCGCCCGGTGACGGTCCAACAGCCGTGCCGAAGAGTAAATGAACCAATCGGCGGCAGCCACGTCAACAGTCACGTTCCCAACACTAGAGATCAGCCGGCGCTGCTTCTTCCACAAATCGGACGAGATATCGAGACGCGCTGAGACCGGTCAGTGCCCGCACCTCATCGGACATGTGCGCCTGGCTGGCGTACCCGGCCTCAAGCGCCCGCTCGACCAAGGTTGGCCCGGGCACCCGCGTCAGACGGCGCAACCGCAGCACCCGAGCCAACACCTTGGGCGCGTAGCCCACCGCCGCCATCGTGCGACGGTGGAGCTGCCGTTCGCTGATCCCGAGGTCAGCGGCTACTGTCGCGACCCGCACTTCCGGACGGCCCAGCCGGTGCGCCGCCGCTGCCACTATGGGATCAGGCATGACCCGCCGCCGGTGCGCAAAATCGGCCAATAGCCGCAGGCGGCCCGAGGTGGAAGTCGAGGCGAGTAGGTCCGCCATCCGCATAGATTCGGAGCCGAACACGTCATCGGCGTTTACTTGGTAATTGCACACTGCCGACGCGGGCAGTCCGAGAAAGGCGCCCGCCGCGCCCGGTCGCAACCGCAGCCCACTGGACCGTAACCCCTCTGGGAGCCACACGGTGCGCGGCCCAGTATCGGGCCCGGCGATCACCAGCTCGCGCTCAGCCAGCCAGATCAAATCGACGCATCCGTCCGGCACGATCAACTGCTGCCCGCCAGACCCCGTCCGCTCCCACAGACACGCCACCGCACCCCGCAGATCAACACGCGGCGGATACTCGCGATACTTCCCAGTCATTACACCAAGTTATTGCAACACTCGATCAGTTTCGGGAGGGGCTCATCCGTTTGCCATTTCGTCTGAAGACGCGCTCGACTTGATCAATGACCTCGATCACGCGCTCAACATGCTCGCAGGGTAGGAGCTTTGGAGTACACCGGGCACTGCTTCGAGGAGTCAGCTGTATTCGACAAAACGACGGCGGTTCCTTCCGACGGGCCTGTTGCAAAATCCGCCCATGAAGGACGATGTCCTATTCTCTTGCAGTCCCGCCACCAGACCGTCCTACAGTTCGGAGGAATGGATACTGCGGACTGGTACCAGCACTTTGCTATGCAAGAGGCTCGAGGCAGCTCGCTTTGCTACGAGCAGTGGGCTTCAGGCATCGCAGAAGACCAGGAGTTGCTGGCATTGGTCGATCAGCTTCCGAACAGGAATCGTCAGCCAAATCTTGTGTTGGCAGCGTCTCGGCTGGCAGGTATCCGTCCAGCGCCATTCGAGGGGTTCCGGGAGCAGTTCATGGCCCTTTGGCCCGAGATCCGTGCCATCGCCCTCGAACATCGAACCCAGACGAACGAAGTGGGGCGATGCGCGGTCCTCGTGCCGCTGCTCGCTTCGCTTCCCCAGCCCCTGGCGCTCCTTGAGGTTGGGGCTTCGGCTGGACTCTGCCTCTATCCAGACAAGTTCAGCTACCAGTACGGCGAGGCCGATCGCATCGATCCGAATGATGGACCCTCGACTGCGATCTTGCAGTGCGCGACGACGGGTCCGGTCCCGCGTCCATTGAAGCTCCCCGAGATCGCGTGGAGGACGGGGATCGACCTCAACCCCCTGGATGTCAGCAATGCAGACGACATGCGGTGGCTTGAGGCGCTGGTGTGGCCTGAGCACGAAGAGAGGAGGAGCCGCCTGCGGAGCGCGATCGAGTTCGCGCGCACCGATCCACCCGCGCTTGTGAAGGGGAACCTTCTCGGCACATTGCAAGAGACGGCGGCATCGGCTCCACGGGACGCGACCCTCGTTGTCTTCCATAGCGCGGTGCTGACCTACCTGAGTGCCGACGAGCGCTCGATGTTCACTCACACCGTCCAGCAATTGCCCGGGCACTGGATCTCGAACGAGGGTGCTGCGGTCATCCAATTTCCACCAGGCAGCCTTCCGGAACGGTCCGACTCGAGCACGTCGGTCTTCGTGGTCGCCCTGGACGGCAAGCCACTTGCGTATGCAGGGCCGCATGGCCAGTGGCTCGACTGGTTCGGTCAATCTCCATCCGAAGGCGCCGTCGCCGGTTGAGACCGCCCCCGAAAAGGATGGGTGAGGCGAAAACGGTTCCCCGGTGGCTCTCGGTGCTTGCTGTTGCGAGGACCACACCCCGCGCATTTCCGAAGTGCCCATAAAGTTCGGGCTAGTTGATGAACTACGCATATTCATCCGCCCAATCATCCTCGGAGGCGGGAAGAGATGGCTACGTGGCGGGGTCCACATTAACCTTGAACTGCTCGAAATGCAGCGCTTCTCTCATGGTTCGATGTACCTCAGTTACTCTCCGGTGTCCGGTTAATTACTAGACCCACCTTCGGCAGTTCGTCATTGTGATTCGGCCTGGGTTTCCTGGAGAGTCGGGAACTGCCTCAATCATTAATCTTCGCGTGCGCTCCAATCGTTTTGGGTCAAGATCTGTTCGTCGTCGAAGAATCGATACTTCCATTTCGTCGAGAATGTCGTCGCTCCATCTTGCGCGCAAGTTAAGTTGCCGCTTTCCCGTCACTCTGATCAAGAGATCGATCGCGGATCGCGGGATCGTGTAAGACGCACGCATCGTAAACAACTACGAACGCCACAACTATTCGCTATAGAGGCCCAGTTCCTCGGCCTCATGCGTCAGGTCTTTGTAGACAGATTGGCGACGCTGTTCATCTTTACGCTGATGCGCAAGAACGTCGAGGAGACGAATCCTTCTGTGGGACCCCACTTTTCGGAAGGGAATCTCACCAGACTCCAGAAGCCCTACGAGAAACGGACGAGAAACCTTCAGAAGATCCGCTGCTTGCTGGGTAGTAAATTCGGCGTGAATTGGAGCAACCGTAACCGCATTCCCTTTCGCCAACTCATCAAGAACTTCGATGAATAGTCTGAAAGCTTGAGCGGGGACTGTGACTTTCGTGTCGGGAGAGTCATCAACGCATAGGACAAGCCGCCCCGACGGTGATGGGTGAAGTCGCAGATGTGAAGCGAGCATCGCCACGGCATCCGCGGCGTGCGAGGACGCTTCGTCGTCTGGAATGACTAGATCCTGAAGATTGATTGGAGACATGGATCCATCATGGCACAAGATAGGCCCTAAACGCAATAAACGAAATAAACGAAGTAATCAAAAGGGACAACTCTTGTCCTTCCGGCCGACCCGAGAGTCGGATCGCTGGGTGTCTACATTCCCTGGGGAGGCTCACTACTCCAGACCTCGATTCATTTCTTCGGCCCGATATTCGTGATGGATACGAGAACGCCCCGAACACGACACTCGCCAACTGATAGGGCGCTTCGTCCGGACTTGACAAGTAATCCCTAACGGTTTAGTATCCATAACAGTTAGGGGAGGTTCGAAAGTGCAGCAGGAAGTTGTGCTGGCGATGCTGGCAAAGGAGCCGAGCCACGGGTACGAGTTGCGCGCTCGTCTCGGCCGGGCGCTCGGACCGCTCGCCGAGGGGATCAGCGAGGGCCAGATGTACGTCACGCTCACCCGGTTGGAGAAGGGTGACTTCGTCGCCCGGATCGACGCGCCGACCGAGCGGTCCGATCGCAAGGTTTACTCCCTCACTCCTGCGGGCCAGGAGCGGGTGACGGAGTGGCTGTCGGAGGTGAGCTGGCCGCGGCCCGACCTCGCTGACTTCCATATGAAGCTCATTGTCGCCGCGCAGAGCGCACTCGCTGACCCCATCAGCATCATCGATGCGCAACGTCGCGACCTGCTGCGGCGCCTGCGAGATGTGGGGCACGCCGTGATGGCGGAGCGAGAGGACTCCGACGCAAGGTTACTCCTCGAAGGTATCGTCCTTCGCCTACAAGCCGACGTGCGCTGGTTGCAAGCCTGCGAGATTGCCTGGACGAAACGGAGAACACAGCAATGAATACCACGGCCACCGCGGCAGTGAACGCCCCGCCCACCGTGCTCGTGCACGCTAAGGGTTTGCGAAAGGAGTACGGCAGCGGTGAGGGCTACGTGCACGCGCTCGACGCGGTCGACCTCGACGTCAGTCGCGGCGAGGCCGTGGCGGTCATGGGTCCGAGCGGTTGCGGCAAATCGACGCTGCTCCATCTGATCGGCGGGCTCGATCGTCCAAGCGCTGGTGAGTTGACGGTCGCGGGACAACGCGTCGATCAGCTCTCCGAACGCGGCCTTGCGCACCTGCGTCGCGACGAGATCGGCTTCGTCTTTCAGGCGTATCACCTCATGGACGAGCTCACGGCGCAGGAGAACGTCGAACTGCCAGCACTTCTTGCTGGCTACTCGCCGAGCGAGGCTCGTGCCCGCGCCACCGCACTCCTCGAACAGGTGGACCTCGCCGATCGCGGCCGGCACCTTCCCTCGATGCTGTCGGGCGGTCAACGCCAACGCGTCGGAATCGCGCGAGCACTCGTGAACGATCCGGAGATCCTGCTCGCGGACGAACCGACCGGCAACTTGGACAGCGCCGCGGCGTACGACTTGCTTCGACTTTTGGGAGACTTGCACGCCGAGGGTTTGACCTTGATCATCGTCACCCATGACGAGCGGATCGCCGCGACCGCGGACCGTCTGATCTCGATGCGCGATGGAGCCTTCATCGATGAGACACGGTTGACCGGCGGCTCACGAGGTAACTTCGGCACCTTTGCGGACTGGGAGCGGCTCGGGTGAGTCACCAGAATGGAGTGAATCAACCGCCCCGTGCCGCGCGGAAAAGGGCAGTGAAAGGTCGAGCGCTGCTGATCTCTCGTCTCGTGCGGCGAGATATTCGTCTTCACCTGGCCCAAGCACTTCTGTTCGTCATCGCGATCGCTGTCGCGAGCGCCACGCTCACGATGGCGCTTTCGCTCAATGGCGTGACCAACCATCCTTACGCCGCGACCCGCGCGGCAACGAAGGGTCCCGACGTCGTCGGCTACGTGACGGCGCCCCAGGCCAAAAACTTGATTCATGACACTGGGGTTGCGGCGTCGAGCGGCCCGTATCCGCTCGCCTCAGACACCATCCGCTTCGACGGGCGCAATGCCGACGCCTTGGTCGAAGGCCGCGTCACCGCACCAGCTGCAATTGATCGGCCACTGATTACCGCTGGAAGTTGGGTGCGACCAGGTGGCGTAGTCATCGAGCGCACTTTCGCCGATGCGCTCGGCGTTTCGGTCGGTGATCGGGTCACTCTTAATCACAAGTCGTTCATGGTTGCTGGGATCGCGGTCACTGCGGCCCAGCCGCCGTACCCCAATCTCTGCTGGGGCACCGCTGTGGTTTCGCTCAAGATCAAAGGTGGCCGTGAAACAAGCGATCAAGGAGCATGCGCCAACCTCAACTTCGTAGGAGAGCAGAGAAATGTCGGCCTGGTCTGGATGACGGAATCCGACGTGGCCGGAATGGTTTCTGAGGGGCACGGCATCAACGATTACGCGCTCGACCTCAGGCTCCCCAATCCGGCCGACGCACAGGCCTTCGCGAATATCCATACTTTCGTGCCTGGTCGATCTCTTGCACTCTCGACGTGGGAGGGCGTCGCCTCCGCGGATGCTCTGTTGGTAAATGACCAACGAGGGGTGCTGAAGCCGGGGGCGTTGCTACTCACCTTGCTCGCTATTGCCAGTGTGGCCGTCCTCGTTGGCCGCCGGTTGTCGGAGTACGCCCGACGGGTCGGTCTCTTGAAGGCGGTCGGCGGGACGCCGAGTGTGATCGCGGGGACGTTTCTTCTAGAGAACCTCGTACTCGCGCTTATTGCGTCACTCGTTGGCCTCATGGTTGGATGGTTGGTCTCCCCGCTCCTTACCAACCCCGGCGCGGCCCTTATCGGTACTGCCGGCGCACCGTCAATCTCGCTGAGCACGATCGTTGAGGTCGTCGGTGTCGCGATCGTGGTAGCGCTGGTCGCGTGTCTCGTGCCAGCTATCCGTGCGGCACGCGGCAGCACGGTTGACGCGATGAACGACGTGGCGCGTCCTCCGCGCCGTAGAGGAACTCTGATCCGGATGTCGAGGAGGCTGCCGATACCAGCTCTGTTTGGCCTTCGGTTGGTCGCACGACGTCCCCTCCGGGCGCTGCTCAGCGCGGCCAACGTCGCGGTGACCGTCGCGGGCATCGTCGCTGTAATCGCGTTTCACGCCGACGTACACAGCAAGCTTTCTATCGCCAGTGGACTGACTGCGGGAGGGTTGTCTGACCCGGTGGTGAACCGTGATGAGCAGATGCTCGCAGTCATTACGATCATGCTCATTGTGCTCGCAGTGCTCAACGCGTTTTTTACGACCTGGGCGAGCGTGCTTGACGCGCGCAGATCGTCGGCGCTGATGCGCGCGCTCGGCGCACGTGCACGACAGGTGAGCTCTGGGCTCGTCGTGGCGCAGTTGCTCTCGGCTCTTCCAGGCGCCATTATCGGTGTCCCGCTCGGTATCTTGCTCTTCAGGGCCGCGGTGCAAGCCGGTAGTCTGCCGTCACCGCTCTGGCTCATCACGATTGTGATCGGGACGCTCGTCGTCATTGCCGCGCTCACGGTCGTCCCGGCTCGCATCGGATCGACGCAATCCATCGTCGAAGTCCTTCAAACCGAAGCGACGTGACAAGCGCACGGTATTCGTCGCGATCATCATCGGTGGTATGCGCTGGCGCCCGGTGGAGGCAGTGAGAAAGCTCGCCATGGGAACGTTTGTGGGCCGCCCGGGTCTCGATCCCGGCACCTTGGGATTAAAAG
>Ga0307372_10012845_pt1 | contig 10909 bp, 8 predicted proteins | sample OX1MG_FD_202533 | JGI IMG/M metagenome (GOLD analysis project Ga0307372, IMG submission 202533) | Soil microbial communities from Risofladan, Vaasa, Finland - OX-1 | ecosystem: Environmental > Terrestrial > Soil > Coastal area > Acid sulfate soil | place: Finland: Risofladan, Vaasa | collected...
AATTCGAACAGCTGGCCCACGTGGCCGAGCTGCACGTGGCCGAGCTGACGGGCCTGCCGCTCACGCCCACGGGGGCGCCCGTCGAGGTCGCCGTCGTCGGCCCCGGGGCCTGGGCCTGGCAGACGGTGGAGGACTGGCGGTTCCTGCTCGACGCCATGACCGGCACTGCCGGCGACGACTCGGGGGGCGACGACTCCCCGGGCGGTGACCCCGGGAGCGGCGATGCGTCCGGCGGGGGCGCCGCTGCCGTGCCGGGGGAGGAGCGCGGGACGCCGCCGGGGCCGCCGGCATCGGCACCCGACGTGCCGGGGCTCGGCCTCGCCGACCTCGGGCGCCCCCTCGACGAACCCGAGGTACGACCCGCCGACCTCGTCGCCCGGTGGATGGCGACCATGGGGCCGATGCTCGCCGCCATGCAGCTCGGCTCGGCGGTCGGGCACCTGGCGCGCTCCACCATGGGCCCCTACGAGCTGCCCATCCCCCGCCCCGCGTCGCGCCTGCTGGTGGTGCCGGCCAACGCCACGCGCTTCGCCGAGGACTGGAGCCTCGCCCCCGACGAGGTGCGCCTGTGGGTCTGCCTGCGGGAGATGACCGTCCAGGCCGTGCTGTCGAGGCCGCACGTGGCGGCGCGGGTGCGCGACCTCCTCGTGCGCGTCGTGCAGGGCATGGCGGCGGAGGCCGCTGGCCTCGTCGACCGCCTGCAGGACATCGACCCCTCCCAGCCCGACGCGCTGCAGGGCCTCATCGGCGACCCCACTGCCTTGATGAACCTCGAGCCCTCCCCCGCACGCCAACGGGCGTCCGACGATCTCATGGCCGTGGTGGCCGCCCTGCTCGGGTACGTGGAGCACGTCCTCGACCTGGCCGCCGCCCGGCTCCTCGGTGGGCGGGGCGCCATCGCCGAGGCCTGGCGGCGCCGGCAGGTGGACCGCGAGACGTCGGAGCGCGCCGCCGAGATGATGTTCGGCCTCGACCTCGGGCCCGCGCAGATCGACCGGGGAGCGGACTTCGTGCGGGGCGTGCGCGACCGCGCCGGTGACGACGGCCTGGCCCGGTTGTGGTCGGGGGCCCGGACCCTGCCGACGCCCTCCGAGGTGGACGCCCCCGGGCTGTGGCTCGAACGGATCAGCCTCGACGACGCCTGACCCTGTCGGCTGACGCCTGGCGCCTGACCTGACGGCCGCCTGACCTGGCGGGCTCTGGCGGGCTGGCGAGGTCAGGCGGGCGCAGCGGGAGCCGGAGCGGGCTCTTCTTCGGGCACGCCGAGGTCCCACTCGAGCTCCAGGTACTCCCGCTCGGCGTCGCGCACCACACGCTCGCGGTTGCGCCTGAATTGCGGGTCGTGCGGAGGGAGGAGCGTGAGGCGCGCCAGGGTGCGGTCCCGGAACGGCGAGATCACGGAATCCTCGCCGTAGGTGGACTGCACCTCCCAGTGGGGGGCGACAGGGCCCAGGTAGACGACGCGGACATGGCCTCGTGGGGGCTGGGGCTCCTCCTGCTCCTCGAATTCCTCGGCCACATCGCCTCCTTGGTGGGCGCCACACCGGTGATCGGGGGGAAAGACGGCGACCCCGGCGGCGGGCCCAGCCTAACGGGTGGCGGCCGCGCCCTTCTCCCGCCATCCGACCCGGCTGCCGGCGCTCCCACCAGGGACTTGGGAGAAACCGAGGGAAAGTGTGCGGACTCACAGGTTTTCCCAAGGCGCGTTTGGGAACGTCTCGGGGGAACAGCTGGGACCGGCGGCGGGCTGCCGGGCGGGCCCGGCGTGAGGGATCCGGGCGCCACCCCCGTAATCCATACGGGACGGCGTGACGGAAACACCTCGCTGGTAGTCTGAACCCCGGTATCGGAGGCGCAATGGACAGCGAATGGATGGGCCAGGGAAGGTGCAGGGAGATGGACCCTGCGTTGTTCTTCCCGAGCGACGGCATCGGTGTGCAGGCTGCCCAGCGCATCTGCTCCGAGTGCCCCGTGAAGGGCCCGTGCCTGGAGTACGCCCTCGACAATCGGGTGGACCACGGCGTCTGGGGCGGCACGTCCGAACGGGAGCGCCGCCGCATCCTCCGGCGTCGCCGCCTCTCGAGGCTCCAGGCCACCCACACCTGAGCCCCGCCATGCGGGTCGGGCCCCCGGGGTGACGCCGGCCGTGCTCGAGTGCGTGGTGAACGTCAGCGAGGGCCGGGACGCCGCGACCGTGGCCGCCGTGGGTGCGGCCGGCGGGGACTGCCTGCTCGACGTGCACAGCGATCCCGACCACAACCGGTCGGTCCTGACACTGGCCGGCCCCGCGGTCGAGGAGGCGGTGCGCGCCGTGGCCCGGGCGGCGCTCCTGCGGATCGACCTGCGGCACCACGACGGGGTCCACCCCCGACTCGGTGCGCTCGACGTGGTCCCCTTCGTCACCTTGGGACCCGACGGTGCCCCCCTGCCCCCGGGATCGGACCTCGCCCCCGCGTTGGCGGCCCGGAACCGGTTCGCGGCGTGGGCGGGTGAGGAGTTGGGCCTTCCGTGTTTCCTCTACGGCCCGGAGCGCACCCTGCCGGAGGTGCGGCGCACCGCCTTCCGCGGGTTGTCCCCCGACACCGGCCCGACGCGGCCGCACCCGAGCGCGGGGGCCTGCGCCGTCGGCGCGCGCCACGCCCTCGTGGCGTACAACCTGTGGCTCGCCACCCCCGACGTGTCGACGGCACGCGCCATCGCCGCCGCGCTACGGGGACCGGCGGTGCGGGCGCTCGGGCTGGCGCTGCCCGGGGCGGCACAGGTGTCGTGCAACCTCGTCGACCCGCTGCGGTTCGGCCCGGCCGACGCCTTCGACGCCGTGGAGCGACTGGCCCGGCAGGCCGGCACGCGCGTGGCACGCGCCGAGCTCGTCGGGTTGGCTCCGGCCGCCGTGGTGAACGGTGTGCCCGTGACGCGCCGGCGCACCCTGGACCTCGATCCCGAACGGACCGTCGAGGCTCGCCTGGCGCAGGTCAGCGCCCCCTGAGGGACGCGACCCGGAGGGCGCGCCCGGTGCGGGCGCGCCCTCTGGACGTCACGACGCCGAAGCGGTCGCCGCCGCGCGGCGGCTCATGGCACGGGCCCGGCGCAGACGCCGGCGCTCGCGCTCCGACAGGCCGCCCCAGATGCCGAACTTCTCGCCGTTGGCGAGCGCGTACTCGAGACAGTCCTCGCGCACCACGCAGCCCCGGCACACTTCCTTGGCCTCACGCGTGGACGCGCCACGCTCCGGGAAGAACAGGTCGGGGTCGACCCCCATGCAGTTGGCCCTCGACTGCCAGTCGCGGTCCTGGCGGCCGTACAACAGTGAAACGGCGTCCACCGGTACGCCTCCCCTCACCACCTAGTGGCATATATGTAGTTACAAGTGTGTCATCATGGTCGATCACCTCTGGGGGTGCAAGGGGCAATATCCGGCGGATGCAGGTGGTATTGCACGCAGCGTGACAGCGACGCCGTCACGCACCGGCACGCGGTGACGCGCACCGTGGCATGTCCGACGCGCTATGCCTCATTGTGAGTTCGCACACGCAGGCGCGTCGAACACTCGTTCCCCGAAAGGACGTCGAGCGGCGCGAACGTGCGCTACGCGCCGCGGCGCGTGGTCGAGTGTGTCGTGCGGCGGTGCTCGAGGAAGTCCACGAGCACGTAGTCGCCGAGCGTCTCGGGCGTGGTGAAGAACGCCCTCCCGCGGTTGAGCTTGGTCATCTGCTCGACGAACCCCTGCAGCGACCGGTTGGCGTCGAGCATGAAGGTGTTGATGGTGATGCCGGCACGCGTGCAGCGCACGACCTCCGCCAGGGTGACGCGCACCGTCTCGGCCGTGGGCGGGTAGTTGAAGTCCACGGTGAAGCCGCCGACGCCGTCGGGGATGATGTGGGCGGTGGGCTCGCCGTCGGTGATCATGATGATCTGCTTGGTCCCGGTCCGGTGCGCCAGCATGCGGCGGGCGAGCATGAGCCCGTGCTGCATGTTGGTGCCGTAGACGAAGTCCCACGACACCTCGGGGAGCTCCTGGGGCTTGATCTCGCGGGCCACCTCGGAGAAGCCGACGAGCCCGAGGAAGTCGCGGGGAAAGCGCGTGGAGATCAAGGTGTGCAGTGCGATGGCGACCTTCTTGGCGGCCAGGAAGTTGTCGCGCATCGGCATCGACAGCGACAGGTCGACCATGAGCACGGTGGATGCCCGCGTCATCTGCTCGGTCCGTGAGATCTCGAAGTCGCCGGGCTCGAGGCGCACCGGGGTGCCCGCGCCGGCGCGGCTCACGGCGTTGTGGACCGTGCGCTGGATGTCGAGGGTGAAGGGGTCGCCGAACTCGTAGGGCTTGGTCTGGCCCTCGGGCTCGTGGCCGGTGCCCACGAAGGTGTTGCGATGGCCGCCGAGGCGGTCCTTGGCGAGCTTCGAGAACAGGTCCGTGAGCGCCTGCTGGCCGATCTTGCGGATCCCGAGCGCGGTGAGCTCGTAGCGCCCTTCGCGCTGCTCGATGAGGCCGGCCGCCTCGAGCTCGCGCGCCAGGCGCGCCAGGCTGTCGAGGGACCGGGCGGCGTCCTCGCCGAGGTACTTCGTGACCTGGTCGAGGTCCACCTCCGCCAGGGCGCCGGGCGAGGTGGCCGAGCGCAGGAACTGCTCGAGCTGGTCCATCTCCCCCAGGCGCCGGGCGGCCGCGGCGGCGTCGGCGAGGCCCATGGGATCGGAGCCGCTGAAGCGGTAGCGCCGGCCCCACCCCGCGCCCGGCACGGCGCGCTGCAGGTTCTCCGACAGGCGGTCGACCTGCCAACGCAGGTCGAGGTCCTCGAACAGCGAGTCGGCCAGCGCCTGGAGCTGGGCGCGCTGCTCGGGCGACATGGAGTCGAGCGCCGCCTGGACCGCGGCCATCTGGGCGGCGAACTGCTCGAGGAGCTCGTCGAGGGTCTGGGGATTGCCCGGGAAGAAGTCGCCGAACCGGTCCATGAACGACTCGAACGACGGGTCGATCTCCTGGCCCTGCTCGCGCTGCTCGATCATGCGGTTCAGGGAGTCGAGCATCTGCCGGACGCGCTCGAGCTGCTCCGGGTCGGGATTCGCCATGGCGTCGGACATCTGGTCGAACCAGCTCTTCGTGATCTCCTCGCGCAGCTTGTCGAGGAGCTGCTCGAAGTGCTCGCGGGCCTCGGAGGAGACGAAGTCGTACTGCTGCAGGCCGCGCACCTTCCCGGCCAGGTCGGTGGGCAGCAGGTCGAGCTCGACACTGCGCTCGGCGACGACGTCGTCGGTGACCTGGCGGCGACGCTCGTCGCCCGACTCGCGGGCCTCGGACGCCAACGAGGTCAACCCGGCGCGCTCCTCGGCCACCACCTGGTCGAGCGCCTGGGCGATCTCGTGGAAGGCCCCGCCGAGGTCCCCGCGCTCGAGCTCCTCCTGGCGCTGCTGGCGCAGGCGCTCCATGAGCTCGCGCAGCCCCTGCACCTGCTCGCCGTCGGGGCGGCGGAACCCCGAGGTGAGCAGCCGGCGCAGGGCGGCGTCGGGGTCCCCGTGGTACAGCAGGTCGTCGGCGAGCTCGGCGAACAGCGAGTCGATGTCGTCTTCGATGCCGCGCTGGGAGCCGTCCCAGCGTCGGTACTCCCAGTGGCGGGTCACGGCGCGGGCTCGGCCACGGCGCCGGCCGGGGCGCTCGTCATCCCCGGCCCCGGTAGGTCGCCTTGGTGCCGGCCGCCTCCTTGTTGAGCCGCTTGGTGAGGTGCAGGCCCTCCAGGATGAACTCGGCGGCGGACGCCACGGCGCCGGGTGTCTCGCTGCCGGCGAGGGCCAGGCAGGGCCCTTCGAGCGCGGGGACCTGCGCCAGCAGCTCGCCGTAGGCCGAGGCCGGGAGGTCGTCGCCGGCGTGCACCACCATGGCCTCGTCGAACGCGCTGACCACGGGGCCCAGCTGCTCGGTGGGGCAGCGGCGGCGGAAGACCGTGAGCACGGCGGCGGAGACGAGGCCTTGCAGGATGCGCTCCTCGCGCCCCTCCTCGAGGGCTTCGATCTCGATCTTGCCCTGGGTCGAGCTGATGAGCGCGCCGAGGTCGCTGATGCGGGGCACGGCGTCCGCCTCACCCAGGCGCAGGGCCCGCCGCACGGCGTTGGCCGCCAGGGTCTCGTAGTTCGAGATGCTGAGGCGCACCGACACCCCGGAGCGCTGGTTCACGTGCGGGCTCTGCCGGGCGAGCTGCGACAGCTCGGCGACGATCTCCGCCATGAAGTCGGGCACCTCCACCCGGGGGCCGTCGGCGGTGTGCACCGGCGGGCGCGCCTCCTGGTGGACGATGGCGAGCTCGGTGTCGGTGTCGGGCGGGTAATGGGTCCGGATCTGCGCCCCGAAGCGGTCCTTCAGGGGGGTGATGATCCGGCCGCGGTTGGTGTAGTCCTCGGGGTTGGCCGTGGCCACCAGGACGACGTCGAGCGGGAGCCGGACGGTGAACCCCCGGATCTGCACGTCGCGCTCCTCCAGCACGTTGAGCAGCCCCACCTGGATGCGCTCGGCCAGGTCGGGGAGCTCGTTGACGGCGAAGATGCCCCGGTTCGAGCGCGGCACGAGGCCGTAGTGCAGGGTGAGCTCGTCGGAGAGGTAGCGGCCCTCGGCCACCTTGATCGGGTCGACCTCCCCGATGAGGTCGGCGATGGAGGTGTCCGGCGTGGCGAGCTTCTCGGAGAACCGCAGCTCCCGGTGGACCCACGCCACGGGCGTGGCGTCGCCCTCGGCGGCCACGAGGTCACGGGCGTGGCGGGACACGGGCCGCGTGGGGTCGTCGCGGATCTCGGAGCCGGCCACCACGGGCAGCCACTCGTCGAGCAGCGCCGTGAGCGACCGGACGATGCGGGTCTTCGCCTGGCCCCGCTCGCCGAGGAGGATGACGTCGTGGCCGGCGAGGAGCGCGTTCTCCAGCTGGGGCAGCACCGTGTCCTCGAACCCGAGCACCCCCTCGACGAGGGGCTGCCCGGCGGCGATGCGGGCGGCGGCGTTGCGGCGGATCTCCTCGTGGACCGGGACCGACTCCCACCCCGAGGACCGCAGCTCGCCGAGCGTGGAGGGGAGGGTCGCGGGGGGGTCGGGGGGGATGGTGGCGCTCATGCGGCGAGCCTATGCCCGTGTGCGGCTGCGCTCGGCCGCGGGCTCCGGCCCGCCGGGCCGCCCGGCGGGCCACCCGAGACCCGGGCTTCTGGTGCGAAGCCACCCCGAGGTGGAAGGATGATGCACCGTCAGACCCCTGGCAGCGTCGCTCGGCCCCCCGGCCCGCGAGGACGGCCGGGGCCGGTGCGAAGTGGGAGGGTGGCCGCCGCGCGCCGATCGATGGGCAGGCGATCGATGAGAAGGAAGGCGGCGAGGGCGTGAGCAGCACACTGCAGGACCTGAAGCCCGTACCGGTCGAGCTCGGCGGCGTGCGGGGCGGGCCCGATGTCCGCACCCTGCGACGCGACCGCTGGTGGCGCAATCCCGCGGTCACCGTCGCCTTCCTCACCGTGATCGTGGTCTACGCCACGTGGGCCGTGTTCCAGAACGCCCACTACTACGTGGGCGCCGGGTCGCACCGGGACCTCATCTCGCCGCTCTACTCGCCGTGCATCGTCGGCAGCTGCGTGCCCGGCGCCGGCGGGAGCTTCACCCTCACGTGGTGGCGCATCTCGCCGGGCCTGCTGGCCCTGCTCATCCCGGGCGGGTTCCGGATGACCTGCTACTACTACCGCAAGGCCTACTACCGGGGCTTCTGGCAGTCCCCGCCGGCGTGCGGCGTCGCCGACGGCCACGCCCGGTACACCGGCGAGCGGCGCTTCCCGCTCGTGCTGCAGAACCTGCACCGCTACTTCTTCGTGCTGGCCCTGGTGTTCAACGTGATCCTGACGATCGACGCCGTCATGTCCTTCCGGCTGCCCGGCGACGGTGGCATCGGCATGAGCGTGGGCACCCTGGTGCTGTGCACCAACGCCGTCCTGCTGTGGCTGTACTCGGCGTCGTGCCATGCGTGTCGCCACCTGTGCGGCGGCCACGTGGACCAGTTCTCCAAGCACCCCGTGCGGTACCGGCTCTGGAAGCTCGTCACCCCCCTGAACGGGCGGCACATGCAGATCGCCTGGGCGAGCCTGGCGGTCGTGGCGCTGGCGGACCTCTACGTGCGCCTGGTGGCGAGCGGCGCGTTCCACGACCCCAAGATCTTCTGAGCGCCGGCGCGAAGGACACCCGAATGCCCGATCACGAGAACCACGACTACGACGTCGTCGTCGTCGGCGCCGGCGGTGCGGGCCTCCGGGCCGCCATCGAGGCGCGCGAGCTCGGCCAGCGCACGGCCCTGGTGTGCAAGTCGCTGCTCGGCAAGGCCCACACGGTCATGGCCGAAGGCGGCGCGGCGGCGGCCATGGGCAACGTCTGGCCCGAGGACAACTGGAAGGTCCACTTCCGCGACACCATGCGCGGCGGCAAGATGCTCAACAACTGGCGCATGGCGCAGCTCCACGCCCAGGAGGCGCCGGACCGGATCTACGAGCTCGAGCGCTGGGGGGCGCTGTTCGACCGCACCGGAGACGGTCGCATCCTGCAGCGGGACTTCGGTGGCCACCGCTACGCGCGCCTCGCCCACGTCGGGGACCGCACCGGCCTGGAGCTGATCAGAACACTGCAGCAGCGCGCCGTGACGCTCGGCATCGACGTGTTCATGGAGTGCAAGATCCTGCGCCTCCTGAAGGACGGCGACGGCACGGTGAGTGCGGCCGTCGGGTACTGGCGACCCACCGGCGAGATCGTCTCGTTCACCGCCAAAGCGTTCGTGCTGGCCACCGGGAGCATCGGCAAGTCGTGGCTCTACACCTCGAATTCCTGGGAGTCCACCGGCGACGGGCACGCCATGGCGGCGTGGGCGGGCGCCGACATGATCGACATGGAGTTCGTGCAGTTCCACCCCACCGGCATGGTCTGGCCGCTGTCAGTGCGGGGCATCCTCGTCACCGAGGGCGTGCGCGGCGACGGCGGCGTGCTGCGCAACACCGACGGCCGGCGCTTCATGTTCGACTACATCCCCGACATGTTCGCCGCCGAGACGGCCGACACCGAGGACGAGGCCGACCGCTGGTACGACGACCACACCAACAACCGCCGCCCGCCGGAGCTGCTGCCGCGTGACGAGGTCGCCCGGTCGATCAACTCCGAGGTGAAGGCGGGCCGGGGCGGCCCCCACGGCGGCGTGTTCCTGGACATCGCCACCCGCCGCAGCGCCGAGGACATCCGCCGGCGCCTCCCCTCGATGTATCACCAGTTCAAGGAGCTCGCCGGCGTCGACATCACCGCCCAGCCCATGGAAGTGGGCCCGACGTGCCACTACATGATGGGGGGCGTGCGCGTCGACGCCGACACCGAGCACTCCACGGTCCCGGGGCTCTTCGCCGCCGGCGAGGTGGCGGGCGGCATGCACGGCGCCAACCGCCTCGGGGGCAACTCGCTGTCGGACCTCCTCGTGTTCGGCCGGCGGGCGGGCATGGCCGCCGCCGAGTTCGCCCAGGGCCGCACGGGCTCGCCGACGGTGGACGCCGCCGAGGCGTCGGCGGTGGTCGCCGAGGCCGAGGCCCCCCTCGGGCGCGAAGGCGGGGAGAGCCCGTACGACGTCCACCAGTCGCTGCAAAAGACCATGCAGGACCTGGTGGGCATCATCCGGACCGAGCCCGAGCTCCGCCAGGCGCTCGACGCTCTCGACGTGCTGGAGGAGCGGGCCGGGAAGCTGTCGGTGTCGGGCGGCCGCGCCTACAACCCGGGGTGGAACCTCGCCACCGACCTGCCCTCCATGCTGACGGTGTCACGGCTCGTCACCTCGGGCGCGCTCGAGCGGCGCGAGAGCCGCGGCGGCCACACCCGCGAGGACTTCCCGGCCCCGGACGGCGAGCTCGGGCGGGTCAACCTGGTGCAGCGCATCGACGCCGACGCCCGGTACACGCTCACGCCCGAGCCGCTCGCCGACATGCCCGCCGAGCTGAAGCAGCTGTTCGAGGAGGAGCCCCACTGATGGCCGAGGTGACCATGCAGGTCTGGCGCGGCGACGACGGCGGCGGGCAGTTCGCCGAGTACGTCATGCCCGCCGTGGAGGGCGAGGTCGTCCTGGACGTGATCCACCGCATCCAGGCGGGCCCGGCGCCCGACCTCGCCTGCCGGTGGAACTGCAAGGCGGGCAAGTGCGGGTCGTGCTCGGCCGAGATCAACGGCCTGCCCAAGCTGATGTGCATGACCCGTATGGACCAGCTGCCCGAGGACGAGCCCGTGGTGGTGGCGCCCATGCGCACGTTCCCGGTCATCCGGGACCTCGTGACCGACGTGTCGTTCAACTACACGATGGCCCGGCAGGTGCCGCCGCTCAAGCCCCGGGCCCCGGAGCCCGACGGCACGTACCGGATGATGCAGATCGACATCGAGCGCGGGCAGGAGTTCCGCAAGTGCATCGAGTGCTTCATGTGCCAGGACGTGTGCCACGTCATCCGGGACCACGAGGACAACAAGGCCACCTACGCCGGGCCGCGGCTGTTCATCCGGTACATGGAGCTGGAGTCCCATCCCCTCGACACCGACGACCGGCGCGAGCTGCTGCGCCAGCGCATGGGCCTCGGCCTCTGCAACATCACCAAGTGCTGCACCGAGGTGTGCCCCGAGCACATCAAGATCACCGACAACGCCATCATCCCGCTGAAGGAGCGGGTCGTGGACGCGTCCTACGACCCGGTCGCCTGGCTCGGCCGCAAGATCCTCCGCCGCACGAAGCGCTCGGCGCTCGAGGCGGCGCTCGACGCACCCGCACAGCGCGAGCCGACACGCCTGGAGACCACGGCGCGCACCGGCAGCCTGGCGGCGTCGTCGACCCCCGCCCCCGTCCCCCCCCCGGTCGCCGACGGCAGCTCGGAGCGTGCCGTCGCCGGGGGC
>Ga0307372_10012850_pt1 | contig 10904 bp, 9 predicted proteins | sample OX1MG_FD_202533 | JGI IMG/M metagenome (GOLD analysis project Ga0307372, IMG submission 202533) | Soil microbial communities from Risofladan, Vaasa, Finland - OX-1 | ecosystem: Environmental > Terrestrial > Soil > Coastal area > Acid sulfate soil | place: Finland: Risofladan, Vaasa | collected...
TCGTCGGCCCCGCCGCGCGCAACTGGCAACTGGTCGAAACGCTGGGCGACCGCGCCCATCTGCCCCAGGCGACCGCTGAGTCTGCGCTAGCGCGCCTCGTCGCGCGGCGCCTCGTCGCCACCGAGACGGCGAAGACACAGGCCGGTGAACTGGTGGGCCAGCGCAACGCCTTCTACGGCTACGCCATGCCGCGCAACACCCAGGCGCCCATCGAAGAGAAGCTGATCGCGTATACGCCGACCGAGCTGGCCACCGGCCTCTACGCCACCGGACGCGAACTCTTCTTCGACCACGCCGACCGCTCCGAGAAGACACTGGACGAGCTGCTGACGCCGTATCGTCAGGGCGACCTCGATCAGATCGGACGGCGCTTCGGGCTGACCGTGCAGGCGTACTACTCGCGTAACGAGGTGCGGGCGGCGATGGCGGAGAATCTGACCCAGGCCGAGGCAGTGCGTTATGCGCTGGGCAAGATCGATCCGCATCTGCGCGAAGTCTACGAGTGGCTGCGTGGCTACACGCTGGATGGCCGGGTGGAGGGACGCGCGCCGGTGAAGGCGCTGCGCCAGCGCTTCGACCTCAACGATCTGGCGCTGACCAACCTGCTGCACGCCCTCGAAGAATATGCGCTGATCTTCGACACTTTCAGCCAGGGTGAGCGTATTGTCTTCATCCCCAAAGAGACGATGGCCAACCTCAAGCGCGCCGACGCGCGCCCGCAGGCGACGGTGGGCCTGCGTGAATGCGCCACGCCGCGCGCGGAGCGTCCGCCGGACACCACCTTCCTCTGGGACCTCGCGGCGCTGACCTCGGCGGCGCTGCGCCAGGAGATCGAGCTGACCCGCACAGGAGCGCTGCCCAAACGCGCGGCGCTACGGCTGGCGCCGACGTTGACGAGCGAACGCACGCAGATGGGCGAAGAGACCAGCCTGATGTACATCGAGTTCCTGAAGCAGGTGGCGAGTGACCTGGGGCTGGTCGTCGCGCCCGCCTCCAGCGCCCGCCAGCGCGCCCGGCTCGGCCCCGGCGCGAAGATCGAGTCCTGGGGGCGACACGATCTGGTGATGCAGGCGCGGCGCATTCTCCGCCGCTGGCCCAATGACCGCTGGTGGAGCGATCTGCCCGGCGCGGGCTATCATGAGTGGTTCAGCTTCTATTTCGATGCGCCATTGGCGCGCGAGGCGACCCAACGACTGCTGCGCGAGTGCAAGCCAGGCGTCTGGTATTCGCTGGCCTCGTTCCGGGCGACGATCCTGGGCGACGACCCGTTTGTGTTGCGGCCTTCGCAGCGCAAGGCGGGCGAGGCGGGATTCAAGCTGGCCGAGGACCTGCGCGCACAGTGGGAGCAGACCGACGGCGAGGTGATCGCCGGAATCTTCCGCTCGACGCTCTATGAACTGGGTATCGTGGCGCTGGGCTACGACCGCGAGTCGGCGCCGGGGCCACGCGAGAACACCAACCCCGACGCCTTTATGCTCACCGAACTGGGCGCGGAGGTGTTGCACAGCGAACTCAGCGCGGGCAAACAGCCAGCCGAACGCGCGCTGATCGTGCAGCCCAACTTCCAGGCGCTGCTGATGGAGCCATCTATGCCGGTGTTGTACTGGCTGGCGCGCTTCGCCTCGCTGGACCAGGTGGGGCGCGTCAGCCGCTTCACGCTGACGCGCGAGGCGCTGGCGCGTGGCCTGCAATTGGGCGAGCGCCCCACGCCGGGCCTCTCGCCCGCGACGATTGACGACGTGGTGGCCTTCCTGGAGGCGCATACGCAGAAGGCGCTGCCGCAGAACGTGGTGTACACGATGCGCGACTGGGCGCGACAATACAAAGAGAGCCAGGCGGCCAGCGGCGAGAAGGCGTGGGTGATCGAGGCGCGCGACGAGCGGGTGGCGGGCGAGCTGGTCACGTCGCCGAAGCTACGCGCGTTCCGCCTCTCGCGCGTGGGGCCACGCTCGGTCGCGGCGCCGCCGGAGACGAGCCTGCGTGACCTCTGGCGCACGCTTGAACGCCTGGGCTACGCGCAACAGTTGCTCAGCGGCGTGGAGGAGTTGTTGGCCGCTGCGGCAGGGCAGTTCCCCACGCGCGTGCGCCGTCGCCGTGTCTCTGCGGCGACGGCTGGCAACGCGCCCGTTGCGGGGTGAGGGAACGCGCCTTCCAACACCCAATAGCGACGCCGCACAGTTGCGCTCAGTCGTTCATTGCGCGCGATGAGAGGATGCCCGATGAGTTACGCCACCGCACGTAGCCGTAGCGCGCAGAGTGAGCGCAACAAACTGTACGTGGAGGACCGCGCCATTCACGAGTGGTATCGCTTCGTGCTGGCGTTTCCACCACATCTCGTGCGCGACTACCTGGAGCGATTTGGCGCCGACGAACACCACTATGTCCTCGATCCATTTTGCGGCACGGGAACGGTCCTGGTCGAATGCAAGAAGTTGGGCGTTCCCAGCGTTGGCGTCGAGGCAAATCCAATAGTGGTCTTTTCGAGCAGCAACCTCCACTTTGGCCCGGAAGTAGGGGTAGGGCGGCCTCAACCCGGCGCGCCGGTCGTCGCGCCCTGGTTGGAGTGCATTCACGCAATGGCGAGCGATCTGCGGGCAAGCGCCATCCGAGAACACATCGCAACTCCTGCGACGGCTCTCCTTGGCGACGCCCGGCAGATACCTGATGCGTTGGAGCCGTACTCAATCGACACCGTGATCACCTCGCCCCCCTACCCCAACGAGAAGGACTATACCCGAACAACGCGGCTCGAATCCGTTCTGCTGGGCTTCCTGAAGAACAAAGCTGATCTGCGCGCCCTCAAACAGGGATTGCTGCGCTCCAACACGCGCACGGTCTACAAAGGTGATGACGACGACGCATGGGTGGCAGACCATGTAGAGATTCAACGGATTGCGGACGAGATTGAGGCGCGGCGTATCACGCTCAACAAGACATCGGGGTTCGAACGCCAATACGCCAAAGTAACGCGCCAGTATTTCGGCGGTATGGCGCGCCACCTATCCGAACTGCGCCCTTTCTTGCGTCCAGGCGCCCAGCTGGCCTACGTCGTCGGCGATCAGGCGTCCTTCCTGCGTGTCATGATCCCAACGGGTCAATTGCTGGCCGACATCGCGCGTACACTGGGCTACGAAGTGACTGGTCTCGATCTGTGGCGTACCCGGCTGGCGACGGCGACCAAGGCGCAACTGCGCGAGGAGGTTGTCGTGCTGCGCTGGCCGGGGTAGAATGCGCCACCGTCGGCGCCACCAGCGCCATACGCTCATGACGAAGATCTGAAGAAAGTGACCACAGTAATGTTCACCTCAACGCAGCTGACAGAAGGCCAAGTGTACACCCGATCAGAGTTGCAGGAACGCTTTCACATAACTGACGCCACAATCAACACTGGCATATTTCGTCCACTTGGTCACAACTCCATTTGGCTCTTCGTGACGGAGCAAAAGACAGCTGATCGTACCCAATATACCGATCGGCTTGAAGGAGAAGAACTGCATTGGGATGGGCAAATGGAAGGCCGCAAAGACAAGCTCATCATCGAACATGCAAAAACTGGTTTAGAAATCTTGCTGTTTTATCGCAAAAGTAGGCGCGAGTTTGCATCTGGCGGGTTTCGGTATGAAGGCCGCTTCTGTTATGCTTCCCATGAAGGAGCGCAACCTACGCGCTTTATTCTCAAGCGCGAGGCGTAGCGGTGAACCAAATTGTTTGTAGGGGCCAGACGCAAGCCGACTGTTCATTAGCCGCCGGTACGCCACTCATCATCACTCATCGTGAGCATGATTGGCCTCACCTCGCACGTCCAGCAACCCGTGCAGATACAGAAGTTGCGTGTCGATATAGTCGGCGAGGGTGAGGTGTGAGGAGAAATACCACGTCTTCTTCAGCGCCCACAAGTGGCCGAGACCAACCAGGTTCGCCGCCATGAGTGGGACGTTGTGGAGTTCGGCGGAGAAGACCCCCGCGCGTTGCCCCTCCTGGATGAGCGTCGCCACATGATTGACGGTATCTTCCTCCAGCGCGAAGATACGCTGGCGCTCCTCATGGCGCAACGACGAGATGTCTTTGTAGAGAATCACGAAGACCTTCGAGAAGTGATCGAACGCAACGAAGAGATCACGTACAGCGGCGTCCAAGCGTTCGCGCGGGTCTGTGGCGCCGGGGGAGCCTTCGAGCGCGGCCAGACCAAACGTATGGAACTCCTCGACGATGGCCACCAGGATGTCGGCTTTGCTGTCGAAGTGATAGTAGATCAGGCCAACGCTGGCCCCGGCGGCCTTCGCGATCTCGGGGACGGTTGTCTTGTGGTAGCCCTGGCGGCTGAAGAGGTCCCGCGCCGCGTCCAATATCGCCGTTTGGCGCGCATCACGAACTAACTCACGGATCGCTGACGTCATACCGATCTCCCTCGAGGGTTGAGCGTTTGCTCAGAATATACCATCCATTCTTAGACGCGGGAAGATCGGGGGACATCCATCGCCCAGTGGCAGGGCGCCGTCCTGCCACTGGGCCTGGAACGAGACAAACTGCTGACGTTGGTCAGAACTGCGACGCTGCCGCAGCGCCGCCGGTGAAATCACCGCTCAGGCTCTTGAGGTTGCCAGGCACGGTGGGATCGATGGCGTAGACGGTGCTGTCGCGTGACGGCACACGCTGATTGGGCGCCGTGCCGTAGTGCAGCGTCGGATACAGGCCACCAACATCCACGTTTTGTAGTGAATTGAAGGCCTTCAGCAGACCGGCGCGCGTCACATCGCCATTATCGAACGCCTTCTTCAGGATCGCGTAGGTGACTTTCGCCTCGGTGTAGCCGAACTCGAAGTAGCCGTCGGGCTGCTGGCTAGGAGCATACTTCTGGATGTTGTTCAGCATCTCGGCCATGCCCGGCACGCTGGTGTCACCCCAGGTGGCGCCCTGGCCCATGACCCAGGCCTCAGCCTCCAGCAGTTGGTTGAGGCCCTTCACTTGCAGCAGACCATTGGCGTACGCCGGGCTTTGCAACAGCCAATGTGGGTCATACCCAATGGCGTGCGCAGTGCCGATGATGCCAGCCGCCGCCGTCGGAATCGCCGTCAGGAAGACGTACTGCGCGCCAGAGGCTTTCAATTGGGCCGCCTGCGCTGTGAACGTCGTGTCGGTCGCCTCGTAGGTCGCCTCGCCGACGTTATCGAGGCCGTAGTAGGAAACGGCTTCTTTATAGCCGGTCAGACCATCTTGACCGTAGCCGTCGTCCTGATAGATGATGCCCGTCTTGGGATGCTGCACGCCGAGCTTCTTGACGACGTAATCAAAGGCGTTCTCGACTTGCAGCCGATACGGCGTACCAATCAGCACCATATATGGCTCACGCGCCAGATAGGAGTCTAGCGTCGCGGCGTTGACCAGCACATGATCGTTGTTGGTCAACGGCACGATGGCCTGCGTCGTCGGCGTGCCCAGGCTCTCGGCGAACATGGCGACCTGGTTCTTGATCTGCTGGTACGCGCTGACCTCGAGCTGGGGGTTGTATTGCGTATCCTTCTCGACCAGCTTCACCTTATAGCCATCGATGCCACCCGAAGCGTTGACGGCGTCGAAGTAGGTCTCGATGCCCTTCGTGATCGGAATGCCAATCGGCGCGGCCACCGGACCCGACAGCGGCGTAAGGATACCCAGACTGATCGTCTTGGCGCTGGTATTGACGCCAAAGTCGTTTTTGAGCGAGCCGCCGCCGTTATTGACGCCGCAGCCCGCCAGGATGACACCCAGGATTGCGAGGCAGCTCAACACGCCAATCGACGTGCGGAGCCGTGGACGAATCGCCATTGAGTTCCTCCTCGTAGTATGAGATCAACATCGATCACTTGGGGATGATGCGAAAGAATGCCGCTGCGCCACACGGCGCCAGGGCTTGTCGCGCTCAGGACTCGAACTCGGATTGCTCACTTGCGGCGACCACCTCACCTCCTTTGCCGCGCCCGTCAGTTGGGTTCTCGAAGCGTCGCGCCCAGACCTGGAATCGGCGGATAAAGCCGATGATGCCTGCTGGCTCGAAGAGCATGAAGAGGATGATCAACCCGCCATAGAGAATGGCGCTGAGATCGCCGCTGGTGAAGGCGGTCGCGCTGGTGTTCTGGGGGATGATCGAAAACGTGTCGAGCGCCAATGGCAGGCCAAAGACAAATGCTGCGCCCAGAATGGACCCCCAGACGCTGGCGACGCCGCCCACCAGCAGCGCCGCCACGAATTGAATGGCGAGGATCAAATCCCAGGTATTCGGCTCGGCGTAGCCACCGGGATAGGCGGCCCAGAGCGCGCCCGCGATTCCCGCCAGGAAGGAGGAGAGGATGAAGGCGCCCATCTTCGCCTGGAAGAGGTTGACGCCGATGATCGCGGCGCCGGTCTCGTTGTCGCGCACGGCCTGGAAGGCGCGCCCGGCCCGCGACCGCATGACGTTGTAGACGAAGAGCGCCACCAGCGCGAGCAGCGGCGTCAGGAAGACAAAATACCATTGGTTCGTCGTCAGCAGCACGCCAAAGACCGGCGTGGGGCTGGCGAACGAAAAGTCGCCGAAACTCGGCCCAGGGAATATCCGTCCCTGCGGCCCACCGGTAATGGTGCGCGCATTCTTGAAGAGATACAGGCCGATGAAGACCAGCGCCAGCGTGACGATCGCCAGATAAAACCCCTTCAGGCGTAGCGCCGTCGGCCCCACCAGCGCGCCAACCAGCGCCGCGACGATCCCGGCGGCGGGCAGCCAGATGAAGATCGAGAGACTATGCCCCATCGGATCACCGGGAAAGGTGGGCGGCGGTCCACCCAGCCACGCGGCGGTGTACGCGCCAATCCCCATGAAGAAGGTGATGCCCAGCGAGATCAGCCCCGTATAGCCGGAAAGCACGTTGAGGCTGAGCGTGGCGATGGCGGCGATCATGGTGACGTTGAGGATGAGCAGCCAGTTGTCGCCGCCCAGCAAGAACACCAGGACCCACACGGCCACACCAATGAGCAGCAACGCGCGGAGCCTTGACGTGAGGAATCGCCGCCACTGTGAAGTTGGGGCGTCGCCGGATGGCGCGTCGCTGGTGGCCTCGCGTGTGACCTCACTCATACTCGCTCGACCTTTCGTGTGCCAAACAACCCGTAGGGCCGCACCAGCAGGATAATGATCATGAGCAAATAGGGCGTGATCGTATCGAAGCCTGTGCCGACGAACTGGACAATGTGGCTCTCGTAGCCCGTGGTCAGCAACTGCACTACGCCAATGATGATCCCACCAACGACAGCGCCGGGGATGGAGTCCAGGCCACCCAGGATGATAGCAGGGAACGCAAACAGGGCGATACTGCCCAGGGTGGAATCGAACGTCGTCACCTGGATGGCCAGGAAGATGCCTGCGATGGTGGCGACCGCCCCCGCGATGCCCCACGCCAGCATATAGACCACCCGAATGTTGATCCCCATCGCCAGTGCGGCTTCCTGATCGATGGCGGTAGCGCGCATCGCCAGCCCGTAGCGGGTGTAGCGAAAGAAGACGTAGAGCGCCACACACACAATCAGCGTGACGGCGATGGTCCAAAGTTCATTTTCGCCGTAATGCACGCCACCATAGTTGATCCCAGCAGCGATGCCGTAGGGCGCCGCTGGCGGGCGCTCGTTGGATAGCCCCGTCATCACGATGCCGGTTCGGATCAGGATGTCGAGGCCGATCGTGATCATGATGATCGAGAACACCGGGCGCCCGATCATGCGGCGGAGCGCGAAACGCTCGAAGGCCACGCCGACCAGGATGGTGACGGCCAGGGCGATCAGCGCCGCCAGAAAGAAGTTGAGCCGCCACTCAAACGCGGCGACCGAGGCGACAAATGCGCCACCGAGCAGAAACTCGCCCTGGGCAAAGTTGATGACACCGCTGGCCTTGAAGATGATCGTGAAGCCCAGCGCGACCAGCGCATAAATGCACCCTTGCGCGAGTCCGGCGAAAGCCAGTTGGATGAAATAGGCCATCGGCTTCCTCTCTCGTAAACAGTAGTCGGGCGCGCCCCCACCCCCGGCCCCTCCCCCAGGGGGAGAGGGGAGTTGAGGGGGTGGGTGGGCGAGGGGTTAGCTTGTGGTTGCGCCGCTTGGGTTGGGCGCGGGCTGTGGCTCCTGGCCGAGATAGGCTGTGATGACGGCGGGGTTGGCTTGGATCTCGCTTGGCAGCCCCTGGGCGATGACACGGCCAAAATCAAGGACCAGGATGCGGTCGGCGATGCCCATCACCATCGCCATGTCATGCTCGATGAGAATCTGGGTGATACCCAGTTGCTCTTTGATGTCCAACAGGATGGCCGCCATATCGCGCGACTCCTCGAGGCCCATCCCCGCCACCGGCTCGTCGAGCAGCAAGAGGCGCGGCTGCATCGCCAGCGCACGCGCCAGGTCCGCGCGCTTTTGCAAGCCAAAGGGCAGGCTACCTAGTGGGGTATCGCGCACGCGCGCCAGCCCCATCAGATCGAGCAGGCGCTGGCAATACGCACGATTGGCGCGCTCCTCGGCGCGGGTGGGGCCGAGATACAGGCCACCCAGCACGACGCCGCTGCGCATGTGCGTATGGCGACCCAGCAGCAGATAATCCAGCACGGTGGTGAGCGGGAACTGCCCCTGGTTCTGAAAGGTCCGCGCGATACCTGCGCTGGCGACCTGATGAGTGCGCAGCTTCAGCAGATCGCGCCCCGCAAACGTTACCCCGCCCGCCGCAGGCTGATAGACACGCGACAGCACGTTGAGCAGCGAGGTTTTGCCCGCGCCGTTGGGGCCGATGATCGCAAACAACTCGCCGCGCTGAACGGCGAACGAGACATCGTCCAGCGCGGTGACGCCCGCGAAGCGCACCGTGACCCCCGACACCGAAAGTTGTGGAGATACCGCTTGATCGTTCATAGGCTCCACTTCCTCTCCGGTCGTTGCTGCCGTAGCGCGGCGAAATGCGCATGTTCCGTGCCTTCGCCCAGGCCGAGGTAAAACGCCTGCACCGCCTCGGCCTGCATCAGTTCGGCGGCAGGCGCGGCCAGCGCGACCTTGCCGGTTTCGAGGATGTAGCCATAGGAGGCGAGCGAAAGCGCCATGCGGGCGTTCTGTTCGACGAGCAGCACCGCCGTGCCACTGGCGCTGATGTCGGCGATGATCGCGCTGACTTGCTGGATCATCATGGGCGCCAGTCCCAGCGACGGCTCGTCGAGCAGCAGCAGTCGGGGGGTGGCCATCAGGCCACGGCCAATCGCCAGCATCTGTTGCTGACCGCCGGAGAGGAAACCGGCGACGCTACGACGGCGCTCCGCCAGCGCCGGAAAGAGGTCCATCACACGGGAATATGCGTTGCGAATAGAGGCAGGATCGGGATTGGCGAGGGCGCCGGAACGCAGATTCTCATCCACCGTCAGTTCGGCAAAGAGGCGTCGCCCTTCGAGCACCTGGGCAATACCACAGCGGACGATCTGGGTGGCGTTGAGATTATCGATGCGCTGACCGTCGAACGTGATCGAGCCGCGCACGATGCGCCCGCCGTGCATGCCCAGCAGGCCGGTGATCGCGCGCAACGTGGTGGACTTGCCCGCGCCATTGGCGCCCAACAGCGCGACGACGCCATGATCAGGAACTTCGAGCGAGACATCCTGGACGGCGCTGATCGTGTTGTGATAGGTGACGGCAAGGTCCCGCATCTGCAACATTGCTGGCTCCCTCTGCACCGCAACGGCGCGGTGATAGGATGGCGAGACGTCTGCGTTGGCGCGCTGGCAAAGCGGCTCTGCCTGCGGCGTTTGGTTGCGACGCCGCAGGCAGAGCCATCTTCCGGCAGGTCATTGAGAAGAAGATACACTACTTTGACTGAATAGTCAATATCTCGAACAGATATTCGGTTTGGCCGGACTTGGCTGAACTTTTTTTGCACAGCCTGGTTGGACGCTCACCCGCCTACTGCCCGCCCATTTCTCCAGCCGCCGGATCGTATGCGTCTGCTGGAAGCCAACCGCTTCGTAGGCGCGGCATGCTGGCGTGCGCTCGAGGTTCGTCTCTACGAGGGCGCGCTCGGCTCCCAGGCGTTTGAAGCGATGCAGCGTCTCCAAGAGCAGGATGCGCGCGAGGCCGTGCTGTTGGTAACGCGGGTGGACGCCAATCGGCTCAATCTGCGCCAAGCGACGCGCTGGCTCGTACCAGCCGACGCAGAACCCGGCCAGCCCCCCATCCGGCGCGGTGACGACCAGATCGAGGTCGGCGCGATACTGTGGCGTCCGCAGCGTGCGGGCGCGCCACTCAGGCGTCATCGAGTCGCTACCGAAGGCGACGCGATGCAGCGCCGCGTAGGCTGCGGCCTCCGGCTCGCCTTGCAGCAGACGTAGCGCGAAGCCATCCGGCAGGCCGGGAACGGGCGCCAGCGAGGCAAGTGTATGGGTGAGCGAGACGTAGCTGTCATACTCGTCCAGCAAGAAGCCATGCGCCATGCACATCTGGCGGCGCGCGTCGTCGTCGTCGCGGAACTCGACAGCGTAGGGCAAAGGTCGCCCACGCTCCTCGTCGCGCTCACGGAAGCGCCCGTCGGCCCACGCGAAGAGGTCAGCCTCCACGCCTTGCGCCTCATCGCTGGGTAGGTCGGGCTGGATGAAGAAATCGAGCGCGGCCCAGTAGTATTGCCACGCCGCGAAGCCGACGACACGTCCAGCCGCATCCTGCCAGTAGGCGGCGTCGCGTCCGTCGTCGATGGCGGGCGAACAGAGCCGCCAGGGCAGGTCGATGACGTGACGACACGATGACGGCTGACTGCGGACGAGTTCGAGGATCAGCGGCAGATCGACCACGCCGCGAAACGCATGTTGCGAAAGTGTCATGGCCTGCTTCCTTCGGATGAACGTATCTGGCTACCCGTCTGCCTGCGCCAGGAACGCCGC
>Ga0307372_10012851_pt1 | contig 10904 bp, 17 predicted proteins | sample OX1MG_FD_202533 | JGI IMG/M metagenome (GOLD analysis project Ga0307372, IMG submission 202533) | Soil microbial communities from Risofladan, Vaasa, Finland - OX-1 | ecosystem: Environmental > Terrestrial > Soil > Coastal area > Acid sulfate soil | place: Finland: Risofladan, Vaasa | collected...
GCGGAGTTCCGACCGGTTTTCCTTCCCGGCGTCACTGCTAAACTCGCCGTCCTCGCCGACGTAGCTCAGTGGTAGAGCAGCGGTTTCGTAAACCGCTGGCCGGGAGTTCGAATCTCCCCGTCGGCTGCTCGATTTGATCTCAGGGAGGTTCGCTAAGACTCACTTCGATTCGGCACGGTTACCGTAAGGTTACCGTAAGGCTAGCGGCTGGAACAGAAAGGGCCGCGACATGGGGATGTCCGGCCCTGGTGACCGCCGAGGGGGGTGCCCGAAGCGGTGGGCTGAGTCTAGCCGCCAGGGATCTCCCGAAGGTCCTGAAGTAAGTACTGACCGAAGCGCCACAGCGGCCTTGCCCGTGGTACGGTCCGGACCAACGAGCGAAAGGCAGCGTGGCTGATGACCACTCAGCTTCGTGGGGGAGGAGGTTCGATTGGGAATGAGCAGCACCGAGGCCCCTGTCAGTCCTCAGGGGAAACCTAACCCTGGGTTCTGGGGAAGCACGGCCGTCGCCATTCTGCTTCTAGGCGTTATTGGAGGAATTGGCGCGGCGATTGTGGCGTGGCGCAAAGGCTACCGCACCGCGGCGAAGTGGCTCAGCATCGCGAGTGTTGTGTGGACGGCGATCGTCGTCGCCTTAGTTGTGCTGCTCCTGAGTCACGGACCCGGTCCGAGTGCGGGCCAGCTGCAGAGCTGGCTAGCCAGCCACTACAACGTCAGCGGCGTGACGTGCAATATGCCCGGATCGTGGACTCCCGGAAACACCTTTGAGTGCTTCGCGAACCACGAGAGTTTCAAACTGACCGTTCTGCGGTCGCAAGGAAACGAATTTCGCTGGTACGTCCAGCCCAATGGCTAGGCCCTAGCCGGCCCGCTCGCCCCTCTAGTGCGCTCTTACGGTGGCGCCCAGTCTGTGGTGCTTGCCTGACTCTGATCGCCTCCGACAGACTCGAAGGCCGAATACAGCTCATCCCACTTCGCGCACGGGAGGTCCTGGTGACTTGCGGGCTGCCCTGGTTACGGTCTGGCTTCCGTCCGGATTGGTCGTGGTGATCTTTGGTCAGGACGCCTTGAGTTCGGTGTTGTAGACACTGTTGGGGTTGAGCGAGCTCGGCGTCCACTGCAAGAGGAGCCTTCCCGACAGCGGCACCTCAAAGTACAGCGTGGCTGAGGCGCGCCCGCCGGGCACGAGGCTGTCGATCGAGTCCGACGATGGGCAGTCAAAGGAGCTGTAGCTGTCATACGACTGCCCGTTTGCGTCCACCGCCGTCAGTTCGTACAGCGGGAGATCCCACGGTGATGAATCTCCGTTGAACAGCGCCACTTGAACGCTGACGCACTGATCGCCAGGGCTTGGCGTCGAAAACGCCGAAGCGGCCACCCCCTGAGCGAAGGCTGTGACCGTGACCCTCTGATGCGCTCCGTTGGTCATGGTCTGCCCGACTGCGTAGACCTTGGGACCGCGCACGGTCGAGTGCGGACTTGTCCGGAAGGCTTTGCACGAGAGCCCCGTCGCCGGGATTGGATATTTCGGCCAGTCTCCGTACGCCTGAAGCTTGGCGATATGTCCCGAGGAGAGCGTTACTAGCAGCACCGGCTTCGGCCCCATTTTGCCGGAGGACTGATCCCACTCCTCGGCCTTCAGGCCGCTCTGCACGCGAGTCATCGCCCTGATGAGGGACTTGGCCCTGCTCCCGTGAGGCCTCCCGAGTTCAGCGGCCGCTCTGGCCGCTGGCTGACCGATCTTGAGTGAGCACCAGGCCGACTCAACGGTTGGCTTATGCGCTTTGGCCGTCACCGGAATCGCCAGCCCGACGCTCAGCACCGCCGCGACCGAGATCACTGCGGCCAGCTCGCGCCCAAATCGCTCCCTCATCCCTTCGCCACTCGTGGTGATCTTGCTCCTCTCAGAAGCTCCGTATCCACCGAAGATCCGACTCCTACGTGTAGTTGCCCTGCGCTGGTAACACCGTTCCGTGGGCTGTCCCGAGGGATATCCCGCTTGATTTGTAGACGTAGCGAGTGAAGGTCTTTCCCGGCGTCCAACTTCCGCTCCGCGACCCAAGCGCGGAACAGATCCTCGATACTTTCGCCCCTCAACCTCCACTCCCGCCTAGCCTCCACGTGGGCGGCTGGGTCCGCCGGCGAATCCCGCGCCTCGCGAGCAGACAGCTGCGCGACTGGCTCGAGGTGCTTACCGCCCTCCGTGCTGGAATTCTGGCAGGGATGATGGCTCGCCGGTCGCATCGTGAGTCGTTAGTGCCGGAGCGAGGCTACGGATGTACCACGTGAAGGCGCAGGAAGGGGAGGCCGCCTTCGTCAAAGCTCGCCACGACAAGCAGTTCTCCAACGGCCGGCACAGCGAGGCTGTAGTTGCCGATAGCGTTCGCATAGGAGGGCCTGCCAGGCACAACTTGGACCGCGACGGGAATCTCCATTCCGTTGCCTGCGATCGTCCCGTTGAACTGGACGTCGACGTGAAGGTGATGCAGGCCGGCAGCCTCTCCCTCATCGAGTTCCAGCCGCGTGATCAGCGAGAACTGACATAGGGCCGGGAATGCAATCGCCCTGAGTTCGGTGATCCCGGCCCGGTAGACCGTGAAGGTTCCGTCGGAATTGAAGTTGGCCTTCTCGGCAAGGAAATGCGCCAGCTGTTTCACCTCGACCCCTCCTTCCAGGCGCGTGACGCGGAGGCCGTGGTTCCCGCCTGGCGGAGAATATGGCCAACGGTGCCCTTGGCGATCGATCTCTCGTTACGAGGGACGCTCGCTATCCGCGGGTGCCCCGCCTTCGCGTAGGTGTCGTGGCCCTCGCGCCTGGCCAGGTGGAATCCGAGCGACTCCAGGAACGCTCCCATTTCGTCGGAAGACCACGTCGACACGTCCGCCCCGGCGTTGCCCTAGTCGAGGATCCGAGCGATCTGAATGGAACTTGTGCCCTGATGGGAACGCAGGAATGCTTCCACTTCGGCATCCGTCATCGGCTCTCCCGGCTCAATTCCATTCTCCGCGGCGACCTCTGTGGCTTCTCGTACCGCGGATCTGAGCCTTAGGAACGCATCCTGGGCACTCGTGGCCTGGGTCGAGATTCCGAGATCTCGACAGACGGAGATCCACCACTCGCCGTCGTAGACCGTGATCGCCGTCAGGGGTTCGCTGGCCGCGGTTGGGCCATCGACCGCTAGGTCCGCGCTCGCTTCCACTCTCGTTTCGGCTTCAAGATCAATAGCCATGGGGTCCTCCTGAGGGAGATCAGCATAACCGGATCCCGCCTGAAAGTAGCCGGTCAATTCGCACCGCCCGCTCTAAGCGCTGGATCTGACTTCGCGGCGCCAGCTCGACCTAGTGGCCGCGCCCAGCCCGGAGGCGCTTGGCGGTCTCCGAGCCGAGCGGCGGCGGCGCCGAGCCTCAAACCCGGCCCGGTGGGTGGGCGGACTCGACTGGTGTCGTGGCGATCGCCTCGGGCGGCAGTGGCAGCCTCGTGGCCGACCCTAGGTCGCGCCAGTGGGCAAGGCGCCGGGGCCGGTAGGCTGCCCGTCGTCGCTTGGCGGACCAGTCAGGATCGGTTGGGCGGCGCGGGGGTCAGGTGCGTTGGGCATCTAGCGATCGGCCCAGACGGCCGGGGCGGTACCGCCCTGAACCTTGAGCGTGCCGTAAAAGTGAGCGTCGCCCCGACGCTGGCCCACGGCCTCCCACAGCGCCGCCCGATAGCGGGCCGGAGCCAGGACCTTGAGCGCGTACCAGTGCGTCTGCAACTCGGCGGGCGTGAGGGCACGAAGCTCTGGCGAGAGGAACGGGTCGTCGTGGTCTACCGCGTCCTGAATCCACCTGGCCGGGTCGTAAGTCCTCAAATCCTCGGGGATCTCGGCGGTCCGGGCATGGCGTCTCATCGTTGCATCAGCCGGGGCGGATAGGTGCCCCGACTGGCCCCACGACGCTGAGGCCGGAACTCGCCCTCTTCCTCGCCCGAGGGCAAGCGGAGCGACGCGAGCAGACGGCTCAGGGTGATCGACTGCTGGCGAGCCTCCACCATGGCGGGATTCGCCACCTGGTCGCCCCTGAAGTTCTCGACGGTGACGGTTCCGTGGGTTGCCTCATCGGCTAGCCGGTCGAGGTGGTCCGCGCAGCGGCACGCCTGCAACAGGAGCAGCTCCTCGTGGGCGAGCAGGTCGTACTCGTCGGTCACCGCGCGCCAGAGCTTGCGCCCAGCGACGGCGAGCCCGGCGGGCGCCTTCGGTGCTTTCGCGGTGTTCATCGGGGATTGCCTCCGTTTGGTTCAGCTAGCGCTAAGCGCTAAGCGCTCACGCGCGCGCGTAGGGACCGTTCTAGAGCCGCGCGGATTTGTTCCGCAATACGGCACGGAGAGGGCCCAAAATCGGCTTAGGGTATCGCGCCCACCCCCTTGCCGTTCGCCTTCGCATGAACGAGGCGTGCGTCGTCCGCTCGCTCGCTTCGGTGCTGAGTGTGGGCAGTTGCCATGGTCGGCGCGCTCACCGTTCAATCGCCTCCGCCGCTCGCTCGCCGGCAGCGTCGGCCTTGGAGAACAGCTCCGGTTGCACCCCAGCGAGCGCGGCAGCCGCCGCAGCCCTAGCCGCGACCACCCGATCGAGTACCTCGGAGAAGCTCGGCTGTGGCGTGCGGTCGATGTACCTTGCCGGGACGGGCTGGCCTGGATTCGCGGCTGCGAACCGGTACTGCTCGACCAACTTCCGCGTCGCTGAGTGGACGGCCGCGGTGGCGGTCGTGGCGACGAAGGCGGAGAACAAGGTCTCCACCGTTGCGGCGGGGTCGCTCTGTGCGGCATCGAACGCAGCCGCCGCCGAATTGGCCGCGATTGCTGTCGCATCCAGCGGCGAGGCCGTCGTGACGGCGTTGAGCCGGGCATCCCGACGGGCCGACTCGCGGCGCTCATCTCGGTCTTTATTCCGCTCTGCCTCGGCGGCTTCCGCCTGCTTCGCGGTCAGGGCCGCCTGCTCGATTGCCAGGCGCTCGGCGCGTTCGGCTGCGTAGCGCCGGTGGGCCTCTTGCGTTGCCTCTAAAACTCCCATGTCAGCTCCTTTCGAATGATTGATTGATCAGCGGGGCGGGGCGGGCGTGTACGCGTCGGGGATCAAGGGCGCGTCGCCGTCGGCGAGTTGGGCCGCAAGATGCTCAAGGGTCCCTCCCCTGGCCGGAGCCGGGACCGTGGCGCCTCCAGCGATACCTTGCAGCGGGTTCGGCTGCATGGCCGGTCGGGCGGCCGGCGCAGCAGGATCGACGATCGGGGCGACGGTGGGGTCGGCTGTGGCCGGCAGAAGCTCGTGGCCGTCGTGGTTTACGCGCGGCAGCCTCCGGAGTTTCTCGGCGATCTGTTGCTGGACCGACGGCGGCCGAAGGTAGCTGCCATCGTCGGAATCGGGAACCGGTCGGGTCGAATCTACTTCACTCACCCCTAGATCACCTCATCTATTGCGCGTTGTCGGATTGACGGAAGGTGGGGCGAGACGGCGGAGGATTCCGTCCCGCCCCCGAAGTGCGGCAGCGGGCACAGGGCAGCCTGCCGCCGCGTCGGAAGATTTGGTTGTGCGCTTCATCTCAGAACGGGCACTTGTCAGGGTCTTGAGACTCGGGACGTCCGGAGTTCATCGGCGCGGTCTTGGCCGGAATCTCGTGGTGGCATGTTCCCTTCCAGCACTCGCCATCGCGGTCGATGCTGGGGTCGTGGAGGCCCAGCTCTTCGGCCTTCCACCAGGCGTCGTACTGGGCTTCCAGGCGGTCGTACTCCGCACGGTCAGAAGGAACGATGCGCGCGGCCAGATCCCGAAGGCTGGCCGACGTCAAAGTCCCGACGCGGGCAGCCTCATCGGCGCTGGCGAGTAATCGGCGCCTAAGCTCATCCGGAGCCGCGAAGGCGCAGTCGGTGCAGGTGACATGCCGGTCGCCGTCCTGGTCGGCGAAGGTGTTTAGGACTGGCGACTTCTCCAGCCCGCGCTCACCGCCGCAGAGTTCGCAGCTGTACCGCGTCAGCATGCCGGTCGCCTCGGGGCGGATCTGGTAGCGTGCTTCCGTCGCTTCGATCATCGCCTGTCCTCCTGTGTTCTGACCCACGATTGCGGGTTGCTTCTCTGACGTCATGCGTCGCGCCCGTGAGCGAGGCTGGCCCACAGGCCGTCATCCCAGGGCTGGCCGGTGTCGCCATCGGGACGATTGGCCGGGACCGGCTGGCCTCGTAGACGAGTCACCTTCGCGGTGGGGAAGACGTGCAACGCGGCGGCCACCGACTCGGGCACCGGGACTGGCCGCGCGGGGACGGCGGCGGGCAGTTCGGATGATGCCGAAGGCTGCCAAGGTTGCCGAAGGCTGCCAGCAGTGACTGCTTGGCAGTCTTCGGGGGTTTGATCTCGGACGGACTCCGGAGCTTGGCAGCCTTCGGGCGGCAGCGTCCAGGCCCAGCCCGCCCCCATGCCCGCCTTCACCGACCGCACTCCCAGGTCACTCTTGGCCCGCCGCAGGGTGCGCTCTGCGATCCCCGCCTGGCGCGCCTGGCGCAGCGCCTCGCCCGCCGGGACGGGGCCGTGTGCCAGCAGGTCGGCCAGCCACTCGCGGGCCTCGGACTCAGCCCCCGCGTCCTCTTGGTCCGTGGGGCTGAGCATTTGGGCCTCAGAGCAGTTCGCGGTCCCTACCTCCGCGAGCCGGTAGGTCTGGATGGACTGCCCTCCATCGGGGGCAGGGATCAGGAAGGGCTCGACCCGAAGCCGGATCGGGTCCGGCTCAGTGGTGACGTTGGACCGCGCCACCAGTTCGATCCGAAATGGACTCTTGGGGTCGGCGTCTTCGGGGTCGCGTCCGAACAGCAGCGCCGAGCGGGCCAGGTTGCCGAACGCACCGCTGCCCGCTATCCGAGTGAGCACATCCTTTGACTCGCGCCGGTTCATGTGCATGATTCCAACCACCGCCACGCCGAGCCGCTCCGCCATGTGTGATACCGGCTTGAGAACGGCGCGCACCGACTGCTCCTTGTACGAATCGACGCGGCCGGGGATATGCGCGACCACTGTGTCGATCAACAAGGCCCGGACGTTGGCCTCGGCCAGCGCTCGCTCCAGCTCGGCCACCTGACCGTCCAGTTCAATGTCGCCGGGCTCGCCCTCGTAGAGCTGCTCGACGAACGTCACTCTCGACAAGTCGGCTCCGGCTGCGATCAGTCTGGGCACGATCACCGCTGCACGGTGGTCCTCGGCTGAGGCAATCGCCACCTTGACGGGCTGGCCGAACAGATCTCCAGGAACTGTTCCCCGCGTCAGTCCAGCTAGGTATCGAAAACCTTCGGTGGACTTCCCCACCTTGCCCTCGCCCACCAGGAGGGTGACCATGCCCAGCGGGATGCGGTCTTGGACGGCCCAGCGCACCCGTTCGGGCCGGACGGCGGCGGCCGACACTAGCCGGATTCCACTACCAAGCTCGGGCTCTGCCAGGATGGCCTCGGCCAGGCGGTCGCCCTGCTCCAAGGTGACATCGGCTACCGGCGCGCTCAAGGTCGGCACCGCGCGCGCACCTCGCGGTACGTTGCCGCCCAGCTCTGCGCCATGCGGCGGGCAGCCGGGGTCGCGAGCGGATCGGCGCGCGGGTCCAACTCGGCCGCCAAGCTGGCTGCGGCGATGAACACCCCTAAAACGGCAGCGCACACCGGACACGCGCCGGTGGCGCCGTTATCCTTGGGCTGAGCGGTTGGCGGTGGCACGCCGGCCCTCCAGCGCTGCCGGGACTGCGGCGGTCCCGGCGGCGTCTACCGGGGCGCCCTCGACGTGTTGGTCGATAAACGCTTCGAGGTCCGATTCCCGGACGCGCACCAGGCGCCCGCCGGGAAGGCGAACCGTTTTCAGGATGCCCTTGGCCGTCTGTTGCCACAGCCATGTCTCACCTACCCCGAGACGCCTTGCCGTCTCGGGGAGCGTCAGCAGTTCGGACACGCTAGACCCTCCGAGAGCGATTCGCGGTGCGGTTGCATGGGGATAAGTGAACCGTTCCGAACCGAGCCGGTCTATACTGCTAGCGGTGACGTTTTCCAGTGACATGAGATATCCGGCAGGACTTCTGCCACGGTCCAGCTCCGGCTATGAATGGCGCGACGATTGCGAGCCATCGGCCGACGGCCAAGGCGCCGGCGCGGGCCGGGGTCTGGTCCCGAAGGGTGCCGTCAGCGCAGGGCGGCCACCGGCCCCTAGGGGCACGATGCGACAGTTCTTCGAGTTCCAGACCGATGCCGGCATGGTCAGTGGGGCAATCCGGCCGCCGCGAGGAAAGACGTTTCTGCGCAGGTTTACCCGGCTCGACCCCGACTCCCCTGATCAGATACGGGAGTTCGCCGACGACTACGGATCGCTGGCGAACCCGCTCGGCGATCCCTTCGAGCTGTGGCGCCAGGAGATCGCCGAAGTGCGCGACCTGGCCGGGACACTCGATGAGGCGGCGAGTGCCGTGCTATACGACCCCGGTCCCACGGCGGCGCTGGCGAACCGCTTCAGGCATCTGCCCTATGAGGAGACGCTAGCGGCGGGTCCGCTCAAGACGAAATATCTTCGCCACGTGGCTTTGTCGCGCCGCCTCATGGGTCGCCGATTCGATAACCGGGTGGTGGTCTATACCTACGGACTGAGGATGGTGCCCTTCGAGCCGGGGCGCGCCGCCCGGCTCGGCTACCGCGAGCTGGGGACAATCACGGACGGCGTGGCCCTGGTGAAAGCCACCCGGGCGTTTGTCAGGTTCGCGCGGCTCTGCGTCCAAGAGGCGATCGAGTGGCGCCTGTGGGGCGCTCATGTAGGCGTCATTTACGACTACGCCGGGCGCATCGCCCAGCCGCCCCGCATCGTGCCCGCCACGCTGCTCGGCGCCCTATACCTCGAACTGGATCGCGAGCTTCGAACCAAGCCGCGCCAGCGGCCGGCCCGGCCGCTCCAGCCTTGCGCCTGGGGGCCGTGCCTAAATTGGCTGGAGCCCACCAGGACGAACCAGCTCTTCTGCTCCAACACGTGCGTTCAGCGAGCGAAGCGCCAGCGCGACTCCGAGGAAAAAGCTGCTAGGGGGGCGATCATATGAGCACCAAGCCGAGCAAGCGAGTCATGGGGCGCGGGACCGTCTACCGGAGGGCCAACGGCACTTGGGCGGGGGAGATCACCGTTGACGGCAAGCGCAGCACCGCCTACGCGCGGACTCAGGCTGAGTGTGTCGACAAGCTCCAAGTCCTCCAAGCTCAGGCTGCCGGGGGATTGCCCGCCGTCGATCAGCGCGGGACCGTCGCGGCCTACCTCACCGGATGGCTGGAGACCAAGCGGCCCAAGCTCCGACCCGCGACGATTGCCCGATACAGGGGGATCGTGGAGGGCCAGATCATCCCCGAGTTGGGGCGCGTGAAGCTTGCCAAGCTCCAGCCCGTAGACGTGGACCGGATGCTTACTCGGCTCCAGGCTCAGGGTCTTTCCCCCCGGACGGCTAGCCACGTCCGGGCGGTACTCCGGGCCGCGCTCGGGACGGCCGAGAGGCGCGGCCAGGTGGTCCGCAACGTCGCCACACTCTCTGAACCCGTCAGGGTCGCGAAGGTGCCGCTACGGATTCTCTCGCCGGATGCGGCCTGGGGACTGCTCGGCGCTATCCAAGATCCCCAACTTCAGCGAGTCGCCACGCTCGCCGTCCATAGCGGTCTGCGCCAGGGCGAGCTGCTAGGGCTAGTGTGGAGTGACGTTGATTGGGAGGGCGGCCAGCTTCACGTCAGCCAAGCTCTCCAGCGGATCGGCGGAGCCTACCGGCTGGTGGAGGTCAAGTCGGGATCTAGCCGCCGCGCCGTGCCGCTGACACCGGCAGCGGTGGACGTGCTGGCCGCCGAACGGGAGGCCCAAGCCGAAGCCCGCGACCGGGCCGGGTCGCGCTGGCACGAACCGATCCCTGGCCTGATCTTCACCACGGCGACGGGTCAGCCACGCAACGGGACCACGATCACGCACCAGTTCGCGGACGCTCTGGCAGCCGCGAACCTAGCACCGATGCCCTTCCACGATCTGCGCCATGCCTTCGCCACGCTTATGTTTGCCAGCGGGGTTGACTCGGGCACCGTCTCGGCTCTCATGGGACATAGCTCGGTCAGCCTCACCATGTCCACATACGCCGGGGTCGCGCCATCCCTCAAACGTCAGGCGAGTGACCGATTGGCGCGTCTCCTGACTCGGCCAGGGTAGGCTCCGCAACCTCAGCCCGGCCATTTTGCCCCCGTCGACGAGCCAGCACCCCGACGCGAGCCATTGGTTCTGACAGTTCGATCAGGAGGAGATGCACTTCATTCATCGCCCGGTTTATTTGCTTCGGAGTTTCGTCCCCATCCATGCCGAGCACCAGTGAGGCAGCCGTGGGCAAAAGCTCGCTGGCATTCGGCACGGCAGCCAAGCACACCTGTAAAGAGCCTCGGGTGCTATCTCGCGTCCGAAGGATTTCGGTCCAGCTCCCAGGGGATGGGGGGCTAGGAACAACCCCGGGTGACCAGATCATCGGATCGATGGGTCGCGTGAACGTATCCCATAGCTCCATCAGGGCTCGGTAGACGTCCTCTAAGCGACGGATGAGATTCTCGCGAGCCGCGTCTCGGACGGCCCTTTGCTCGATTCGATAGGTGAGCAGGGCGATGCCGAACAGAGCGACGAAGCTAAGGGCCGATAGGACGAGCTGAGCGACAACCATCATCGCCACTTTAGATCGGCCGGGCTAGGTCGGTTACCGTAAGGTTACCGTAAGGCTGAGATCAGCGGACTTTCGATTTGATCTCGGAGACTACGGTTTCGTAAACCGCTGGCCGGGAGTTCGAATCTCCCCGTCGGCTGATCTCAGCGTACTGCAACCCATACTGCAACCAGGGCAACGGCAGGCTGGTCCAACGGGGCCGTG
>Ga0307372_10012852_pt1 | contig 10903 bp, 9 predicted proteins | sample OX1MG_FD_202533 | JGI IMG/M metagenome (GOLD analysis project Ga0307372, IMG submission 202533) | Soil microbial communities from Risofladan, Vaasa, Finland - OX-1 | ecosystem: Environmental > Terrestrial > Soil > Coastal area > Acid sulfate soil | place: Finland: Risofladan, Vaasa | collected...
AGCGATGTCGCCCCGCTCAAGGACGGCCGGCTGGTCGAGGTGGTGATGTCGTAATGGAGACGCTTCAACTGATCGAGCGCGGCCTGCTGGCTGGCGATGCCGGTAGACTTGACCACCGTGGCATTGCGGGTGATGCGATCGGCCAGCATCGGCAGCGCCCCGCCGTCATGCGTGAAGATGAAACGGATATCGGCAAAGCGCGTGAACGCGCCGTGGAACAGGAGGCTGGTGATGCAGCGCGTGACATCGAACATGAATTCGATGGTCGGCGCCGGAATGCCCGGCACCAGCCGGCCGCAACAGCCCGGCGCGGTCGGATGAATGAACACCGCGGCTTTGCGCCGGTTGAGCTCCTCGAACAGCGGATCGAAGGCCGGATCGCCCGGCCATTTGTCGCCGTACGAGGTGCTGAGCTGCACCCCGTCGACCTTCAGCACCGAATAGGCGTAGTCGATCTCTTTCAGCGCGTCGTCGAGATTGGGCATCGGCACCGCGGCGAAGATGCCGAAGCGGCCGGGATGATCGGCGCGCATCTTGGCGGCGAACTCGTTGCTGTCCCGCACCAGCGCGCGCGCATCCGCGGCCGAGAAGTCGCGCCAGATGCCGGTGTTGGAAAGGATGGCGGTCGCGATGCCCCATTGGTCCATCTGCTGCAGCGATGCCGCAGGCGTCCATTTCACCACTTGGTTGCCATAGGGCGAGCCGGCGACGATGCTGGCACGTACGCGCTCGAGATAGCGCGGCGGCAGGATGTGATGATGCACGTCGATCCGCCGCGGGCTGCGCGCGGCCTGTGCCGACGCGAAGTGCGGCAAGAGCGCCGCTGCTCCAAATCCTGCGAGAATCCCGCGCCGCGATATTGAGTTCATGATCCCCCCTAGCGTTTTGCTTGTCTCATCATTGCGAGCGCAAGCGAAGCAATCCAGTCTGTGACACGCACCGGATCGCTTCGTCGCTTCGCTTCTCGCAACGACGTTGAAAGGACCTCACCGTTCCAACCGCAGCACGTAGAGCCCGTGATTCTTGTCGGTGATGTAGATGAAGCCGCGGGCATCGACCAGCACGTCCTCGGTCTGGCCGACCAGCTTGGTCTTCGGCAGCACGCCGCGCCGCTCCACGGGATCGGGCGGCACGAAATAGGCGATCTCCTTCACCAGCCGCTCGTCGGAGATGTCGAAGACGCGCAAGCCGGCGTTGAAATAGGTCAAGAAGCACAAATTCTCGTCATGCAGCAGGATATCCTGATACTGCCATTGATGCTGGTTGTGCGGGCCGAAGCGTCCGCCCTTCTCGCAGAAATTGCGATAGGGCGCGTCCTCGGGCGGGCGCGGCAACGGGAACAGCGACGAGAGCCGCGGCTTACTCGGGTCTTTGATATCGACGATGCCGGCATAGCCGAGCGGCTCGTTGCAATTCTCGGCGATCGCCTCGGAATTGCAGATCACGAGCTCGCGCCCGATTAAAGGCTGCGCGGTATGCACGGCGATGAAGGATTGGAACGGCGGCGAGAACGGCAGATCGCCGACCAGCGCCGGCTTCTTCAGATCGGCGATGTCGAGGATGACGAAGCCGCCGCCGCCATAGGGCAGATAGGCGCGCTCGCCGCGACGATAGGCGCCGCCATGCAGCATGGTCGATTGCGGCGCGCCGGTCTCGCCCCCGGCCTTCCATTGGCCCTTGCGCCACCAGCGCGAGATTTCGACCGGATGCGCTGGATCGTCGATATCGACGATCTGGAGGATTTGCCCCTCATAGCCTTCAGGCAGGCCGGTCGCGAAGACGTAGCGGCCGCCGTCGTAGTAGTTGCGGTGCGTGCCGCTGCCGCCGGTTTTCCACTGGCCGAGATGTGTGGGGTCTTCGGGATCGGCCAAATCCCAGATATGGAAGCCTTCGTCGAACGGCGCGCCCGGCACATCGCCCCAGCCGGGCGAGATGCGCTCGGCCGAGGTGATCATGCGCTGCCCCGCGATCTGCACCTGCAAGGTCCAGGTGTTGGGATGGCCCGGCAAGAAGCGGATATGCCGCGGCTTCGCCGGATCGGTCACCTCGAGGATATGCAGCCCCGATTCCCACAGCGCCGGGCAATAGAGATACCAGCGCTCGCCCTTTTTGTGCAGCGCGAGCTTGAAGCCCGGCTTGCCGATGAGGTCGTGATAGCCGACCGCCTTCAGCCCTTGGCTGAATGCCCGTCCCGGCGGAAATTCCATTGTCATTCCTCCCGTAAGCCAGCTTCACCACGGAGTCACGGAGAACACGGAGAACATCATATTCGTTCTTTTCTCCCTGTACCCCGTGCCTGCGTGGTGAATCAATCGCCGATCATGCGCCGAATTTCGTCCGGCGTGCGGCCGGCCTCGCGCAGCGCGCGCAGGGTCAGCGCCTGATCGCGCTTGGCCAAGCGCTTGCCCTCCGCATCGGTGAGCAGCTTGTGGTGGCGATAGCGCGGTGTCGGCAGGTCGAGCAGCGCTTGCAGCAGACGATGGATATGCGTCGCGCTGAAAAGGTCCACGCCGCGGGTGACGAGCGTCACGCCTTGCAGCGCGTCATCGACCGTGACCGCGAGGTGATAGCTGGTCGGCACGTCCTTGCGCGCCAAGACGACATCGCCGAGCGATTCGGGCTTGGCATCGATGATGCCTTTTCCGTCCTCGTCCCAGGCGAGCGGGCCGACCAGCACGGCGGCGCGCGCGACATCGAGCCGCAGCGCATAGCTCTCGCCCGCGGCGATCCTTGGCATTCGCTCGTTCTCGGATAGGTTGCGGCAGGTGCCCGGATAGAGCGCGCTGTCCTCGCCCTGGGGCGCGGCGCCCGCGCGCGCGATCTCGGCGCGGGTGCAAAAGCACGGATAGATCAGGCCTCGAGCCGCGAGTTTCTCGAGCGCCGCGCGGTAGTCGGCGAAATGCTCGGACTGCTGCCGCACCGCGCCGTCCCAATCGAGCCCGAGCCAGGCGAGGTCTTCGATGATCGCCGCGGCGAATTCCGGACGGCAGCGCGTCACATCGATGTCCTCGATGCGCAAGAGGAACCGTCCGCCGGCTTCGCGCGCAGCGCGCCAGCCGATCAGCGCCGAATAGGCGTGGCCCAGATGTAACAGCCCCGTCGGGCTCGGCGCGAAGCGGGTGACGATCATTTATCGAGCGAGCGCACTTGCATTTCCATCCCGCGCCCTTCGACTGCTCGCTAGCGCTCGCGCTCAGAAGGGTGAGGAGAGATTTTCGATGGCATTAAGAAAATCGCCTCATCCTTCTGAGCGAAGTCGAAGGACTCGGGGTGCGGGTCCCAGCGATTCACAAAATCGCGGGCTCAGCACCCGGTCTCGCGGTGGATGAATGCCACCATCGCCGCGATCGCGTCCTTGGCGCCTTGGCTGGCGGGATCGCTGCGCGGCAGGTCGTATTTCGGCCCCGCAAAGAAATGCGTCTCGAGCTTGCCGCCCTTCGCGCGATAAGCGGCGATGAACGCCTCCATCAGATGGCGCGGATGCAGCTCGTCGGCCGGGTTCTGCACATAGAGGATATGCGGCAGCTCGACCGCGTCGCCGCGCGTCAGCGCCAGAAGCGGGCTGCCCTCGCCCATCGCCTCCTCGGTCAGCCAATAGCGCTCTTGCTGCGCGACGGCGCCGCCGCGATTCTGATAGGCCTGCTCGCCCGCGGGCTTGGCCTTGCGGTCGCGATAGCGGCCCAGAGGACAGATCACCGGCCAGAGGCTCACGACATAGGGCACGCGCGCATCGACGCTTGTGCCGGCGCGCCTCACCGCCTCATAGCGCGGATCGTCGGGCTTCATGCCATTGAGGACGACGAGATGCCCGCCGCTCGATGTGCCCATGCTGCCGACCAGCGCGGGCCGCGTATTGAAACGCGCCGCCTGCGACTTCAGCCAGCGCACGCCGTAATTTACGTCGGCGACCGAGCCGGGATAGGTCGCCTCGGGCGGATTGCGGAAATCGAGCGCGGCGACGACGATGCCGCCTTTCGCGACCTCGCTATTGATAGCGTCGTTGTTGGCGCGGTTGCCTTCGCACCACGCGCCGCCATGCGCCTCGATCACCGCCGGGAACGGGCCCGTGCCGCGCGGCCGGAACACGCGCGCCAGGAACGGCTTCTCGCCGTGACGAAGGAATTCGACTTCCTCGATGTCGATCTCGTGCGTCTGGGTCATGCGGCACCTTGGGGCTCGGCGGGCTCGGGCACGAAGCCCGCGGCGCGCACCGCGAGGATGGCGCAAGCCTCGTCCTCATCGGCCTCGTCGCCCGACGAGCCGACCGCGCCGATGATCTCGCCGGCTTGGTTCTTGATCAGCACGCCGCCCGGCGTCGGCACCAAACGCCCTTGCGTCGCGACCGCGAGCGATTGGATGAACATCGGCGCGTTCTCGGCGATCTTGCCGATCGCGCGGCTCGAGCGGTTCATCACCAGCGAGCCGAACGCCTTGCCCATCACGACGTCGCAGCGGCGGATGCCGGTGCCGTCCTCGCGCTTGAAGGCGATGAGATCGCCGCCGCTATCGAGCACGGCGATGGTCATCGGCCGCAGCTTGCGCTGCCGCGCCGTCGCCAGCGCATGATCGACGATCTTTGCCGCCGTCGCCAGATCGACGCCGCGCACCGCCGCAACCGACACTTTTGCCATGCTTGCCTCGAGTCACTCGCTATCGGTACAGCGTCGCATATCGCCCCTACTCTGCCAAGCGCGCCGCCGCTATTTCCCCGCCTTCACCGCGGCGAGGATCGCGCGATAGCGGGCGACCAGCTTGGCGCCGCCGGGATGGCTGGCGGTCCAAGCCGCCAGCACCGGCGCGACCGCCGCGCGCCATTTCGCATTCTGCGCCGGCGTCAGTTGCACGATGGTGTGCTTGTCGGGCGCGGCTGCGACCGGCGCGCGGGAGCGGACCGAGCGCTGCTCGAACGTCGCCGCCATCGCGCGGGTCAGCGGCTCGCCGGAATTGTCGTCGATCGCCTGGCGGATCGCCGGCGGCAGCGCGTCGTGTTTCTGCCTCGCCATGAAGACCATGAACATGCCGGTGCCGAGCGAGGTATCGATGTGATAATGCGTGACTTCGGTCAGATGCAGCGGCCCCATCTGCATCCACGAGGAAACGATGCCGTCGAGCATGCCGCGCTGGAGCGAGGCATATTGGTCGCCGGGATCGAGCACCAGCGGCGTGCCGCCAAGCCGCGCGATCGATTCGCTGCCGGTCTTGCTGACGACCCGCAGCCTGAGCCCGCGCAGATCGTCGAGCGAGGCCGGAGGCTTTACCAGATGGACGCCCTGCGGCGGAAACAGCGCCATCGCCAGCGGCACGATATCCCGGTACTCGGCGTCGAGCGCGCCGGTCTTGTAGAGGCGCCAGAACGCGATCGACGCATTGACCGAATCGTCGGTCAGGAACGGCAGCCCGACCATGTCGGTCAGCGGAAATTTGCCGCCCACGAGGCTCGGGATCAGCAAGCCGATCTGGAACACGTCGCTCTGCACCCGGTCGTACATGTTGATCGGATTGACGATCGCGGTACCGTCGCGGACATCGATATGCACCGCGCCGTGAGCGGCAGCCGCGACCCGCTGCGCCCAGGGCTTGAAGACCTGCACCGTGTCGGGACTCGGCGCCGGCTCGGCGGTGACGAAGATCATCGACATCTCGTCAGCCGACGCGCGTACCAACGGCATCGAGAGCAAGGCAACGATCAATCCGAGAAGCGAACGCCTGCCGGCCATAAACTTCCTCCCCTACCTCGCCGCTCTATGGCGGCTCCCGGGCTACCATGCACGCTCGCGGCAGCGGCGACAATCCCGCGATAGCCTCATCGGCCGAACTCGTGACAACCCCGCCGGCGTCGTCTATTTCTGCCGCATGGCACAATCGCTCACCGGTCCCAACCTTCTCCCGCGCGACGGCAAGCCCGAGCAGCTTATCGTGCTGCTGCATGGCTTCGGCGCCGACGGCAACGATCTCATCGGCCTTGCGCCGCAATGGCGGGGGCTACTGCCCGCGGCCGAGTTCCTCTCGCCCGATGCGCCCTTCCCGTGCGAGGGCGCGCCGTTCGGCCGACAATGGTTCGGCTTCCAGGGGCGCAGCCGCGAGCAAGTGCTGGACGGCGTCAAGACCGCCGCCGGAATTCTCGACCAGTTCCTGACCGAGGCGCTCGCCGAGCGCGGCCTCGACGAGAGTCAGCTAGCGCTGGCCGGATTCTCGCAAGGCGCGATGATGTCGCTTTACGTCAGCCTGCGGCGCGCCAAGCCGGTCGCCGGCGTGGTCGCCTATTCGGGGCGTCTGTTCGCGGCGGATCGGCTCGCGGCCGAGCTGCGATCGAAGCCGCCGATCCTGCTGGTTCATGGCGACCAGGACCCGGTGGTGCCGCCCGAGGCACTGCCCGAAGCGGTCGCCGCGCTCGAAGCCGCGGGCGTGCCGGTCGAGGCGATGCTGCGTCCCGGCCTCGGCCACGGCATCGACGGCGAAGGCCTGGCGCGCGGCATTACGTTCCTGCGCCAGGCGTTCAAAATCGCCTGACGCGTCACGTCGCGTCGTCGCCGAGCTGCTTTTGCGCCCCATCGCGCGTCGTGAAAGCGAGTGCGGGTGCTGGCAGTGGCTCGGGCAGCGCGGTAAACTCGCCGAGAGTTTGGCTCGCCGCAGAGGCGGCGGGCGCTTGCGGCGACGGGCTTTCGATTCGGGGGGCTCGATGCGGGCGGGACGCAAGGACATGACCAGCAGCGCCGTAGCCGACAGGACGACCAGCACCGTGAGCGCGCGTATCGCCATCTTCAATCCCCACGGCATCGCGCCATGAGCGCAACACGGGCGAAGCCGTCGGCCACTGCGGCGCCGGTCAATGCGGCGTGGGGCGGACGGTTCGCCGCGGCGCCGAGTGCCATCATGCAGGCGATCAACGCCTCGCTCGAGATCGACAAGCGGCTCTATGCCCAGGACATCGCCGGCTCGCTCGCGCATAGCGCGATGCTGGCCAGGCGCCGGATCATCTCGCGCGCCGACGCCAGCGCCATCGCGCGCGGCCTCGCCCGCATCCAGCGCGAGATCGAAACAGGCAAGTTCCCGTTCCGCATCGCGCATGAGGACATCCACCTCAATATCGAGGCGCGGCTCGCGGAGCTGATCGGCGCGGCGGCCGGGCGGCTGCACACCGCGCGCTCGCGCAACGACCAGGTGGCGACCGATTTCCGGCTGTGGGTGCGCGAGGCGATCGACCGGCTCGACCGCCAGATGACAGCGCTGCAGGCGGCGCTGATCGCGCAGGCCGAGCGCCACGCCGCGACCATCATGCCCGGCTTCACCCATCTTCAGGTGGGGCAGCCGGTGACTTTCGGCCATCATCTGCTCGCCTATGTCGAGATGCTGGGCCGCGACCGCGGGCGGCTGGCCGATGGCCGCACGCGGCTGAACGAATCGCCGCTGGGGGCAGGCGCGCTCGCCGGCACCTCGTTCCCGATCGACCGCGCGACGACCGCCAAGGCGCTGGGCTTCGACCGCCCCGCCGCGAATTCGCTCGACGCGGTGTCGGATCGCGATTTCGCGCTCGAATTCCTGGCGGCTGCCGCGATCGCGGCAACGCATCTCTCGCGCCTTGCCGAGGAAATCATCCTCTGGCTCACCGAGCCGTTCAAATTCATCCGCCTCAGCGATGCCTTCACCACCGGCAGCTCGATGATGCCGCAAAAGCGCAATCCCGACGCCGCCGAATTGGTGCGCGCCAAGGCCGGGCGACTGATCGGCGCGCTGACCGGCCTCTTGGCGGTGATGAAGGGCCTGCCGCTCGCCTATGCCAAGGACATGCAGGAGGACAAGGCGCCGGTATTCGATGCCGCCGACACGCTGGCCTTGTGCCTCGTTGCCACCGCCGGCATGGTGCGCGATATGAAGATCGACAAGGCCGCGATGCGCCGCGTCGCCGACAGCGGCTTCTCGACCGCGACCGATCTCGCGGACTGGCTGGTGCGGCATTTGAAGCTGCCGTTCCGTCAGGCGCATCACGTCACCGGCGCCCTGGTCGCGCGCGCCGAGGCGCTCGGCTGCGGGCTTGCGGAATTGCCGATCGCCGAGCTGCGCCGGGTCGAAAAACGCATCACGCCCGCGATCTATCGCGTGCTGACGGTCGAGCAATCGGTCGCGAGCCGTACTAGCTTCGGCGGCACGGCACCGGCGAATGTGACGCGCGCGGCCGCAGCGGCGCGCAAGCGCTTCCTCGGCACGGAGCCGCGATGAAAAAAGCCGCTCTACTTTTCTCGTCACCCCCGCGAAAGCGGGGGTCCAGAGACGAGCTGGATTCCCGCTTGCGCGGGAATGACGACAAGAAAAGCAACGCGACGCTACTCGTCTGTGCCCTGCTCGTCCTCACCCTTGCCGCCTGCGGCAAGAAGGGTCCGCCGCAGCCGCCGCCCGGCGTGCCCAACACCTATCCGCAAACCTATCCGCAGCAGTGAGCGCGCGTGGCTGAGGCGTCCGATGCCTAAGACAGCGCCTTGGGCGCCCGAATTCGCCTATCGCGACGGCGCGCTGTGCGTCGAGGCGATGCCGTTGGCCGCGATCGCCGATGCGGTCGGGACGCCGTGCTATGTTTATTCGCGCGCGCAGATCGCACGGCGCTATCGCGAATTCGCCGGCGGCTTCGGCGCGATCCGGCCGTCGATCTGCTATTCGGTCAAAGCCAATCCCAACCTCGCGGTGATCGCGCTCCTCGGACAGCTCGGCGCCGGCGCCGACGTGGTGTCGGAGGGCGAGTTCCGCCGCGCGCTCGCCGCCGGCATTCCGGGCAGCCGCATCATCTTCTCGGGCGTCGGCAAGACCGCACGCGAATTGGAATTCGCGCTCGCGCATGACGTTCATCAGATCAACGTCGAATCCCTGCCCGAGCTCGAGGCGTTGAGCGCGGTCGCGCAACGGATGAAGCGCGTGGCGTCGATCGCGATTCGCATCAACCCCGATGTCGATGCGCGCACCCATGCCAAGATCACCACCGGCAAGAAAGAAAACAAATTCGGCATCGACCTCGCGCATGCGTCGGCGGCGTATAAACATGCTCAGGGCCTGCCGGGCCTGAGGGCCGTTGGCATTGCCGTGCATATCGGCTCGCAACTGACCAGCCTCAGGCCGTTCGAAATTGCCTTTCGCCGTATCGCCGAGCTTTATCGGCAGTTGCGCGCCGACGGCGTGCCGCTGGACCGGCTCGATTGCGGCGGCGGACTCGGCATCCGCTATGCCGACGAGGCACCGCCCGCGATCGCCGATTACGGCGCAATGGTCGCGCGCATCGCCGGCAATCTCGGCGCCGCCCTGAGCGTCGAGCCCGGCCGCGCGATCGTCGGCAATGCCGGCGTGCTGATGGCGCAGGTGATCTATGTGAAGCAGGGCGTGACCCGCCGCTTCGTCGTCCTCGATGCCGCGATGAACGATCTCATCCGCCCGGCCTTGTACGATGCGTGGCACGAAATTCTGCCGCTGCGCGGGCCGCCGGCGCGCCGCGGAATGAGAGAGACCGACGTCGTCGGGCCGGTGTGCGAGACTGGCGACACCTTTGCCGCCAAGCGCAAGCTGCCGCCGCTCGCGGCCGGCGACCGGGTGGCCTTGATGTCGGCGGGCGCCTATGGCGCTTCGATGAGTTCGGGATACAATACCCGCTTGCCGGCACCCGAAGTGCTGGTCGATGGCGCGCATTTTGCCGTGATCCGGCCCCGGCCGAGCTACGAGGCGGTGCTGGGCGAGGACCGGCTACCGCCCTGGCTCACGCGGAGCTGAGGGCCGATTACGCTGACTTTGAACGTGATCCGACCAGACAGAATCGGATCACGCTCTAGGTCTCTTGATTGTGTCGCATTGTCTGCGGCGAACCGCTGCCCACTTCGCCGGACAATGCTCTAGACGAGACCGCTATCGCTAAGGTCGCATGATGGTCGACATTGCAGCGCCGCCGCGCCTCAAGCGCCGTCTCAGACTGGCAGTCTTAGCGCTGGCCTGGGAGCGACTGTGGCCGGCGCTGTGGCCGGGCCTGTTCGTCGTCGGCGGTTTTCTCGCGCTCGCGCTGTTCGACATCCCGGCGCGGCTGCCCGCCGCGCTGCATTGGCTGCTGCTGGCACTGGCTCTGGTACTGCTGACTTTGGCGGCGCTCGACGGCGCGCGACGCTTCGCCTGGCCGAGCCGCGAGGATGCACGGCGCCGGGTCGAGACCGCCAGCCGGCTCGACCATCGCCCGCTGGCGGCGATCGCGGACCGGTTGGTCGGCGGCAGGGAGGATGCCGGCGCGGTGGCGCTGTGGCACGCGCATCAGGCGCGGATGAGCGCGGCAGCACGACGGCTGAAGGTCGGCACGCCCGCAGCGGGACTCGTGCGCCGCGATCCCTTCGCCTTGCGCATCGCGCTCGCGCTCGCGGTGCTGGTCGCGGCGGTCGATGCCGGCGACGATTGGGCGGCGCGGCTCGTGCGCGCGGGCGCTCCCGCGGCCTCGCGCGGCGGCGCGGCGCTCGCCAGCCTCGACATCTGGCTGACCCCGCCCGATTACACCGGCCTGCCGCCGCAATTCCTGCCCTTGAGCGGCAAGCCGGTCATCTACGTGCCGATCGGCAGCACGCTGCTGGCGCAGGTGCATGGCGGGCGCAATCCGCCGCGACTCAAGATCGATACCGCCGCCAGCGATTTCTCGAAGCTCGACCAGCATGATTTCAAGGGCGCCGCCACGATCACCGCCGGCAAGCGCCTCGCGGTCGAGCAGGATGGACGGGTGCTCGGCGCCTGGAACATCGCGGTCGTGCCCGATCATCCGCCAGCGATTGCCTTCGCCCAGCCGCCCTCGCATACCGATCGCATGGCACTGCGCCTCGACTACCAGGCGAGCGACGATTACGGCGTCGAAAGCGCGGTCGCGATCATCCGGCGGATCGACGATCCGAACGCCCCG
>Ga0307372_10012853_pt1 | contig 10903 bp, 8 predicted proteins | sample OX1MG_FD_202533 | JGI IMG/M metagenome (GOLD analysis project Ga0307372, IMG submission 202533) | Soil microbial communities from Risofladan, Vaasa, Finland - OX-1 | ecosystem: Environmental > Terrestrial > Soil > Coastal area > Acid sulfate soil | place: Finland: Risofladan, Vaasa | collected...
TCCGGCTCCGCCCCCACCGCCCCCACCGCCGATGCCGGCAGCCCCACAGCCGATACCGATGGCTGCGCCGCCGCCCCCGCCACCCCCGCCGACACCGACACCTGGAGCCCCGCCCGCGACGCCACTGCCACCGCCTGGCCCCGACGCCGGACCGGGTCGGATCTGGCCGCTGTTCCTGACGAAGGCGGCGCGGACACTGACCATCGTGCTCCTCGTGCTCGGCGCGGTCGGATTCATCGGCTACGTGGCGGTGATCGGCTCGGGTGTGACGGTCACCTCGTCGATCTCCAACTCGATCGACTCGTCGATCGCCTCCTCCGAGACCCAGGCCGCGTACAACGCGCTGCGGACGCCGACGTCGACGTTCGTGACGGCCACGAGAGCGTGCCAGGCGGTCGCCACGCCCGCGGCCACGGCCGGTGAGCTCCAGTGCCTCCAGGCGGCCGACGGCACGTTCGCCACGGCGATCCAGGAGTACCAGTCGACCCTCGCGGGGATCAACTATCCGGCGGGCGCCCAGAGCGAGGCGGACGCGGCGGTGGCGGCGGCGCGTCAACTCGACGCGCTCCTGCAGAGCCTCGTCGCGGCCCCCGACGCGCAGACCTACATGACGATCTCGACCGGGCCGGCCTTCGGCGTCGCCTCCCATGCCCTCGACACCACCTACAACCGGCTGATGACGACGCTGACCAGCAACTACTGAACGGCGCCGCCAGATCTGGTGCGGCGCCGGGGGCCGGTTACCCCGGGCCGCTCGGGTGGGTCCGGACACACGCCGTCGGCGGGTAGCGTGACCTCCGTTCCACGACCCGACCCGACCCGTTCGACCTGACCCGAGCCGACAGGGAGCACCGGCATGGCCCCGACAACCCGACGCGCCTTCCGCGAGCCGCTGGCGGCCAAGGTGCCCGAGGTGACGGCCGTGTTCTGGGTGGTCAAGATCCTCACCACGGCGGGCGGCGAGGCGGTCTCGGACTACCTGGCGCTCGGCAGCAAGGTGGTGGGTGGCGCGGTCGAGCTGGGACTGTTCCTCGTCGGCCTGGCCTGGCAGTTCCGGACCCGCCGCTACACGGCCGCTGCCTACTGGTTCCTGGCCTACGCCATCGCCATCTTCGGCTGCGGCGTGGCCGACGTGATGCACAAGACCGTGGGCATCCCCTACGCCGGCACCTCACTGTTCTGGGGCATCGTGTTGGCCGGGGTACTGGTGGTCTGGTTCCGGACCGAGGGCACCCTGTCGATCCACAGCATCACCACTCGGCGTCGGGAGCTCTTCTACTGGTCCACGGTGTTCGCCACGTTCGCCCTGGGCACCGCGGTGGGCGACTTCACGGCCACCGCCCTCGGACTCGGCTACCTGTCCTCCGGCATCGTCTTCACGGTCCTGATCCTGATGCCCTGGTTGGCCCGGAGCCGATACGGCCTCGGCGAGGTGGCCGCCTTCTGGTGGGCGTACGTCCTGACCCGTCCGCTCGGCGCGTCGTTCGCCGACTTCCTGTGCAAGTCGCCCTCGGTCAGCGGCATCGGCTTCGGCGAGGCCCGGACCGCGGTCCTCCTCACGATCGCCGTCACCGTACTGGTCGCGTACCTCTCGGTGGCCAGGAGGGACGTCCAGCCGCAGGTGGAGGCCGCCCGGGACTGAGGCGGCACCGGGTGTCCCGTCGGGCCGTGCGTCGGTTCCGCCGAGCCCCCGGGGTCAGCGTTCGGCGATGATCCGGTCCAGCCCCTCGACGTCGGACGGTTCGAGCCGTCGGTAGGGTCCGTCCTTCTCCGGGCGCCACCACACGGGATCGTCGCAGTGCCAACCCTCGTTGCGCAGGACCCGCTTCAGCACCTTGGTGGTAGCGGTCACGGGCAGTGCGCCGGTCACCCGCACGTACCGGGGTGCCCACTTGGTCCCGAGGTCCTCCTCGCCGGCCAGGAAGTCGGCGAACCCCACCGGATCGAAGGCGCGGCCCTCGTGGAGCAGGAGCGTGGCCATCACCTGGTCGCCGACGACGGTGTCGGGAACGGCGTACACCGAGGCGAGGAGCACGTCCGGGTGCCGCTGGAGGATGCCCTCGACGGGTGCCGAGGCGAAGTTCTCCCCGTCGACCCGGAGCCAGTCGTAGTCGCGGCCGCCGAAGTAGAAGAAGTCGTCGTGGTCCCGGTAGGCGAGGTCGCCCGTCCAGTACCAGCCGTTCTTGAGTCGGGCCTTCTCGGCGTCGGCGTTGTGCCAGTAACCTTCGAAACCGGTGCCGCCGGTCTCGCTGACCAGCTCGCCGATGGCCTCCTCGGCGTTCAGGAGTCGACCCTGGGCGTCGAACTCGGCCCGCGGGCACTCCTCCCCGGTTTCGGGATCGACCACCTTGGTACCGGGGAGCGCACGGCCGAGCGCCCCCCGCGGGGTGTCCGGCGTGCGCTGGACGGCCGCACCCCCTTCGGTCGAGCCGTAGGCGTCCTGCACGGTGCAGCCGAACCGCTCGGCGAACCGGGCCACGTCGGCCTCGGCCGCCTCGTTGCCGAAGCAGCGCCGCAGGGTGTTGTCGGCGTCGTCGGGGTGCTCGGGCGTGGCCAGTACGTAGGAGAGCGGCTTGCCGACGTAATTGAAGTACGTGACCCCGTAGCGCCGGACGTCGACGAGGAACTGCGAGGCGCTGAACCGCTCGCGCAGGGCGGCCGTGGCCCCGGCGGCGAGCGCCGGCGCCCATCCCGCCATGAGCGCGTTCGAATGGAAGAGGGGCATGGCGAGGTAGCAGGTGTCGTCCGCCGTGAGCTCGAACATCTGGGCCACGATCGACCCGATGCGGGCCAGGCGCCCCTGGCTGCACAGACAGGCCTTGGGTGCACCGGACGTCCCCGAGGTGAACAGGAGATAGCCCAGGCTGTCCTCGGTGACGCCGATCGCCTCCCGGTCGGGCAACGGGCTGCCCGCCACCTCGGCCAGCAGCCCGCCGTACGCGGTGGCCGGATCGGTGTCGCCCGCGGCGTCGTCGATCACCAGGATCCGGTCGGGGGGGAGCGCCGGGCCGAGGTCGTGGCCGTCGACGAGCACGCGGTAGGTGGGATTGGTGACCAGGAGCTGGCACTCCGTATGGGAGAGGTCGCGGGCGAGTTCGTCGCCCCGGTGGGTGGGATTGCCGCCGACGACGACGGCCCCGGCCAGTGCGGCGCCGCCCATCCAGAACACGAACTCCGGCACGTTGTCCATCAGCAGGGACACGTGGAACGGACCCGGGCGTCGGAGCGAGAGGAGCAGGGCGGCCCGGTCGGCCTGGGCCTGCACGACCTCGGCGTGGGTCCAGGTGCGGTCGGCGAAGGCCAGACCGACCCGGCCGTCGCCCTCGCGGTCGCGGATCAGCTGATCGATCGTGTCCAACGTTTCCCCCTGGGTGGTCGACCGGCTGTCATCGGTGCGCCGGAGTCGGACGCCATCGTTGCCGGTGGCGGACCCAGGCACAAATCTGGAACACGTTGCAATTCGGTAGGCCCCCTGTTACCGTGCGGGGCACCAGTTCGCGTAGTGAGAGGAGCCCCAGCAATGGAGTTCGGAGTCTTCATCAACGGCTATCTCCCGGGACCGGCCTCCCGTGACACCGACGCCGAGCATCTCATGCTCGAGCGGGAGCTCGAGATCGCCATCACGGCCGACCTCTACAACTGGAAGTACGCATGGTTCGGCGAGCACCACGGCCTCACCGAGTACTCGCACATGTCGGCGCCCGAGCCGGTCATGGGCTATGTGGCCGCCCGGACCGAGCGGATCCACATCGGTACGGCCATCAACAGCCTGTCGCCCCGCAAGGAGCACCCCGTCCGCTACGCCGAGCGCGCCGCGATGATGGACCACCTCACGAACAACCGGTTCGAGTGGGGGACCGGACGCGGCGCGGGCAGCCACGAGATGGCGAGCTTCAACATCCTCGACAAGGACTCGACGAAGCCCGAGTGGAACGAGGTCGTCCGCGAGGTCCCGCGCATGTGGGAGCAGCGCGACTACATGTTCGAGGGCGAGCACTTCACGGTGCCCACGCCGCACAACATCCTCCCCAAGCCCTACGGCAAGGGCCACCCGCCGATCTGGGTGGCATGCGGCAATCCGGGCACCTTCACCACTGCCGGAGAGATGGGCATCGGTGCCATCGCCTTCAACTTCGAGCCGGTGCACTCCCTCAAGGGCCGGATCGACGCCTACAAGGAGGGCGTCGCCAAGTGCACCGACCCCATCGGACAGTTCAAGAACGACAACGTCATGATCACCAACGCGGTGATCTGCACCTCGGACCGCAAGCGGGCCCGCGAGATCGCGCTGCGCCAGTGCCGCGGCTACCTGTATTCGATGGTGTGCCTCTACCACGACACCATGCCCAAGCCCGACTATGCCCCGACCTGGCCCGAGACGATCACCGGTGTCGGCGACGAGGAGAACCTCGACCGGCTCATCGAAGGCGGATGGCTGCTCTGTGGCGAGCCCGACGAGGTCGCCGAGCAGCTCGCCCGGTACCAGGACGTCGGCGCCGACCAGCTGGTCTTCGGCATCCCGTCGGACTCCGTCGAGCAGGAGGAGGTCCTCGAGATGCTCGAGGTCTTCGGCACCAAGGTCATCCCCCAGTTCGACAAGGACCCGGTCCACTCGACCACCCGCTACCGCGCCACCGCCCAGCCGAAGTACCCGACGTTCGCGTTCCCCGTACCGGACGTGTCGGTGCCGGCCCTGCCGACCAACGCCCTCATCCAGCTGGACGGCACCCGCAAGTTCTAGGCGGCGGGCCGACCGGCATTCCGACCGGCGCTCCGACGCTCCGGTCAACCGGCACTCCGGCACGCCGCCACTCCGGGCCGGCGGCCCGGACGGTGCGAATCCTCAGTCGTCGCCGACCGGTGCCGAACCCCAGGCCACCAGTAGGTCCTCGGTCGTCGTCAGCGTGGCGATGAGCGGGAACGTGTTGTCGAGCACGGCGTCGGCGTAGGCGTCCGGGAGCCCGGCGACGGCGTCGCGGGGGACGACGACCTGGTACCCCAGGTTGCACGCCTCGATGGCGAGGCCCAGTACGCCCAGATTGACGGAGACGCCGGTGGCGACCACCGTCTCCACGCCCATGCTGCGCAGCCAGATGTCGAGGGAGGTACCCGAGAAGGGGGACACCCCGTGGAGGCGGGCGCAGACCAGGTCGGTCGGCTCGGGGCCGAGCTCGTGGATCAGCTCGGCGGGCGGGGTGCCGGCCAGGAGGTGGTCCGGGTTGCGCACCATGGCGGCGATCAGCTGGCAGTTCACGGTGGAGCCCTTCCGGTCGGCCCGGAACTCCGCCGTGCAGTGGACCACGGGCACGCCGAGCCGGCGGGCGGCGCCCAGCAGGCGGGCCGTGTTGGGAACGACGCCCACCCGGGCGGCGGCGTCGGCCAGCTGCGGGAACGAGCTCAGGTCGCCGACCACCCCACGCTGGATCTCCATGGTCAGCACGGCGCAGCCGCCGGGTGTGGCCAGCGCGGCGAGGTCAACCGGCACGGCGGCGCCTCACGAACCCGACGCCGTCCGGTCGCCCCCGCTGTCGGACTCCTCGGGGACCTCGGCGGCGATCCCGGCCGCCCACCGGTAGTCGGGCTTGCCGCTGGGCGACCGCTCGATCGTGTCGACCACGTGGAGCTGGCGGGGGACCTTGTAGCCGGCGATGTGGTCGCGGCAGTGCGCCTGGATCTCGTCGAGCGTCGGCACCCGCTCGCCCCGGGGCTGGATGATGGCGGCGACCCGCTGGCCCCACCGCTCGTCCGGGGCGCCGACCACGATGGCGTCGAGCACGTCGGGGTGGGACCGGACCGCCGACTCGACCTCCTCGGGGAAGATCTTCTCCCCGCCCGAGTTGATCGAGACCGAGCCGCGCCCGAGCAGGGTGATGGTCCCGTCCTCCTCGATCGTGGCGAAGTCTCCCGGCATCACGAAGCGGACGCCGTCTACGTGGATGAAGACCTCGGCGGTCTTGACCGGGTCGTTGTAGTAGCCGACGGGGATGTCCCCGGACCGCGCGATCTTCCCGATGGTCCCCGATCCCGGTACCACCGGCTTGAGGTCCTCGTCGAAGACGACGGTGTCACCCAGGACGCTCACCGTGGGTCCGCTCTTCATGGCCGTGCCGCCCTTGGTCATGGTCGCCATCCCGTTGTTGCCGGACTCGGACGAGCCGATCGCGTCGACGATCACGATGTTCGGGAGGTGGCGGAAGAACTCGTCCTTGACCGGGGCGCTGAACAGGGCGGCCGAAGACGTCACGGCCAGCAGCGAGGACAGGTCGTAGGAGGCACCGGGCTCGTCGAGCGCCTCGATGAGTGGCTTGCCCATGGCGTCGCCGGTGATCATCAGCGAGTTGGCCTTTTCGGACTCGATCAGGCGCCACACACCGTGCGGGTCGAACTTCGGTACCAGGATCGTCCGGTTGCCCACGAAGCTCTGGCCCATGATGCACCACTGGGTGGCGCCGTGCATGAGGGGGGCGATGGGGAGCAGCGTCAGCTGGCCGCCCCGGCCCTTCTCGACCATCTCCGTCGGGGACTGCACCCGGGTGTTGGTGGACGGGTCGACGCCACCGCCGAGGGCGTAGAACACGTCCTCGTGTCGCCACACCACACCCTTGGGCATCCCGGTGGTGCCGCCGGTGTAGAGGACGTAGTAGTCGTCACCGGAGCGGGGACCGAAGTCGCGCTCGGGCGAGCCCTCGGCGAGTGCCTCCTCGTAGGGGATCGTGCCCTCGCCCAGCGGCACGCCGGAGCCGTCGTCGATGCCGATGACCAGCTTCAGGTCGGGGAGCTCGGGGAGCAGGTCGGCCACCTGGGGCGCGAACTCGGCCTGGTGGACGAGGGCCACGAGATCGGCGTTGGTGAAGAGGTAGCGGAGCTCTTCTTTCACGTAGCGGTAGTTGATGTTGATCCAGACCGCCCGGAGCTTGAACACGGCCCAAGCGGTCTCCACCCATTCCACGCTGTTGAGGGCGTAGATCCCCACGTGGTCGCCAGGTCCGACGCCGTGTGCAGCGAGGAAGTGGGCCAGGCGATTGGCCCGCGCCTCCATCTCGGTGTAGGTGCGGCGCTCGTCGGCGGCCACCAGGTACTCCCGGTCCCCGTAGGCGTCGACAGCGGCCTCGAACATGTCTGCCAGGTTGAAGGTAGTCATCGGGGAGATAGTAGAACAGGTTTCTGTTCGGGCGACGAGCGGGCGACGAGCGGGCAGCTGTTGGGCACCGGGTCGGCCTCGGGCCGGTCTCGGGCAGGCGGCGGTCCGGCCCGACATGGCCCGTGACCTGCGACTCCGTGGTGTACGACGAGATGCCCGCCGCGGCGCCGACGTGGTCGCCGACTCCGCCCGACGTGGTCGCCGACTCCGCCCGACGTGGTCGCCGACTCCGCCCGACGTGGTCGCCGACTCCGCCCGACGTGGTCGCCGACTCAGCCCGTCGTGTCGCCGGCGACGTCGCCGGCCCGTGGCCACGTCCGCCGGACCGGGGTGCGCAGCTCGGCCGGGTGTTGCAGCTCGGCCAAGCCCTCGCGCACGGTACGGACCAGACCGTCCTCGTCCAGGCCGAGCCGGGCCAGGATCCGGTCCGGCTTGCCCTGGGCCAGGAAGGTGCGGGGCACGCCCCGGTTGACGATCGGCGGGCAGGCCCCCAGCGGCAGCGAGTCCCGGAGGGCGTCGCCCAGGAACATCCCCGCCCCGCCGTGGCGGACGCCGTCCTCGACGGTGACGACGAAGGCGTGCCGCCCGGCGTCGGCCAGCATCGCCGGGTCGGGACGGGACACCACGCGGGGGTCCCAGACGGTCACGTCGATCCCCTCGTCGGACAGGCGGCGGGCGGCGGCCTCGGCGGGGCCGAGCATCTTCCCGACGGCCAGGATGCAGACCGATCCGTCACCCTCCCGGACCCGGCGGGCGTCGAGTCCCGACCCCTCGGAGCCGGGGGCGACGGGGGGTGCCGGTGTCTTCGGGAAGCGGATGACGGACGGCCCGTCGAGGGTGAGGGCGGTGGCGAGCATGGCCTCGACCTCGGGCGCCGACGACGGGGCGAAGACGGTCATGCCCGGGATCGACAGGGACAGTGCCATGTCGAGGACCCCGTGGTGGCTCGGGCCGTCGTCGCCGGTGATGCCGGCCCGGTCGAGCACCAGGACGACGGGGAGCTTGTGGAGGCCGACGTCGAGGTTGGCCTGGTCGAAGGCACGGCTGAAGAACGTCGAGTAGACGGCCACCACGGGTCGCAGGCCGGTCATGGCCATGCCCGCGGCCGCGGTCACCGCGTGCTGCTCGGCGATGCCCACGTCGACGAACCGGTCGGGGAACCGGGCCTCGAAGGGCAGCAGACCGGTCGGACCGGGCATCGCGGCGGTGATGGCCACGATCCGGGGGTCGGCCTCGCCGTGGAGGAGCAGTGCGCGGGTGAATGCGTGGGTGTACGTGGTGACGGGGAGGTCCGGGGCGATGTCGGTGCCCCCCACCGAAAGCGAGGCGTTCTGCAGCGGTCCGGGCTCGGGCACGGCCACCGGGGCGTCGGGTCCGTCGAGCGCCGGACCGTCGGGGACGACCGCCTTCACCTTGACGTCGTGGAGACGCTGGACGTCGTCCTCCTCCGCCGGGGCGTATCCCCGTCCCTTCTGGGTCAGGACGTGGACGACGATCGGGCCCGGCCACTCGGCGGCGTTGGCCAGCGCCTGTTCCAGCCCGAGGACGTCGTGGCCGTCGATCGGTCCGACGTAGCGGATGCCCAGCGCCTCGAAGAAGGTGTGGGGCGTGACCACCTCGCGCAGGGCGCTGGTGAGGCCGTGGATGCCCGAGTACGCGAGCTCGCCCACGCCCGGCAGCTCGCGCAGCAGGGTCCGCAGGCGCTGGCGGGCCTGGACGTAGGCGGGGCTCAGCCGCAGGTGGGTGAGGCTGAGCGACAGCTGGGAGACCGTCGGGGCGTACGAGCGGCCGTTGTCGTTGAGGACGATGACCACCCGCTTGCCCGAGTGGCCCAGGTTGTTGAGGGCCTCGTAGGCCATCCCGCCGGTCAGGGCGCCGTCACCCACCACGGCCACGACCCGCCGCTCGCTGCCCTGGAGCTCCATGGCGGTCGCCATGCCGTGGGCGTAGCTCAGGACGGTCGACGCATGGCTGTTCTCGATCCAGTCGTGCTCGGACTCGGTGCGGTTGGGGTATCCGGAGAGCCCGTCCTCCTGACGCAGGTGCGAGAACTGGTCGCGGCGGCCGGTGACGATCTTGTGCACGTACGCCTGGTGGCCGGTGTCCCACAGGAGCAGGTCGCGGGGCGAGTCGAAGGTCCGGTGCAGTGCCAGGGTCAGCTCCACCACGCCCAGGTTGGATCCGAGGTGGCCACCGGTGCGGGTCACGGCGTCGACGATGAACTCCCGGATCTCCCGCGACAGCACGTCCAATTCGTCGGGGGTCAGCGCGCGGAGGTCGGCGGGACTGTCGATGTGTTCGAGGATCATGTCAGGGTGGTGCCTTTGGGGTCAGGCTACCAGCGCCGGTCCGGCGGCACGGCTACGCCGGACGGGCCCAACGCACGTTGGCGAGGAAGGCGTCGCGGTCCACGATGACCCGCACCAGCTTGCCCGCGGCCACCAGGCCACCGCCCTCGGACACCGACACCGTGAACACCAGCCGCCGCCCCTCGATGCGGTCGAGCGTGGCCTCGGCCCAGACGGTGGCCCCGATCCCGACGGGGACCAGGTGGTCGAATTGGAGGCGCTTGGCCACGGACGTCCCGTTGGCGGGCAGGTGGGCGTCGACGGCGAGGCAGCTGGCCTCCTCGCACAGGGCAACCAGCCGGGGCGTGGCGAGGACGGGGACCGACCCCGACCCGAAGGCTTCGGCCGTGTCCGCCTCGGTCACCTCGAGTTCGATGCGGGCGGACAGTCCGGTGCGGGGAGCCACCCCGGTACGATACGCGACGGAAACCGACGTCGGCCACCGGGCGCCGGGCAGTCGAACGAGGAGGCCGTCGTGATCGAAACCCCCGTGCTGGAGCGGGTGCTGTCGGAGGCGCTGCGCAACGGCGGCGAATTCGCCGAGGTGTTCGCCGAGGACCGGTCGAGCTCGTCGGCCCTCCTGGACGACAAGCGGGTGGAGGAGCTGGCCTCCGGTCGCGAACGGGGTGCAGGCATCCGGGTGGTGTCTGGCGAGACGACCGGCTTCGCCCACACCGCCGACCTGAGCCTCGAGGGCCTCCTGCGGGCGGCCGAGGCGGCGTCCGCCGTCGCCCGCGGCGGTGGTGGGGGGGCGCGCACCGTGGCCGTCGGACCGCAGGCGGGCCCGTCCGCCTCGCCCCGGGACGGCCGGCCGGCACCGACCACCGGATCGAAGGCGGACGCGCTCGAGCTCCTCGAGCGGGCCGACGAGGCGGCACGGGCCTCGGGTGCGGGGATCTCCCAGGTCCAGGCCGGGTTCGGCACCTCGGTGCGCCGCGTGCTCATCGCCAACTCCGACGGCCTCCTCACCGGCGACGAGCAGGCCCGGACCCGGTTCTCGGTGTCGTGCGTGGCCCTGGGCGACACCGGCATGCAGACCGGGTACGAGACGGCCGCCCGGACGCTCGGCTTCGAGCTGTTCGACGAGGTCTCGGTGGAGGAGCTGGCCCGCACGGCGGCCTCCCAGGCCCTGGCCAAGCTCTCGGCCCGGCCGGCCCCCTCCGGCGAGCTGCCGGTGGTGCTGGCCGGTGGGAGTGGCGGCATCCTGTTCCACGAGGCGTGCGGCCACGGGCTCGAGGCCGACCACATCGTCAAGGACGCCTCCGTCTACACCGGCAAGGTCGGCCAGCTGGTGGCCAGCCCGTTGGTGACCCTCGTCGACGACGGCACGGTCGGGACGGAGTGGGGCACCTTCGGCGTCGACGACGAAGGTCGGCGGGCCCAGCGCAACGTGCTGATCGAGGACGGCGTGCTC
>Ga0307372_10012854_pt1 | contig 10901 bp, 8 predicted proteins | sample OX1MG_FD_202533 | JGI IMG/M metagenome (GOLD analysis project Ga0307372, IMG submission 202533) | Soil microbial communities from Risofladan, Vaasa, Finland - OX-1 | ecosystem: Environmental > Terrestrial > Soil > Coastal area > Acid sulfate soil | place: Finland: Risofladan, Vaasa | collected...
GGCAACGGCGTTCCCCTTCCCGCTACGATTTCGCTTTGCATCTTCGTTGCTTGGGGCTGGCTCGCGGTGTTCGTCGCCGGGCTCTTTCTTTGCCGTGCGCGCGCCTTATGGCTGCTCGTGGAAGTGCCACTCGTTCTCTATTTTCCAGCGACGTTCATTTTGTCTGGCGCGTGCTCACTCGCGGGGCGCTGCCACTGAATTTTGACCTAACGAGGTGAAAGATGGCCCGCACAGTCCGCGATACAAATTTGGAATCCCGCACGGCGCGCGCGCGGCTCACACAGCGTCACAAGCCCTACTACCGACTGATCGACCAAGGTTGCCACCTCGGCTATCGGAAGGGGCCGCGCGGCGGCGCGTGGAGCGCGCGCTACTTCATCGGCGGCGGCCAATACGCGGAAAAGACACTCGGTATTGCCGACGACACACAGGACGCGGACGGCAAGAGCGTGCTCACCTTCGCGCAAGCGCAGCAGCAAGCGCGCGCGTGGTTTTCCGTGCAAGCGCGCCTCGCGACGGGCGAAGGCCATATTGGTCCCTACACGGTTGAGGATGCGTGGCGCGATTATCTCGATTGGTTTGGCGCGCATCGGAAATCGAAACACGCCATGCAGGTTTCGGCCGAGGCGCATATTGTGCCGACGCTCGGCCCGATCGAACTAAGCGCACTCACGACGGCCAAGCTCCGCGTCTGGCATGAAAAGCTCGCCGCGACCCCTGCCCGCACCCGCAGCAAGAAAAATCAGCCGGTGCGCTATCGCGAACTGTCCGACGATCCCGACGCGCTGCGTCGGCGGAAGGCCACAGCCAATCGCATCCTCACCATCCTCAAAGCGGCGCTCAATCACGCGTGGCGCGAGGGCAAAGCGGCGACCGACGAGGCGTGGCGACGGGTGAAGCCCTTCCACAACGTCAACGCGCCACGTGTCCGCTATCTGACCAAGGCCGAGTGCAAGCGATTGGTCAACGCCTGTCAGCCGGAATTCCGGAAGCTGGTACAGGCGGCGCTGTTGACCGGCTGCCGCTATGGCGAACTGGTCGCGCTACGCGTCGAAGACTTCCACGCCGATAGCGACACGCTCCGTATACGTACGAGCAAATCGGGCAAGCCCCGTAACGTATACGTTAACGACGAAGGCGCCACGTTCCTACGTAGCGTTACGACCGGCCGCGCCGGCGACGAAATCATGTTCGTACGTACGGACAAAGCGCCCTGGGGCAAGGCCCATCAAGTGCGTCCGCTCCTAGAAGCGTGCGCGCGTGCGAAAATTGCGCCTGCGGTTGGCTTTCACATCCTGCGCCATACGTATGCAAGCTTGCTCGTGATGGCCGGCGCACCGCTTCAGGTGGTCGCGCTTAACCTAGGGCACTCCGACACGCGTATGACCGAGCGCCACTATGCGCACCTCGCATCGTCCTACGTAGGGGATACGATCCGCGCCCTCGCCCCGCGCCTCGGAGTTGTCAAACGCTCGAACGTGGTTTCGCTCGCGCGAGGGCCTAGGGCGGCGACCGCTAGCTAGATTACCCCCCATGTTAGGTACATTGCCCCCCGGTCGACGCCCCTACGTATCCCCCCTTGCGACCCGTCCCCGGGCTCCGACACCCCCTAGCTAAGCCCCCTTTCGTTGCCCGCTTCCGGAACCTGCCCTATTCGAACACGCCTCCCTAAAGCCCCTTTCGCTCCCCACGCGGAAGGCCCTAGGGCAACTCTGCAATTGCCAGCAGTTGCGGGCGCCCTAGCTAGGGCCACGCGACGGAAAGCCTAGGTCATGTCTCGAAAGACACGTCAGCCAAAATTGCCGACATCACCCGCACCAGGATGGGACGATTACCGCATGGAGCGGCGCGCCGAGCTCTACCCCACGGCATTCGTCGAGAGTCTCGCCGCGCAATTTAAAATTAATCCCGAGCGGGTAGTGGAGTTGAAACGGTTGCTTGAAGGCTGGGCCGACGTGTTTCGACGTTACAAATTCGACGTTGACGACCGCCGTCACCTCACCTCGACAGTCAGGTCAGAGTTGCGGCGGATCAAACAGCGTGTCGATGCTCTGAGGTCTGCCCTTGACAACCTTCATCCGGAAACAGACTGGCGCCTTTGGGCGCCGGAAGGCGAGCACGCTGTCGAGTTGATGCCAACGTCACGCACTCAATCGGCGCCATATCCAAAGGACGAAGTCGAATTGGGTCCCTATGGGCATACGCTAACCCGAGTGTGGACCTGTGACGGTCACTCGTTTCTTATGCGCATTGAGCAATCAGACCATTACGAATCGCTGACGATCCTCCGCAATTATGCGGCGACGGCGATCGCGCGACTTCCTAGCGATAAGGGCGGACGCTTCCGAAGCGAGGCGCTTCGAATGTGGCTCGTGAATGTCCGGAGCTATTGGACGGACGTTCTCGGCAGGCGGTTTTCGTACAAAAAAGAGTCGGCGCGCTTTTGTATCGAGGCATTCAAACTGATTGATCCGTCTTTTCCCGAGTCGCGGCTAATAATGGCGATTCGAAACGTTCTGTATCCCCCGAAAAAGCCAAAGTGAGCGATACGAGTACCGCACGAAAAATAAGTGCGGTAGTCGCGCCCGGCATCGGAAGACACCCCCGCATGTGCGCGGCAGATTGCGGTCCTCTGCACTTTCAGAAGGACCGCGCGAGATGTCTCGAAACCAAGACGTACAAAGGGTCGCTCTATCGATTCCGGAATTCTGCGCTGCCGTCGGCATCGGCCGGTCGCGCGCCTATGAGGAGATCAAAGAGGGTCGGCTCCGCATCCTGAAATGCGGGCGCCGTACGCTCATCGCGCGGGACGCCGTCACCGAATGGCTTTCCCGTCTCTCTGCGGAACAAGCATGAGGCTCGGCGATGAAAAGCGCATCCGAGCTAGCGGCATTGCTTGGTGCTACACGCGCCGGAAATTGCTTTATCGGTGATTGTCCCGCTTGCGGCTACCCGCGTGCGTTGAGCATCCGCATGGGCCATACCGCGGCGCTCATTACCTGTCACGCCGGTTGCGCCCGCGAAAAAATCCTTCAGGTGATCCCACGCTATGCGATCCGGCGGATGCCTGGAATGGAACAGCCGCTATTCGGCGACGTTAATGCTCGAACGAGCGAGCGAGCCTCCGAAGCCGCGCGTGCTCTGTGGCGTCGGGCTCTTCCTGCGAATGCCTCCCCGGTGCAAGCCTACCTGTTGGGGCGCGGCATTACAGGACCAGTGCCGCCCCTTCTCCGCTTTCTCTTCGCGTACCATTCGCCGACCGGCAGCGTATTGCCGTGCATGGTCGCGGCGGTTGCCCGATGGCCAGGCACAAAGATCGTCGCGGTGCATCGGACGTACCTGGGTGATGGTGACGGTCCGCAGAAGGCGTCAATCGAGCCTCGTCGAATGACGCTCGGTCCGATCGCCGGCGGCGCTGTTCATCTGGCGCCGGCGAATGACGTCATCGGCGTGGCCGAGGGGATCGAAACTGCTCTCTCCGCGATGCAGCTAAGTGGCGTTCCGGTTTGGGCCGCGCTGTCGGCCGGCGGAATCGAGCGACTGATTTTGCCCGCGATGCCGCAAGCCCGAAGGATCATAATATTTGCGGACCATGACCGGCGCGGAATCGATGCGGCGGAATACGCGGCGGCGCGTTGGCGCGGCGAAGGTCGCGAGGTGCGTATCGAGCTGCCGACGAAGCCGGGAACGGATTTCAACGACGCTCTAAGAGCGCAGATCGGGAATGAGGGATAATGGAAAGCCACCAATCAATCCCGCCCGACACGCAAGCTATTTCCGTTGAAATCGAACGGCTCGCACGGCTCGCGCCCGTGGAATACGACCGCACGCGTGAGGCTGCGGCTCAACGGCTCGAAGTTCGCGTCTCCACTTTAGATAGCGAGGTCGCAAAGAAGCGGAATGCGCTCGGCCTTTCGCCGGCCGAAAAAACTCTCGGTGGTCGCGCGGTCACGCTTCCAACACCAGAGCCGCATGCTCATCCCGTCGATGGTGCGGGTCTGCTCGACGAGCTAACAAACGCCGTCCGCCGCTATGTCGCATTGCCAGAATTGTGCGCAGAGGGCATCGCACTTTGGGTTTTGTTTTCGCACTCACTCGACGCGTTCCAAGCAAGCCCGCGCCTTGCATTCAAATCGCCTGAAAAGCGCTGCGGAAAAACGACGGCGCTTGGGGTGGTCCAACGCCTCGTGCCAAAGCCGCTGTCAACATCGAGCGTGACCGGTGCGTCTCTGTTTCGAATGATCGAATCGCACCGCCCCACGCTGCTCATAGACGAAGCGGACACCTTCCTAGCCGATGCCGAAAGCGCTCGTAACGTACTCAACAGCGGCCACACGCGCACTACGGCCTTCACGCTTAGAACCGTTGGCGATGATCACGAGCCGCGACTTTTTTCGACGTGGTGCGCCGTTTCAATCGCCGCGATCGGCAAACTACCACCGACACTTGAAGACCGGTCGATTGTGATTCCGATGCGGCGGAAGCTGCCTGGAGAGAAAGTGGAACGCTTTCGCGCCGACCGGGCCGGTGAATTCCCGACACTCGCATCGAAGGCCGCACGTTGGGCCGTCGATAATCGGGATGCCCTCGCGAGCGCAGACCCAAATGTTCCGGATGGCTTGAACGACCGCGCAGCCGACAACTGGCGCCCGCTATTGGCGATTGCCGATGCCGCCGGCGGGCATTGGCCAGAACTCGCGCGCCGAGCCGCGCTCCACCTTTCCGGAGGTGAACAGACGGACGCTGACGGCACGCGCGTGCGCCTCCTAGCTGATATCCGTGATGTCTTCACTGACACGGCGGAAGAGCGCCTTCCATCATCTGACATCGTCGCACGGCTCAACGCGCGAGAAGACCTCCCCTGGGGCGAATTGCGAGGCGGCAGGCCGATTACAGCGCCGATGCTCGCGAATATGCTCCGTCAATTCGGAATCCGCCCCAAGGTCTTTCGCTCGGGCGGCGCCACGCCGCGAGGGTACGTCCGTGCGGATTTCACGGACGCATGGGACCGCTACCTTCAGCCCGCAACAGCGCAACAGGACAGCAATACCGGGAGTTTGCGCCGAGATGCCGCCGCAACGCCCAAAACCACTGTTGCGGTCGCGAGCGGGGCTACGGGTCTGAAAGTAAATGATTGTTGCGATGTTGCGGGCCGGCCGACTGCCGGCGACGATGAATTCGAGGAGCGCGCCGCAATCATCGAATATGACGGCAGACCGTCCGCGTTGAATGCCGGCTTGCGCCCAGGTGTGGCCGTGCCAGACCCGCTCGATATCCCCTTGTTTCTACGCAGGCAAGACGGGGGGCGAACATGATGCGCTCGCACAGTCGAGGCGCTAGCCGTCGAGCAGCTTCGCTACGAGGCCGTTGATGGTTTTTGCGATGCCGGCATCAGCGAGGGCCTTTCGGACAAGCCCGCGTGCGCGCTGAAACTTGACGCCTTCCGGCAGCGCAACTTTTACAGCGACTTCCTCTGCCGCCACCGCCGCCTTACAGAGATCGCGATGCAGTTTGTTCGCGGGATCGAAGCGCGGGATCGGCAGATTGAACATGACCTTGTCGAAGTGGCGTGCACCCCATTGTCCCCGTGCCTGATAATGCTCCGCGCGGCTACGCGCCGTCTCGCTGTTGAGAATCGCGGTCAGGCACCGCGCTTCGTCTTCGCTCGTAGTCTTCATCCAATAGAGCATATGGTCGATGACGCAGCGCTCGTCGCGCACGAGGCAGGCAGCCGGTAGCGTTCCGGCTTTAGCATAGACCACGCGCAATCCTGCTATAGGGAATTGCGAGGAAAGCTGATTGATGTAATTCAGCTGGCCGACTAGCGTCCGGTCTGACTCATTATAGCGAGCCCAGATGCGCTCGGCCGTTGCGAGCCAGCCATGCAAGTCACCGTAACCGCGATTTGCTGCGGCCTCGGCATTTAGAATCTCGCCCGTCGAGGTGACTGGAATAACAGCCTCGAACGCGCGAAAAATACAATACGGCACGATCGACTCGCCTAACAGAACCGGCCGCAAGAATTCTGCTTCGACCTTATGTTCGATTGCTTCCGCATCGCGCCACGGCGTTTTTTCCTGTGTAGTGCGCCGGCTGATAACTAGCGGCGCAGAGGGATCGACACCCAATCGGCCCGATTGTTTTCGCTCAACGAACCACATCATGCGTGGGACGATAATCGCGCCTTGTCGGAACGCATTGCGATAAACAGATCCGCCACGGCTCTGCGCGACCTCAAGCGCTGGCGCACCCTCCGTCACCTTCAGGTGCGCGTCAGCAATCGGTTCCGGCGCATCCCGGAACGGCAGAACGCCGGAATAGGCGCGCACTGTATCCGGCATCGGCGCCGACCTAGCTTGGCGACGCCCAAAGACGACGCAGGATGGCACGGGAAACAGCGGTTGAACCGAATCGTCCATTGTCCATGCTTCGTCCCAGGCGACGCATACGGAGCCGAATGAGCCGCTGCGCAAGCGCTCGAATTGGCCACGCGTTAGTGCCGCCATCGGCAGTACAAATGCGATCCGACCGCCCGAGCGCAAATAGAGATGCGCCGCGCGCACGGTGAAGAGCGCACAAAGGTCGTTGTGGGAGGGTACGCGAGAAACGTAGACGCGCTCCCCCGTCGCGAGTTCCTTAAATCGTTTTTGCAAATCGGCCGTCATGTGCCGGAATGCGAGCCACGGTGGATTGCCCACCACGACGTATGCCCAGCCGCCGCCAGCCGAGAACGCCAGTGGCCGCGACAGGTTGCGCGCGACATACGCCCAGACCGTATCGCGGCCCTCGCGCCGCAAGCGGTCGAAAGTCTCATAGGTCTTGCCGAGGTCTTGGATGGCGAGCTTTTGCTCCTGCGTCAATTCGGCTCGATAATGCTGTTCGGTGATGCGGTCGAGCGCCGTTTCGATCTGCCGCCGGGTTAGGTTCTCCTGCGACCCCGTGCGCATGCGTTCGATAGCCTTGTCGAACAGGACAGGATCGCGACAGAAAGTTTCCGGGAAATCGAGCTGCTCGCGACCATTGCCGTCCCTCTCGCCGCTCCGTCCCTTCCCCGCTGGCGGTGGTGGCACACCGATTGAGAGTTGCTTGCCGGCGAGGAACTGCGAGATTGACAACTGCAATGAATCGCCGAGATAGACTGGGATGGAAAGCGCGCCCCGCCGCGCGGCGAGTGCAGGCGCAAGCGCCAGAAGAAATGTCACGCGCGCGATAATGATTGCCACGGGATGAATGTCGATGCCGGCGACATGCTCGCAGACTTCGGCGGCCCTACGATCTGTGTGCATTCCCGCTTCTTGAGCCGCAACCAGGAAATTGCGGACAGCATGGAACATGAAGGTTCCCGAACCGCAGGCAGGGTCGAGCACCCTCTGTTCGAGCGGCCGTTCGACGGCGCGTCGTACGATCTTAGCGGCTAGCCAATCTGGAGTGTAATACTCACCGAGCCCGTGTCGCTCCTCCCGATCAACCAGCGACTCATAGAGGATTTTCAGAACGTCGCTTTCCACTTCGGCAAGACGAAAGCGACGAACGTGCGCCATGATCCGGCGAACTAAGTCTTCGCCATCACGATCGCTCAGCACCCAATCAAAAAAGTCACTTTCGACCGCACCATTGATACCCGCAGCCGCAAACGCCTCACCGGAAAGCAACCGTTTCGGGTCGTCCTCCGGCAGTCGCATCACGGCGAGCGCGATGCACTTCGCGACAATCACGAGAAAGGTATGCTGGAACCACAGCTCGTCGCTCTGCACCTCCCGGCCATAGACCAACTTGAGCAGTTCGGCCCAGAGCTGGCGCTTCAACGCCACCGCCGGTTCGGACTTTGACCTTTCCCACAGCGCGCGCAGGCGTGTATCGACGCGACGGTAGGCGACAGAATCCTGTCCAAGCTCGGCGTGGATCGTCAGCGCATCGGGCGGGAGTGATGACTTGAGCGCGAGTGCGCCATCTAGCCATGCGAGAAATTCGCCGGACTTGTCCGGATCGAGCGTAGTGCGTTTGACGATTGCGAGCTTGATGTCACTAAGCTCGAAAACTACCCACTTCAGTCCATCCGATGCGACGCCGACGAAATGTTCTTTTTCTGCTCGCTCGCGATCGGCGAGGTAATCCGGCATGCGGCGCTCGACATCGTCCCATTCTTTGTCGAGATCGCGCTTAGCCTCAAACACGGTTCGACCGATCAGCGCGTCGAGCCGCCCGTGCACCTCCGGTACACGTTGCTCAAAGTGGAGCGCGCCGCGTTCCACTCCAAATTCGTCGATCAGAAGCTGCTGGAAACCAGCCTTCACCTCATCATGCCCTGGACGCCCCGCGAGGTGGCGCAAAAGGTCGACCGTCTTGTTTGGCTCGGACACTATCCCCCCGGCAACCAGCTGGCGGCTGTGGCTTAGAGCTCAGCAATTCCGCGCCAAATATTGACGCACGCCGGCGCCTTTTTGCACAAAAACCACACTTCCCGAGTCGCGTATGGCGGCGCGCCATGATAGCTCGCTCTCATCGGGGATGCGCTTAACCCTTTCAGAGACGTCTGAGCGGCGCCATCGGCCATCGGCATCACCAATTCGGCGGAGCACAACCAGACAGATGCCCCAGCCCTACGTACCTCTTCGCAACAGGTCTTCTCGGTTTGCAGCAACCATTATCTTATCAACATACGCGGAGCGATCTTGCCTGCTGGCGTAGTTGTACATCTGATCGGTGTATCGCGAGATCAGATTTAGATGCGGTTGAATTAATTGTTCATCGTGCGCCCGAGCGGCATAGAGGAGATATCGGTGAGAATCCTCAAAGCGCTCTTTGGAACGCAGCATGATGAGCGTCTTAAGTCCAATCTCATAAAACTTTTCGCGCCGTACCTGTGCCTCATTGACACGAAAATCGACCGTCTCAGTGAGATGTAAAGCGCCGTTCTTGAGCGCAAAATCTGCGAACAAGTTTTCACTCTCGCTGACAGGAAAATGGGAAACGATTAGGTGCCGCTCTATGTCCTCAACCTTTTCGCCGAGAAGGCGCGTTTTCTGAAAGAGCCGCCTAACTTCGGTGTGTAACCGGCCACGCACCGCTGCCTTGTGGGGCGCCGATGGCGGCGACACAAGTTCATCCATGAGTCGATTTACCTGTGCCTCGTAGTCGCTGGGGGAGCACTTGAGCCACGCGACCTCTGAGGTGGTGACAGGTCCAAAATGGGACAGCGATTTCTGAACAGCCGAAAAGTCACTTTCCTTTCCGACCCATGAACGAATGTCGTCTTCGAGCGACAGAACTTCCTCAACGGTACGGCGCGCATCAATGGCCGTCGCTTTCCGCAGATTGCGTGTGATGCGAACGTCGATCGGCGCTCCTTCTATGACGAGCCCGATGTTCACCCGCTCACCGCGCGCAGGGTCTGGCACGTAGCGCACGACGAAATAGTTATAGGTACGTTCCATTTGCTAGGCCCTTTCGGATTACATCGATGCGCTGCGTCATGTCGGCGCTTCCCCACCATGCCAACATTGCCGCCTTCATAGGCGCGTCAGCCCACTCCACAGGCATCGAGTCGAAGATGCCGTCGATGTGTGCTCTCGATACACCAACAAGGCTGTCCATCACCTTGGTTGCCTCTCCATGGTCGAACGCGAAATGTTGCCGGATCATGCGTCCAGTTGCGACGGTTGAGCAGCCGGCAGCAAGAGGCAACGGCGGCAACGGCCAACCATTCCACGACCAGGCGCGACTGAAATCCATCGCGACGAGCCTGTAGAGGCCGTCAACCTGAATGAACGCATAATTGCCCGCATGCCTGTCGGTATTATGGAGGAATACGTCGTAGGTGTAGAGGGCCGAGAACCGGCCTGCAAGTGCGGCTCCCGGCAGCTTGCCGGTAAGGACCTCGTTATTGCGCGCCTGATCCAGCATACCGGATTCCCAGCGTGAACCGTACGCGCGCTCATTGTTCACCATGACGACGGCTGGGAACGCGGATGCGATTCCGATGCGCTCGGCGAGCTTGTGGCTGAACCACTCGGCGCACGGAACGTTCGGCGTTTTCGAGACCGTCTTGATGTTGTACTTCATTCCGTCACGGCCTTCGCCTGTATACGCGCTATCGGCACCACCAGCCGCCGGGAAGACTTTGATGATTTCGATGGGGAATATTTCGAGTTGGTACTTGCTAAGTGCGGGTAACGCCGACGACTGTTGCCCTGCGGAAACGGTCGGCGCCGCTGCCGGCAACGGAGCGGAAGACGGATTCTTCGGTGACGGCTGCGATGGCGTGCTCGCCATAACGTCAATCGGCCCTTTTCTTGCGCAATCTTCGTCTCCCGAACCAAAGAGCGCAAGCAAGTGACGTAATGCACGATATCGTGCGTTTTATATTGGGTAAAAGTTGGGGAAGAAGCGAACGCGAAAAAGCTAAGCGATTGAAGTTATTGGTGTCCCCAGCGGGATTCGAACCCGCGTTACCGCCGTGAAAGGGCGATGTCCTAGGCCTCTAGACGATGGGGACGAAGCCGTCCTCATGTAACGGCCCGCGCCCGATAAAGCAACATGCCCTCGTTTCTTCCTTCCACCGTCATGCCCGGACTTGTTCCGGGCATCCACGTCTTCGGGCACAGAAAGTCGTGGATGGCCGGGTCAAGCTCGGCCATGACGAGGTGGTAACGATTCGCCGTGGCCCTCGACGACGGCGCGGCGTGTCGGCACACTCCGCCGCGATGGTTTCCCCTCGCCTTTCGCAGGCCGCCTGATGTGCGGCGTCGCTGGCCTGTTCGATTATCGCGCGCGGCGCGCGCCCGAAGCGCTTGTCGCGCAGGGCCGCGCCATGGCGGACGCGTTGCTGCATCGCGGGCCGGATGCCGGCGACGTCTGGGCCGATGCCGAAGCCGGCATCGCGCTCGGCCATCGGCGCCTGT
>Ga0307372_10012855_pt1 | contig 10900 bp, 7 predicted proteins | sample OX1MG_FD_202533 | JGI IMG/M metagenome (GOLD analysis project Ga0307372, IMG submission 202533) | Soil microbial communities from Risofladan, Vaasa, Finland - OX-1 | ecosystem: Environmental > Terrestrial > Soil > Coastal area > Acid sulfate soil | place: Finland: Risofladan, Vaasa | collected...
GCTGACATCGTCCTTCTGGTGGACGACGTCACCAAAGTGGCAGACGGAATCTCGATAGGGCAGCGCATGCTGCGCGTGGCCAAAGAGAGCATCTTCTTCGGTCTAGGAGCAAGCTTCGTCCTGATGGCAATCGCCAGCCTAGGGTACATCCAACCCGCCATTGGAGCCGTGCTTCAGGAGGTGGTGGACATCACAGTGATTCTGAACGCGCTGAGGGCAAGGTCGTGAGCCCTCTCTCTTGGCTAGGACAGCACCACTTGAGCGAGCTTGCTTGACCACAAGCAGGTCATCCTTCGAACGAACCACGACCCGTAGATGAGACACTTCCGAGCAGAAACCTCCGGACGCCTCAAGACCCCTGCGACTCATGACAATTCAGGATTGACATTTGCACCACAAACAACAAAGTAGGACCCATCAGGCCATCTGCAAGATGTGCCCGCTTCATTGAAGACGCTCAACACACTTGACACAGGGACATACCTCTTCCTCGCCGCCCTTGGGACGCTGTTCATTTCCTTGGCCGAGATCCTTGACTACTTCGAGCTTCCTTTCGAGTCCCTCGCCGGCCACCTTTTCGCCTCCGGCTCCGTAATCTCGGCCGGGTTTGTTACGTCGTTCATGACGACGTTTGGGTACGGCGGGGTCTTCGTATTGATGCTGCTGGAGAGCGCCTCGCTCCCGATACCAAGCGAGGTCGTCCTCCCATTCGCTGGGTACCTAGTATTCAGTGGGAGCATGAATCTCGTGGCCGTTGTGCTGCTGACCACGGTCGCCGGAGTGGCGGGGGCGCTGGTTGACTACTACTTGGCGCTCAAGCTGGGAAGGCCTTTCGTCGAGCGGTTGCTGAAGATGTCGGTGATGGGGAAGATCGAGCAGCTGACACGTTGGGAGAGATGGCTCAGCACGAAGGGCTCGTGGAGCATCCTTGTGGCTAGGTTTATCCCGGGAGTAAGGTCCTCGGTCTCGCTGCCGGCCGGGGCTCTCGGGATGAGGTTGAAGACTTTTGTCGCGATGACCACTATAGGCGTGTTCGGTTGGTCGGCTCTGCTGATCTATCTCGGATATCTCGCTGGGAATCTCTGGCCGACCGCGCTCACCCGACCTTCGCCGCTCTTTGCCGAGACCTTCGTCTTCGCTGCAGCGCTCGCCTCCGTCTCCTACATAGCGTATTTCGTCTCTATGAGAGTGAGGAGGCTCGAACAACCTCTCAAGCTCCCCGACTAGGGAGGGTCGGCTGAAAGCGCGTCGGTGGCACGCCGCGCAGGTCCGGGGTTTTTTCTAGAGGATGGTCAAGAGGAAGAATGGGCGTTCGTTCGCGCACCGCCATCAAGACCACGAGCAGGGTCTAACGCTTATCTAGTCGTGGACCTTCTGAATCTGCCCGTCGGTCGAGGGAGGCACGAATAATTTCGAGAGAAATGGCTGGTCGTACTCGCCAAAGTGTTCTTGGCTAGTGCTTGATGAGGCTGGGAATCCCTGCTGCAGGTATGGGGCGCTTCAAGAGCGTCTGATAGCCCTGCGAATCGCCCGATACTCACTCTTTGATAACCGCCAATTTGCCCTGGACCTCGTCCTTGACCAACCCCACATCGCTGAAGCTTTTGCAGCTTGGAAGGAGACCTCATTTGACGCTTGCACCTACCCCTGCGCCCCTAAGGTCTGCCCGAGCAAGCTGAGCTTCGAAGCTGCGCGCCAAGGCGCTTCGCGAGTTCGCGGAACTGAGAGAAAGAGCGGGCAAGAAGACCGGCGCCTCGAATGAAATAGAGCCCTTTAGCCTCGAAATTCCCTCTATAACCCCCTGGACCTGCCTTGGAAGGACAGGGAACGTCATGATCGGTGTGGTCGGTGAGCTTCTGGAACTCCTTCATGAGATGATAGACGTTTGCACCACAACGGATTATTAATTTGCCAAAAATGTTCCGGATAATGACGCCGGAAGCAAGGAAGAGGTCTGGTAGAGCTCTCATGAGAACTGCTATTTTCACCCCGTTCGTGACGACCTCGGCCGTAAGCTAGGTGATGTACCATGGTCTATCGGTCTTTCGAGAGCCACGCCCGGCAACCTCCCGGGAGTCAAGCCCCAGAAGAAGCGTGCGGAGGATGCTCATCCCAGAGTGGATGCCAGCGAGTTCTCGAGGCAAGCGATGACGCGTCGAAAGGTAACGACGTGGCGAGAGGGCTCTCAAAGGCCGAAGCGACAAGCGGAGTGCGGAGACTCCAGCTGTTCTTCGGGTCGGCGTTTCTTCTTTCCGCGGTCGCGGGCGTCTACCTGCTGGCAACGGACGCGTCACTCTGGTTGCTGGCACTCTCGCATGCCGTCGGACTCGTCGTCATCGTGGTCATTGACGTCGTTATTGGCACGCTAAACTTCCTGTCAAGGAAGAAGCTCTACCTTCCGAGCCTCGCAGCCGCCTTCCTCGGTTTCCTGCTGCAGTTGGGCGATGTTTTGACCGCTCCACAGTACAACATGACAATGCAGTACTTTGCATCATACCTCTTCGGGCTCTGGGCGTTTGACCTACTGCTCGCGCTTCAGTTCGCTATCATCTTCGTCGGGGTGGCCGGCAGGGGCTACGTGAGGGAACTTGCGAGAAGGCAGAAGACGCAGCGCGCGAGGGAGCTGGGCTACTCGAGGAGGGGCTTCCTCAAAGCGATCGCGGTCTTCGGGGGACTCATCGGGATTGCCGTAGCAGCCGGCTCGGTCAAGCTACCTCCTCCTAGTCCGCCATCTTCGCAGACCTCGCAGTCTTCGCAGACCTCGCAGTCTTTGCAAGCTTCGCAGGCGTCGAAGACTCTACAGTCCACCCGACCGAGCGGCGCCATCGCGAATACCAACAACCTGCAGGTAGGCTCTCCGGTCTACTTCGATTACCCCAAGGGCTATCCAAATATCCTCCTGAAGAGCGCCGACGGTGCCCTGACCGCGGTCAGCATGCTCTGCACGCACGTGTGCTGTGAATGCACCTACGAGCCCTCGAACAAGGTCATCTTCTGCGCCTGCCACGGTTCCGTCTTCGATGCGACGGGGAAGGTGCTGAGGGGACCTGCTGGAACACCGCTGCCCTCGATTACACTGACCGTAGACACTTCGGGGTACATCTACCCCACGGGCGTCAATGGCTCGGGACCCTGCGTTCATTAGTGAAGGCCATGTGGAGCCGCCATGTTACTCGACTCGCGACGACGGTGTGCCTCACCACGCAGGCAGGCGGGAAAAAGCAGGGAGCTCGAGCTAACAAGGCGAGGAGACGATTCTCACCATTGGCAATCGTGCGCTACCGCCTCTTCCTGCAGAAGGACAATGCGGCTGCTCGACTTAGTTTGCCATCCATCGTTATTCTTTAGCGCGGATTCTACCCTCCGTATGGTGCCGCCATCTCCAACAGACCGCGCCACCTCACACGATAGTTTCACGGGAGAACGGCGAGCTCGACATAGACCGAGCGCGATACCAAGCCGTCCGTCGCGGTTACTAGAAGCATGTATTTTCCTGGGGCCGCGCCCGAGCCCACATTAACTGCGATGTTGAGGTTCTGGCTACCTGCAAGCGAGCCAATCTCGCCCTTGTCTGCCAGCATCGTGATGTTCGCGCCCGTCAACGTCGGCGACTGCGAGACGGAGAACTGGATCGAGATGTGGGACGAAGAGTTGCCTCGCAGCTCAACGTGGAGACTCGAGCTCCCTCCCCTGGGGATGGATAGTGTCGAGTTTCCTATCGCCGAGATCGAGAAGGATGGCCGGAGGGAGGCGTCGACATAACCTACCGCATCGGAGGTCGACTCCGTGAACCACGCCTTCCCCCCGCTGAGGGCGAACGTCAGGGCGTTGTCTAGCTGGGACATGTTGACAGCCGCAGGGTCCGAGAGGCTGTATTCCGTCAAGGTCTTGTTGGGGAGGTCGAGCACGGCCATCCGGTTTCCAAAGTGCTCGTTGAACCACACGAGTGAGCCGTTCGTCTGGACGAAGTAAGGGAGGGTCGTCCCGATGTAACCGACGGACGAGGTCGGATACACCGTCCAAGCGCCGTTTTGGAGGTCGTCGAACGCCAAGCTCGAGTCGGCGTGTTGCGCGAGCCAGATGCCCCCGTCCCCTAGCGAGAGGCTGTCGGGGTCAGAGAGGGTCTGGTTTCCTTCTCCTACGGGTTCCGGGCGAAAGTCCCGTGGGTTGAAGGCGAAGACCGCTGAGCCGTTGACGAGGGGAGAAGCGTCGACGTAATACCCCAAGCTGCTGTTTGCGAAGACTACCTGTGCAGGCACTCCCGGCACGTCGACCGACGCCGGTGTGTTGTTGAGGTGCTCTGGGATTTGGACGGAGTGCTCCTCGACGGTCCCGTTCGCGAAGAGTGTCCCGATCTGGCCTGAGTTTATCTGAGTGAACCAGAGCGTGTCGTCCGGCCCCGGCGTGAGAGTGTAGGGCAAGGATTCGCTCGCGGAAAGCGAGACCACATCGAAAGTGTCGTTCGTCGGGCTCAACCCGACGAGCCTGTCCTGGGCGGAGTCGGTCGCCCATACCCTGCCGTCCCACAAGGTCACACCCCAGATGTCCGTCTTGTCGGCGCAACTATAGCCTCTGGAGGAGGATTTCTGGTAGGCACCGGGGAAGGGGTACTCGACGAGCGAACCGTTCGTGACGAAGAGGTGTGCCAAGGCCGGCACTGCCTCCTCACCGAACCAGACCGAGCCGTCGGGGGCGGCCGCAATCGCGTTGGGCCACCTCTCAGGCGCGGGCAGGGCGAACGTCGTGACGGCCCCGAAACTACTTGACACGAGCTCGCTCTTCACGACCGTGCCCGCGAGGAAGGACGGGCAGTCTGAGGCGGGAGCGTAGCGAAAGATTGCGAAGACGCTCGCGACGGAGAGCAAGACGAGAAGAGAAATGGCCAGGGCGTACCTGCCTCTCATAGTCTTGCGTCTCGAAGATTCCGTTGGCCTATTAGGCTTGTCCGCACTCCACTCCGCTTGCTGGCCGTCCATCGGTGCCCCTTACGCAGGGTTAGGCCAGGCGATTAGCCGAGAGCTTACCAGTGTGCCTAGCCGGGAGTCATCAGGAACGTGAAGTGGAATGAGGGCATCAGCGCAGGATGGTCCTGGGGCGTCAGCAGCGGATACCTGTACTCCACAATCTGTTGGGCGGTGAACTGTGAACCGCCCCACCACACTGATGGGTAGATGTCGATCGTGTGTATCCCCGGCGCGCCGGTGGCGACTATCGCGACCGTGGCGTTTCCCCCGCTGTTGAACCCGCAGGCGTAGCCGATGTAGGAGTTGTCGTAGTCAACGGCGGCGATGTTGGTGTTAAAGGTGTAGCCCACCCCCTGCATTATCACCTGTATCTGGGTGCCCTGCGGCCCCTGGGTCGCGCTAATTTTGGCGCTCCTCTGGATGAAGAATGTCCCGTTCGAGTTCTCGGTGAGGTTGCCCGCTGCGATGAAATGAATACCGCCAAGAGCCGGCGGGACCTTCCAGCTGAAGGAGAACGAACCGTCCGCTGCGGCAGTGACATTCCTCAGCGGTACGTCGGTTGGCTTGTAGCCGAGCAGGTTGCTCCCCTTGACTGTCGTCCAGATGAGCGGGTACTGCGCATTGGGGGTGAAGCCCGCCCCGGTGACGGTGATATTGTCCCCGACGCTAGCTACGGTGGGCGATAGGCCGATGCGCGGACCTGTAGTCGCAACGTTCACGGGGACCGATATGTGCGGCCGGACGACCGACGCCTCTGGGCTGAAGCTCACCTGCGGGATGGAAGTAGTCCGGGATGTGGAACTCTGGGATATGGAGGTCGATGCGCCTGGAGCCGACGTCGCAGCATAGAGGCCGATGCCGGCCACCGCAACGATCACGATGATTACAACCGCCAGCAGCGCCCTCGATATGCCCTTGCGCTCGTAGGGCTCTTTCCTCGAAACGAACAGCGCGCCCCCCGCGAGGGCGGCCAAAAGTGCGAAGGCACCGAACGCGGGGGAGTTGTGCGTGGTGAACGCGTCAGCGGTGGTGGAAGATATCACCTGCTCAGGCGTAACCGTGAAGTTGGCGTAGAACGGGATATATGGAGGGAAAACAGACTGCGTCTCCGATGAGGGCGGGCCTTGCTGCGGGTTCAGGTAGGCAGGCCCGGGATAGCCCTGGTAGATTGCAATGTAGTGAGTCCCCGGGACCCCGGAAGCATAGATCGTGAAGTTAGTGGCTCCGGCCGACGAGAGAGCAGTCATGTACCCCGCGATTGAATTATCCCAAGAAAGGTAGTAGCTCGTCGAGTAGAGGCCGTAGCTGAGGCCAGTCGCCACGAAGGTAATTGGAGTCCCATCGGGTCCGCTGGTGGGGGAGAAATGGAATGAAGGCTCCACGGTAAAGGTTGCCTTAGCAGGAAGGGCAGTGCCGTTGGCCAGGAACGCCTGGATGAAGTGCGCTCCGCCATAGTCGGTCGGGACGGCCATCTGCATGGAGAACGATCCTGTCGCATCGGTCTGGGCCGAGCCCAGCGTTATCTGAATGGCAGCGGTGCTGATTCCAGTGACTTGGGGCGTTGGGATAGCTTGAATAACCCAACTGGCGTTCACAGAGGCCCATTGAAGGGTGAGGCTCGTGTTGGGCGGGAATCCGGTCCCCGTGACGGTTATCTTCGCTCCGACGATGGCCGCATTAGGAGAGACCGTCATTGAGGGCGACGTGGTCGCTGCGCTCGCCGAGCCAGCAAACATGAGGACGCACAGCAGAGCCGCGGTAGTCGCCAAGAAGATTTTCACGGCCTTCGGCTTCGTTGAAGGCCATCTCGAAGATTGCATTATGAAATTTTTGGAGTCTAGAGTCTATAAGGTGATAATCCGATTCTCAGGTTTGAGAACGGCTGCCTTGGAAGACACATCATCGCCGACATGTGGGGGGAACTCTAGACCGCAAAACCTGCCGCGAGCAGCAGGAGCAACAGGATACACCCCGCAAGAAGCGGAACGCGCCCGATGCTGTCTCCTGTCTTGGTGACCCTGTAGACGTACGATATCATGGCGAACGCAATCAGGTCGATTGAGAGGTAGACTGCGAACAGCGATTCGCCAGAAGCCAAGGACGTGTCTATCGTCCACAGCACCACCGACGATGCAAAACCGACGATGACCAAGAGCCCCACAACTCGGAGGGCGACCCGTTCGGTCTGCTCTGTCACTGCTTCCATCCCACCTCGAAAGCCTTCACCCGTCGTTTGATTGAGCCCGTGCCGAGGTCGAGCCGGTAGAGAAGGTAGACGGTGCCCGCTACGGCGACCGCGATCTCCGCGAGCGACAACGAAAGAGACTGAAGAATCGGGAGGCGGGTCCCTTGCGATATCAGCTGCACAGCACCGTTGATGGAGCCGCTTATGCCGAACGTCCCAAGGGTCAGAAGGACGACGAAGGTGGTGGCCGTCCACAAGGACGCGGTGTTGAACGACCTAGTCGCATAAGGGGCGGCTGGGGAGGCTGGAGATTGTGCGCCCGAGGACAGCGTTCCCACTGGCATCTTCCTGAAGATCACCTTGTAGGCTCCAGCCGAGACCAAGGCGATTATGATGGCGGTAGCCCCGAGGACGAGGGCGGCCTGCTCGGCGGGGATGATTGCCCCCGGAGTCACGTACCCCCAGACGGTCAGCACGGCTACCTCCCCTACGAAGATGAGGCCGATTGTGACCCATCTCATCCTGGATGCGATCCTGCGCGTCGTCCCCCTATCCAAGAACGGGAGGAGCACGAGCGCCACGAATACCACGGAGACGAGGCCGAGCGCCACCGTAAGTCCCGGCCCCTCGAATAGCGAAATCTTCAGGATCTGGTAGATCCAGAGGAAGTACCAGTCTGGCTGCGAGGCATACTGGGCGGCAAGGGTGGGCGTGTATTCCGGCGCGAGGTTGAGAGGGAACGCGAGCGAGATGAGAAGCATCGCGGCGCCGAACATCGCCGCTAGCTCGAGGAGGTAGATCGTGAGGTCAGGGAAGATCGGGATGAGTCTCCTCTTCTTCTCCGGCAGGGGTATCGGGCCCGCGACAGGCTCGGACACGCCGTGGGCCTCGAGCATGTACATCTTTCCAACGAGCAGGAGGAGAAGGACACCGGGGAGCACCACGACGTGAAGGTCGTAGAACCGCAGGATTGTTCCCGAGTCTGTCCCTCCGCCGACGATCAGGAACTGTATGAAGCCCGACAACGGCTGCGGCAACGCGGCCATCATTCCAATCCCCACGTCGGTCGCAGATTTGGAGACGACCGTCCATGGGAGAAGGTATCCTGTGAAGCCGAAGCCCAACGTGACAAATCCCATGACCATTCCCGTTATCCACATCAGCTCTCGCGGCTTCTTGTTGGTGGATACGAAGTAATTCCTCATCATGTGCATGAAGGCCAGCATTATCATCGCGTACGCTGTGTAGAGGTGCACCGTCTCAAGGAATCTGCCATAGCTGACATTCTTGAAGATGAAGAGAGTGGAAGAGTAAGCTTGGAGAGGAGTGGGGATGTAGTAGATCATCATTATCGCCCCCGTGACGCCCTGGATTGCGAAAGCGACAACGGCGAGGGCGCCAAGCCAGTAGAACGGGTTGACAGAGTAGGTCGGTGCGGGTCGCAGCATCTCGTAAGAGAGGCCGAGTCTGGCATCGAACCAGTGGACGACCTTTGCTAGCGCGCGCTCGTGAGTCGGGGCCTCCTCGGAGGGATCGTAACCGCTCTGGGCTTTCTCTTCTTCTTGCTCTGACATCTACTGTCCGCTCACTGGGGTCCCGCCTTGCAAATCGTTCAGGACGTTGTTAGAGCCTGTGTCGTGCCCGAAAATCGTCGGCGGGGACATGCCTACCGCGTATATGTCGCCGGAGCTATCGATTGACAGGAGTACCTGGGGCACTGGCCTCTGCGCAGGCCCGCCCAACACGGCCGCGCCGTTGACGAGGTCGTAGACGCTCCCGTGGCAGCAGCAGTATGCTTCCGGTCCAGGGGCCTTGTAAGAAGAGTCGCAGCCTGGGCCGGTGCCGGTGGGGATGAAGGCAACGACGCAGCCCAGGTGCTGACACACCACACTGTAAGCGACGATGTCCCCGTCAGGCCCGACGCCGCCGGCGGCCTTCACTCCAAGCTTCACCAAGATGTTCGGAGTCTCTTCGAGAGGGTAGTTGAACGACACCGGTTTGGATACAACCAGATCGCTGAGGTTTGCTATCATGAGTTGCGGGAATGGAGACGAGGAGGTGGATGTCGTCGCAGTGGACGACGAGGCCGAGCTGGCGGAAGCGATCGAGGTTGAGTTCCCTCCGGCCTGCGTGACCGTCTTCGTCAAGGTCTTTGTGACCGTGGGGGTTGTGGTCTGCGCCTCCGCCGGGGACGGCGGGTTTGCGGGAGAGAAGAGCGACTTGACCACCGAGGCGAAACCTGCAACCATTGAGACGATCCCCAATGTAAGGCCTGCTCTCAGCAGGTTCCTGCGAGTGATGCTGCGGTCATCCGGCCTGACGCCCTTCGCTTGGACGTCATTGCTTTTCGACTCGTCTTCTGCTGCAGTCATGGCTTTCTCCCCAAGTGGCTGATCGTCTGGGCTCGGGATAGGGACGGTAAGACCAGGGCCCGGCCGTTGGCAATCCCAACTTGGGATGCAGTCGCCCCAGCGTCAAAAATCGATGCGGCCGGTCGAAACGGCTCGAGGATGCTCCCCAAAGCGGAGAGGAGAGAGAGTGGCAAGGTCAGAGATCCAGAGACGGTGAGTTTCTCGGTCCTACCCAACGGCCATCCCTCACTTTCTTGGCATCCTCACTACCATTCCGATGATGAGTCCAAGGACTAGTATGATCACAAGTCCCGCGTATACAATAGTCGGTATCGACTGGACGACTTGGGAGACGGTAGTCGTTGCTGTGCTGACTGTCGTGCTTATGCCGCTGGCGATCGAGGTGCTGACCACAGTCGTCGTGGTTGCGACTCCGGGAGGCGCTGAGGCAGCCGCCAAAGTTGCGATTTGAAGCCCGGTGTTGGGCGGCGAAGCCTTGTCTGTGGAGGTTACGGCCACGGCATAGGTGGTCCCCGTGGGGATTGCTGGAAGGGTGGCCCCGGCGAACTGTCCCTTCCATGTGCCGTTGGCTCCTGTGTACGTCAGCGGCACCGTACCTATGACGCCGCCTGGGTTCTTGGTGCTCCCGCCAAAGGTCATGGCCGTGGCGTTCCAATAGCCCCACCCGATGATAGCCGTGACCGAACCGCCGCGCGCCGCTGTGTCGAGGGGCGCCACGAAGCCTGTTACGGGCTCGGCGTTTGTGGGATAAGTGACGGTAGCGAGTATGTTCATGGATTCCCCGGAGGCGATTGCAGCGATTGGCAGGCCCGTCTTGTTATCAGTCAGCCGGACGCTGGTCGCAAGCGTTGCGGGTACGAGCGTGAACGCGGGTCCGCTGTACGCGTAGGTGACGGTGTTGCCGTAGGCGTCACCCACCGTGACCGTCGGAATCCACGGGCCGACCGCCGTGTAGTTCCAGTTGGGCTGGAACTTGCCGATGTAGAATCCTGTCGAGCCTCCGGAACCGCCCTGGATTGGGGCCGCGGCTGTCGGCCCGTGCCAAGTGGCGTTCAGCTTGCTCCCGTCAGGTAGGGTGTAGGTGACGTAGATCCCTTTCGAGGCATTCGTGATTGGAGCCCCGTTGGATGCGTATGTGACGTAGAATCTCGGGAACATCTTCGTTCCCCGCGACGCGCCGGGGATGTAGAAGCAACTTCCTCCGTTGACCATGTCCATGCTAATGTTCAGCTTGTTGGTCGCGTAGAAGGAGGTGGTGCCGACGACCGTGCCTCCTTGGGTCACAAAGACGTTGTACGTTCCCACCCCGGTAACGAGAGATCCGAATCCTGACGTTGCGTTCCCGAAGGTCTGGTTCTGCGTCTGTCCGGCAGCCGTGA
>Ga0307372_10012856_pt1 | contig 10899 bp, 8 predicted proteins | sample OX1MG_FD_202533 | JGI IMG/M metagenome (GOLD analysis project Ga0307372, IMG submission 202533) | Soil microbial communities from Risofladan, Vaasa, Finland - OX-1 | ecosystem: Environmental > Terrestrial > Soil > Coastal area > Acid sulfate soil | place: Finland: Risofladan, Vaasa | collected...
CTGGGGCTAGGCCGCCGAGGGCGGCCTGGCTAATGTTGGTCCGTGACCGTACTGCCAACGAACCGGACATTTGCCGAGCAGCTTGATGCCGCTGATCCGCTTGCCGCGTTCCGTGACCGGTTCGTCCGGGCCGACGAGTCGCTGATCTATCTCGACGGCAACTCACTCGGCCCGCTGCCGCGCGCCACTCAGGCAAGGATCAGCGAAGTCGTCGGAGCCGAGTGGGGCGCGGGCCTGGTCAGATCCTGGAGCCACTGGGTCGGCCTGGCGGCCGAGGTCGGCGACCTGCTAGGCGAGCATCTCGTCGGCGCCGCGCCCGGCCAGGTCCTGGTGAGCGATTCGACCACGGTCAACCTCTTCAAGCTGGCCAGTGCCGCGCTCGACGCCGCGCTCGACGCACAGCCCGGCCGGTCAGCCATCGTGACCGACGACGACAACTTTCCGACGGACCGGTACGTGCTCCAGGGCATCGCCGCCCAGCGCGACTGCGAACTCCGGACCATCCACACCGACCCGGACCAAGGACTGAGCGAACAGGCCCTGCTCGCGGCCCTGGACTCCGAGGTGGCGCTGGTCAGCCTCTCACACGTCGCCTACCGCAGCGGTGCGCTCGCTGACCTGGCCAGGATCACCCAGCTAATACACGACGCCGGCGCGCTGGCGCTGTGGGACCTGTGCCATTCGGTCGGCGCCGTGCCGGTCGAACTCGATGCCGCCGGGGCGGACCTGGCGATCGGCTGTACCTACAAGTACCTGAACGCGGGACCCGGTGCTCCCGCGTTCCTCTATGTACGCAGTGACCTTCAGCGGGACCTGCGCCAGCCGGTCTGGGGCTGGTTCAGCCAGCAAGATCAGTTCATGATGGGGCCGCGGTACCAGCCGGTACCCGGCATCGAGCGGTTCGCCACGGGCACTCCGCAGATCATCGGCACCGTCGCGGTGCAGGAGGGCGCCAGGCTCCTGGCGCAGGCCGGGATCGAGCGGCTGCGGGCCAAGAGCGTCGCTCTGACCAGTTACCTGATCCAGCTTGCCGACGAATGGCTAGCACCGCATGGCTTCAGCCTCGCCTCACCCCGCGCGGACGCACGGCGAGGCGGCCACGTGACCCTGCATCATCCGGCCGCGTGGCAGATCAACAGAGCCCTGATCGCGACCGGCGTCATCGGCGACTACCGGACTCCTGACCGCTTGCGACTCTGCCCGGTGCCGATTACGACCCGCTTCGCGGACGTCTGGGACGCGCTGGACAAGCTACGGCAGATCGCGGCCGCCAAAGCGTACCAAGACGTGCCGGCCGAGATCACGCGGGTCACCTGACACCGGGCCTGCCCAGGCCTACTCCCACTCGATGGTGCCCGGCGGCTTGCTGGTGATGTCGAGGACGACGCGGTTGATCTCAGGAACCTCGTTGGTGACCCTGGTCGAGATCCTGGCGAGCACCGCATCGGGCACTCGTGCCCAGTCCGCCGTCATCGCGTCTTCGCTGGTGACCGGCCTGAGTACGACCGGATACCCGTAGCTCCGCCCGTCGCCCTGGACCCCGACCGACCGGACGTCGGCGAGCAGCACCACCGGGCACTGCCAGATCTGGCGGTCAAGCCCGGCTGCGGTCAGTTCCTCGCGGACGATCGCGTCCGCGTCCCGCACGATCCGCAGCCGCTCAGGCGTGGCCTCGCCGACGATCCTGATCGCCAGCCCAGGGCCGGGGAACGGCTGTCGCCAGACGATCCGCGGCGGCAGGCCCAGTTCGATCCCGAGTGCCCTGACCTCGTCTTTGAACAGGGTGCGCAGCGGCTCTATCAGCGTGAAGCCGAGGTCTTCTGGCAGGCCCCCCACGTTATGGTGCGACTTGATGTTCGCCGTCCCTGTGCCGCCGCCGGACTCCACGACATCGGGGTAGAGCGTTCCCTGCACCAGGAATTCCGCACCGCCGCCACCTGCCTGCGAGTCCTGTTCGGCGATCTGGCGAGCGGCCTGCTCGAACGCCCGGATGAACTCCCTGCCGATGATCTTTCGCTTGCTCTCCGGATCGGTGACGCCGGTCAGCGCGGACGCGAAGCCGGCCTGCGCGTCGACGACCACGAGGTCCACCCCGGTGGCCGCGACGAAGTCCTGCTCGACCTGCTCGGCCTCGTGCTTGCGCAGCAGTCCGTGATCGACGAACACGCAGGTCAGGCGCGAGCCGATGGCTTGCTGCACGAGTGCGGCCGCGACCGCCGAGTCCACGCCGCCGGACAGCCCGCAGATCGCGTGCCCGGAGCCGACCGTGGCCCTGATCAGTCCGATCTGCTCGTCGATGATGTTCGCCATCGTCCAGTCGCTCTTGCAGCCCGCGGCGGCGAGGAAGTTCCTGAGCATCGCCATGCCGTGCTCGGTGTGCATGACCTCGGGGTGGAACTGCATCCCGTACAGGCCGCGCGCCGGGTGCTCGGCGACCGCCACCGGCGTCCCCGGCGTGCAGCCGATGACGGTGAAGCCAGCCGGCGCCGCAGTGCAAGTGTCGCCGTGCGACATCCACACCTGCTGCTGTTCCGGCAGCCCGTCAAGCAGCGCCCCGCCCAGCGCCCCGCCCAGCGCCCCGGTGAGCAGGCTCAGGGTCGCGGCCCCGTACTCCCCCGCACCGGTCCTAGCGACCACCCCGCCAAGATCGCGGACCATGAGCTGGAATCCGTAGCAGATGCCGAGCACCGGGACGCCGGCTTCGAGCAGCCCGGCGGGCGCGGGCACCGCCCCTGGCGCGTAGACCGAGGCTGGCCCTCCTGACAAGATCACTGCTGCCGGTTCGCGTCGCAGAATGTCGGCGGTCGCCATGGTGGCGGGGACGATTTCCGAGTAAACCTGGCACTCACGGACCCGGCGCGCGATCAGCTGCGCATACTGGGCGCCGAAGTCCACGACCAGGACCGGGCCTGATGCACTGGGGACCGGTGCCGGTGCCGGTGCCGTGCTCAGATCGGCCGTGCGCTGCGCTGAATCCACTGCACTAGCTTACTTGGCTGGTCAGCCCGGGTGGCCGGTCGCCGGCGTGTGCACCGGCCCGACGGCCACGTCGGTGACTTTGACCCGCGAGATCCTGCGGCCGTCTAGTTCGGTCACGGTGAGCCGGCTGCCGTCCAGCTCGGTCGACTCACCGGTGTCCGGCAGGTGCCCGAGCGCCGCGAGCAGGAAGCCAGCCACCGTCTCGTACGGCCCGTCGGGTAGTTCGACTCCGGTCTGCTCGGCGAAGTCGTCGAGGTTCATCAGTCCCTCGACCTCGATCTCGCCGGTACGCAGCCGCCGGGACGGGCGTCCCTCGATGTCGTACTCGTCCTGGATGTCGCCGATGAGCTCCTCGACCAGGTCCTCCAGCGTCACGATGCCGGCCGTCCCGCCGTACTCGTCGACCACGATAGCGAGGTGGGCACGGTCCCTGCGCATCTCCGACAGCGCCGACATGACGGTCTTGCTGGTCGGCAGCATCTTGACCGGCCTGCGGATGTCACCGACGCGAGCGAACCCGCTCCGGCCAGGATCGAGCAGGTCCCTGGCGTGCACGAAGCCGATCACGTCGTCGTAGGAGTCCTCGAAGACCGGAAACCGCGAGTGCGTGGCCCGGGCTATCACCGTGCTTGCCTGCGCCAGCGGCATCGAGGCGGGCAGGAAGTCCACCTCGGTCCTTGGTACCAGGACCTCGCGGATCTGCCGCTTACCCGCGTCGAACACCTCGCTGACGATGTGCCGTTCGTCAGCGGACAGCGTCTGGTGCGCGGTGACCAGGTCGCGCAGTTCCTCGCTGCTCATCACGCCGCGGCCCAGCTTGGGATCTCCGCCGAGCAGCCGGACCACCAGGTTGACCGTGACGCTGAGCAGCCAGACAACCGGCCTGGCCAGCGCGGCGATGCGGTCCAGGATCGGCGCCGCGATCAGCGAGATGCGCTCCTGACGCTGCAAGGCGATCCGCTTCGGTGCGAGCTCGCCGAGTATCAAGGAGAAAAATGCGATCGCCAGGGTCACGATCACGAACGCCAGCACCGACGCCACATGAGCGGACACGTGCTGCGCGAGCACGCGGTCCAGGCGGCTGGCCAGGGTGGCCGCGCCGAACGCGCCCGACATCAGCGTCGCGACCGTCACGCCGATCTGGACCGCCGACAAGAACCGGTTGGGATCGTGGGCAAGCCGGGCCGCCCGCTGGCCGCGCTTGCCGAGCTTGGCAAGCGCCTTCACCTGGCCTTCGCGCAGCGACACCAAGGCCATCTCGGCGGCGGCGAAGAACCCGCCGATGAGAATGATGGCAAGGACGATCGCGATGTCCCAGCCGACGCCGTTCACGTCGCAGTCCTCGATTTCGGCAACCAGTCATGGCCGACGGCTGCCCACCTGAAGGCGGCCGTCTCCATGATCGCACCGCGCGGTCGCGCGGTGCGATCAGTCTAAGCAGTCGCGCTGACCCGAGCGAACTACCGGGGAGGCGGCGCCTGTGCGATGCTGAGGCGGACATTCCATGACAGTTCGCGCTACAAGTGGAGGCATCGCATCGTGACTGGGATTCTGGACGACGCCACGGCGATCAGCGGACAGATCGCCGAACTGCGCCATGCGATTCACCAGGAGCCCGAAATTGGGCTCGACCTGCCGATGACCCAGCGGAAGGTGCTCGCGGCACTCGACGGGCTCCCGCTGGACATCACCTGCGGCCAGGCACTCACTTCGGTGACCGCCGTCCTGCGGGGCGGCCGGCCGGGCCGCCGGCCGGGCAAAACCGTCCTGCTCCGCGGTGACATGGACGCACTGCCGGTCACCGAGCACACCGGGCTGGCCTACGCGTCCAAGGTGCCAGGGGCCATGCACGCCTGCGGGCACGACCTGCACACCGCGATGCTGGCCGGTGCCGCCAAGTTGCTCTGCGCCAGGCAGGCCGAACTGGCTGGCAACGTGATCTTCATGTTCCAGCCAGGCGAAGAGGGCGGCGGCGGCGCCAGGATCATGATTGACGAAGGCGTGCTGGACGCCGCCGGCGACCGGCCAGTCGCGGCCTACGCGCTGCACGTCTCGTCCAGCGTGCTGCCGCTGGGCGTCGCGACGGGCAAGGCCGGTCCGGCGATGGCCGCCGCCGACACCCTGCACGTCACGGTACGGGGCCGGGGCGGGCACGGATCGCAGCCGCACCGCTCCGCCGATCCGGTCCCGGTCGCCTGCGAGATAGTGATCGCACTCCAGACCATGGTGACCCGGCAGTTCGACGTCTTCGATCCGGTCGTCCTGACGGTCGGAACGTTCCACTCGGGGACGACCGACAACGTGATCCCCGACGATGCGGCCTTCGTCGCCACCGTGCGCACTTTCTCTTCCGCCGCACGGGACAAGGTCCGTGCCTCGTCGCTGCGCCTGGTCGGCCAGCTCGCCGCGGCGCACGGCCTCGACGTCGATGCGGAATTCGTCGACGGCTACCCGGTGACCGTCAACGACTCCGCCGAGTTCGCATTCGCCGGTCAGCGGATCTCCGGACTGCTCGGCGAGCACAGATTCATGACCGCGCCGAACCCGACCACCGGGTCCGAGGACTTCTCTTACGTGCTCGAGCAAGTACCAGGAGCGTTCATCATGGTGGGCGCCTGCCCGCCGGATGCCGACCCGGCGACCGCGCCATACAACCACTCGGCCGACGCCGTCTTCGACGACGCCATCCTGGCCGACGGCATGGCCACTTACGCCGACGTGGCAATGGCGAGGCTGGCAGCAGACTGACCGTACCGCCCGGTGCTGGGCCCATGATCGTGGTGACTTTGCCGCCCTATGCGCCGCGAACTCACCACGATCACCCGGCGCTTACATGCTGGCTACGTCGGCCTGCTTGGCCCGTACCGCCTCGGCGGCGGCTGTCAGGCCGGTCAGCTCGGTGTCGGTGAGCGGACGCTCGACGACCCGGCGGACACCGGACGCGCCGATCTCCGCCTCGACGCCGAGGAACACCCCCGAGATGCCGTACTGCCCGTCGACCCAGGTGCAGACCGGCATGACCGCGCCGGTGTCCAGGGCTACCGCCCTGGTCATCCGGGCAGCCGCGGCCGACGGCGCATAGTAGGCCGAACCGGTCTTCAGCAGGCCGACTATCTCGGCACCGCCGTTCCTCGTCCGCTCGACCAGAGCGCCGATCTCCTCGGCGCTCAGCAGATCGGCCAGCGGCGTCCCGTTCACCTGGCAGGCCGAGGGAACGGGGACCATCGTGTCACCGTGCGACCCGAGCGTGAGTGTCTGCACCGAGGTCACCGGCACGCCCAGCCGCTCGGCGACAAAGTAGCTGAACCTGGCCGTGTCCAGCATTCCGGCCTGCCCGATGACCCGGTTCGCCGGGAACTGCGACACCTTCGCCGCCAAGGCGGTCATCTCGTCGAGCGGGTTGGAGACGACGATCAAGACCGCGTCGGGCGCGTGCTTGACCACCTGCTCGGTCACGGCGCGGACGATCTTGGCGTTCACCCCGATGAGGTCCATCCGGCTCATGCCAGGCTTGCGCGGCAGGCCGGCGGTAATCACCACGATTCCCGACCCGGCGATCGCCTCGTAGCCCGCGCCGTCCTGGCCCGTCGTCTGACCGGTGATCTTGGTCTCGAAACCCTCGATCGGGCTTGACTGGTTCATGTCGAGTGCGAGGCCTTCCGGCTTGCCCTCGACGATGTCGGTCAGCACTACCTCTTCGAAGATGTCATATTCGGCGAGCCGCTGCGCGGTGGTGGAACCGTAGAAACCGGCTCCGATAACGGTCACCTTGCCTGAACGGGCCATTGGCGTGATCTCCTTCGTTCTCTCACTGTTGCTTTGACGCGCCGTCCAGCGGTGCCGGGCCGGCCGCTTCGATGCCCCGGCCAGCGAGGTCAGGCAGACCGGTCAGGATCTGTCTAGCCCATCGCCGCCTGCAGGTTCTTATGCAGGGCACCGAGGAATTCCTCGGTGGTCAGGTACGGGGCGTCCGGCCCGATCAGCAGCGCAAGGTCCTTGGTCATCATGCCGCTGACGACCGTCTCGATGCACACCCGCTCGACGATCTCGGCAAACGCGCTGACCTCGGGAGTGTTGTCCATCTTGCCGCGATAGGCCAGTGCCCTGGTCCACGCGAAGATCGAGGCGATCGGGTTCGTCGAGGTTGGCTTGCCCTGCTGGTGCTGCCGGTAGTGCCTGGTGACCGTGCCGTGCGCGGCCTCGGCCTCCACGCACGAGCCGTCTGGCGTCATCAGCACGCTGGTCATCAGGCCAAGCGAGCCGAATCCCTGCGCCACGATGTCCGACTCCACGTCGCCGTCGTAGTTCTTGCACGCCCAGACGATGCCGCCGTCGCCCTTGATTACCTGAGCCACCATGTCGTCGATGAGCCTGTGCTCGTAGGTCAGGTTCGCCTCGGCGAACTCAGCTTTGAATTCGCTCTCGAATATCTCGGCGAAAATGTCCTTGAACCGGCCATCGTAGGCCTTGAGGATCGTATTTTTGGTGGACAGGTACAGCGGGTATCCGCGATCGATCGCGTAACGCATCGTCGCCCTGGCGAAATCACGAATGGAATCGTCAAAGTTGTACATTCCCATGGCGATCCCGCCGCCGGCGAACCGCGCGACCTCCATCGAGATCGGCTGGGCCGTCGTCCCCTCCGCAGGCTCAAAGGAGATCGTCACGGTTCCGGCGCCCGGCACCACGAAGTCACTCGCGCGGTACTGGTCGCCATGGGCGTGGCGGCCGATCACGATCGGCTTCGTCCAGCCGGGAACGAACCGCGGGACGCTCTCGATCACGATCGGCTCGCGGAATACCACGCCGCCGAGAATGTTTCGTATTGTCCCGTTCGGCGAGCGCCACATCTTCTTCAGACCGAATTCTTCGACCCTGGCCTCGTCCGGCGTAATCGTCGCGCACTTGACTCCGACACCGAATTGCTTGATCGCGTTAGCGGCGTCAATGGTCACCTGGTCGTCAGTAGCGTCGCGATTTTGGATCGACAGGTCGTAGTAGCGAAGGTCGATGTCCAGGTAAGGTAGGATAAGCTCATCTTTTATAAACTGCCAGATAATGCGTGTCATTTCGTCCCCGTCGAGCTCTACTACGGGGTTGGCCACCTTGATCTTGGACATGCCGAACGATCCCTTCATCATGTCTATCTCTAACATCTGCCGACTCACCAGCCACCTGCCAGCGTCGTCGAGCCCGTCCAGGGGCGGGCCCGGTGCTGTCCGGGAATTCCGCCCTGGTGCCGCCGCCGTGGCGCGCACATCCGCTTCTCGTGCCAGCCGTTCCTGCCGCCCGGCTCAACCCGGTGCGGGCACGCCCAGACCAGCGACCAGCAATCCGATGCCAAGCGCGGCGAGGATCGCTACGTCGAGCAACCGCCGTCTCGATGACAACATGCCTAGCCGCTTGTCAGGCAGTACCAGCCTGGCCACCGCAGCGATGAGCAGAACACCTGCAAGTACCAACGTACCGCTCTTGACATGATGGGTACCCCCGCGGATCGTCACCAGCGCGGCGGCGGTGCCTGCGAGCACCACCCAGTAGGGCAACTGCTGAAGCCGGCGCCGGCCGGTCCGGCGCCGGCCAGCGTCCTTCCGGCCGCCGGCCAGCGGTTTCGCTGTTCCTCGCGCCGCGTGCCTCATCCCGCCGCCAGCGGAACCCAGGTCAGGTCTGACTCGCCGATGTACTCGCTGTCCGGCCGGATCAGCCTGTTGTCGGCATGCTGCTCGATGACGTGCGCCGTCCAGCCAGCCATCCGGCTGGCCGAGAAGACGGGCGTAAACAGGTCCGTCGGAATGCCCAGGTAGTGGTAGACAGTCGCGGCGAAGAAGTCGACGTTCGGGTACAGGCCCTTGCGCTCCAGGACGGTCTGCTCGATCCGGCGTGACATCCGGTAGTACGTGTCGTCGGCGGATGCCTGGGCGAGTTCGGCGGACAGCGCCCGCAGCCGCGTGGCGCGCGGATCCTCGACCCGGTAAACCCGGTGGCCGAAGCCCATGATCTTCTCGCCGCGGCTCAGCCGGGCCGCGGTCTGCGTCTCTGCCGCCTGGACCGGGTCGTAGGGCGCGGCCGCGGCGATCCCCTCCAGCGTGAGCATGACCTGCTCGTTTGCCCCGCCGTGCAGCGGACCCTTCAGCGTGCCCAGGGCAGCGACCACCGCCGAGTGCATGTCCGACAAGGTCGCGGCGCACACCCGGGCGGCGAAGGTCGACGCGTTCATGGTGTGATCGGCATGCAGCACCAGGCAGGCATCGAAGATCTCGGCCGCGCGCTTGGACGGCGGCGCACCGGTGACCTGAAGCAGGAAGTTGGCCGCGAGATCGAGGTCAGGATCTGGCCGCGGCACGTCCCTGCCGGTGCGTGCCGCCTCGTAGGCCGCCACCAGGACGGGCTGCTGCGCCACCAGCCGCACCGCTTTGCGCAGGTTGGCTTCCGGCGAGTTGGAGTCCTTGTCCCGGTCGCCCGCGCTCGCCAGCGACACCAAGGTGCGCAACGCTTCCATCGGCTCCTGCTGCTGCGCGACTGCCGCCAGGTTGGCCTGGACCAGCGCGCCAAGTGTGCGCGCTGCCGTGATCTCCGCACGGTATTCGGCCAGCTCACGAAGGCCCGGCGGCGCACCTCGCTGAAGCAGGTAGGCGACCTCTTCGAAACTCGCCAGGCCGGCAAGCTGGTTGATGTCGTAACCGCGGTAGGACAATCGCCCGACCCTGCCGTCGATATCACTCAGCGCGGTCGCCGCGGCAACGACGTCCGCCAGTCCCTTCGATGGCTGCTGCGCCATGCTTCGCCTCCAGAGCACCCGATCGAAAGTGTACTTTCCCGTCCTATCCGATACAGATACAGGGACTGGCCGGGTAGGCCCGAGTTGCCCGGTTGGATAGCTGGCGAGCCGGGTAGTCATGGTGAAGCGGAGTGCCTGCCTCCGGCGCGGAAGGGTATGTCATGGAGTGCCCCCATATCCAAATCGTCAGCACAGGAGTCCTCGTTCCGCTCCAGCCCGAGGTGACGACCGTCGGCCGCGGCAGTCACGTGGACGTCAGGCTTACTGACCCGAGCGTGTCGTTGCTGCACGCCGAGATCGTCCAGCGCGGACCCTACGTCTACGTGACAGACCTGGGTTTATCCCACAACGGGACCAGGGTGAATGGACGGCTCGTTGCCAGGAAGGTCCTCGCCGACGGGGACGCCGTGACGTTCGGCTCGGCCAGGTGCCGGGTCGGCGGCATCGTCACCGAGGAAATCGCCGATTCGGAAACCCCGAAGACGGCGGCGCCGGAACTGACCAGGCGCGAGCTTGACGTCATCGCGTCACTGTGCAGGCCGGCCCTGTCCGACGAGGCGTTCGTCGCTCCGGCGACGGCCAGGGAGATCGCCGCTGACCTTGTCGTCACCGAGGCCGCCGTCAAGCAGCACCTGCTGCGCCTGTATTCCAAGCTGAAGATCTCGGAGGGACTGAACCGCAGGATCCGGCTGGCCAACGAGGTGGTGGCGCTCGGCCTGGCCCGGCCGCAGATGCCTGCTGACCAGCCTGGTGCTCAGGCGCCGGCGTCAGCGGGCGCGAACGCCGCCGTGCCCAGGCAGTCCCTGCCCGAGCACGCCGTCAACCGCAGGATCACAGGCCGAACTGGCGGGCCAGCCTGAGCAGGTTCTGCCGCACGTCGGTCAGGATCGTGCGGAGCGTCGGCAGGTGCACAAGCTGGGAGTGCAAGCTGGCTACGGGCCAGTACACCGCCGCGGGAGACTGAGACCAGGCGGACGTCGCGGCCCACGCCGCGATCGCCAGGACGCCGACGTATGCGACGGCCCGCTGAGCCGGCGTCCGGCTCACCGAAGTGTAGATGCTCGCCAGGCATGCCCGGCCGCCGGCCGAGCCCGGCCCGAGGCCGATGATCGCCACCAGCGCTCCGGCACCGAATGCGACAG
>Ga0307372_10012859_pt1 | contig 10897 bp, 10 predicted proteins | sample OX1MG_FD_202533 | JGI IMG/M metagenome (GOLD analysis project Ga0307372, IMG submission 202533) | Soil microbial communities from Risofladan, Vaasa, Finland - OX-1 | ecosystem: Environmental > Terrestrial > Soil > Coastal area > Acid sulfate soil | place: Finland: Risofladan, Vaasa | collected...
CCATTGAAAAACGATGAACGCCAGGAGCATCGAACCCAGCGCGATGCCCAGCAGCGACCATCCGGCGGCGTCGGCGCTGATTGGCTCGAAGCCGCGTGGAGCATCGAGGCCTTCCGGGCCGGCGGCGGAGTAGATCAACACGCGACCGTAATAGCTAATGGTTACCCGCTTGATGATCCCAGGCACGAGGCCCAGCAGCAACTCGATGAAGATGCCGTAAACCAGCGCGGCGATCGTCGAGTGGCGGATCGCGACGGCGAACAGGTGGAACAGCCCGACGTAGGCCAGGGTCATCCCCAGCACCGAGGGCAAGTAGAGTTCGAACGCCAGCCTTCCCGCCTCGCCCGCCAGGAGACAGTAGACGTAGAAGCTGCCGGCAATCAGGCCCAAGGCCAGGGGGATCGCGGCGATGAATTTGGCCGCGAGTAGCAACGGCCGCGGAAAGGGCCGCACCAACAGGAACAGCAACGTCCGGTCCTCGCGATCGCTCCCCACGCCGGTCGTTCCATAAACCAGGGCGCAAATCGGCACCACGAAAAGAACGAACGCATTGATCACGAAGTGTTCGCTGAATTTAAGGAACGCCGCTTCAACGTCGGCCATCCGATCATAACGCGTACGCACCAGCCAAATGGCGCAAATGGCCAGCGGCAACAAGACCATCAGCGTGCTCGTCGACCAAAGCAGTCGGCGAAACGACAACCCGACCAGCGCGCACCAGGCCCTCGCCAGCCTCATGACGACCCTCGCTCGAGATAGTCGAACACGGCGTCGGCCCCGGCGTCGAGCGTTTGCATGCGTCGGACCGTCAGACCGTGACGGATGACGATCTCTCCCACCAGTCTGAAGAACCTTTCGGGCGCGCGGGTGCGGACAACCAGCGCATCGCCGCGGAATTCAATGCCGCGTACGTCGGGCGTTTCGGCCAACAGGCCGGCCAACCGCCGCGGCTGGTCGCAGACCAGTTCGACGGTCAGCGGCCGGTCGTCAAGGAGACCGCGGATCTCGGCGAGCGTGCCCGCCGCGACGATCCGGCCACGGGCGATCATCAAGATCGTATCCGCGAGTTGTTCGACCTCGACGAGGATATGGCTGGAGACAAGGACGGTCCGGCCACGATCGGCCAGCCTCCGGAGCAGTTCGTTGATTTCACGCCGGCCGCCGGGGTCGATGCCGGCCAACGGCTCGTCCAAGAGCAGGACCTCCGGCGTGTGAACGAGGGCCTGGGCGAGCTTGATCCGTTGCCGCATGCCGTGACTGCAGCCGGCCAGTTTGCGCGAGGCCCGCTCGCTCATTCCCACTTCGGCCAGCGCCTCGTCCGAGCGTCGCCGCGCTTCGGCGCGAGGGTAGCCGTTCAGGCGGGCCATCGTGTAGACGAACTCGCCGCCGGTCATCTCTTCGTAGAAGCGGTCGATGTCGGGGCTATAGCCGAAGTGCCGCTTGGAGGCGGTCGACCATGCTCGATACTTGCCGAGGCGAACCTCGCCCTGGCTGGGGCGCAACTGGCCGCTAGCCAGCTTGATCAAAGTCGACTTCCCCGCCCCGTTGGCCCCCAGCAACCCGGTGATGCCCGGCCCCACGCGGCACGATACCGCGTTGACCCCGATCACCGGGCCGTAGAATTTCGTCACGTTGTCGAAGGTAAGGTCCATGGTTGGGAAGGATGAAGGATGAAGGATGAAGGAGGAAAGATGAAGGAGGAAGGAGGAAGGAGGAAGGATGAAAATCGGCCCGGACTCCTGGCTCCTGACAACTGACCAATGACAACTGACCTATTTTACAATCTCAACCGCGCGTACTCGCCGCACGAGCGCCGCCAGCGCCACGCCGCAGACCCCGGCCAGCACGGCGACGGCCCAGTACGCCACCCGTCGCTCGGTGTCGTCGGCGAGTTTGTCGAACGCCAACCGGGCGACGACGTGCATGTCGCGCCATAAGTCGATCAGGTTCCAGTAAGGCGAGTCCTCGTCGGCCAACACCGTCCGCACGCCGCGCAGCAGCACGAACAAGCGCGACGACGATCGGCGCCGTCCGTTCGAGCCATGCCGACAGCGAAACCAGCACGGTGCTGAGCACCACGGCCAACACGCCGCCGTAGACCAACACGCCGACCACCACCCGCCAGTTGTCGAGCCAGTAACGGGTCGACGACGTGAACATGCCGTATTCGACGAAAAGCGCCAGCGCCGGAATCGTCGTCATGAGCGTCACGATGGTCGACACGGCCGCCAGCTTGCCGACGATATAGTGCCGCCGGTCAATCCGCCGCGAAAGGTAAAACGGTAACACGTTCTGACGGAAATCACCCCCCACCAACAGGCTCCCTGTGAATGCCAGCAACATCATCACCACGACGCTCTGACCGGCCATGAACAGGATGTAACCGTCGTCCTGGCCGGGTTGCGGATCGGCGCTGAAGTTGAAGCGTTCCAGCATTCCTTGTCGCATCCGCGGCGGCAGTTCCAACTGCGTCACGCCGTAAATAATCGCCCAGAAGAAAAGGAACCGCGTCAAGGCCAACAGCAGCACCACCCAGTACGCCTTGCGGCGAAAGACCTGCACCAAGGCCACGCGGACGATCGCCAGCGCCGCCAGCCACGGCGAACGCCGCGGGCCTTTCCAGCCGTGATATCGGGCCGTGTCGATAGGCATGGGGGATTGGGAATTTCGGATTGCGGACTTCGGATTGCGGATTTCTCGTTCCCACGCCCCGCGTGGAACCGTCCTATCATATAAGCTTCGCTCCATCATTCGTCGAACGTCTCGTAATTCCTTGTACGCGTCGCGCTACTCGCTCTGATTTCATCCCCCTATCCCCTCATCATCCCCCTATCCCCTTTAACGTAGATTTCCCACTCGTGTCACCCGTCACCCGGAAGAACAACCGCTCCAAGTTCTCCTCGTCGGGCTTTAAGTGGTTCAGCACGACGCCGCCCGCCGCGGCAAGCCGAAAGAATTCACTTGGGCACCAGTCCGCGGGGACCGTGACGACCGCCGCCTTCGCCGTGACGTTGCCGCACTCGGCGCCGGCGGCGCGCAGCCGCGCCACGAACCGTGTGTCATCGCCTTGCCAAGCGAGTTCATAACGGTGAACCACGTCGGCACGCAACTCGTCGATCGTGCCCGAACGCGCGACCGAGCCGCGGTCGAGCACGACGATCTGCCGGCAGAGCCGTTCGACATCACCCAAAAGGTGCGTGCAAAGGATCACGCTCTTGCCGGTTTCGGCGATCAAGTCGTCGAGCAGCTCGATCATCGCGTTACGGCCGGCCGGATCGAGCCCGTTCGTGGGTTCGTCGAGCAGCAGCAGCTCCGGATCGTGGACGAGGGCGGCGGCCAACTTGAGGCGCTGCACATTGCCAGCCGAGTATTCCTCCAAGCGGCGATAGCGCAGCTCTCCCAGGCCGACGTAGCCCAGCACCTCGTGGGCCCGCCGGCGGGCGTCGCGGTGCGGCATGCCCTGCAGATCGCCGGCCAACGTCACGTATTCGGCCCCGGTGAGCACCGGCACGACGGCGGCCGACTCCGACATGTAACCGATTCGACCGCGCAGCTCGCGGCCCCCCCGCGCGATGTCGCACCCCAGGATCGTGCCGTGCCCTCCGCTGGGCGCCAGCAACCCCAGCAGGATCTTCAACAGTGTCGACTTGCCGGCGCCGTTGTTCCCCACCAGGCCGATCGTGCCGGGAGCAACGGAAAGCGTCAGGTCGCGGAGCGCTTGCACGCTGCCGTAGTCGCGGCTGAGATGGTAAACGTCGACCAGTGGCATCAGCTCTTGGCCAGCAATTCTTCGAGCAGCTTGGCCACCAGCGCGGGATCGTCCGACTCGACAATGTGCTTGACGCGCGAGGCGGGCACCTTGAGTTTTTCGAGCGAGGTCTTGACGCGTTCCCATTGTTTGGCGCGGGCTTTCCCCTCGGCGAGGTACAGTTCGGTGATTTGCTCGCCGAGCCGTTGCAAGACGAGCGCATCGTGGTTCTGGTAGTAGTTCTTGATGATCTTTTCCTGGTACTTCGTCCGTTCGGCCATCGCGCGGCTCCTTGTGGCGTCTTGGGGGCGGTGTTGGGGGGGATTCGGGCCTTCGCTTGGGTGGAAGGGGCTTGAATAAGTCTATCCAGGTCCCATTGGGCAGGCAAATCGGCCGGGTGAGTTGCCCGACTTGAAGAAATGGGGCGTGCAAGGAAGAACTCGGATTTTGGATAATGCATTGCGGATTCGATGGCAAACCGACCCGCCGCACCCGTGGCCCGGCTTCAGTCGCCTGTATATGCTTGACGCGGCCAATCATGCGACACTTTGCCACGCGTCCATACTGCCCTTCCCACGCTCTCCCAGGCGGCCTACCATACCACCACGATGAGTACCGCCGAACGGAGCCAAGTGCTTGCCGGATTACGAGTTACCAGCTTGGGGACACTGGCCAGCCGCGTGCTGGGCATGGTCCGCGACATGGCCACGGCCTCGCTTTTGGGCCTTTCGGGCAATGGCGTGATGGACGCCTTCGTAATCGCCTTTCGAATTCCCAACCTGTTCCGCCGCCTGTTCGGCGAAGGGGCCTTGGCGGCCAGCTACTTGCCCGTCCTGTCGGCCAGGCTCCAACGCAGCCGTACCGAAGCCTGGCAACTCACCAGCGTAACCCTGGTCTGGCTGGCCGCCGTCTTGGCGGCGGTGGTTTTGTTGGCCGAAGGGGCCTGTGCCGCCACCTGGTATTGGTACGGTGACGTTCCGGGCATGACGCTCCTCGTGGGTTTGACGGCAGTGATGCTGCCGTACCTGTTTTTCATTTGCCTGGCCGCGCAGGTGTCGGGCACGCTGCACGCGCTGGCGCATTTCAGCACGCCGGCCTTGGCGCCGACCCTGTTGAACATCTGCTGGCTGGTTGCGATCTGTCTGGTAGCGCCGCGTTTCACCGCCGACAAGGAAACGCAAGCCTACATCCTGGCCGCTTCGGTGCTGGTGGCCGGGGTATTGCAATTGGCGGCCCAAGTCGTCATGCTCCGCCGCCTTGGCTTTCGCTTCGATTACCACTGGGCCGCCAGCCGCGAGGCTCTGCTTCAGATCGTCGCGTCACTGGGTCCAATGGTCTTGGGGCTGGCCGTCACGCAGATCAACGGTTTTTTCGATAGCCTCATGGCCTGGTTCCTGGCCGCACCCGCCGATGGTCCCGCACCCATCGCGTGGCTCGGGGGCGGCGTGACTTACCCTTTGCGGCAGGGCGCGGTGGCCGCCATCTATTACGGCGAGCGACTCTACCAACTACCCGTGGGCTTGCTTGGGGTGGCCGTGGCGACGGTCATCTTTCCGCTGCTTAGTCGGCACGCTGCGCGCGGCCGGCACGACCAATTAGGCGGAGACCTCTCGCTCGGCCTGCGGCTGGTGTTGTTCCTGGGAATACCCGCCGGGGCCGGCCTGGTATTGCTGAGCCATCCCCTATCGACCCTGATGTTCGAGCACGGCGAATTCACCGCCGCCGATGCGTCAAGGGTCGCCGGCATGATCGCTTGTTACGGACTAGGCGTGTGGGCGTTTTGCGCCTTGCCGGTGATCGTGCGAGGGTTTTACGCCTTGGGCGACCAGCGGACGCCGCTGCGCGTCGGGGCCAAGGCCATGTCGGCCAACGTCGCGTTGAATCTGCTCTTGGTCTGGCCCATGGCCGAGGCGGGCCTGGCCCTGGCCACGTCGCTGGCCGCCGTGCTGCAAACCACGCTCTTGATGGTGGAGTTCTCTCGACGTTGGGGGAACCTGCGCGGTGGCGAAATCGGCCGAACTGCGGCCTCGACGTTGCTGGCCACCGCCTGCATGCTCATCGGTGGCTGGCTTACGCTGGCGTGCCTACCCTCCGAACCGGGCACCTTGGTCGTCGCACTGCGCGTCGGCCTGACGATGACGGTGGGCTCGGCCATCTTCTTCGCCGTCAGCCACAAGCTTCGGATCAGGGAATTGGATCTGCTCCTGGGGCGGCATCCGTAGGGAGCGCCCTCCCATTTTTTGCAACGACCCGCGCGAAGGCTGGCAACGTCGTATTGGGTTCTTCCAGAAAGCGGGCCTGACGGGTACAATCGCCCCTTTGGCGGCCGATTCAAACCAGCGCGAAACGGGGATTTCGATGCCGATCGTCAATTTCGTCAATGAAAAGAAGCAAGTTCAGGTTGCCGAGGGTGCGAACCTTCGCCAAGAGGCCCTCAAGGCGGGCGTCAAGCTCTACAACGGCATCAACGGTTACGGCGCAAAATTGAACGAGATTTTCAATTGCCACGGTTTCGGCCACTGCGGCACGTGCCGGGTGTTGATCACCAAAGGCATGGAAAACGCCAGCCCGCCGGGAATGTTGGAGAAGTTCCAATTCAAGTGCAATCCGCCCGCCCTGTTCGCCTACATCGGAAACGAAGACACCATGCGCTTGGCCTGCCGAACCAAGGTGATGGGTGATATGGATGTGGTCACCCGGCCCCCTATGAACCTGACCGGCGAAAGCTTTTTCAGTTGAAGTGCTTCGCGTGAAACAAATCGTTGCCATCGTCAAACCGTTTCTGGCCGAGAAGGTGCTCGAGGGCCTGAAACGGTCGCCCTTGGAGGCCGTCAGCGTCCGCGAGGTCAAGGGTTTCGGCCGGCAGAAGAACTATCTCAACCAGTACCAGGGAAGCGAGTATTCGCTGGCCTTTCTGCCCAAGGTCGAAATCAACCTGTGGGTCGACGACGCGCGCGTCGAAGAGATCCTCCGTAAGATCGTCGAGGTCGCGCGTACCGGACGCATGGGCGACGGCAAGGTCTTCGTCTTGCCCGCTGAAGCCTGTGAGCGGGTCGTCGAGATTTAGTAAAATGAAATCCGCGTCCCGTCGCGCAATTGCCCGCAGGGCTGCTCGCGGGAGAGTGCGACGCCAAACAAGCGGCGCTCGGCCTGCATACAGCTCCGCAGATAAATCCCGCGAACGAGCGATCCTCGCGCCGACTCCCGCGCTTCGCTCGAACTAAACGCAAGCAGTTCGCGCCAAGCGGCCGGCCAACGGCGCCACTTGAGGTGAATCGGATCAAAGCCGTACCATTCGGCGCGCGGTTCGACCAAAGCGCAACCGCGTTGCCGCGCCAAGCGGCACAAGCGATCGTCGAGCTCCACCGCGCGCTCGGCCAGTTCGCCGAGCGAACCGCGGTACGAGGGAAACAAGACCGCCCGCAAAAGCTGAAACTGCCACGGCCGTACTCGGCCGAGATTACACAGCGGCAGGCGGGCCACGCTCGTGCGCGCCTGGCAGGCCGCGAGACGATCGAGACAATGCTCGATCCACCCGGCGATCCGCTCGACCGCCGCGCCGTAGAACAAATCGTTGCCGACGTCGGTGACCAGCGCCGTGGTCGGCGCCGGCGGGCGCGCGGCCAGCGCCGGCCAGAGCCCGCACTCGACGATCGAGGGGAGCGTGCGGCCCAACAGGCGGCTCGTCAAGCCATAGGAACGGCCGTGCCCCAACGCGGCCATCACATCGAGCGGTCGGCCCCATTGAAGCCGCGCCGTTTCGACCGCTGTCGAAATGCCGCGCGTCAGGTTGCTCGCGCCCAAAAGCACCACGCGGCGGGCGGGCACCTCCGCCTTGCGCTCTACCATCCCCGTCCACCGCCGTAGCCGCCGCCCGACATCTGTTGTAGCACCATGTAACTCATGTAGGCGAGGTAGCCGAACATCAGAACCATGAACAACTCGTGCCATTTGACGGCCGCCAGAATCGCCATGCCCCCGGCGACGCCCACAGATAGCATCAGCGATTGCCGCATGCCTTCCGATGGGTTCGCCGAAGTCAGCGCCGCTCGCGCGATTTGGCCGCCGTCGAGCGGGTAGACCGGCAGCAGGTTGACGATGCCCCATACGATGTTCACGAATAGAAGATCGTAGACCAGGATTCTTAGTTTTGGCGAGGGAATCGGTTGGTCGTGGGGCCCGACTTCGAATTGGAGCTGTTCGATCAGGCCCGTCGAAAAACGCAAGTGATAGCCGGCCAGATAGACGAGGCCGACGATCAGCGAGGCGAACACGAATCCGGCCAGTGGTCCTGCGAAGGCGATCGCGGCGTCGCCGGCCGGACCGCGGCGGGCAACCTGCCGCCTTCCAGACCGGCCGAACTCCGAATCGGCCACCGCCAGGCCGCCAAACGAGTAAAGCACCACGTGTGCGTTCAGGCCGTAATACCGGAATGCGGCGACGTGACCCAACTCGTGGATCAAGATCGAGACGAACACCGCAACGACCCATAACAGCAAAAACACCAGGCCCTCTTTCGAATTCACGCCCCTGGCCCCGAGCAGGATCGTGATTAGCCAAAAAAGCGGATGCACTCGCACCGGTACTCCTGCCACGCGGAAATGCAGATCGTAATTGGTTGGTGGAGGTTCGGTGGCGAACAAAATTCGGCTCCTTGGTGGCTTGCAGTCGCTCGGCGGCGCGGCGGCTTATCGCCAGGATAGCGGAATACCGACGAAATGGGGAGAGTGGCCGCCAAGAGGCTTGGGCCACGGCACCAACGGTCACGGAGAATGAAACCATTTGCTTGACATTCGCTCGCGGCCGGTCATAATGAACGTGTCGGGGGCAACCCCGCACACGCCCCTTCAAGGTTCCTGCCCCACCTTGTTGGGGCTTTTTCTTGCGCCGAGGTCCGCGGCAATCGTCGAGCATGTCCTCGGCGTGCCGCTACGCTACTTGCCTTCGCGTGATTACTCGCGATTCGCTCCCGTCGCCGTGGGAGATCCTGGCCGGATGATCCGGCTGAAGTGCCGGCAATTTGCTTGACAGTCCGCCCGCCGTTGCGACAATCGTGCGCTCACCCAGTGGCCGGGCCGCCATGGCGGTCGTACTGCATGTTCATCGCTTGGAGGGTCTATCGATGGTGCGCAACGTGTTCGAAACCATTCTGGAAATCGGTGACGACAAGGATTTTACCCCGGTCGAGACCGATCAGTTCGTCCCCACCGAGGCCCCCGCGGGCTCTCCCGAAAAGCTGGAAGTGCTTGCCCGCCGCCTCCGCGAAGGATTGCCGCTCTGGCACCGTGAGGACCGTGCCGACTATAGCGGCTTGACCGGTGCCGTGCGCCCCCGCTCCTATCAGGATCGCTCGCTAGAACAATGATGACGGCGAAGATCATCATCGATTTTGAGGGAAGACCCGTTATGAACTCTTTCCGTTTCTTGTCCTACACTTGTCATAGCGGACCTGCGGGGTTGGCTTTGGCAAGACCACTTTCAACTCTAGAGTCGCTTCTTTCGTTTGCGCGCACGATCTGGAACGTCATCGGATCCCGCCTTGAAGCCGTTCACAAAATCGTTTCGTCGTTCCCATCGAGGAAGCGGCGCCGCGAGGAACCGCGTCGGTCGTATCGAGCTGCTCGAAGATCGACGTTTTCTCGTCGGCGGCACGCCGGCCGCCGGGCCATTCTCCGACTTGTTCGAACCGGCCGCCGAGTTGGCGGGCTTGAATGCAGGCAATGCGCCGACGGTGATCATACACCACGCCGCGTCCGCTCAGTTTGAGCCCATCAGCGTGGCCATCGCTTCGGACGGCAGTGTCGCACCGGCAGGTTACACTCCGTCGGAGGTTCGTAATGCCTACGGGCTGGGTCCGATCAACGACAACGGCTTGCTGCCGGGGGCGGGACAAACAATCGCCATCGTCGACGCCTACGACGACCCGACCATTGCCCAGGATCTGGCATCGTTCGATCTCGCCTTCGGTTTACCCGCGGCGAACTTTACGAAAGTCGAACAGGTCGTCAATGGAGTGCCACCCGCACCCGACGCCCAATGGGCCACGGAAATCTCACTCGACGTCGAATGGGCCCATGTGATCGCTCCGGGCGCCACGATCATGCTCGTCGAGGCGAACGACTCCTCGAACTACCTGTTCGATGCGGTCGATTGGGCGCGGAACCAGCCCGGCGTGTCGGTGGTCTCGATGAGTTTCGGCTCTCTCGACGCAAGCGGCGAGAATTCGCTGGACGCGACCTTCACGACGCCCGCGGGGCACGAGGGGGTCACGTTCGTCGCCGCGTCGGGCGACCGAGGCAACGCCGGCTATCCGGTGGATTCCCCGTTCGGCTCATATCCGGCGGTGTCGCCCAACGTCGTGGGCGTCGGGGCCACGGATTTGTACACCGATGCCGCCGGGAACTACATCGACGAAATCGCTACGGAGTACAGCGGGGGCGGCTTCAGCGCTTACGAAGTCGAGCCGAGCTATCAACTCGTTGCCGGGATTGATTCGGGCGGATGGCGCACAAGCCCGGACGTGTCGTTCGTCGGCGGTGAGACCTACTTCGGCATGCCGATTTACGATTCGTACAGCGATGGGGCCTCAACGCCCTGGAACGGTGTCGCCGGCACCAGTGCCGCGGCACCCCAGTTCGCCGGCCTGATCGCGATCGCAGATCAAGGCCGCGCGGCCTTGGGTGAAGACACGCTCGACGGGCCGTCGCAAACTTTGCCGTTGCTCTATGAGTTACATAGCTCGTTCCACGACGTCACTCAAGGCGGAAATCCGGCCTATCAGGCCACGCCTGGGTACGACGTGGTCACCGGTCTTGGCACGCCCATCGCCAACATCCTCGTGCCACAACTCATCGCGGGCGGATTTCTTCCACTTTCCGCCCAGGGCGGCTTTACCGTCAATTCCGTGGCGGGCGAGGCCCTGGTGAACCAGGAGCTGGCGACGTTCGCCGACCCGAACGGAACGCTCGGGCCTGGCGGGTACTCGGCGACGATCGACTGGGGCAACGGGTCGCCGGCCAGCCTCGGCACGATCGGCACCGACGCCAATGGCCAAATGGCGGTCTTCGGGACCCACCTATACGCGGGCCAAGGCGATGACACCATTTACGTCACGATCGGCAGCGGCCGCGCCGGCGCGCCCGGCCCGAT
>Ga0307372_10012861_pt1 | contig 10897 bp, 7 predicted proteins | sample OX1MG_FD_202533 | JGI IMG/M metagenome (GOLD analysis project Ga0307372, IMG submission 202533) | Soil microbial communities from Risofladan, Vaasa, Finland - OX-1 | ecosystem: Environmental > Terrestrial > Soil > Coastal area > Acid sulfate soil | place: Finland: Risofladan, Vaasa | collected...
CAGTACCATGACCTCTGTTTCGTCGCCCACCTGCACGACCTTCGCTGGATTCACGTTCTTGTTGGTCCAGTCCATCTCAGAGACATGCACCAGACCTTCCACACCCGGCTCAACTTCCACGAAGCAACCGTAATCGGCAAGATTGGTGACCTTACCAAACAGGCGCGTTCCGGTTGGATAGCGGCGTGTGATATCCACCCAGGGGTCGTCACCCAGCTGTTTTAACCCCAGGGATACCCGGTTGCGCTCGCGATCGAACTTGAGCACTTTGACCTCGATTTCCTGACCGACAGCCACCACTTCCGATGGATGCTTGACACGCTTCCAGGCCATATCCGTAATATGCAGCAAACCGTCAATTCCGCCTAGATCCACGAAGGCGCCATATTCGGTGAGGTTTTTGACGAGACCCTTCACCATCGAACCTTCCTGTAAATTGCCCAGCAACTGGTCGCGCTCGGCGCTGTATTCCTGTTCAACCACCGCACGCCGGGACACCACTACGTTGTTGCGGCGCTGATCCAGTTTGATGACCTTGAATTCCAGTTCTTTGCCTTCCAAATAAACGGGATCGCGCACCGGGCGCACATCCACCAGTGAGCCGGGCAGGAAGGCACGCACACCATCAACTTCGACGGTGAAGCCGCCCTTGACCTTGCCGCTTATATACCCTTTGACGATTTCGCCCTTGGTGAAGGCTGCTTCAAGCTTGGTCCAAGAACGGGCGCGCTTGGCTTTCTCACGCGACAAGCGGGTTTCGCCGAATCCGTCTTCGACGGCATCCAAGGCTACCTCCACGTCGTCACCCACGGCGATTTCCAATTCACCGTTTTCGTTGTAAAACTGTTCGGCGGGTATTACACCTTCGGATTTGAGACCGGCATTGACGATTACTACGTCCGGCCTTATTTCCATTACCCGGGCCATGAGGATGGAGCCCGATTGCATCTGCGATTGCTTGATGCTTTCTTCAAAAAGTTCTGCAAAAGACTCGGTCATGTTGAGGTTGGTCCTAAATGCCCTGTGTGCAGGGGCCGTATTTGAGTTGGTCCGGTAGCCCTCCTGGGCAGCTCCGGGTGAATTAATAATCAAGGGCTGGTCCGTGTAACCCCAACCATCTTCATTCAATCAGCGCCTGTGGTGCTGCCAAACCGCTGCCGGGCCAGAGCCAACACCTTCTCCACCACCTGCTCGATGCCGGTGCCGGTAGTATCCAACACCACTGCCTCCGGGGCGGGCTTCAAGGGGGAAACGGCACGGCTTTGGTCGCGTTCGTCGCGGGCAGCGATGCCCCTAAAAAGGCCGGGCAGAGTAGCATCTAACCCTTTTTGTTTCAACTGGTTATAGCGCCTTTTGACCCGTTCCCCGGCGCTCGCCGTGAGAAAGATTTTAAGATCTGCATCCGGGAAAATAACCGTACCCATATCGCGGCCATCGGCCACCAAACCAGGGGCTCGGCGAAAGCTCCGTTGCAGGGTTTTGAGCCCTTCCCTGACCTGTGGGATTACCGCCAGTTCCGAAGCACGGTTTCCGCACTCCTCGGCACGCACTGGCTGGGTGATATCACGCCCATCCAGCAATATACGTTCGTCGCCGGCCACAGTCCGGCTAAACTCCACCTGCAGTGAACGGGCCAGGGATTGGAGTTTTTGGGGTTGATCAGAAGACACACCCGCCGCATCGCCCGCCCAGGCAAGCACGCGATATAGAGCGCCACTGTCCAGGAGATGCCAACCGAGGGCCTCTGCTACCCGCCGACTTACGGTGCCCTTGCCGGAACCACTCGGTCCATCAATAGCCACCACCGGGGGTAAAGTATTCTGGCTCATGGACGTGGCGTCTCGCTGACTTCAATAGGCAACCCAGCGTTGCGGGCCAGACCAGCGAAACCGGGGAAAGACGTGTCCACATTGCGGCAATCGTGAATGCGAAGGGGTGAGCATGCACGCAGGCCGGCCATGGCAAAGGCCATGGCGATGCGGTGGTCACCGAAACTATCTACCTCACCTCCCTGGAAACTATCGCCACCCGTGACGCGCATGCCATCATCCCAAAGCTGCAGCTCCACTCCCAGGGTGCGTAACCCCACTGCCATGGCTTGCAGGCGATCGCTTTCCTTCACGCGCAGCTCCGCTGCACCGCGCAGCGTGGTGACCCCCTGTGCTAACGCCGCGGCTATCAGTAGTGCCGGTAATTCATCTATGGCAAGCGGCACCATTTCCGGGCTAATGTCCAAGCCCCGCAACTCCCCGCCGCGCACTTCCACATCCGCCACCGGCTCGTTGCCAAGCATATGCTCATGCAGCAGGCGAATGTCCGCGCCCATATCTCGCAGCAAGTGCAGCACGCCGTTGCGGCTCGGATTTACACCTACGCCCTCGACGATAAGGTGGGCCCCGGGTTGCGCGGCAGCCGCCACCATGAAAAACGCTGCCGATGACAGATCGCCCGGCACAGTAACGTCGGCAGCGCGAAGCTCATGGCCTCCGCAGATGCCGAGCCACTCGCCAGCGCGCAAGACCACACATCCGAAGGATCCCAACATACGCTCCGTATGGTCACGGGTCATGGCCGGCTCTTTTATCCAGGTTTCGCCTTCGGCCTGCAGTCCGGCAAACAACAAGCTGGATTTCACCTGCGCGCTGGCCAGCGGCATTTCATAGCGCACGGGCTTGAGCGGCCGCTGACCGTGAACCGTGAGCGGAGCATGGCCCGATGTGCTTTTAATCACAGCACCCATGCGCACCAGAGGCTCGATGATACGCAGCATGGGTCGGCGGTGCAGCGATGCATCGCCGGTGAGTACAGATTCGAACGGCTGTCCTGCCAGCAAACCCGTGAGTAGCCGCATGCTGGTGCCGGAATTGCCGCAATTGAGTGCTCGTACAGGTGAGCGCAAACCCGCAAAACCAAGACCCTGGATCGTGACACCACTGGATCCATCACGTTCCATTTTGACGCCCAACTCCTGCAAGGCAGTGAGTGTCGCCAGACAATCAGCACTCTCCAGAAAATTCGTGATGTGCGTTTCACCGGTGGCGAGCGCGCCCAGTAGAAGCGCCCGGTGACAAATGGATTTGTCGCCCGGCACCCGTATTCGCCCTGTGAGATATCCGCCGGGCGCGATCACGAAGTCCTGGAAAGCAGCAATCGGCGCTAATGGGGATGCTGGTATATTCAATTGGCCAACACTTTCTTGAGGGCTTGCAGCAGGCGGGCATTCTGGTTCGGCAAGCCAATGGTGATACGCAGATGATTAGGCAGGTCATAGTTGTGCACCGGCCGCACAATAATGCCTTCACGCAGCAAGGCTTCGTAAATTGCCAATGCCGGCTTTTTGAAATCCACTGTCAGGAAATTGCCGATGGATGGTATCCAATCCAAACCGAGGGCCTGCAGGCCGCTTTCCAGTTGGCGCTTGCCAGCCCGGTTAATCTGCAGGGTATTCTTGAGATGTTCGCTGTCGGACAGCGCCGCCATCGTGCCCACTTGCGCGAGGTTGTTGACGTTGAAAGGTTGGCGTATGCGGTTGAGCAATTCCGCCACTCGCGGGTGCGATAGCGAATAGCCCACACGCAAGCCGGCCAGGCCGTAGGCCTTTGAAAAGGTGTGCGTCACCACCAGATTGGGGAACTGCTGCAACCATTGGGAACAATCCGGGTATTCGGACTCTTCCACATATTCGCTATACGCTTCATCCACAACCACCAATACTTTTTGCGGCAAGCGTTCCAGGAATTGCAGCAGACTGGTGCGATCCAACCAGGTACCGGTGGGGTTATTGGGATTAGCAATGCAGACCAGGCGTGTACGCTCATCAATACAAGCCAGCATCGCCTCCAGATCGTGGCCATAGGGCGTGCGCGAATGAGTGCCAGGATGGGCGGCGGCAAAATGGATCGTCGCCCCCGCCGCTTGGGCGACTATGGCGTAGACCGCGAATGCATGTCGCGAGATGACGACGTTATATCCCGGCTGCAAAAAGGTTCGCGCCAGGAATTCAATATTCTGATCGGAGCCGTCACCGAAGGTGATGCACTCCGGCGCCAGCGCGTGTTTCTTGGCAATTGCCAGGCGCAATTCATGTGTTTGGCCATCCGGATAGATGGCGAGGTTTACAACCGCATCTCGAACAGCAGTAATAGCCTGGGGGCTGGGACCCAGTGGATTTTCGTTGGAAGCCAATTTGACGACGTCTTTGGCGCCGAATTCGCGTTGCAGCTCCGCACTGGGCTTCCCCGGCTCATAGGGCTTCAGTCCGCGCACACCCGGAGCGCACAGCTCCATCAGGTCAAAGTTAAAATCACGCATTCTTTGTAGGTTATTCGTGCATTGTCGTATTACATTCAAGCGCGCGCCCGTTCGAACTCGCGCATGAAATCCGCGAGTGCGCGTACGCCCGCCTCTGGCATGGCATTGTAAAGGCTGGCGCGGATACCGCCCACGGAGCGGTGACCGGTCAAACCTACGAATCCCGCGGCTGTGGCTTGCTGCAAAAACACCGTTTCCAGTCTTTGATCCGCAAGTCGGAAGGGCACATTCATCCACGAACGACAGGCGAGTTCCACCTGATTCCGGTATAAGCCATTGCCGTCCAAAAGCTCATAAAGGATACCGGCCTTATGCTGGTTGCGCGTGGCCATGGTGGCAATGCCTCCTTGCTCCTTGAGCCAAACTAGCATTTTAGCGGCCACATACCACGCGAATATCGGCGGCGTGTTGAACAGCGAGCGTGCCCGAATGTGCTCACGGTAATCCAGCATTGATGGCGTACCAGCGGGCACGTCATGCAATACATCACGCCGCACGATCACTAGCGTAAGGCCGGCAATGCCGAGGTTCTTCTGCGCTGCGGCATAGATCAGTGCATGCCGGGTCACATCCACCGGCCGCGACAGGATCATGGAGGTCATGTCCGCCACCAGTGGCAAACCCCGCGAGTCCGGCAGCCAGTGAAATTCCACGCCGCCGATGGTCTCATTGACCGTGTAATGCAGATAAGCGCCGGCCTGGTCCAGTTGCCACTGCCCCGAGGGCGGAATCCCCTTATAGCCGGACGCATCTGCGTCAGCGGCCACGTGCACGCTGCATATGCGCTCGGCTTCGCGCATGGCGCGCGCCGACCAATAGCCGGTATTTGCGTAATTGGCGCTGGCGCGTTTGCCCAGTAGATTTAGCGGCGCCATCGCGAACTGTAGAGTGGCGCCGCCGTGCAGGAACAGAACCGCATATTCATCGGGAATCCGCATGAGCTCGCGCAGATCCGCTTCGGCTTGCTCGGTGATCTTCTGGAAGGTATCGCTGCGGTGATTCATCTCCAGGATGGAGATGCCGATGCCACGGTAATCAGGAAGTTCTTGTTGCAGCTCGCGCAACACCGCCGCCGGCAGCATCGCGGGTCCGGCTCCGAAATAATATGCGGGCCTGGCGGTACCGTAGGGAACCGGAGTATCAGCCGCCGCTTGGGTTTCCGTCGCCTTCATCGCTTTCATCCGCTTCGATGCGGTCAATGCCCACCAGCTGCTCACCGTCGTCGAGACGAATGAGACGTACGCCTTGAGTGTTGCGCCCGATGACCGAGACGTCGCTGGCCGGTGTGCGCACCAGTGTTCCGCCATTGCTGATGAGCATGATTTCCGCGTCCGGCGCCACCTGGATAGCACCCACCACCTTGCCGTTGCGTGCGGTGGTTTGTATTGAAATCACGCCCTGGCCGCCGCGCCCCTGCACCGGATAATCCGCCGCCGGCGTACGCTTGCCATAGCCGTTTTCCGTGGCGGTGAGGATGTCGCCGTCACCGACGATGATGAGACCGATTACATGCTCGCCTTTGGCAAGCTGGATGCCACGTACACCCGCAGCGTTCCGTCCCATGGGGCGCACATCGGCCTCGTGGAAACGGATGGATTTTCCGTTGGAGGCGAACAACAACACGTCGCGCTGGCCGTCGGTGATGGCAATGCCCACCAGGCCATCGCCCTTGTTCAGTTCCAGCGCGATGATGCCATTGCTGCGTGGTCGCGAAAAATTATCCAGTGAAGTTTTTTTTACCGTGCCGAAACGGGTAGCCATGAAAACATATTTACTTTCCGAATACTCCCGCACCGGGAGTGCCGCAGTGATGCGCTCGCCTTCGCTCAATGGCAGCAGGTTGACAATCGGCTTACCGCGAGCGCCGCGACCAGCTTGAGGGAACTGATACACCTTCAGCCAATAGACCTTGCCGATGCTGGAGAAGCACAGCACCGTATCGTGGGTATTGGCAACGAACAGGTTGTCAATGAAATCCTCATCTTTGACCGTGGTGGCTGCCTTACCGCGACCACCGCGCCGCTGCGCACGGTAAGCACTCACCGGTTGTGACTTAGCGTAACCGGCATGTGACAGAGTCACCACCACGTCTTCCTCGGTGATCAGGTCCTCAATAGTGAGATCTTCGTGATCCGAAACAATTTCAGTGCGACGCGCGTCCCCGTATTGCCCGCGTAGCGTGGTTAACTCATCGCGGATTACTTTGAGCAGTTTGTTGGGATCAGCAAGGATAGCGCGCAAAGCGCTGATCAGGTCCAGCAGTTCCTTGTACTCGCTGACGATCTTGCCTTGCTCGAGTCCGGTCAGGCGCTGTAGCTTGAGATCAAGAATTGCCTGAGCCTGGATTTCTGAAAGTCGGTAAATTGCACCGCGCAGCCCGGATTCCGTGGCTGCTTCTTCAGGTCGGGAGGCTTCTATGCCGGCGCGTTTCAACATTTCGGTCACGATACCCGGCAGCCAGTCCCGCGCCATCAAACCTGTTTTGGCCTCCGCCGGCCCGGCGGATTTTTTGATAAGCGCGATCATCTCGTCAATATTGGTCAAGGCTACCGCCAAGCCTTCCAAAACATGGGCGCGTTCGCGTGCCTTGCGCAGGTCGAATAGCGTGCGCCGGGTCACTACCTCGCGGCGGTGACGTAGGAAGGCATCCAGCATTTCCTTAAGATTCAGCAGCTTCGGCTGGCCGTCGACTAATGCCACCATATTGATGCCGAACACGCTCTGCATGGCGGTGCGCTGGTACAGATTATTGAGCATTACCTCCAGGTTTTCGCTGCGCCGCAACTCAATGACCATGCGCATACCATCCTTGTCGGACTCATCGCGCAGCTCGGTGACACCGTCGAGTTTCTTGTCCTTGACCAGCTCGGCGATGTGCTCCAGCAAGCGTGCCTTGTTTACCATGTACGGTAGTTCGGTCACAATAATGGATTGCTTGGCGCCTTCCTGGCCCTCCACATGGCTTTTCGCGCGCACGAAAATCCGGCCGCGACCGGTGAAATACGCTTCATGAATTCCGCGGGCGCCGTTAATGATGCCACCCGTAGGAAAATCCGGGCCCGGCAGGTGTTTCATCAAGTCATGGATGGTGAGCCCGGAATCATCAATCAACGCCACGCAGGCTTCGATGACTTCCTTGAAATTGTGCGGCGGAATATTGGTTGCCATACCCACGGCGATGCCGGAGGAGCCGTTAACCAGCAGGTTGGGTACCCGCGTCGGCAATACCGATGGTTCGCTCTCAGATTCATCGTAGTTGGGGGTGAAATCTACCGTTTCCTTGTCGATGTCGGCGAGCATCTCATGAGCGAGTTTCGCCATGCGCACTTCGGTATAACGCATGGCCGCCGGCAGGTCGCCGTCCACGGAACCGAAATTGCCCTGCCCGTCCACCAGCATATAGCGCATGGAAAACGGCTGCGCCATACGCACCATGGTGTCGTACACCGCGGTGTCGCCGTGCGGGTGGTATTTACCGATGACATCGCCCACCACCCGGGCGGATTTCTTATAGGGCTTGTTGTAGTCATTGCCCAGCTCTTGCATGGCGAAGAGTACGCGCCGGTGCACGGGTTTAAGGCCGTCGCGTACGTCCGGCAGTGCCCGGCCCACGATCACACTCATGGCATAATCCAGGTAGGACTGCTTCATCTCATCTTCGAGGCTGACGAGGGTAAGCTCGCGGGCAAATTCGGTCATGCGGGACTGGATTTTGGTGTGTTTTGGGCCGCCGGAAGCGGAAAAATTAAAGCAGAAATTTTACCACAGACAGGCGATTTATCCGTCGTTTGGCAAGCCCCTAACCCGATTCAGCGGTCCCATCTTTTCTATCACTGCTCATGAAGTAGCAAGCGTCCGCTAATTGCGCGGGGCCAAAATTTAAGGCAGGACTACGTGCCTCAAAGGGCGTGGGCGCGGGTTTAAAACCACTGACTTTCCAGAGTTCCGCGCCAGCACCAGATTCAACCGGGATCTCAGCCCCACTTTGAAGGGCTTACCCACGTTGCCAAAGGATGCCGCTGTCAAAATGCGGTACCTTCACGGGCTATCGTTAGCAACCAGGCTACAGGCGGCGGTCCAATCGGCAGTGGTGACGTATCCCAGTAGCCGTTAAAAACGGCCCACGACACCGGCACAGGCAGCCAGGTAGGGTCACTGATGCCGGCAAGTCTGTTATAGTGAAAGTGCTCCACAGCGTGCCTGTGCTGCTCAATGGCAAATGCATCAAAACCAAATTCAGGGGCACTGCTCCGTCGGGGAATCGGATACGCGCTGCTCGCGTTGGGCGCGGGCTGTGCCGCGCATGCTCCGCAAACCCAGTTTCCGCTAGCTAACGCCGGCCGGCCGATCAAGAATTCCCAGGGCGTTTGTGTGCAGATTGGTCCTACGCCTGCCGGCGGCAAGATTGCATGCTATCAACTGGCGCAGCCGAGCCTGCGGCATCATGTGGAGCCGCTGCGCCTGGATGAATTCGGCTATCTGTTTCCACCGCTAAAACCTGAAGCCAAGCTGGCATCGGCTAGTGCGCCTGAAGCTGCCGCCAAGGTCGCACCGCTACGCGCTGCGCCCGCCATCCCAGTTGCAGTTGTGCCGGTTATCCCGGCACCAACTCCAACAGTCGCTGCGTCCACGGCAAGCATTGCCTTGACACCACCTCCGACAGGAACGCTGCCCGCGACCACTGCCATACGCTACATCACGAAAACGGTGCATTTCAGCACCCGCTTGCCCTTCAAACTCAACCGCGCTCATCTGGCGCGTCAGAATCGGGCGGTTTTGTTGGCCTTCGTGAATTCGCTGGAACAGTATCGCGGTGTCGAAAGCATTCGCATCACCGGACATACTGACAGGAGCGGTCCAGCACGTTTCAACAACTGGTTGTCAGGCATGCGCGCCAAATCCGTACAATTATGGCTGCTGTCTCTTGGCGTTGACCCGCGTATAACCCATGTGCGCGGCGTCGGCAGCAGTGAACCACGCGCGCATGCACGAAGCGCCGCCGACAACCGCTATGTGGACATTAAAGTGGTGGTGCGCATCCCTGCGCCCTAATGCCCAACACCGATAAACCCTGCTCTCCTTCCAGACTGCTGATCTTTTCATTGTTATAAATTATGACTGCTGCTGATCTGATGATATCTGCCCGCTGGATAATTCCGGTGGAGCCTGCAGGCGCGATTTATGAGCAACATGCACTGGTTATCCGTGATGGACGCATTCTGGCGATCCTGCCCGCAGCTCAGGTGCATTCCAGGTTCCGAGCCAAAGAGAGCGTGGAACTTCCCGCGCATGCGCTGATTCCCGGTTTTATCAACGCGCATACCCACGCGGCCATGATCTTGCTGCGCGGTTTGGCGGACGACCTGCCACTGCTGCCATGGTTGCAGGGGCATGTCTGGCCGGCTGAAAGCCGTTGGCTAAGCCCGGAGTTCGTACGCGACGGCAGCGAACTGGCTATTGCAGAGATGCTGCGCAGCGGCACCACCTGCTTCAACGATATGTATTTTTTCCCGGAAATCACCGCCGAAGTCGTGCGGCATAGCGGCATACGTGCCTGCCTCGGAATGCTGGTGGTGGATTTCCCCACCGCCTGGGCCAGTGGCCCGCGTGAATATCTCGCCAAGGGCACAGCCTTGCGTGATCAATACAAGGAAGATCCGCTGCTCAGTTTTGCCTTCGCGCCGCATGCGCCTTACACCCTGACTGGCAACTGGCTCAAGGAAGTGCGTACACTCGCGGATGAACTTGAGGTGCCGGTGCACATTCACCTACATGAGACCGCCCATGAAATCGAGCAAAGCCTGCAGCAATACGGGAAACGCCCCTTGGCACGGCTTGCGGAATTGGGATTACTCACACCGAATTTCATGGCTGTGCACATGACCCAGCTCACGGATGCCGAGATCAATGAACTGGTGCACTGCGGCGCGCATGTCGTTCATTGTCCTGAATCCAATCTGAAACTCGCCAGCGGTTTCTGCCCGGTCGCGAAGCTGCTTGCCGCCGGTGTCAACGTCTCTATCGGCACCGATAGCGCGGCCAGCAACAACGACCTGGACATGCTGGGGGAGATGCGCAGCGTCGCACTCTTGGCTAAAGGCGTGGCCGCTGATGCCGCGGTGTTGCCCGCCGCCACTGCGCTGCGCATGGCCACGCTCAACGGTGCCCGCGCCCTGGGCATCGAGCAAGAAACCGGTTCGCTGCTGCCCGGCAAGTGGGCGGATATCACCGCCGTGGACCTCAGCGAACCCGAATGTCAGCCGCTTTATAACCCGCTCTCGCAGTTGGTGTACGCGGCCAGCCGGCGACAGGTGAGCGATGTATGGGTCGCTGGCCGGCAATTGCTGCGCGACGGGCAACTGACGCGTCTTGATCTTGGCAATATCATGGAGCGCATCCTACGCTGGCAACAGCGCATAGCCCCGGCTTCGGCGGAGATTATTCAGGTATGAGTCATCACCACGCCAACATTGATATCCGGGAGATTTCAAAATTCGACGCGCTTGCCTCCCGCTGGTGGGATCCGACTGGGGAATTCCGCACGCTGCACCACATCAACCCGCTGCGGCTCGCATATATTGACAGC
>Ga0307372_10012863_pt1 | contig 10892 bp, 8 predicted proteins | sample OX1MG_FD_202533 | JGI IMG/M metagenome (GOLD analysis project Ga0307372, IMG submission 202533) | Soil microbial communities from Risofladan, Vaasa, Finland - OX-1 | ecosystem: Environmental > Terrestrial > Soil > Coastal area > Acid sulfate soil | place: Finland: Risofladan, Vaasa | collected...
CTGGAATACATAACTCATCCAAACGCCTCTCCTAGCGGAATAGGCCACGGCGGCGGTTCTGCCTCATGCGTCACAACAATACCTTCTCCAGCCGGCGTGTCCTATACGCCTAGTCAAATTAAATCGGCGTATCAGTTCAGTTCTACTGCGATCGGAACGGGGAAGACGATTGCTATCATAGACGCATATGGAAGCTCGACATTAACGAGTGACCTGCAATGCTTTGACAAGCAGTTCAGTTTACCAGCAGCAACTCTTCAGGTAGTACAGCCTTTTGGAAAGGTACATGGATCCAACAGCAACTGGGGACTGGAGACTTCACTGGATGTCGAGTGGGCGCATGCGATGGCACCTGGCGCCGCAATACTCCTGATAATTACTCCCAGCGCCAGCTTGACATATTTGGTTAATGATGCAGTGCCGTACGCGGTGAGCCATGGTGCTAACATCATCTCGATGAGCTGGGGTGCAGCCGAAAGTGGAACTAGCTGTTCGACTTGGACGTCAGAATCTTCCTATTTCTCAAACGCCGCGAGCGCTGGCGCAATCCCCGTAGCTTCATCAGGTGACAGCGGTGCATATGATGGAACCTCGGCACCTACTGTGATTTATCCAGCTTCCGATCCAAGCGTCGTCGGAGTAGGTGGGACATCGCTCACTGTAACTTCCTCGAACACTTGGAGCAGTGAAGTGGTTTGGAATGATCAGTATGGCTCCAGCGGTGGCGGTGTCAGTTCATGCTTCTCAGAGCCACCTTACCAGTCGTCTAGTAACATACTAATTACGACATCAAGCGGTCCCTCCACGCCTTCAGGCAGGAGCGTCCCAGATGTTGCTTACAACGCCGACGTACTTACAGGGTTCTGGGTCTATGATACCTCAGGCTTTTCAGGCTGGGTGCAAGTGGGCGGAACAAGTGCAGGCGCTCCACAATGGTCGGCAATCCTCGCAGATGCCCTATCGAGCGGCACGAGTGTAACCGGCGGTTCGGTTCACAGTTCCCTTTACGCACTCATTGGAAGTAGTAATCTCCACGACATTACGTCTGGAAACAACAATTATTACTATGCAAGTAGTGGTTATGACGCCACAACCGGTGTCGGAACGCCGATAGAGAGTAGTTTGATATCAGTGGTCTAGCTGGCAGTACGGGCTTTCGCATTGCTGGGCTAGCAATATTTCTGCATCAACAAACTGTTTGTTGTTCCGCGCGTTCTGTAGGCCACTTGCGCTGTGGGGAGTTTACTTGATGAATCAATGATGATGAACGCGGATGCTACTGCGGATATATCCAATAAGCAAAAATGGGCAACAAGGATTGTCGTCGCAGAATAGGTAGATTGGTACAACACGACTTCCTTTCGTATTTCTCAGTTTACAAAATTCTGTCGACCAGGTTAAATTGATTGACTGATTCTATCAAAAGCTCTCCATTTCATCGAGCGTCATGCGGCCACTTTCGAAGCTTCAGCCAACACACGCTCGTCAATCACGGCGCTAGACTTTATTCCAAATTTCGCCTTCATGTACGCCAACGGGTACTCGAATGTTTCTATGTACTTCTCACAGTATCGAACCACGTCGTTTAATTGGTCCACTGGCAAGCCATTATGCAATCGCCCCGTCAACCGCTCTTTGGGTTCCAAAACGATGAACTCGCCCAACGACGTCTCGGGATTGGAGATGAATACCTTGATCTTGTGCTTCCTGAAATAGTCAATCCACCTTCTCAAATCGGTCCGCAAGACCTTGACAAAATACGGTGAGTGCTCCCAGCTCCTCTGCATGTAGCTATAGTCAGTCCAGACTTCAACTGCGCTAGAGCCGGTGTAGGTGAACTTCATGCCGGATTCCCGCAACAACTGCGGTACCCTGAAAACTACCATTGACCTGAAAATGTCGTCAGCATTTACGCAAACATATCTTCCTTTCTCTATTCTTTTCACCCATCCTGCACGCTCTAAGGTATGCAAGGTTTTCTTCACCATTCCACTTGAAATGAACCACGCCAAGTAGTCGGAAGTGAAGCTGTCGCTAGCGAAACGCGTCCTCAATATCGCGTATGCTTCTTGGGCATATGCGGGAACGGGCTCGGACATGGTTACCAAATGGGTAACCATATAAAAAAAGATGCGGGCATGAGAATACGGGCATTTATCATGAAACAGCCGGGAAACATTCGACCCATATTCGATTCGGAAGAGTTCATCAGCGAGATGAAAGGATGTGTCTCTGGTTCCAAGATCAAGCCGGCGGAATTGAAAGAAATCTGGGGTATCAAGCATACTCACCATTGACACAAACATATGGGCATATTATTTCGACAAGGACGCGCCAGAGTACAAATCTGCAGTCCACTCAAAACGGAGTATCATGATTGGGATGAGAAGCCCAGATTCCCATACCTGTTTGCATGCCGAGTGTATGGTCTTAGTATAGGAGGTTTCCGTTCTCATGGTCCGACGATGGACTTCACGGTGACTACGGGGCGCAGGTTCCCGCTCGCGCTAATGATTGTCATATCCGCCGTGATGTCTACCACTATTCTCGTTGTTTCTCCTGACTTTACTTGAAACTGAACGGGCAGCTTGACCTCTCCGCTCGGGACATTCAGCGTAGAATTTACGCCAGCAATTGTAGCAACGGCGGAGGACACTGTAAACCTGATCATGGTATAGTTTCCTGCAGGAATGCTCACGTTTCCCAGCAATTTGGTGACATTGAGCAAGGAGAGAAGATCGAATTGAATCGATCCAGCCTGATATGTAGTTGAAGAGTTACCGTTTCCCTGAAGTTCTATGCTTGAAATGGTCAGGTAAAGGTGAGAAACCGAACCAATAGGCGCATCAGTGACCGCGAGGGACAAAGTGCCTTTACCTACGGAATAATTGGCCTCGTAATAATATACGGCAGCTCCCGCAATTATCAAAACCACAATTGCGATTGCTATTACTGTAGACGTTTTCATTATATGTCGCAATTTACATCTGAGGAAAGATTCCTTATAAACGATGTTTAAGTTTCAAGTCAAAATGATGGAGAAAAATTAGACTCGCCTCTAACGCAAGCCAACTTGAACAGGTCACTTCAAAGCGATCCATTTTGATAGATGGCTTTGTGTTCGACTCACACTCTTGCTTCCCGTTGCAATTGGGAGATTGTAATGAATAGGAGCGTAATTCGCCTCTCGAGTTCAGAAACGCGTTGAATCTTATTCTTTTGCGTCTCACTGCTCTGATTTGACACTCTGCCTAGGAAAGAACGGTGCTCCTCAATTAACTGCCTGAGATCGTACAGATGATACATGATGCTCGGGTGTTTTTCCCTGAAAATTCCGCGCAATCTCTCATCTTTCGTTAGTCGGCCTTGAAACATCGAACATTCATCAGTCAACTGCCGCAATTCATCTTGTATCTCGTCAAGTGTTCTGGTCGGTATCCACTCTTCTGTCGCGTGCATTTTTTCAGATATGGGTTCGGGACTATGTACTTTCGCTTGATGAGAACTTTCTGGTACCGCTTGATGAAAAGACTCCATCAATCGTTCCAGCTCGTATGGCTCGCTCACGTAGAACAATCGACCGCCGGTAAGCTCGCTCACAATTTGCAGGTTCCTCTTCTCCTTTCTCTCTCCAAGTACTACAAAATAGATCTTTGCCCGCTTCTCTCTGGCTTCGGCTATCGTAAGATCGAATTTGATTTTTGCGTCGTATCTCGAATCAGTCAACACAACCAAGTTCAGATCGTTTGAAGATTTGTTTTCCCTCGCAATCCTAAGAGCTTCAGCTATTCCAGTTTGCACGGCGGTCCCTCCTTCGTTCTCCATCGACATTATTCTTTCAATTGGGAGTGCCTTTGACTTGAACAAGGGAAGGATCTCTGTTAATACGAGAGTTTCAGTGATGATGGGTTTCGATAGGACTGTTTCGTTTACGAAGATTATTCCCAGCCTGTCACTGGCAAGGAAACAGCCGCTGGACAGGGTTTTGATTAGAGAAGCTTTGGCAAACTCGAATTTTGATTTATCCGTTTCTCCAAAGTTGTCACCCATGCTTTTGGAGCGATCAATAATGTAGATGGTGTCTGATCCTTTCGACTCTCTAAGGAAACCTTTGTTCGAACTCATTAGAGGATCTTGCGGTCAATTCCTACGAGGGCTCTAGCTAGATATGAAACTTTCCTATATTTTTATGCGATACCACGGGGCAGAGCACGAGTCTTCATTTTCCGTCCAAGAATCAAACCTTTTTGAGAAAGTCGGGATCAATTCTCGCCGAAAATTCTGTACAGTTTTCTGGTACGTACCACGGATCTATGAATCTCACGGACTCGAATTTGGAACTCTCAGAAGGGGAAAGAAATTTTTCGTTAGTGGTGAAATTGTGCAAGATCGCGCGTACAGGCCAGCAGTACTTATTATCGAATAGTGCGCCAGCGAGCTTCTTTGAAAAGCGATCCAGGGGAATCAAGTTGAGGAATTAGAGTCGGAAAAATACCTCTGCAATTCAAGCGCTCTTACGATATTTCCACTTTTTGTCGGCTCTCTGATGATGTACCCGTGCTCTTCCAATTTCTGAAGCATGCGACTAAGTTCGGACTCGGACAAACCCACCTCGCCGGATTTCGTGTCTAACTCGGCCCGAGCGCTGCCTTCCTTGAATCCTATCATCATTTCGCGAATAGAGTGTCCCACAAGATCTTTTTGGTACAGCGGCCCACTATCCAAGAGTTTCACGAGTATTTCCAGGGCCGCCTTCCACTGGTGTGGAAAGAGTCTACGAAGCTCTTCCTTCCAGTCTTGCTGGATGTCGGATAGAGAGAGAACCTTCTTTGCAAAAGATGCGTCAATCCGCGGATTTTCTGCATTCTTCGTCAAGTAGTTTTCGACGCACATAGCAAGGTATCTAAGGTATCGTCGGAAGACTCCTTGGCTCAACCTCCCCAGGAAGATTAGCGCGTCATCAGAGACGGAATCAATGTTTCCGAACTCTGTCTTGAACGCCGCAGCAAGTTCTTTGGGAGTAAATGGTGAAAGCTCAAGTAGCCTGCACTTGCCGATGAAATAATGACTGATAGCATTCCCATTAATTTGGGTTAATTCCTTCTGAAGCGTGAACACTATATTTGGTACGGTGAAATTCCTGCCCTGCTCATTCAACTCGTCGACCTGCTCGACGATGGACTGCCACAGTTTTTGGATTCCTGTCAGGTCGCTGTTCACCGAACGCCTGTCTGTTGTAGAGTAATCTCGCAGATCTATTATGATTGAGTGGCACGCCGACAAGAATGAAATTACAGTTTTTTCCACCAGAGATCTTTGTTCTCTGACCTTGTAAAAATTCTTTAGAATTGTTTCTGGCGCAAGACGCTCCAAAAGCAGAGTGTACATTTCGTCGCTGTTAAGATCAGAATTCGCCACAATTTTATTCTCTGCGTTTGCGGCTTGTTTGGGAAGTAGCTTCAGAATCTTACTACGCAACGCGGGATCTTCTGCCGCCTTTCGCTTCAGATCTTCGAGAACTGTATCTTTGAGATTTAACCCCTGATTCTTTAACAGTCTCAGCAATTTGTCATACGGTTCCACTCCGCCTGGCCATTTGAAATATACGACCAGTTGGGTTGAGCTGTCGCCTTCCTTTAGAAACTCCAAAGACTCGCGCAGTTCCTTTCCAACCTGCTTGACACAGGTTGACTTGCCTATGCCCTGAACTCCGAGAACGCAAATCAGAGAGCCGTTGGATATTTTCAGCAATTCAAGTATTTCTTTCCCCACGCTAGGCCACACGTAGTTGAACTTGATTGTTCTGGACTCGGCAGTATTTTGAGAAGCCCATTCGTGAACGCGCCTGAGCTCCTGAACCTCAGAATCGGTGCGAATTTGTGTGCTTGCTATCATTGCAACAACCAATTTTCTTCCTAGTAGCTAATCCCGCCGATGAAATAGAATGAAACGTAGACGGTGATAAGGCTCAGAACAACTAGAAACGTCGCGTGCTTGAAACCGTCAGCTGCGCTCTCCTCTCCCATCTTCCCCGCGACGAAACCCATGACCCACGCCTGGACGAAAGCGCAAATAAGAAGAATATTTGTAGCGCTCTTGACGAGAGCGGGGGCGGCAAGCGCTGGTATCCCTGCGGAGGCAAGTCCAGGGGGATTGATAAAGTAAAGCATCATAGCGGTAGTCGCAACAACCATTATCGCGCCGATATACGGAATCATTAGGTACGGCCTAACCAAAGAGCGTCGCTCCTGTTGCAAGAGCGCATTCTTTTCCGTAAAGTCGGCGAGATCTGTGAACATCTTTGTCGAACCGCCTCCGACGTCTACAACTTCGAGCAACAAGAATGCCATCGCGCGCGCTAGCCAGCTCTTTACAGAAGAACCAAAATTCTGGAGCACGACTCTCATTGGTGTTCCCCAGCTCAATTGAGAAGAAATTCGTTGTATGTGTACAGTGAGGCCAGCATATTGTCTGTCAGCCAGCTGCTCGATGGCCCTTTCGGGAGCAAGCCCCGTCTTTCTAACCTCTGAGATGTCTCTTAGAAAGTTTGAGAGCTTTGACTCCACGGACTTTTTCTGTTTTGTATATCTCATCTGAATTATGGCCGCTGGCGTCGTCGAAAGTGCAAGACCAATGCCCAACTGCGTGTATTGGGGCAGTCCTAACGGGATAAAGTAAAACACCGCAATAATCGGGAGACACGCGAGGAGCACGTAAAATGGACGGTCATAACCGAATGGTTCTCTGGTCTGAGCGCTTCCTATTACTATGATGAAAATTATTGAAATCACTGGAACGAACAAAAGTGAAAACATTATTATCAGTGAAGGATCCATCGTCTGTGCGCTCCCGCCTAATCCTCCCACACCTCCAGTTGTAACACCACCAAGCAAGTTCTGAGTAGACCATAGTATTGTAATGGAGATGCCCATGACAACAGTGACAATGATGTAGGCTTCAGCCATTGTGCCAATAAACTCTGACCCGCGCTTTACTTTTGCTTCGCTGTAAGAGAATACTTCTTTGAGTTTGGATTCGAGATAACTTAGGGCGTCACCTCCGGTCCTAAGAACTGCGACGTATCCACCGATGAAATCTGTGAACATCTTGTTCGGGTTGGTTTTTGTCACCCTGTCCAAGGCCGAAATTGCGTCCATTCCAAAGATCTCGATGTCAAGTAGTATTCTCCGCGCTTCCTTCGCAGCTGCGGGAAAGATTGCATCTGCTTTTGAAAGTCTCTTTATTGTTACAAACGGAGAGATACCTCCACCCGCTAGCACCGTGATATAGCCGACCACATATGGAAGTTCGTTTTCGAGAGACGAGGATCTAGACGAAGCACTGATCTTGGGGAGGTTTATCGTCAAGACTATAGGAAGCGCAAGCACAGCGACCAGTGCAATTGAGATTATTCCTAGCCCCGCTCTTGCGAGAAGTAAAATCCCAACGATGACCAGGGGGATTGAAATTATTGTAAATAGTATAGAGAGTGAAATGAGTCCCTCTGCGGAGATGTACATGTTAGACTTTATGAGGTCATCACGCAGCTTCGGAAGTCGAGAGGCGAGAGCTTTGCTCGGTTTATGTGTATACTTTAGCGAGAAACGAAGCAGTTTTTCGTAGAAGGTAAAGTTCTCCTTTTTCTTATTGACAACCTTCTTCTTTGTGCGAGTTACCTTTCTTTCTGGAGGAACCAGACGCTGAACTTGTCTCCCGCTTTCATTTTCGGTGGGAGTTGGTGAATCTGACAATTAATGTTTCACGGTCTGATCTAATTGTCGATTTCTTCGATTTGAGGTTGGACCAGCATTTCCGGCTCTTGAGTTTCGAAGATAGGTCTCGAAACTGAATCTGCTTTTATCCTTGCAAGCATGCCTTTCGGATCGTTGTGATACTGGGAGAACACCGTACTGATTTCGATAAAATTCCTAATGTTTCTAGAGCGTAGCCATTGCAGGACCAATATTCTGTTATGGATCTCTGCGATCATATCTTTCATAGTTTTGCCGTAATCTTTTGCTAGTTTTCGAAGTTTGACGCTGTTTTCAAGGAAATCGTTGAATTCGTCTTTCGCTGGATCCCAGGCAAACGCCCTTACGTATTTGGTCGCGCTTTCCACCTCTTCTACGGAGATGACTCTTCTGACTATTCTTGGAGATCCCGGATTTGAAGGGTCTGTTATCGCAACCCTCCTGACCGAAAAGATCAGGTCAAGGAAGTTGATGTAAGAGGGAGCAACGTCCATTGGTTTAGATGTGAGTCTCTGGATTGCGGAGCTTGCATCCTCTGCGTGAAGTGTGGCGAGTCCTCCGTGTCCCGTAGATATGGCTTGGAACAAGGCATATGCCTCTTCACCTCTAACCTCTCCCACGACCATTATGTCGGGTCGCATTCTCATGGCAGTCTTCACTAGATTGAATAGAGTTACTTCTCCCATGTTATTCTCAGACATACCGTAGCTCACTCTTGAGACGAGCGCAGCCCAGTTGACGTGGTGGATGTTGATTTCTTGAACTTCCTCGATAGTCACAATCTTCGAATTCGGATTGACCATTGAGAGTAGCGCGTTGAGAAATGTCGTCTTGCCAGAAGCGGTTGCTCCGACGACCACGGCTGTATATCGGTTCTCGATGAGGAGCCATGCGTACGCGGCAATATTGTAATCCAGAACGTCGTAATTTATCAGGTCGATGATTGTAAACGGATCCTTTCTGAATTTTCTTATGGTAAGAGTAGAGCCCTGTGGTGATACTTCCTTCCTGAAGGTAGCTGCGAGTCTGTGACCGCCGGGGAGAGTTGCGTCGACGATCGGGAAAGCCGTGCTGACGTGCTTTCCTGACATGTGTACCAATCGTACAATTGCGTCATCTAGTTTCTCCTCATTCTTGAATGTGAGGTTTGTTTCAATGCTCTCGTACTTTCTGTGATAGATGAAAACTGACTTTGCCGTTCCATCTATGGAAATATCTTCAATGTTTGGATCGCGCATCAGAGTGTCGATTCCGCCAAATCCCACCAGGTCCCGTTCTGCATAGTACAGAATCTTCGCCCAAGAGACATCCGCGTGTTTGCTCTGAGTGAGCTTGTAGCGTTCGGAAATAATCTTTGCCTGCTCAGCAAAATATTTCTTTGGATCAACATCTTCCATGGGTGCCCTAAGTTCTGTTTGCAGCACTGAAAGTATGTCGCTGTAAAGTTTGAGCTCACCTTCAGTCAGCAACAATTCGTCAACGTAGTAGTAGGGAAGTTTTTGCGAAGTATCCTCCGCGATCACTGCGTATGCAAAAGGAGGAGTTAGCGCGTATCGCTCCAAAACGTCGAAAGTCTTGGGAATTGATTTTCCAACCATCGGACCCTCGACTTGGGTGTAGGTCAGCCCGGCTCTTGCTTCCTTCGCGGCGGCCGCCAGTCTGTCCTTTGGTTTCGACTTTGATAGTCCGGCTATTGATAACTTCAAGAAAATTCTATGCTCCTTTCAATTCGATTCTGCAAGACCAGCATAGGTTAGGTATCTTTGTTCAAACCGTGCAGTAAGTAATGACATTGCTAGGTTGAATTTGCGAGTCTCCAAATTAATGGTTATGAACTTGCCCGCTTTACTGCAAAAATGGAGCTCTGGTACTAATCTGCGATCTACTAAATCAGCTTTCAATCCCAGTTCAGTCTATTCTGCGCTAAAGTTTCTCTTTGAAACCAAACAATATAGAGATAAATGCGACAGCCGATATCATCGGACTGAAGTATACTTTCAACTTGTCTGCAGACGAAAAGATCCTTCCCGTCGTTGAAGTTACGAACCTCAACAAACAATACGGATCTGTAAGTGCTCTTTCGGGCTTGAATCTAAAACTCATGCCCGGCGAGGTCTATGGCCTTCTGGGACCCAATGGAGCGGGTAAGAGTACTCTGATAAAAATAATCGCCGGCTTGGTCGAGCCAAGTTCAGGATCTGTGACGGTCATGGGACACGATAACTCCACAGATCCAGTCTTGGTCAAATCCAAGATCGGTTACGTGTCGGAAAACTCAATGCTATACGAATCCCTTACTCCGAGAGATTTTTTCGAGTTTGTTGCTTCTGTCAGGAAGATAGACTTGCGAATGGCAAACGAAAGAGTGAAGAGGCTGGCACCCGCGTTCGGTCTAGAACAGTTCTACGATTCTCCAATTGCGACATTGTCGATGGGCACCCGACAGAAGGTTTCCATAATTGCAGCGATCCTGCATGATCCTTCACTGCTTCTCCTAGACGAACCGCTGAACGGACTTGACGCGAAGAGCAGTCGAATCGTAAAGGATCTAATTTCCCTGCATTCCAGAAAGAACGACGGCGCAGTGCTTTTCTCTACACACATCATGGAGGTTGCTGAACACGTTTGCGATAGGATAGGAATCATCTATGAAGGGAAGATAGTTGCCGAAGGATCGCTCGAAGAACTAAGGAGAAAGGCAAGCGAGATTACAGTAAATGCGACTAGCGGAGTACAAGAATCCATCGCCGCGGCGACGCTTGAGGAAGTGTTTCTTAAACTCACTCACGAAAAGGACGACATTTCGGGAACCGTTAGGGCACTTCGAGATGCATTCTACGTAGACCGATGAGATCAAGAGTTGTCACTCTTTGAAACTGCGCGAAGCGTGGCAACTTGCTGGCACAGCCTACAGAGAAGTCGCCTACAGATCGATCCAGATGAGCAGGGGACAATCTCGGGGGTACGGATCTTCCTCTCAGCAGGAAATCGAGAAGAGATTCAAGACTTCGATGGGAAGTGCGAAGACAAGCAAATTAGCTTTCGCAGTTCTTGGGACAATTGGGTCAGCATTTCCCTTCCTTGAATATACCGTCGCCCCGACGCCAGAAGCGCTGATCAGCGGAGTTTCTCTGAGTCTCG
>Ga0307372_10012866_pt1 | contig 10892 bp, 11 predicted proteins | sample OX1MG_FD_202533 | JGI IMG/M metagenome (GOLD analysis project Ga0307372, IMG submission 202533) | Soil microbial communities from Risofladan, Vaasa, Finland - OX-1 | ecosystem: Environmental > Terrestrial > Soil > Coastal area > Acid sulfate soil | place: Finland: Risofladan, Vaasa | collected...
GACCGCGGTCCCCCATGCCGTGAACCCGATGGCGTGGTTGGCGAACCACATGGGCCCCTCGGCGACCCGAACGGCCACGATGCCCTGGGCTCCCATGTCGAGGGCGGACCGCTGCATGTGCTCCATGCCCGCTTCACGCGCCGCGTACATGGCCTCGGTGAAGTTGGTCAGCTCGACGTTCTGCGAGGACTGGCGCATGGTCGTCCCCATCGAGCGCCGGGGTGCGTAGACGAAGCTGGCCCCGAAGGCGAGCCCGATGGGCGCCCAGCCCGCGTTGTGGAGCAGCGTGAAGTCGCGTGCCGAGAGGTCTGAGACAAAGGCCCGGTTCCTGTCCTTACCCTGCACGGGTCGGACCGCGGTCCCGGTGAGCTCGACGTCGACATGGTGACGCTGCACCTCGACCTCGACACGGACACCGACGACCCCGTGGCCCCGGACGTGCGAGCACTGCTCCCCGAGGGCCTTCGCGGCGGCGCGCACGGCCTGGTTGTGCGCGTCGGATGCGGGGGCGATCTCGCCCGACCCCCATGTCCACACCATGGGCGGGATCGAGACCACCGATGCCCCGAAGACGACGTCGACGGCCTCCCACCCGATGCTGTGGAGAAGGAGGCCCTCGTCGACCGAGAGATCCGAGGTCACCGCCCGGTCCGGTGGGTCGTGCGCGGGCTTGCCCAACGAGTCCGCGGCGAGGCGCATCTCGGCGCGCAGGTCCGTCGGCTCGGTCATGACAACCGCACCGTCGGTCGCGCCGCGGGCATGGGGTCGAAGTCCTTGAACCGTCGTACCCGGGTGCCCCGCAGAGCACACTCGATGACCTCGTCGCCTTGGGACAGGCTCTGGGTGTTGGCGACGATCTGAGCCCCTTGCAACGTGTCGTTGCCGAGCTGGCCCCGGACGTGCTCGCGCGCCAGGGACCGGGCCGCCATGTGGGCCCGGGAGAGTTGTTCGACCTCCGACACCGGCATGTAGTTGCCGCCGAACCTCGAGAGGGTGCCCTCCATCAGCATCTCGGTCACGCAGTACGCCCACACCCGGACCGACGCCAACGCAGCGACCACCGACACCGGCATGTAGCCGGCCTCGACGAGCTTGGCGAGACGCTGGCCCGCCAGATAGGTGGTCCAGGGCGTGGCACCGGGCGGGGTGCCGCCCCCTTCGACGACCACGGCGGTGCCCAGGATGTGGAATTCGGTGACATTCATGTCGGCGAGATGGCGCGTGGTGTCGACCACGCCGATGACACCGTGGGCACCGACCTCTCCGGCCTCTTCGATCATGCGCGAGTAGGCGGAGCCAAATCCCTGGGCCCACGCCGCTTCGACCCAGGGCTGCTGGTAGTTCTGGCCCCAGATGCGATGCTCGTTGGAATAGACGAAGCCGCCATGCGGGCAGCTGTAGCTCTCCGAGTACACGCCCGGGGGCGCCTGGCCCCCGTAGGTGAACGGGGTCATGCCCCGGGTGTACTGCGATCCCGCTCCGTACCAGCCCCACTGCATGACGCAGAAGCCCTGGACCAGTGCGACGGGCCGCAGGCCCATCTGGAGACAGGCCGCGAAGTCCGGGACGGTCAGCCCCGATGAGAACGACCCGCCCGCCAGGCGACGACCGGCCGCCTCGGGGAGATCGCCGTCGGGGCCAGTGGCGCCCGGATCGCCGTCGCCGGTGTCGGCTGGGCCCGGTGCGACCATCAGTTGTCGAGGGAGATCACGGTGATGGGCTTGGGTAACGTCACGTCACCGGTCCCCTTGGTGACAGCCGTGCCCAGCGACAGGAATTCGATGGTGTGCGAGCCCCACTGGTGCGACTTCTCCTCGAGCCGGACACCCACGATCCCGGTGGCTCCCAACGTGTTGGCTTCGTCCTGCATGCGCGTCATGGCCAGCTCGCGCGCTTCGTAGAGCGCCTGGGTGAAATTGGGGAGCTCGACGTTCTGGCCCACGGTGCCGAGGGTCTGGCCGATGCCGCGATGGGCGATGTGAAAGACACAGGTCCCCATGACGAGCCCCTGGGGCACGTACCCGGTCTGCATGATGGTCCAGAAGTCCTGGCCCGAGAGGTCCGAGGTGAAGGGCTTGCCCAGTTTGTTGCGGTGCGAGGTGCCGTCCTCTGCCTTCACCGCCGTCCCCACGGCGATGAACTCGGCCGCGTCACGACCCCACTCGTAGTAGTTCACGTCGAGGCGGACGCCCACCACGCCATCGGCGCCCAACTGGTCGGCTTCTTCCTCCATCCTGGTCATGGCCAGCTCGCGCGCGTTGTACATGGCCTCGGTCAGCTTGGTGAGCTCCTGGCTCTTGCTCCAACGACGGGCCTGGATCCCGGTGTGGTAGATCGACGAGCCCATGACAAATCCCAGGGGGTGAAAGCCCGCCTCTTTGATGAGGAGGAACTCGTTGACCGAGAGGTCGGAGGTGAACAGACCGTGCTCGAGCTCTTCGAGCCTGTGGCCCGCCTCTTTGGGGAGGTCCTGGGGTTGGGTCATGACGAACCTCCGATGACGATTCTCTCGAGGGCCTGACGGGCACCCTCGCTGTGGGCGGCCTCTTGCTGTAACGCGTTGAGGAGCTTCTTCAACCAGTTGTCGAGGTCGACGGCTTCGCTTCGGATCCGGATCCCTCCCGAGGAGTGTGCCACCGAACATCGGACCGACGGTCCGTCGACCTGGGCCCGCATGACATCGTCGCCCAGGGTCACTTCGAGGGCCTTCACTTCGTCGGACTTGCGGAAACGCCCACCGGCGCGGTCGACCACGACCCTCGGCCCGAGGACGTCGGACAACTGCCCGGCGAGGACCTTCAACATGATGTGGACGTCGGTGGCGTTGGACTGCAACATTGCCGCCGCCATGTCGAGGTCCAAGGCATCGTCGGTGTCACTCATCTCGGCCTCCTTCGGCGTGAGCCCTCGACTCCGAGATGTCGTCGGGGAACGATGTCGCCGCTCCCGTCACCGATGTCGACGACGATGACGGCAGGTCTCCCCACCTTAGGAGGGTCCCGTCCCGGTTTCGACGAGACTCCGCACCGGGCCAGGCTAGGCCGGGCCGACGCGCCCCGGTGACCGGGCCCGGCGTCGAGGAGCCACCCACGGGGCACTGCCCGGTTGGCCGGAACCTCCACCGTGAAGGCCCTCGGCCACCCTCGACAACGGCAACAGCGTCGCAATTCTCTGAAGCAGCCTGGACTTCTCTCAGATCAGTCCGGACTTCTCGATCGACGAGCATCTGTCGCGGGGCGGGGTCGCCCCTGGTGCTCGGGCCTTGCTTCAGTCGGCGCGTCGCCGTGCCGACATGAAGGAAAGGTCCAAGACGCCGACCATGCCGGGGGCACGCCATGGGTGTTCACATCCACCTCAATGTTCCACCCGCGGCCGAGACCGCACGACTGTTGACCCGTAATCGTCGCTGGGGCGTCTATTACCGGTCCCTGTTCGACAACAGCGCCGGTGGTCTGGAATTCCGGCAGATCGACCCGGACATGCTGCGGGCCGATGCGGTCGACCCGGCCGACGAGGCCGCCGTGGCTCTCCACATCGAGGAGCGGCTCCACGCAGCCGGATACGACACCGTCCGGAGGCCGTCCGAGGGGGCATCGATAGCCGCCACCTGGGACATCACCCGTCGCGGCACCACCTGAGGTCCGCCTCAGCTCTCCCCGTCGGGGTCATCGGTGAACTCGAGGAGCGGGCTCCCCGGGAGATAGTCGACAGGCACCTGGCGAGCCCGACGGTAGTGCTGGACCAAGAACACGTTGGCAGCGGCTTCTTCCTCTTCGACCACCCCACACAGCGAGATGTCGCGGGCGTCGGCGAAGACCTCGCTCCAATCGAGGTCACCCACCTCGATGTCTTCGTACCGCTCTGACGAGATCCGGCCCACCAGGCAATAGACACAGTCCGGCGCCTGACCCACCCGCCGCCCCACCATGCAATGGTCCGGCCCGTCGTCGATCACGTAGACGGCGTCGTCGTCTTCGCCCCACCGTCGTCGGATCCGACCTTCGTCACCGGGCTCCAGGCGTCGATGCGAGTGCATCCGGATGCGCATGGCCAGCCAGGGCGCAAGTGAGATCTCGTCCTCACCGGCCGGGAGCTCGGCACCCACGGCGTGATCGGCCCCGCTCGTGTCGCCGACCCCGTCCATCGCCGCGCCGTGCGCACCCGGGACCGGTTCTCCCCCATCCTCGCTGTCCATGGCGGCTCCTCCCCAGGTGTTCCCGCCTACCCTGCTCGGCCGGCGCCGGCCGGTCCACCTCGGGGCCCGAGATGTCGGCCAGGGTCCACTTCGATCTACGTTCCCCACGATGAACATGTTCTGTCCCGGATGCGGTCGCTCCTCGGGAGAATGCTCCGGGTGCGGGCGGGAGCTCGACCCACCCCGGTTCTGTCAGGCCTGTGGGCGCCGCATGGCTGTCAGGGTCACCCCCGCGGCGTATGTCGCCACATGCCGTGACCACGGCGTGGAGGGTGCCTGCTGAGCAGCGGCCGGCACCGTGGGAGAATCGAGCCATGGACCACTTCGGTGTCGTCGACACCATGTTCGCCCGCTACGACATGGGGGCCGAGGCCGTGGACGAGCTCAAGCAATGTCCAGGCTTCGGAGAACGCTTCGACGTGCTTCGCCGGACGGTGCCGGGCTTCAAGGATCTCGGCGTGGCATGCAAGAAGCTCATCGAAGAGGAGGGCTGCGTCATCGTGGTCGCCCTCGGGATGCCGGGCAAGGCCGCCATCGACCAGGTCTGCGCGCACGAGGCGTCGCAGGGCATCATGCTCGCCCAACTGCTGACGAGCACCCATGTTCTCGAGGTCTTCGTCCACGAGAACGAAGAAGAGGACCCGGCCCGCCTGGCCGCGGTATGCGTCGACCGGGCCCGCAAGCACGCCCGCAACGCATATTGGATGATCTACGAGCCCGGCCAGCTCATCCGGCGCGCCGGCCAGGGTGTGCGCCAGGGTTACGGCGACGCCGGGCCCATCACCACGTCACAACCCTGATCATCCGAATCCGAGGCCGAGGTCCTCGCTCCTCCCCCGACCCACACCGCGCCCGGGTCCGGGCGCCAGCTCCATGCCTCGGGCCGCCAAAAGCTGCTCGAGCTCGTCTCGATGGCGGTTGACCTCTCGACCACCGACGACGTGTCGCCGTTCCCCCACGCCCCGGCTCTCGATACGACCCCGGTGCGCCTCGATGGGCGGCATCGACTCGAGGAGCCGGTCGGCTGCTTCTTCCACCGCGGCGGCGGGGGCGCCTTGGGCCAGCGCGCCGCACCACGCCTCGACGACGTCTCGTCGGCTGACGGTCTCGCCCCGCCGGGCCAGGGCACCGGCAACCACCTCGCCGTAAGTGTGGTCGAGCCCCGACCCACCGCGGCGCGGCACCCTGTCGACCACCGCACCGAGCTCGGCGGGGCCGAGGCCCAACGCCTGGGCCCGTGACTTCCACCCCGGGCGCAGGTCCTCGATCGAACGATGCGGATCGCGTTCGGGGCGCGTGACATGCGAGGCGATGGCGCGCGCTCTCGGGCCCCCGAGCCCTCTGGCCGCCACATGTTCGGCGATGGCCGCGCCACGTTGGGAGAACGCCAGTCGGGCCTCGGTGCTGATGCCCGACACATCGGCGCGTCCGTGGCGTAGCGGTTCCCATGCCACGCCCAGCCGGGTGGTGAGTTCGTGACGGAGTTGCGCGTGGTAGAGCGCGTCGGCGGCTGAGCGGTGCGCGTAGAGACCCCGGCCGTCGAGGGCGCTGTAGGTGCCTTCGGGGCCTCGACCGAGATTGGCCATCACCACGTGACTGTGCAGATGGGGGTCGAGGGCGCGACTCACCCGGTGCACGAACCCGGCAGACGCCACGGCCTGGGCCTCGACGGGCACGAGTCGTCCCAGCGCGGGTCGACGCACGGCCACGGCGCGGCGTTCGACGTAGTCGAGCGCGGCGTCGACCGCAGCCTCATGGGCGGCGCGGACGTCGTCGGCGATCTCGGTCGGGCCCAGGGCGTGGAGCATGCTCACCGACTTCGGCGCGCAGAAGCTGAGGTCGAAGCCCGCCACTGTGACCCGGTCATGGAAACGACCCAAACGGTGCGACGTGACGGGGTCGTCTCCCGCGAGCACCGCCCCCAGCGCGTCGCCGTCCACCTCACCTCGCAGCCCCAGCGCGGGTGCCCCCGTGCCCAGCCAGACCCCGGGAGCTTCGATGCCGGTGCCGGCGCCGTTACCGGCCACCTCGAGGTAATACGCGTGCCCAGCTCGACGCACCTTGGCCACCCGCAGCACCCGGACCTCCCGGGCACCGCTCCGACACGATGCCGGTCGGTACCCGGAGTCACCGTGACCGGCGCACCTCGACGACGAACTGGACGGGGACCTGGACGAGGACCTCGCCGGCGTCCTCGCGCCGCGGCTTCAGGACGCGGCGCGACCGCGGTAGCGGACCAGGAGCTGGCGTGCCGCTTTGCGCCCGGTCTCGGCCAGCTCAGGTGGGTCGAGCACCTCGGCGTGCGGTCCGAGTCGGAGCAACAGCCGGCCGAACCACACCGTGCTGGCAACGGCCAAGGTGACACCCGTCCTTCCGTCGGCCAAGACCTCGGACGACGAATTGGCCAGGGCCTCGGTGATCCACAGCGCGTCGCCGTCCACGGCCAGATGGGCCACGGTGGCCTCGGGCCCGGGGACGAAGGCCTCCGAGGTCGACGACACGCCGTCCCCGGGACCAGGAGTGAGGTCGTCTTCGTGGTGGGCCGCAGGCTCTCCCGTCAGCCGGGCCTCAGACACCCGGTCGACGCGGAACCGTCGCATGCCGTCCACGTTGTGGCAATACCCGTCGAGATACCAGTGACCCTCGATCAGCCGTACCGAGACCGGGTCGACGGTGCGCGTCGACTCTCGGTCGCTCGAGGCCGAGTAGTAACGCAATTCGAGTTGTCTCCCGGCATCAGAGGCATCGCGGATCAGGGCCAGATGCGCCGGCTCGCGCAGGTCGACACGCAGGAGGCCGCGACCACCGAGCACCGCTTCGAGCTTGGCCAGGGCCCGTCCGAGCGCTCCCTCGGGATCCGCGCCAGGCACGGCCAAGATGGCACGGGCCGACGCGGCCAGCGCGAACCCCTCGGCCGTGGTGAGCCGCCGGGGCCGCGCCAGCTCGGTGCCGAGATCCGCGATCACTTCCTGGTCGTCGACGATGATCTCCATGAGCTGGTCGGGTGAGTACGGGGGCAGTCCACAACACGCGGCGAGCTCGAGATCGGCGATGAGCTCGTCGGCGTCGAGTCCGAAACGCTCGGAGAGCTCCGACACCGTGGCCCGACCCTGGCGCGCCAGCCACGTGAGCACCGCCAGCAGCCGGAGCAACCGCGAGCCGGCGTCGGCCCGGTTCGTCATGTCCGCCCCGCCATGGCCTCGAGCCACGACACCACGCCGTCTCTGACCTCCTCTGGTCCGACGACCTCGGCGTGCTCGCCGAGCTCGAAGAGCCACGACCGCAGCGCGGCGATGTTGGTCACCTCGAGCTCGAGCACGACCGATCCGTCGTCGTGGCGCTGTTGCAATGCCGACTCCCCCACCTCGTCGGTCACCAAGCCGGCCAGCGCCGCGTCCACGTGCACCGACACGGTGACGAGGGCACCCTCACCGATCTGCCACGGAACGTCGGGGAGCGCGGCGTCAGGGTCGAACCCGTCGGGCAGGACCGCCGAGCCCGGCGCGTCGGCCGACGCGTCTCCGTCCATGCGATCGACCCGGAACGTCCGGGGCGCGTCACGGTCGAGATCGTGACCGACCAGGTACCACCAACCGCCATGGAAGCGGAGCTGGGCGGGATCGACCCGACGTCGTTCGCCGCGGTAGTCGAAGCTCACCGTGGCCCGGGCCCGGAGCGCGCCGTGCAGGACGGGAAGTGCGGGCAGGGCGGGGAGTTCCGCCACCGGCCGCGCCCCGGCCGAAGCGGGAAGTCCCAGGCGCCACAATGCATCTCGACCACTAGGATCGCCGAGGTGGACCCCGGCGACGGCCAGGTTCAGAGCCGCTTGCTCGTCCGGCGCCAGGTCGAGGTCGGGCAGGTAGTAGTCCTCGGGACGAATGACGTACCCGACCTGCTCGGGACCGTCGATCGGCACCGCCGTGACCTCGATGCCACCGTCGCGCAGCGTCCGCTTGTCACGTTCGAAGGCCTGGCGTCGAGCTTCACCCTCCTGGGCCGGGTACCCCGGCACCTCGGACGCGATCTCGCGCAACGACTTGGGCCGATGGTCGCGCAGCAGCACCAAGACCAGGTCGGTGAGCCGCTCGAGCCTGTCCACCATGGGCGAGAGCGTAGGCGGCGCCACACACCTGGCCGACGGCCACGTCCTCGCCGCACCGGTCCGACACCATGCACTTCGACACCATGAACACGGCGGCCCTCGAGACAACGCTGCTCGCAACGAGTCGACCTCGGCTCGGCGAGCCCTTCGCTCCTCACCTCCACGTGGTGGCGTGGCTCGCCATCGCCGGCCTCGCGCTCGGCTACGCCTGGGCCCTCCGCCACCTCGGACGGCGATCGGGGGCCGCGCCGCTCCCCACCCGCCGCCAGCTCCGGTCTCTGACAGGCGCGGTCGTCGCCCTGGTGCTGGCTCTCACCTGGCCCCTGGCCGACCTGGCGGCGCACTGGTCGTTGACCGCCTTGGTCGTCCAGCGCCTCCTCCTGACCCTGGCGGCGGCACCGCTCCTGCTCCTCGCCATGCCCGGCCCGGTGCTGGCGGCACTCACCCGGCCGGCTTCCGTCGACGCGTGTCTCGACGTCCTCACCCGTCCTGTGGTGGCCGTGGCGACCTTCACGGTGGTGGCGGTGGGGACCCTCCTGACTCCGGCCGTCGCCGCCCAGGCATCGTCACCGTGGTGGCGCGGCCTCACCGACGTGGTGCTCGTCTTGGCGGGTGCGGTCTTGTGGGGACCGGTCCTGCGCCACATCCCGGGCACCCACCGCACCAGCCCGGTGGCGGTCACGGCGTATCTCTTCATCCAGTCGGTCATCCCGACGTTCCCGGCCATCATCTACGTCTTCTCCCGTCACCCCCTCTACGACGCCTTTCGCCATGTCCACGTCGCCTTCCCGGTCTCAACGCTCGTCGACCAACAATTGGCAGGCGTGGTAGCGAAGGTCGCCACACTCCCGGTGCTGTGGAGCGCGGCGTGGGTGTCGCTCATGCGTGCCCAGCGCGTCGAGGATGCTGCCGCCGATGGCGACGACAGCGGCGAGCCGCTCACGTGGGCGGAAGTCGAGCGACAACTCGAGCGCGTGGCACGCTCCGAACGCAAGGTGCAGGCCCGAGAGGCGCGCCTACGCCATGCCTGGGCGGGGCCGCGCCCCATTACGTTGCCGTGGGCCGAACCCCGCTACGACGACGCCGGCCAGCCCGGTGGCGAGTCCGATGCCTCGGAGCACCCTGGGCCACCCGACGGGCCACCGTCACCCGAGCACTGACGGCGGACCTCGGGAGCCGGCGCCGGCAAGCGCCCCGAGGGCGAGATGGCGGAAGCGCACCGGCTCCTTCTCGAGCACGAAGGTCGCCAACAATTTGTTCTGCGGTGTCGAGACCACGACGATGGCAAAGTGCCCCACCCCGGAGCTCGGCATCCTCCCCGCCGGGTGCAGCACCTGGCTGAGTCGGAAAGTGCCCCGATACGCCACCAGGCACAGGCTGTGCAACGGCGTCGAGGAGCGCGCCCTGATCAAAGCCTCCATGCGACCGTGCTTGGCGAGGCTCGCGTCCGACACGAGGCGCACGCCGGCGAACACCCCCTGATCGTGCACGGCGTCAGCAGCCAGGGCCAGGGCGTGGAAACACGGGCTCGAATTCGTCCCCAGGGTGTTGCGCGCCGCGGTGCAGCCCGACGACCACGACACGCCGAGCGCGACCACCGAGATGACAAGCAGCCGGTGCAACCGGGGTATGGGCACGGTCCTCACGACGCGACCTCCCTCATGACGTTGTCGGAGAGTTCTTGGGGCTCGGTCACCGAACGACCCGACCACACGAGCACACCCCACGTCGCCCAACCGAGGGGCAGCTCGACCCAGAAGCTCAGGATCCGGTACAGCAAGACCGCGGCGACCGTCGACGCCTCGGCGCCGCCGAATTGGACGAGCGCGATGGTGAGGCTTCCCTCCACCACGCCCAGACCGCCCGGGGTGATGGGCAGGTTGGCGGCGAGCTGGCCGGCGCCATAGGCGAGCAGAAGGCCCCGCCACGGGATCCCGGCCCCGATGGCGAGGAACGACACCGCTAGGCACCCGCAGTCGAGAACCCAGTTGGCCACCCCCCACCCCACCACGGCCAGCACCTGTCGGACATCGAGGGCGACGACAGTCAGGCGGCGGATGATGCGGTCGACCTGGGCGGCGTGCTCGCCCCCGGGCCATCCCGACAGGCGCCGGGAGATGCCCACGAGACCCGAGACCAGCCACGCCAAGGCACGGCGCTGGAGAAAGACCGCACCGAGGGCCACCGCGCCCACCAGCACCGCCACGGTCACGCCGACCAGGTCGAGCCCGGCCCCTTCGGCGCCGGCCACGGTCACCCCCACCGCGGCCACCAGGGCGAGGGTCACCGAGGCGGCGACGAAGGTCGCCGCCAAGGTCCACCCCGCCAAACCCTCATCGGCGCCACGACGCCGGTACTGACCGAAGGCGAACACCGCCGAGACCACCGGGCCGGCCGGCATCGAGTTGGCGATGGCGGTGGAGGCCGCGGTCACAGCCGTGAGTCGACCCGTCGACACATGGACGTGACCCGCGTCGAGCAGTTGCTTCTGGATCTGGGCGAATGCGACCAGCGACCCCGCCTCGGCCACGACGGCGAGAGCCAACCACCACCAGCGGAGGTGGTCCAGGTAGTTGGACGCGCCCGAGAGCTCAC
>Ga0307372_10012870_pt1 | contig 10891 bp, 9 predicted proteins | sample OX1MG_FD_202533 | JGI IMG/M metagenome (GOLD analysis project Ga0307372, IMG submission 202533) | Soil microbial communities from Risofladan, Vaasa, Finland - OX-1 | ecosystem: Environmental > Terrestrial > Soil > Coastal area > Acid sulfate soil | place: Finland: Risofladan, Vaasa | collected...
CTTTAATCGCGCCCTCGATAGAAAGAACGACGCCTGATCATGGCGAACGAAGTCCCGAACGGCGCTGGCAATAAGCCGGGTCTATGGTTTGGGTGGCCTCAAGGCATAAAAATCGGACCAAACGCCTTTGGCCGGTAACAACCGGAGGATGGCGCCGGTTAATCGAAGCGTAATTTTTTGCATGGTGAGTCTGAGCAGAAGTCTCTTTAGACGCGATGTTGAGTCTGCTTTCAGAAACAGAATGTAATTAGAGGAAATTAGAAGATCGTAACCCTTTGATTCGGCTATTTGCCGGAGTGCCTGACGGCTATAAAAGAATACGTGTTGCCCGGTTTCAGGAGTGAGATACCACCAGTCCGGGCCCTGGTCAGAGAAAATCCCGGTGGACGCGAAAATGGCGTCTGGATTCAATTTGAACAGCGCATCGAGGTCATTACGCGGGCTCTCAAAATGTTCGAGAACCTCGAACGCGAGGAGAAGTTCCGGGCGCTCAAAATTAGGGATGGCGAACCCATGGGCGTAACTGGCGGCGGCATATTTGTCGTGTACGAAGCAATTGAGTCCGTAGTCGCGCAGCAAGCGACATAAAAGCCCGTCTCCGCCTCCGTAATCGACCAGATTTTTGAGGCCCAAAATTCGGGAAACCGGAAATGCTGCCGCGAGATTTGCTAGATTTCGCTGCGCGGCTCCTGTATCTAGGAGCGCCAGATTCGATTGATAAGCCTCGCTTAGCCAGTAAGGGCGCTCGCATTGCAGGGAGGCGCAAAGAGAACACTTTGAATACTCAACATCATATTTTTCGAGAACCTTGAGCGCGAATTGCTTGCGCACGGGTCCGCCACAGAGGCGGCAACGATCGGTGGTCGGGGAATTTATGGCGGATAGGTTCAATGTCGGCGTGAGTCTAGCGCAAGTGGGAATTTTTGTGATCTCATTGGGGCAGATTGACCAACTATGAATCGGATCGGCATTTTGGCGATGTCTCACCCTGCACTGGGAGGAACGTTTCAATACACGCTGTCCATGATAGACGCGCTGAAGCGGATACCTCGATACAAATATACAATCTACACGACTTCGGAGAATAGGTCTTACGACGAAATCGGTCTTCCAATCGTTCATCTGCCAGGCGCTCTGGCGTCGGCCTTCGCATATGCCGGTTCGAGGCTGTTGGGAATAGGTTCGGTTGACCCCTTTTCGGAGGTTGACGCATTAATCTCGCCAATTTACTCACCTCGGTTGCTGGTGACGAGACGTCCGTTCGCATTCACGTTGCATGACCTACAGGAAAGGCACTCCCCTGAAAATTTCTCGATTTTGCAGCGACTGTGGCGCAATGCGGCGAATTTGGCGCTATCGCGAGCGGCCCAATACATTATATGCGAGTCGAATCATGTAAAGGGCGACATACGGCATTTCTTGGAGGCCGACGAAGCGAAGATCGTCGTCATCCCGTCGCCTCCGGTATCGTCGTTGATGCCGCTGAGCGAAAAGGATGCGGCCGACGTTATTCGGCGGAGCAACATAAAGATGCCGGACGAATTCATTTTTTACCCGGCCCAGTTCTTTAAGCATAAAAATCACCATAGGCTGATCGACGCATTTGCACGCGTGTTGCGCGATCATCCAAATTGTCATTTGCTTCTGACAGGACAACCAAAATACGAATATTCAAACGTCATGTCGCGGATCGCCGAACTGGGAATTCAAGATCGTGTCATTCACTTGGGATATGTCGAAACGGAGATCATCGCAGTCGCCTATGCTCGCGCGGTGTTGGTGGTGGTGCCGACGCTGTTCGAGAGCGTGAGCATTCCGGTTTATGAGGCGTTTAGGATGGGCGTTCCGGTATGCGCCGCAAACGTTACCGCCCTCCCAGAGCAGATCGGGGACGCCGGCGTATTGTTCGATCCCTATTCGGTGGGTGATATCGCACAAAAAATCGACTTGATGTTAAAGGATAAGGATTTGCGCGATAAGTTGATCAAGCGCGGACGCGCGCGAATTGGCGCCCTGACCAGCGAATGGTATGCGGGGCAGTTGGCTGCACTGCTGGACCGGATGGTCTAATTTCGGTCCCGTTGGCGCACTGCGAAGTATCAAAAAAATGCGTAAGACGGCCAATATCGTATTTGTAGAGCAGTTCTATTATCCGGAGGGCTGGGGCGGAGCGCAAATTCCCCTGGACATAACGACGGCGCTAGCCCAATCGGGTCGGCCCGTCACGGTTATTTGCGGCAAGGACCAATACGTTCCCGCGCAAGGTCGAACCCAGACGGATCCGCGCGACGCTGGCGTCAAAATTCGCTACTTGCCGCGATATCGGCTTTGTCGCGGAAATTGGAAAGGCACCATGGCTCAGGTTTGGTTTTGTCTTGCTGCCTCGGCAATGTTATTCACGCGGCGGCGCCCGTCGATGGTGATCGTGCAGACCAATCCACCGCTCGTCGTAGTGGCGATGAGCCTTGTAGCGAGCATAATTCGGCGCCCGTTGATCATCATCGCGCAGGACCTCTATCCCGAAGTCATGATCGCCCACGGGATGATCGCCAAGCAGAGCCTCCAGGGGCGTATCTTGGCGAGCGTGTTTCGTTTGGCCTACGGTCGCGCGCAGAGAGTGGTGTCTCTAGGGCCAAGGATGTCGGCGCGGTTACTGGATAAGCACGTCGCCAGTGCGCGCATTTGCGAGATTTCCAATTGGGCAACCGGCGACCTCAGCTTGATTCGTGGATCGGCGAATATGTTGACGCGTGATTGGGGGTTGACTGGAAAATTCGTGCTGCTCTATTCGGGCAACATGGGGATCGCTCATGACACCGATACGGTATTGCGCGCCATCGCCTCGGAACGGTCTGCGTTGTCGAACTTGCGTCTTGTCATAGTGGGGCAGGGCGGCCGTATCGCAGAGGCTGAGCAGTTGACTAAGGACCTCGGCTTGGAGGATCTTGTTCAATTCAAGCCGCTCGTGTCCCCCGAGTTATTGCCGCAAACCTTGGGAATTGCCGATCTCGCGTTGGTTACCTTGTTGCCGGGATTCGAAGGGTTGGTGGTGCCAAGCAAACTTCTTGGACACATGGCCCGAGGTGTCCCGACGCTATACATCGGTCCAAGCGATAGTGATGTCGCTCAATTGATCGAGCGGTCGCATGGCGGAATCACGGTGTGCAATGGTCAAGTTAAGCAATTGGCCTCTTTACTCATCGACCTAGTGCATGATCCGACCCCATTGAGTGCAATGAGAAGCAACGCCGCGCGATATTATGAGGCCAATCTCTCGCGCGAAATCGGCCTGCGGCGATATCGCGAATTGGTGGAGCGGGTTCTTGCGACGGACGGCTCTCGGCCGAGAGAGCGGTTGACGTGAACACTGTACTGATCACAGGGGCGGAAGGCTTCGTCGGGCGGCAATTGGTTCCATCGATGCATGATGCCGGAGTGTCCGTCGTGGCGGTGGTGCGACAGAATTATACGCACGGGCTGGTAGGGGTAAAGACGGTTTCGGTCGGCGATTTACGAGAATGGAATGATTGGCGCGCGACGCTCACCAATGTGGATGCCGTGGTTCATTTGGCGGCGCGCGCGCATGTCATAATTGAGAGGGCTAGGGATCCGCTCGAGGCGTTCCGTGACACCAATGTGAAGCCGACGCTCGCTCTATTCAAATCGTGTCAGACCGCGGGCGTGAAGCGCTTTGTATTCGTGAGCACGATAGGCGTCAATGGTGTCTCAACTCATGGTGGACCGTTCCGAGATGGCGATGTTCCAAGTCCGACCGAGCCCTATGCAGTGTCGAAATGGGAGACCGAGCAGGCATTGAGCGCGCTGGCGCTCGGTGGAGCCACGGAACTTGTTATCGTTCGACCGACACTGATTTACGGCCCCGGGGCCAAGGGGAATTTCCTGCGTCTAATGCGTTTGGTCCGTTCTGGCTGGCCGCTGCCGCTGGGTGCCGTATGCGCGCGGCGACATATCTTAAGTGTATCGAGCTTTTGTGATCTGCTGGTGAGGTGTACGCATCACAAGGCGGCAGCCGGGCAAATTTTTCTCGCGGCCGACCGTAGGCCGATCCTGACGCGAGATTTGGTGATCACCATAGCGGATCTGATGAAACGCCGCGCACGGCTGGTCCGAATCTCTCCATGGATTTTGGCGCGAATGGGCCATATATCTGGATTTGGTGTGGAGATTGATCGCCTGATTGCCTCGCTCGAAGTGGATTCCTCCAGGGCGCTGGAGCTGCTCGATTGGAGCGGAGACGAGAATGTTGACCGCGATATGAAGGGCATGGTCGACGAATTTCTTGGCACGCACCATGTCCATCGGTGATCGGCTCCTATTGTTATCCGGTACGTTTGTGTGCGCTCTGGCGGCGACCCGAGTGATTTTGGGATTCGCCTCCCGCCTTCAATTACTCGATCAGCCGTCGTCCCGCAGTTCGCACACTATGCCGACTCCTCGCGGCGGAGGCGTTGCGATTGTCGTGACGTTTTTTCTGGCGCTTCTCACGATGCATTTGGCGGGCGGCCCGGCGGGTCGAGTGGTAGCGGCGCTGACCTATGGCGGCGGTGCAATCGCCATCGTCGGGTTTATCGATGACCGCAAGTCGTTGCCCGCGAGCGTTCGAATGATCGTTCATGTCGGCGCGGCATTGCTTGCGATAGCGCTCATCGGCCTACCAATCGGTCTACTGGGATCCGAATGTGGGTACTATGTTTGGCCGCTGCGTCTTGCGAGCTTCTTGGCAATCATTTGGGCAATCAATCTCTTCAATTTCATGGACGGAATTGACGGAATTGCGGCTCTTGAAGCGACATTTTTTGCGGGCGCCGCCGCAGGGTTCAATGCATACTTCCATGGGAATCCGGGCTTGACCACGATGATGCTCTCCCTTGCGTTCGCGACTCTCGGGTTTCTGGTTTGGAATTGGCCGCCGGCACGGATATTTATGGGTGATGTTGGTAGCGGATTTCTCGGATTTACGTTGGCGACTTTCGTTCTGCGCATGAGTCATGATCACCTTGTTGCGGTCGCGATCTGCCTGATATTGGGCGGTGTATTTTTCGTGGATGCCTCCGTAACGCTAATACGGCGGATTGCGCGAGGCGACCGGTGGTCGGATGCCCATCGCATGCACGCATACCAGCATTTGGCGCGGCGTTGGCGCGCACATCGACCGGTGACGATGTTGGTCGGTGCGGTCAACGTCGGCTGGCTTCTTCCCTTGGCATGCGCGGCCGCTGTTCGTCCGGCCTACGCCGTCCTGTTTGTAATGATGGCATTATTGCCGCTTGTCCTACTGACCGTCATCGTCGGGGCAGGCGCACCGTGACGTGGGTCGTTGATTTCATGGGTTCGTGTCCGACGGAGGTGTGAATTGACAAAGACGGCGCTGATCACTGGCATCACCGGACAAGACGGCGCCTATTTGGCTGAATTGCTGCTGGCCAAGGACTACGCCGTCCACGGGGTCAAGCGCCGCGCCTCCTCGTTCAACACCGACCGGATCGATCATCTCTACCAGGATCCGCACGAAAAACGCGTGCGCTTGCGCTTGCACTACGGAGATCTGACCGATTCGACGAACCTCATCCGTATCATTCAAGAAGTTCAGCCGGACGAGATATACAACCTCGCCGCGCAGAGTCACGTCGGTGTCTCCTTCGAGACCCCGGAGTACACCGCGAATTCCGATGCGCTTGGGACGCTGCGGGTGTTGGAGGCGATTCGGATCTTGGGGCTAGAGAAGAAGACCCGTTTCTACCAGGCGTCGACTTCCGAGATGTTCGGCAAGGTCCAGGAAGTCCCGCAGCGCGAAACGACCCCGTTCTATCCGCGTTCGCCGTACGGAGCGGCCAAAGTGTACGCGTACTGGATCACGGTGAACTATCGCGAAGCCTACGGCATGTTCGCGTGCAATGGGATCTTGTTTAACCACGAGTCGCCGATGCGCGGCGAAACGTTCGTGTCTCGCAAGATCACGAGGGCACTGGCGCGCATTCGCGTGGGATTGCAGGAGGCGCTGTATTTGGGAAATTTGGATTCGCGCCGCGACTGGGGTCACGCGCGCGACTACGTGCGGGCGCAGTGGCTGATGCTGCAACAAGCTAGACCTGAGGATTTTGTGATCGCGAGCGGCAAGCAGCATTCGGTGCGCGATTTCGTCGTCGAAGCGGGCCGTTTGCTCGATATGCGGATCGAATGGCAAGGCAACGGCGTGGACGAAGTGGGGATCGACGGCAGGACCGGCCGGACGTTGGTGCGGGTCGATCCCCGCTATTTCCGCCCCACCGAGGTGGAGGCTTTGCTCGGCGATGCGACCAAGGCGCGCGAGAAGCTCGGCTGGAGCGCCGAGGTGAGCTTCCCGGAACTCGTGCGCGAAATGGTCGAGTCCGATCTTGCGCTCGCGAAGCGCGACGCGTTGGTCGCCAAAGAGGGCTACAAGATCTATAACCACCACGAGTGACCGTCCGTGCCCATTGCAAAAAATGCGCGCATTTTCATCGCCGGTCACCGTGGCTTGGTCGGTTCTGCGGTGGTGAGGGCGCTGCGCGGCCACGGTTATGAAAACCTGCTGGTACGCAGCCACCGTGAGTTGGACCTGACCGATCAAACGGCGGTGCGCGCGTTTTTCGACCGGGAGCGGCCGGCGGCGGTGATTCTGGCCGCGGCGCGGGTTGGCGGCATTCAGGCGAACGACAGCCGGCCGGCCACGTTCCTGCATGAGAACCTCGCGATTCAGGACCATACGATCGATGCGTCCTATCGGTCGGGGGTGGAGAAATTCGTCTTCCTGGGCTCGAGCTGCATCTATCCAAAACTTGCGCCGCAGCCGATCAAGGAGGAATACCTGTTGACCGGGCCGCTCGAACCCACGAACGAGTGGTATGCGATCGCGAAGATCGCGGGCCTGAAAATGTGCCAGGCGTACCGACGCGAGTATGGATTCAACGCCATAGCGCTGATGCCGACGAATCTCTATGGACCGGGCGATAATTTCGACCTGCAGACCTCGCATGTGCTGCCCGCATTGATCCGTAAGTTCCACGAAGCCAAGGTCCGCGGCGAGGACGGCGTCACGATCTGGGGCACCGGCACGCCCCGGCGTGAATTCCTTCATGTCGATGACCTCGCCGATGCACTGGTCCACCTCCTCGAGAGCTACGACGGCGAGGAGATCGTCAACATCGGCTGCGGCGAAGACGTCACGATCTGCGAACTCGCCGACCTGATCGGATCGATCGTGGGCTTCGAAGGACGTCAGTTGTTCGATGCGGCGAAGCCGGACGGCACGCCCCGCAAGCTGCTCGATGTGACGCGCCTTGCCCGCCTTGGCTGGCGCCCGCGCATCTCCTTGCGTGAAGGCATCGAACAAACCTATGCTTGGTTCACGACGCATGCCGCCGACGCGCGGCGCCCGCTGCAAAATTAATCGCTAAGGTGAGTCAACCAAGAACTCGATTTGACGTTTTATGCGGTGACTGATTGCGAGATATGGGACGAGCCTTGGTGTCATCGCGGCTGGCAAGCCGAGTTTGGATGCTGAAGAACTGGAAGATTGTGGTATAATTATCGGCCAGCGTTTCAACAGCTGTCTCATGCCCGTCAGAAAGGATTGACTTGGGAATTAGGGCTGCCAATAGAGTCAGCGGCTTTGCTCGGTGGATCATCGATCTGCCGCGGCCGATCAAACGCCTGATCACCCTCGGCGCGGACGCCGCGATGATTCCGCTGACGCTCTGGGCCGCGATCAGCCTGAAAGCGGGCCACCCGGTATTGCCCCACGATACATGGCCGACCTACGCCGCCGTGGTTCTGGTGACTTTGCCGATCTTCGTGCGCATGGGCCTTTATAGGTCGGTGATCCGCTTCATCGGCCAAAGGGTGGTAGTCGCCGTGGCGGGGGCGGTCGCGCTGAGCGCCGTCTTGCTGGGGCTGCTCGGCTGGGCGCTTCATCTGCATTCGCTCTCCTTCAGCGTCGTCACGATATACGCGAGTCTCGCGCTCTTATATGTCGGCGCATCGCGCTTTGTAGTGCGCTATTACTTGCTGAGCCGCTCCGCGGGTCCGACGCTCGCGCGTGTCGCGATCTATGGGGCCGGCGATGCGGGCGCGCGCCTTTCGAGTGTGTTGTCGACGACGCGGGCGTTCGATCCGGTCGCCTTCGTCGATGACAGCCGCGCCCTGCACGGCCGGTTCATCAACGGCATCAAAGTGCATGCGCCGGGAGAATTGCGGGCACTGATCGGGAATCTGCGCATCGATCGGATTTTGCTCGCGATGCCGGCGCTTTCGCGCCGCCGCCGCCGGGAAATCCTCACGTCGCTCGAATTGCTCGGGGTGCGCATTCAGACCGTGCCCGAATTCGAGGCGCTCGTCACCGGCCGGGCGGACGTCGGCGACATTCGCGAGGTCGACGTCGCCGACCTTCTCGGCCGCGATGCCGTGCCGCCGCAGGAAACCTTGTTCGACGCTTGTATCCGCGACCGGATCGTCATGGTCACGGGCGCCGGCGGCTCGATCGGCGCTGAGCTCTGCCGGCAGATCATCGGATTGGCTCCTAAGCGATTGATTCTATTCGAAATGAGTGAGCTGGCGCTGTACAACATCGAGCGCGAACTCAAGCTGCGCCGCAATGCGGACGAGACCGCCGTGGAACTCGTCGGCGTGATCGGCAATGCGCATCATCGCTTTCGCCTGCGCGAGATCCTGCAGGCCTACCGGGTGCAAACGCTCTATCACGCCGCCGCCTACAAGCACGTGCCGATCGTCGAACAGAACGTCATCGAAGGGATCCACAACAACGTCATCGCCACCTGGCACGCGGCGGAAGCCGCGCACGAGACCGGCGTGGAGACGTTCGTACTGGTGTCGACCGACAAGGCGGTCAATCCGACCAACGTCATGGGTGCGACCAAGCGCTTCGCGGAGATCGTGCTGCAAGGACTGCATTTGCGCGGCACGAAGACACGCTTTTGCATGGTGCGCTTCGGCAACGTGCTGGCCTCGTCGGGATCGGTCGTGCCGCTGTTCAGCGAACAAATCGAGAGCGGCGGCCCGGTGACGGTCACGCACCCGGAAGTCATGCGCTATTTCATGACGATTCCGGAGGCGGTGCAGCTCGTGATCCAGGCGGGCTCGATGGCCGAAGGCGGCGACGTCTTCATGCTCGATATGGGCAATCCGGTACGCATCGCCGATCTGGCGCGGCGCATGATTCATTTGGCGGGGATGACGGTGCGCGACGCGGCGCACCCGGACGGCGATATCGAGATCCTCTACACGGGATTGCGGCCGGGTGAGAAGCTCTTCGAGGAACTGCTGATCGGCGACAACGCGACCGGCACCAACCATCCGATGATCCTGCGGGCGATGGAGCACGCGGTTCCCTGGGACCGCGTGCAGAAGCTGCTGGAAGAGGTGCTGGTCGCGATGGGCCGCTTCGATATCCCGCGCGCCCTGGAATTGTTGCAAGAAGCGGTGGTCGAATACACTCCCGCGCCGCAAATGCACGACTTGGTATGGGCGGAGCGCAGCGCGGCGGTCGGCGATGAACGCAAAATCACGAGCCTCAGTGCGCGGCGCAGCGCGCGCACCGCGGCGGCTCCTACGGGACCTTCCGACGCCGCGCATCCTTGAAAGATTCGGGCGGCGAATAGGCGGTTCTCGATGACCAAGGGCAGTATTCTCGTCACCGGCGGCGCGGGCTACATCGGCAGCCACGTCGTCCAGCAATTGGCGGCCGCCGGCGAATCCGTCGTGGTCCTCGACAATCTCGTCAAGGGCTTCCGCCAGGCGGTCACCGCGGGCACCCTGGTCGTCGGCGAGGTCGGCGACCATGCGCTCGTCTCGCGCCTCCTCGCTGAACACCATGTCGAGACCGTCATGCATTTCGCGGCGCACACGATCGTGCCGGAGTCGGTCGCGAAGCCGCTGAAGTACTACGGCAACAATACCTGCGGGACGCGCAATTTGCTGCAGGCCTGCAGCGAGCAGGGCGTCGGGCGGTTCGTCTTTTCATCGTCCGCGGCGGTCTACGGAACGCCTACGGAAGGTTACGCCGACGAGACGTCGGCGACTCAGCCGATCAATCCTTACGGCACCTCGAAACTGATGAGCGAGTGGATGTTGCGCGACGCCGCGGCGGCGGGCGGCTTGCGCTACGTCGCCTTGCGCTATTTCAACGTCGCAGGCTCGGACCCCGCCGGGCGCATCGGCCAGTCGACGCCGGGCGCGACGCTGTTGACGAAAGTGGCCTGCGAAGCCATCGTCGGCAAGCGCGCCGAAGTGTCGATCTTCGGCACGGACTATCCGACCCCGGACGGCACCGGCGTGCGCGATTACCTGCACGTCGTCGACCTCGCCGCGGCGCACCTCGATGCGCTGAAATATTTGCGCGGCGGCGGCGCCTCGGTGACCCTGAACTGCGGTTACGGCCACGGGGTGTCGGTGCGCGAGGTGTTGGCGGCGGTCGAACAGGCCGCGGGCCGGCGCTTGACGATCCGCGAGGAGGCGCGCCGACCGGGCGATCCGCCGTATCTCGTCGCGCGCGCGACGCGCATCCGCGCAGAGCTCGGCTGGCGCCCTCGCTACGACGATCTCGCCGCGATCGTCTCGAGCTCGCTCGCCTGGGAGCGCAAGCTCCTGGTCGCTCCCTGGGCTTGAGCCCTGGCCTTGGCGTCGCCGCCGGCAACCGCCGCGGCTGGGTGGTGGATGAGCGCGCTCAGCGTATCGGTTTGCGCGTTGCCAGCACTTTGTCGAAGTCCTCCAGCATGTCAGCGAGCCCGGCAGCGGTCGCGAACTCGTGAACCTGCTGCCGAACGGCGACGACATCCGCCTCGGGGTGGGCGGCAAGCAGGCCTTCGATATCCTGTAGATCTTTGGGCCGGTGAGC
>Ga0307372_10012871_pt1 | contig 10891 bp, 10 predicted proteins | sample OX1MG_FD_202533 | JGI IMG/M metagenome (GOLD analysis project Ga0307372, IMG submission 202533) | Soil microbial communities from Risofladan, Vaasa, Finland - OX-1 | ecosystem: Environmental > Terrestrial > Soil > Coastal area > Acid sulfate soil | place: Finland: Risofladan, Vaasa | collected...
GCGTCGAACGGACGCCGTGATGTCCCGTCTCGCAGTCGACGGGCTCTCGCTGCGCTTCGGCGGGCTCGAGGCGCTCGCAGGGATCTCGCTGGACATCGCCGAGCACGCGCTCTACGCGGTGATCGGCCCGAACGGTGCCGGCAAGACGTCGTTCTTCAACTGCCTCACCGGCTACTACCGCCCGAGCGCCGGGACCGTGAGCTTGGACGGGCGCGACATCACGCGGATGGCGGTGCCCGACGTCGCTGCGCTCGGGATCCGGCGCACCTTCCAGAACGTGCGCGTCTTTCCGCGGCTCTCAGCGCACGAGAACGTCCTCGCCGGAGCCCACCTGCGATCGAGCGCGAGTCTGGTCGGCACCTTGCTCGGCACGCCGGCGATGCGTCGCGCCGAGCGAGCGCTCGCCGACGAGGCACAGCGCTGGCTGGAGTATGTCGGCCTCGCCGACAAGTCACGGGTGCTCGCGGCCGACCTGCCCTACGGGATGCGCAAGCGACTCGAGGTGGCCCGCGCGCTGATGGGGCAGCCGAGCGTGCTGCTGCTCGACGAGCCCGCCGCAGGGGTGAGCTCGGTCGAGCGCGAGGAGCTCGTCGCGGTGATCCGGCGCACGTGGGAGAGCGGCGTCACGGTCGTGATGATCGAGCACGACGTCGAGCTCGTGATGCAGCTCGCCACGCGGGTGGCGGTGCTCCAGCGCGGCCGCCTGCTCGTAGAAGGGAGCCCCGAAGACGTGCGGACCGACCAACGGGTCGTCGAGGCGTACCTCGGAAGGCGGCGCGGATGAACGTCATCTCCCTGAGCGACATGACGGTCTTCTACGGGCCGGTGCGCGGGGTCTCGGGAGTGTCCCTGACCGTCGGAGAGGGTGAGATCGTGGCGCTGCTCGGAGCGAACGGCGCCGGCAAGTCGACGGTCCTGAAGGCGATCTCGGGACTCGTCAAACCTCGTGAGGGCGAGCTCGTCTTCCGCGGCGACGACTTGCGCCGCATCGCTCCGGCCACGCGTGTGCGCCGCGGGCTCGTGCAGGTTCCCGAGGGTAGGCGGATCTTCCCCTCGCTCACCGTCCGCGAGAACCTGGAGCTCGCCGGGTTCGGAGTCGGCGGGGGCCGGGCGCAGCGGCGCGAGCGCCTGCAGGCGGTCCTCGAGCGGTTTCCCCTGCTCGGCGACCACCTTCCGAGGCTCGCCGGCATGCTCTCCGGTGGCGAGCAGCAGGTTCTCGCGATCGCCCGGGGAATGATGGCCGAGCCGAAGCTGCTGATGGTGGACGAGCCGTCGCTCGGCCTCGCGCCGCAGATGGTCGAGTCGGTGTACGACCTGCTCGTCCAGATCGCCTCGGAGGGCACCGCGGTGCTCCTCGTCGAGCAGAACGTGACGCTGGCCTTCGAGATCACGAACCGTGCGTACGTCCTGCAGCAGGGCGAGGTGGTGTTGTCCGGGCCGAGCAGCGAGCTCGCCGACGACCCGCGGGTCGTCGCCGCGTACCTGGGCCGTGCTGCGGCCAGCCCGGCAGCCGGCTCATGAGCACCGGCGGCTTCCCGCCCACGCCCGCCTCGACCGCGCACGCGATGATGCCGCCGATGCGGGCCCGATCGGCGTCGAACGAGCTGCTGGCGGTCGACGCGCACGCGGCCGGCGAGCCGGGCCGCGTGGTCGTGGGTGGCGTCGGCGACGTGCCCGGACGCTCGATGTTCGAGAAGATGCGCTATCTCGCCGAGCACGGCGACGAGCTGAGGTTGCGCATGCTCCGCGAGCCGCGCGGGTACCCTGCGGCGAACTGCAACCTCGTGCTCGCTCCCACCGACCCCGCCGCCGACGCCGGGTTCGTCGTCATGGAGCAGGTCGAGTACCCGCCGATGTCCGGGAGCAACACGATCTGCGTCGCCACTGTGCTCGTCGAGACGGGCATGGTCGAGGTGTCGGAGCCCATCACGGATCTCGTGCTCGAGACCCCGGCCGGCCTCGTCGCGGTCCGAGTCGAGGTGGAGAGCGGTCGGGCTCGCAGTGTGACGTTCGAGAACCTCCCGAGCTTCGCCATGGCCCTCGACGTGCCGATCGAGGTGCCCGGGCTCGGCACCGTGGTGGTCGATCTCGCGTACGGCGGGATGATCTTCGTGATCGCGGACGCGACGCCCCTTGGCTTGTCGCTGTCGGCGGACGAAGGGCGCGACCTCGTCCGCATCGGCGAGTGCATCAAGGCGGCGGCGCGCGAACAGGCGCCGCAGGCGCATCCCGACCACCCGGACGTCGTCGGGCCCACCATCGCCTGTCTCGTCGGTGCGCCGAGCGGGCCACATGCCGACCAGCGAAACGCCGTGGTGGTCTCCACGGGCTCGCTCGACTGGGACCGCCCCGACACCTGGACCGGCGTTCTCGACCGGTCGCCGTGCGGGACCGCGACCTGCGCGCGCATGGCGGTCTTGCATGCCCGCGGGCTGTTGCCGCTCGGGCGCGACCTCCGGAACGAGGGTCCACTCGGCACGGTGTTCACCGGGCGACTCGTCCGAGAGACCTGTGTGCACGCCACGCCCGCCGTCGTGCCGACGATCACCGGTGCCGCGTGGATCACCGGGTACGCGCGCTACGTGCTCGACCCGGGTGATCCGTTTCCTGCCGGCTTCACCGTCGGAGATATCTGGGGGTCCGGCATATGAGCGATCACATGCGCATCGAGCAGATGTCGGTGTACGCCTACACGCTCACCTACGCGCACGGCACCTATGTGATGTCTGGCGAGCGGAGGATCACGACGCTCGAGAGCACGGTCGTCGCGTTGCGGGCGAGCGACGGCACGACGGGCTACGGCGAGGTCTGCCCGCTCGGGAGCACGTACCTGCCCGCGTCGGCGCGTGGCGCGCGCGCCGCGCTCGCCGAACTGGGCGACGCGGTCGTCGGCCAGGACCCGACGAACCTCGGCGCGCTGCGCGCGTCGATGGATGGCGTCCTCGCCGGCCATGGCTACGCGAAGAGCGTGGTCGACATCGCGGCGCACGACCTGTTCGGCAAGATCTGCGGCACGTCTGCGTGCGAGCTGCTCGGTGGGCGGCGCGCCGGCGAGGTGCCTCTGTACGTCGCGGTGCCGCTCGGACCGGTGGGACAGATGGTCGAGTTCGTCCTCGGACAGCGCGAGCGGGGCATCCACCGATTCCAGCTGAAGGTCGGCAGCTCGCCCGAACGCGACGCGGAGCGTGTCCGCGCGGTGCTCGAGGCGACGGCTGCCGAGGACCTCATCGTGGCCGATGCCAACGGAGCGTGGCGGCTCCCCGACGCCGTGCACGCCATCGGGCTCCTCGAAGGGCTCCCGCGCCTTCGCATCGAGCAACCGTGCGCGTCGTTCGACGAGTGCGCGCAGGTGCGCCGGCGGACGTCTCTTCCGATGGTCCTCGACGAGGTGATCGTCGACGTTCGGTCGCTCGTGCGTGCCGCTGCCGAGCACGTCGCCGAGGCGGTCAACCTGAAGATCAGCCGCGTCGGTGGCCTCGGTCCGGCTCGAGTGCTGCGCGACCTCGCCGTCGAGCTCGGCCTCGGGCTGACGATCGAGGACACGTGGGGTGGTGACCTCTGCAGCGCCGCCGTGTCCTGCCTCGCCGGATCGACATCGCCCGGCTCGCTGTTCGCAGCGTCGTACATGAACGACTGGACGCTCGAACACGTGGCGGGCTATCGGCCGCGCTCGCTCGACGGCCGCGGCCCGGTCCCGGAGGCGCCGGGGCTCGGCGTCGACGTCGACGAATCGACGCTCGGCGAGGCCCTGCTCGGCTTTTCGGCCGCGCCCGGCTGATCGGCGCAGATCCACTTCCCGGCGGGCCCGGCCGGGAGCCGGGGCCCTGTGGGCGGGCGCTCGCGGGCCGGCGGGTTTCTCGGGCGCGCCCCGTTGCGGGCATCTCGCACGCCGGGACGGGGCGACCGCCGCGCCGCGGATGATGCTGACCATCGCTGGACAGGCGCGCCGCGAGGTGTGTAACCCCACTTGACAGTCGTCCGCAACTCGGCCAACACTGCACGCTCGAGGCGTGAGCGCGCATTCGTGCCCGACGCGGCCGTCCGGGTCGTCCAGGTGCCGCCACGTGGTCATCGCGAGGACGGAGACGCGGCGTGCATCACGTAGCAGCCTGGGACTGGGAGTTCGAGGGAGGGGCGGGGATCTACGCGCCGCACTCCTCGGGGTACGCACGACGGGATCTGATCGGGCGAGCGACGGGCTCGGTCCACACGGACGTCGGTCTCCACCGCCTGGCACCGTCGGGCAGTGTCGACCGCCACGTCCACTCCTTCGAAACCTGCGCGTACGTGCTCGGGGGTCGGCCGGCGGTCAGCGTCGGGGAGCGCTCGTACCGGCTTCGTGCCGGGGACTTCGTGCTGTTCCCGGTCGGGAACGCGCACGGTTGGTGGAACGACGAGCCGGACGAGGCGCGCTGGATCGAGATCGCGACACCCCTGCCGGCTCCGTCGCCCCACGTTGCCGGTGGCGCCGACACGCTGTTCCTCCCCGCCGCGCCTCGGGCTGCGCAACCGGAGGCTCCCGACATCGGGAACCCGATGACCACGCTGGTCGGACGGTACGCGGGCACCCCACCCCAGCAGGAGGCGCTGGCCGTCGACGGTCCCGCGCGCGGCAGGGGTCCGGCCGGCATGGACACCGCGCTGCTCGCCTACAGCGGGATCTCGGTGAAGATGATGGTCGACAGCACGCTCGGCGCCGACCTGCTCACGATGTTCATGGTCGACTACGAGCCAGGCGGTGCCGCACAGGTGCACGACCATCCCTTCGAAGAGGTCTACTTCTTCCTCGAGGGCGAGATCGAGGGCGAGGTCGACGGCGAGGTGCGAACGTACCGCGCGGGAGAGGTGCTCTTCTGCGGCGTTGGTGTCGTGCACGGCTTCTTCAACTCCGGCGAGGGGCGCGTGCGCTGGATCGAGACCCAGGCGCCCCAGCCGCCGCGCCGGCACTCGTACCGCTGGCCGGCGCATTGGAAGCACCTCGCCGATCAGCTCTCGACCGATCGGTAGGAGCTCGGACACCCGGACGTAGTGTCGCGCTCGACACCGCACCGCCGCTGCTCCTCGTCGGTCAAGACCGATGAGCTGCACACTTGCAGGGGCTTTCGCATTCACGTGTCGTCAAGTGTTCATCCGTTGACGACACCGTGCAGCCACGCGATACTCACGCTGCGGCGACACGGGTCCGTGTGTCGCTGTGCTTATCAGCGCAATGGTCTGGGACGGGGGCCAGGCCACACGATCCGGAGCGGCGCCGTCGCGACGCCCGGCAGTGTCATGGACGCGTCACGGGTCCTCAGCGCCCAGTCCTCGGGCGGTTCGAGCCTCGCGTTCACCGTTCTCGCGGGCGTCGTGGTCGGCAGCACGAGCATCCGCGGCGGGGCAGGAGCGGTATCGCGGTCGGTGGTCGGCGTCCTGTTCGTCGCGCTGGTCGGCAGCCGCTTCGACCTGCTCGGGCTCGACCCGCTCTACGAGCAGACCAGCCTTGGTGCGCGTCCGATCCTCGCAGTCGGGCTCGGCGCGTGGACGCGTATGGACCGGTCGTGAGGGTGGGTCGCCGGGCAGTCGAGCGAATGGGAGAGAGATGGACTCCGGATCTGTCGTGATCGTGGGCGGGACGTCGGGCATCGGGCGCGAGCTGGCGGTCGAGTTCGCCGGGCGCGGGAGGAGCGTCGTCGTCACCGGCCGGGACCCCGGCCGTGCGGCCGCCGTCGCCCGGGAGATCGGCGGAGCCACGACGGGTGTCGGCGTCGACCTGGCCGAGCCCGACGCGATCGGGAGGGCGCTCGCGGGAGTCGGTCCGGTTCGCGAGCTCGTGATCGCGGCGATCGAGCGGGACGTGAACCACATCGCGTCGTACGACCTCGACCGCGCGCGGCGACTTGTCACGCTGAAGCTCGTCGGTTACCCGGAAGTGGTCCACACCCTGCGGGACCGTCTCGCCGCCGACGCCTCGATCGTGCTGTTCGGTGGGCTCGCGAAGGAGCGGCCGTACGACGGCTCCACGACCGTCAGCACGGTGAACGGCGGCGTGTCGGGCCTCGTCCGGACGCTCGCATGCGAGCTCGCACCAGTGCGGGTGAACGCGATCCACCCCGGGATCATCGGGGACAGCCCCTACTGGATGGACAAGCCGCGGGATGCCTTCGTCGGGCGAACCCCCATCGGGCGCCTCGTCACCATGCGCGAGATCGTCGAGGCGACGATCTTCCTCCTCGAATGCGGGGGCATGAATGGCACCGACTTGTTCGTCGATGGCGGGTGGCTCCTGCGATGAGGGGAGCGAGCACGTGAACGCGATCCCGGGCGAGCGGTGCGGCCCACACCCGCGCGTCTACAGCGATTGGATGCTCGGCCCGGGCGACCCGGCGTTCTTCGCCATCCCGCACTCGTTCGACCGCTACCGGACCTGCATTTGCCGCACGTTCGCGCTCCAGTACAGCCACGGCGTCGGGCTCTCGATCTGGAAGAGGCCGATCGTCAGCCGTCTCGTCTCCTTCGAGCATCCCGAAGTCTTCGAGCCGGGGATGGTCTTCGCCTGCGAGACCTACTGGCCCGCGAGCGACGGGGTCTCCGCCGCGCGCATCGAGGAGGAGATCGTCGTGCCGGGGGGCCGGCCGACCACACGAACCCCCCGTGTCCGGGCCGGGGGCATCACGAGCCGGGCGGGCAGCGGTCGAGCACGAACCAGACCGCGCGCACGAGCGTCGTGCCCGCGTTCCAGAAGCGGTGTGGCGTCGTCGCGTCGAACGCGAGCGAGTCGCCCTCGTCGAGCACGTACTGCTCGAAGCCGATCTGAACGGCGAGGGTGCCCTCGAGGATGAGGCAGTAGTCACGCCCGTTGTGCCGCACCGCGTGGCCGGTCGGGCTCGATCCTCCGCCGGCGGGGTAGTGCACCTCGAGGAACTCCGCTCCTGACTCCGGCACGGGCGTCAGCAGCTCCCAGCGCACTCCTTGCTCGAGCTCGATCGTGCGACGGCCCCCGTGACGCTGGATGATCGAGTGCTCCCGGGCGTCCGGCTCCGTGGGTGCCTCGGCATCCGCGGCGTCGATGCGAGCGTCGCGCGTCCGCGCGAGCTCGACGAGGTTGCCGAGATCGGGTCGTAGCCTCACGTGTGGCTCGAGGAAGAGGCTGTCCATCGAGACGCCGAGCGCGTTCGTGAGCGTGTAGAGGGTGCTCACCGACGGGACGACGCGACCCAGCTCGATCTGCGAGATCAGGCTCGCGGACACGTCGAGCTGCCGCGCGAGCTCCCGGACGCCGAAGCCGAGCTTCAGCCGTGCCTCACGAAGCCGCCCACCCATCAGCTCCTGGCTCTGGCCGCGCTCCTCACCCGAGGTGGACACCGGGTGACCGGCCGCGACGCGTGCCTCCGATGCGGCCGTCGTACTCGACTGCTGTGTCATCGCCCGTGCCGCCTATGTCGTCCGATGGTGCGTGCGGTCGGCAACGGATCGAGCGCACGGCCGCAGCCGGATCGCGAAATTCTAGCTGAAGTGGCCTGGGACGCCCGGGGCCGGCTGCTCGCCGGGTGTTCGTGGCCTAACGGGCGGGGAGTGTCTCGGCTGCTTCGCCGCGCACCCGCGCGGCGGCGATCCAGCGGGTCGCGTTGCGATGTGACGTCCCGAGCCGCTGCTGCACCGCTCGGGTCGGAGCCTCGGGGTGGCCGGCGACGATGCGCTCGACCTCGTCGAGGAGGTCGTCGTCGATCACGCGACGCGTCCCGCCGCGCGGCGGACCGGGCTGCAGCCCGAGCAGGGCGGCCGGCAGTAGTGGGAGCGTGCCGTCGGCACGAGCCCCGAGCTGGTCGAACACGGTGAACGCATGGGCAACGCGCCTGCGCACCTCCTTGACGATCGCCGCCAGCGGAAGCTCTCGGAGCAGCGACTGGCCGATCGGCGGCTCGCCCGCGGAGCGCGACAGGGTGAGCCTCGTGAGCACGAGCTTCCCGCCGTCGACCTCGAGGCGAAGCTCGAGGTCAGGGCAACCTGGGAGCTGGGCTCGCACGAGTATCGGGCTCGTGACCGGCACGCCGGAGCTGAGGGCGAGCGCCGTGACCGGCTCGCCCTGGGGAAGCTCGTAGGTCGTGCGCATCGCAGTCAATGGCTGCTCGTCGGCCATGCCGGGAGGATAAGCAGCCGCGGACGCCGTGTCGAGGAGGCCGTGGTGTGCGCGATCGCGCTCGATAGCTCCGCCGCGCACCTCGAAGGGGCGATCGCGGACTGTCTTGAGAGGCGGATCGGTTCATCGGCATATGCCGATATAGTGATTACCCGATGGAGTTCGACGACGAAGTCATACAGCCCCCGTCACCGGTGGCCGTTCTCGGTCCGTGCCTCGCGCTCGAGCTCGCCTGGGCCGTGCGAGCTGCGGCCGTGCCGGAGCTCCGCTCCCGCCACGCCGCGCTCCTGCGGCTCTTCGAGGACCAACCGGAGCTCGTCGGATCGTTCGAGGCGCTCTGGTCGGACGGGCTCCGCGGCGCGCCCGAGCTGCTGGTCGCTGCGCATCACGCCGGTGCGCTCGGCATCACCGGTTACGCGATGCTGCGATGGGAGCTCGACCAAGCCTGGCCGACCGTCAACCTCGCGCCTGACCTGCGATCCGAGACCCCGGAGGACCGGGCGACGATTCGCGCCCGCCTGGCCGACCTCGCGCAGTCGCGAGCGAGACGGCGGATATACCTGGAGCTGCTGGGCGACGTCTGGTCCTCGCTCGAGAGATGGTGGACCACAGAAGGTCAGGCGCGAGCCCGGGCCGCGTCGACCGTCGCGATCCGGGAGGTCGGCACCGGAGCGACGTGGGCTGACATCGTCGCCCGCTCGTCTGCCGCCCGCCATGTCGCGGGACGTGCAGCCGTCGTGGCATCCGCCTTCGAATGCGGCGTGTCCGGCCCGGCGTCGATCGCCCATTGCGTCGAGGGCGCCGACATCGGGGCGGGCGCCGTGATCGCCGGCGCCTCACGCCTGCTGCGATCGACGAGCCTCCCGATGCTGCTCGTCCCCGCCATGTTGTCGGGACCGGGGACCTTTCTCGAGCTTCCCGGAGCGGTGCTCGTCGGCTTCGACGCGAGCCGCGGGGGTCCGGCCACGCCGATGGCCGGCGGCCCGACGTCGGAGCAGCTCGTTCGCCGCCTGAGGGCGCTCGCGGACCCCACGCGAGTCGAGATCCTCGGCCGCCTGGCGACGGGAGCGAGCTCGGTCGGAGAGCTCTCGACGGAGCTCGGCGTCGCGCAGGCGACGGTGAGTGGCCACGTCAAGCTTCTGCGCGACGCCGGCATCGTGAGCGGGACCCGCCGGGCGGGACGGGTCGACCTCGAGATTCGCCGCGACGCCGTCGAGGAGCTCGCGCACGAGCTCGCGACGTCGTTCGGCACTCGGGCGACTTCGTGAGCCGTCTCACGAGCGACGCGTCCCTGCAGCGGCCGCGTCGTCACGACCGGTCCATCTAGGCTTGGGCGCCGATGGACGACCACGAGCACACGCAGGGACCGGCCGCACCTCGGGCCGAGGGCACGTCGGGATCGATCGCCGTCGGCGTCGACTTCGGCACCGAGTCGGGAAGGGTGCTGCTGCTCGACCTGGCGTCGGGCCAGGAGCTCGCCGTCGAGGAGGTCCGCTACGACCGCGGAGTGATCGACGGGCTGCTACCGGACACGGGTCAGCCGCTCGCGCCGGACTGGGCGTTGCAGGACCCCGCCGACTACCTCGCCGTGCTCGAGCGGGGCGTGCCGGCGGCGGTGCGCGCGAGCGGCGTCGACCCGAGACGGATCGTCGGCATCGGCGTCGACTTCACCTCGTGCACCGTGCTACCGGTCGCGGCGGACGGGACACCGCTCTCGAGCATCGAGCGGTGGCGCGGCCGCCCGCACGCATGGACGAAGCTGTGGAAGCACCACGCCGCGCAGCCGTACGCGGACCGGTTGACCCAGGTCGCGATCGAGCGCGGCGAGGGTTTCCTCGCGCGGTACGGGGGACGGATCTCCTCCGAGTGGTACTTCCCGAAGCTGCTCGAGCTCTTTCACGAGGACCGGGACGTGTACGAGGCCGCCGATGCATTCGTGGAGGCGACCGACTGGATCGTCTGGCAGCTGACCGGAGACCTCGTGAGGTCTGCGTGCGCGGCGGGCTACAAGGCGTTCTGGTCCGACCGAGACGGCCTGCCCCCGGTCGAGTACTTCCGGGCGGCCTACCCGGGCTTCGGCGCGCCCGGCGAGAAGCTCGGCTCGCGCTTCGCCCCGATCGGAGCGCACGCGGGGACGGTTCGACCCGAGCTCGCGGAGCGTCTCGGGCTCCCCGCCGGCGTGGCGGTGGCGGTCGGCAACGTCGACTCGTTCGTCTCGGTGCCGGGCGCAGGCGTCGACCGTGCGGGCACGTTCGTCATGGTGGTCGGGACCTCGATCTGCGACATGCTGGTACACGACAAGGAGGTACTCCTCACCGGGATCACCGGGGTCGTCCCGGACGGGATCCTCCCCGGCCGCTACGGCTACGAGGCGGGCCAGCCGGCGGTCGGCGACATGTTCGCGTGGTTCGTCGACCGACTCCTCGGTGCGGACGGCTCGGCTCGAGGTGCTCGCTACGCCGAGCTCGAAGCGGGGGCGGCGGAGATCGCGCCTGGCGCGACGGGGCTCGTCGCGCTCGACTGGTGGAATGGCAACCGCTCGATCCTCGCGGACGCCGACCTCACGGGGGCGATCGTCGGCTTCGGCCTCTCCACCACGCCCGACGAGGTGTACCGCGCGCTGCTCGAGTCGGTCGCGTACGGGACGCGTCGTATCGTCGACAACTTCGACGACAACGGCTTGGGGGTCGACGAGATCGTCGCGTGCGGCGGGATCGCGGAGAAGAGCCCGCTGCTCATGCAGCTGATCGCGGACGTGACCGCCCGGCCGGT
>Ga0307372_10012873_pt1 | contig 10889 bp, 12 predicted proteins | sample OX1MG_FD_202533 | JGI IMG/M metagenome (GOLD analysis project Ga0307372, IMG submission 202533) | Soil microbial communities from Risofladan, Vaasa, Finland - OX-1 | ecosystem: Environmental > Terrestrial > Soil > Coastal area > Acid sulfate soil | place: Finland: Risofladan, Vaasa | collected...
TAAATTCGAGTAACCTCCCTCTAGCCGCCCCGTGTCGGCGTGCTGGCCTCGATAGAGTCCGCGACACAGTCGATTGACTCACCCCAGCGCGTTCCGCGAGGGTCGCTTCGCTTATCTTCTCTCGTATGAGGAACTGCCGCACCTCCTCGGCCGCATTGACCACATGTGGATAATACTGCATAATAGTGGATATGACTCGGTCCGTGCCTGAAGAACTCCCCGAGCGGTTTTGTTGGACACGCTTTGGTGTCGAAGCTGGGGAGCCAATCGATCGAATCCTGGAGAGGAAAGAGATCGAGCGACAACGCAATCAAGGTCTGTTCTATTGGGGAATCGGGAACTCGGTCGGGCCGGGAATCAGGGAGATGATCCGCCAGTACACCCGCCCCGAGGCACTATTCAGCCCTATCGCCGGACCGCCCCGGCCAGCAGATGCCTCCCCAACCTACGTAGTGGCCTGGACCCAGGGCGAAACCCTCTGGGGAGACTCCCATCCCGTACCCGACCATTCACTGGTGACCAGTCGCCTCGCTGGGCCGTCAGACGGACGGGCGCACTATGCACTGGTGTGCTTCAGCAGCGAGCCTCTGGCCCTCTCCCCCGAAGGACCACCGCTCGCGTTCGATTCGCTCCGGAACCTACTGAGCGGCCGGCGAGTTGGTGCCTCGCAAGTGACCGCAGTCGTCCGGCGTGAGCCAGGGAGGGCATTGCCCGGCCGACAGTACACTGTCGCACTCCGTGCCCAACTGGTGTACCCCTACTTCCTTCGTCTTACCCACCCGGTGGCACTGGGTGGCGTTATGGAACTCCGGGGCGCTGCCGCGACTCGCTCCAGCAGCTCGCCGCCTGTGCCCATTGGCTTTCGTGCTAGGGCACGGGTCGGTGAAGCCGTGGATGCTGCCTGCCATGGTGCTGCAAGCCAGGTTGGCGGTAACAGTCGGCCCTCGCCAATTTGTCGGTGATCCAGTTCTTCGCTGTCAGTCTCCGATGGGAAGGCAGGAGTGCGAGGGGCATGACGTAGTGTTCCGGCGAGAATCGCCGGGCCTGCCTACCGAACGCACTGGCGGACACTCCAGCAACGACACGGGTCATCGAATAACCGCCCGCGAAGCGTGCCCGTTCGACATCGCCCGCACGCTCCGTCCTCGGCGTTTCTGCTACCGGTCCTCCCTCCGCAACTGCTGTCCCCCGCTCACGTATACCCCCTCAACAACCTGTGACCATCTCAGTGGCAACGGCCAGAAGGACGCCAGCGCTGATCACAGCCGCTCGGGGAATCTCTCGCGCTCAGAGACCTTGTTGAACTTCGCCGTCACGGCCTGACCCAAACTGATCCCGTAGTAGGCAGCCAGCAGATCGAGGTAGATGGCCACGTCAGCCACCTCCTCGCCGAGCATGCGCATCAACTCGGACTGGGTGAGATCGCCCGTTCCCTGAACGCCACACTCATAGCGCCGCAGCTTCTTCACTACATTCGCTGCCTCGCCCGCCTCTCCACACATCGCGTTGGACCAGTCAGCACCGCTCCAGTTCGCCGTCCGAGGCGATCTCTGACGCCACCGCTCAACACGGAGCGCGTTGACCCGACGCAACTCCGCGAACGAAAGACCTACATCGGAGTCCGCCATTTTTTTCTCCTCGTCGAGGACTGCCTCCAGATCGGGGATCCGCCGTGGGCACAATTGCCGCGGGGACCCGTGTCAGTGTTTGCAGGGGTGGGCTGGCGCCGCTTTGGCTCAGCCTATAAGCCTAGCTCAGCGGCCGGCAGAGACCCACCAACGTAAGGGGCACCGAGGGCCACCAGCAATGGCACTAGGTTGGTCAGCTCGCTGGCGTGCTCCACGCGTCCGACTATAGCGAGGGTGAGTTGGCCATGCGCGTCTGTAGCGTCGGCACCAGGTCCTGTTGATTACGGTGCCGGCCTCGGCAAGTCCTGGTCTCAGGCTGGGCGATCGCGCAAGGTTGCTGGTGGAGCATGTCGCTATCGCCGTGGGCAACACTGACCGCGGATCCCGAGTAGCGCGGACTGAACCGCCCCGCCCTTCCTGGCAGGATGCCCGCTCAAAGGGTCTGGCCGGATCGGGACTGGGCGGAAGTGGCGAATTGCCTGCCGCGACGGAACTCGGACGCGCGTGGGTCAGCGGCCGTTACCTAGGGCTGCGAAGCGGTCCAACCACTTCATGGCGCTGCCATCTCCCAACTGGTATCCAAGGTGCAGCGAGAGGCCACAGGACTCGCAACTACCGTAGGCGCCATTCCTCCCATCCGACACCATGAACCCCCCCAAGGGGTGACCGTGGTGTTCAGCTTGTCGACGCTTCGACTCGAAGTCGAGCATCCAGGGGCCGGGCATGGTACCGACCATGTAGGTAGACGCCCTGCACTGGGTCGGATGGTTATGGCCTCACCGCGAATCCAAGCGTCCTGCTGTCGAGCCTCACCAGAGGAGGCCGGGTCCGGGAGCCAAGTCCGGCGCTCCACGTGCCGGTTCATCTCCGCACACCTTCGGTCCATCTGGGGGGCTGTAGACCGACCGCCGTTAGCCCTGGGCCCGAGCGTACTTGATCGGCATCGGGATTACATCGAGTCCAAGGGCATGAGCTCGGAGGTCCAGGCCGCAGTCGTCCGTGACCAAGAAGACTGTCTGGCCAAAGGACTTGATGTCCACGCACTGGTCCAGGATCTCCTGATCCGCGTCCATGAGCCGCCGGCGAGGCTCATCCTCAATCGGCACCTCTATCGTGACCCCTTCACGGCTGGTGACTGCCACGGGGACGCCGTTGGAGCTGGCGAGCTGTCGCCGGAGGGCCGTGAGGACGCCTCCGGCCCTGGCCGCCAGGTCATCACGCCGTCCGTACTTCTTCTCGTCCAGTTCCTCGATCACACGTAGAGGCAGGACCAACCGAACCGTCTCCCCGGGGATGAAGGAGGGCCAGTCAATCTGCTCAACAGGCAGGAAGTGCAGAAGCACGTGGGTATCCAAGACGGCCATGGTCCCCGGAGTGGCTGATAGGCGCTTGCATCTCGTTTCCAGACGTTCCGCCAGCCTCTCTAGCGCTCGGCACTGAACCCGGACCTCATCGCTAATCAGTTCTGGGCCTCTGAGGGACTGCTCGGTCAAGTTTCGGATCTCCCAGTAGGCCCTGCCGCGAAGGCTATCGCTCAAAGTGGAGTCGAGGAGCCGACTCTCCAGAAGTTGACCAACTCGCGCCACCCACTGGACATACTGGTTCTAGGCGTGGCTCAAGGGAAATCCCGCGAACTGGGCGTGGATGTTCCCTCCAAGCCTCGCTTGCTGGTTCACGTCATCGATGAGCGCTCGGACATCGGTCCCGGGCACCACCGCGAGCCTCACGATGTCCGCCGCTCCACTGCCGGGCCACCCGGCGGCCAGCGACCCACGGCGCCAGAGTCGGTCCCATCAGCCCCTCCGACACTTGGACGGAAGGATCGGCGACGGTGACCTGGGTTGCGATGCCAACCAGCCACCTGTCCCACTCGTACGGAAGGCATGTCACGCATGGGCGGCGGTATCAGATGGGTGTCTGGTCGGCAAGGGAGTGGAGGACATGGCTTAGGTGGCTGGTGAGCCGAGTTCCAATGGCCTCCCTGATCTCACCACTTAGGCCAGAAATCGCAACCAGCCGCTTCCTACCACCCGACTCGAGGAGTCCCAGATAGAAGGGGAGGTAGACCAAGTCGACTCCTTCGACCTCCAGCGAATGGAACGGGGTGGCGATCCCCATTTGGCCAAGCTGGGATGCGGCTCGCTGGACGGCGACGGGCTGCTTGAGCTTGCGATAGGCCTTGACCTGGCTCTCAATGGCAGAAGCTATCTGCGTCGGCTTCAACCTTGGCCCGAGCGCGCCATTCGAGATGTCTACCGTCTCCGGTGAGGTCGAGGGTAGCTGCACCAGATCCCCCGTGATGGCATCGTAGGCATTGGTCTGTGAAGAGTTGGCCACCTTCTCGCGCCGGAGCGCCTGCTTGACCAGCCGGCTCATCGTTATGTGCACTCGGTAGGCTGGGACCCAGACAGGCTTGACCCAGGCGGCGGTCTCCACTGTCCTCAGCCCGAATAGGGCCTTACCGCTGGAGGCGACACGCTGCTCTGCGCCCTCGATACTGGCGAGGAACGGATAGCCGGCCGCTTGCTGTGGGGTGCGGCTACCGACGTTCAGCTCAGCCACCATGGGGGCACCCAGTTGCAGCCGTAGCTCAGCTGGGCCCCAGAGGTCGATACCCAATTCAGTGGCCGCCTGCAAGGCGCCCGAGCGCCAGCCGTTGAGGCTGACGATAATGCCCTTGTTGAAGCCCAGATCCTTGATGACGTAGTCGACCTTGGAGATCACATCCTTCTCGATCGGCCGATCCCACGCATTGCAGTCCACCATCACCTTGACGGTCATCAGTGGATCGGTCTTCTCGGCCAGGATGTCGATCTTGTGGCCGCCTCCAGAGCGCCCGGTCAGGACCTCGTTGCGCTTCACCCCATAGCCGGCGCTCGTGAAGTAGGCGGCTATCCGTTCCTCCAGCATCCGCCCTTTGTCCATGCTGGTCGGGCCGCTCATCTGATCAAAGCTCCCGGGAAGGCTCCGGGTCGGGCGAGGAACACGTCGGAAGGATAGCAACGAGGGAGAGGGAGATGGCCCAGAGTCGCCCGATTGTTTCACGCCACGCGGCCCCTGCGTCGCCGGCGCGGGCGATCCCGAATGGTCCTATGGGCCGATCACCCAGGGTTGAGAGTTTCTGTCTCAGCAGCCACCCGGCTTCATGGCCCACTCGATGTGGGCCCCGCCTTGGCGGCTGTGCGGCGCCAGTAGGCGAGCAGCTCGGGGGCTGGGTAGTTCCCACACCTTCAGAAGACCGTTGCCCGATCTTCATTGGCGGGCAGCGATGCCCAGGGGCATCCTGTCCGCGAGATGGCTTCAGCGACTGGCCACGTGGGATGGCCGATCCCATGATGGCGAGGACCTCCGCATGAGCCACATGCTGAGGGGCCTCCGATCTGTCCGCTGGGAGCGGGGGGCAGAGTTAGGCCGCCTGTGGCGTAGGCACCCACAGCTGCTGGTGGCCGTGCCGTTGGTCGCCCTCGCCATCGCGCTGATCCCCGTCGGCGCTCGATCAGAGGCCCGTATCCCCGCCCTGTTGCCGGCCATGCTGGCGGTGGGCCTGGTGGCCGATGCGGCCACCTTCGCCCTCCTGATGAGGCTGTACAGAGGCGATCACCCTTCCCCCCGGCTCTTGGGGATCGCGGGCTGCTTCGTCTTCTCCGCACTCCTGGAAGTGGCGTTCATCGCTCAGTACCCGCACGTCCTGACGCCCCAAGGGCTCATGGGAGGACCCGCTGACACTGCGGTGTGGATCTGGACCGCCTGGCACGGAGGGATGATCCTGGGACTGTTCGGCACCCTCAGCATGTCCGCCTCCGCCTGGGAGTCACTGGCGACTTCGCGGTCCGCCGCGCCGACATGGATCTCGTTCGCCTTCTGGGCGGTGACGCTTCCCACAGTACTTGCCGCGGCTTGCGTACGGGGGGCTGAAATCGCGGCTCGAGTGGGGCCATCGTCACTTCACGGCTCGAGCTACGCGGGCCTGGGGCAGATCGTGCCAGGAGCGGTCATCGTGATCGCTCTCCTGCTGGCAGTGCCGGCCGCCCGGCGCATGGGCACGGCATCCTCCGTCGAGCGGTGGGCAATGGCGACGGCCGTGGTGGCCGCAGCCACGATGGGGCTGGCGATTATGGCGGGCCACCGGGACAGTCTCGGCTGGGAGGGAGCCTGGGTCCTGTGGGCAATCAGCGAGCTGGTGCTGGCCCTGGCGATCTCGTTCGAACTCATCACGAATGCCCAGAACCGTCAGCTACGAGGCGACCTCCAGCGGCGAGGCATCGCGGAGAGGCTCGGCCGCTTGGAGCACGGGGCACCACCGGGCCAGATCGCGAGTGCGATCTGCGCTGAACTGGTCCAACTTCCTTTGGTCGACTGCGCCGGGCTGGTCCGTTTGGATGACCCCGGGAGGGTCACGCCCGCCATGGCCTGCTCACAGAGCGACAGGGCGTGCCGTGAGGTGGCGGAAGCCCCATTGCCCCGCCTCAGGGCCAGAGACCTGAAGGCGCGTGCCGCGGCCGGGGCGTTCGTCGAGGTCCTCGACCCGGACGACGAGGGGGACGTTCAGGTCCAGCGGTACCTGGCCGGCCTCCGAGATGCCGGCGTCCGGGCGATGGCCCATGCGCCCATCGTGGTCGGCAAGCGGGTCTCCGGGGTGATCAGCGTCTGCCGTTCAGTAGGAACCGACGCTCAGGCGGCGAAGGACCTGAAAGGAATTCTGCCCATCCTGACGGACGTGGCCGCCATCGCCGCGATACTGCTGGCGCCGACCGTGCGGGACGCCCGCGCCAGCGCTCGCACTCGCCGTGAGTTCGAGACGATTCTGGCCCGGCACAGCTTCCGGCCCGTCTACCAGCCGATCATGACCGTGGACCTCAAGCAGCTCATCGGGCACGAGGCCCTCACACGGTTCGAGAGCGGCACCGCCCCCGACCTTGTCTTCACTGCCGCAGTCACGGTCGACCTTGACCTCGAGCTCGAACTGGCTTGCCTCCGTGCCTCCGTGACCGAGGCCCGAAGCCTGGACTCCGGCGGCACCTGGCTCAGCCTCAACGTCTCCCCGGCCCTGCTCACGTCGGCCACCATCGCCCTAGCGGAGATTGTGGACAAGGCCGATCGGCCGATCGTGCTGGAGCTCACCGAGCACGTGGTCATCGACGGCTATGGGCCCGTGCGAGACGCGCTCAAGCGGCTGGGGCCAACCGTCAAGCTGGCGGTCGACGACGCCGGCTCGGGCTTTGCCAGCCTCCGCCACATCCTGGAGCTCAGGCCGGACTTCGTCAAGCTGGACATCTCATTGGTCCGCGATGTCGACCAGGACCCGGTGCGACAGGCCATGATCGCGGGTCTCTCCTCGTTCGCCCAGCGAACAGGGTGCGACCTGGTCGCCGAGGGCGTGGAGTCCGTTGCGGAACTCAATGAGCTGCAGAAGCTCGGCGTCCCCTACGTCCAGGGCTATCTGCTCGGTCGGCCCGCCCCGGTGGCGCTGAGTGATCCGGACCATAAGCTCATCTGGCGGTCCCCACATGCCCGCCGGCGCCAGCCAGCCGATGTGGCCGCCACCCGTTGACCCGCCCGCCCGGCCGTGACGCCGAAGTCCTCCAAATCCACCGTCGGCCGCCCAATGACAGCCGCGGTAGGCAAGCGATTCGTGGCGTGCTCGGCGACGGGCGTCATGAGTCGGCCGTCGCGCGCAGCCCTCGGGACATCGAAGCGGATGTAGCCCAGGAGCGGAATTGCGTGGAGGCCGGCTACCGTTGGCCCTGGCCAAATCACCCAACTCCCGCGCCAACCGCCCAGGCTACTGCGGTCGGGACAGTCACGATGACTTCTGGCACCTACGGCCACGGAGACCCAAAGGCTATGCTGGGTATTGCGTGATCGAAGTCGCCAGCTGGCCGCCAGACCTTGTCGCGTGGAGCCGCGAATCGCCAGAGACTCGCTCGCCCTTCTTCCTCGAGTTCTTCGGCGAGACTGAACCACTTCTAGACGAAAGCTTCGCCGAGGTGGTACCGGCTCTCAAGGGGGCGCCCCTAACGGACCAGGGAGCGCCCGTGTACGAGTACTGGTGGACCATTGGCCACGGAGGCGCTCCGATGCGGGACCCGTGGTGGCGTCGCCAGTTTGGCCAACCACAGTCAGCGAGGCATCCGGAACCTTGGGAAGACCTGAAGGCGACTGCCGCGCGGGTGTATCTGTACTTCCCCATCTCAGGCGGCTGGCGGATCAAGGAGCAAGTAGCCAGCATCAAGTACCTGAGTCCCGTGCGCGAGCAGAACTCATGGCTCAAGCAGATCGGGCAGGACATCCAGACTCTACAGCCGGCAGTCGGTGATGCCGCCAGTTTGGCAGGGCTGGTCCCGGGCGGAGTGGCGGCCTCGAAGTGGCTTGCAGCCGTCGCCAAACTCAAGATTTCGAGCGTTCCCCAGGGCCGCAAGTTCAACTGGTCCGTGGGCAAGGTGACGTTCGGGTCCGAAGTCCACGGACCGATGCAGGGCGTAATGTGGCAGCTGCCCCGGACTCTCTTCGAGCTCATCGGCGGCAGGCTCACCGGCAGCCTGGCCATCAGTTTCATCCCGGCACCTGTTCAAGGCCAACCGGAGTCGGCTCCAAGGCAGATGAATGCGCTGGCCCATGCCGTCCTGTATCACCGGGACGGCAGCGAGTCGTGGCTAACCCCCACCGGAACAGCCGAGGGCTTCGTCGAGCTCCAGATCAGTCCTCTGGTGGGCCCGTTGGATAGGGGTACCCGACCCCTCGCGAGGACGCGAAAGCGTAGTTGACGACACCCATCCGCCGTTCCCACCAGTCTCAACTTCGCAGGAGAAGCTATGAGCTGTTCGCATCCGGCTTTGCCCTGCGTTCGCAGACTGGCCGCGCTATCGGCCAGGCCGTGCTCATGACTTCCTTGGTCCTCTCGTATCTTCGGTTGTAGCGGGGAGAACTCAAAGTGGATACTGGAAACATCCTCTCTGCCTTGGACGTGAGCCTTACCGATGATCAGCTCGGCAAGATCAAGCTTGCCTTGGGGAGCCTCTACTCACAGGATCTTGTCAGAAAGATCGCCAAGGCCGGAGCAAGAGAGTTGGTCGCTCAAGCGACTGGTGATGCCGTCTTCTCCAGCATGACGGACCTCAGGTCATTCCGCATCTCCTGCCTCGTCGCAGAGGACGTCGGAATGGCAGACATCGAACGTGTGGTTGCTGGACTCTTCAAGGTGCCAATTCGAAGCGCGCGGACAATGGTGAGCACGGCCATCGCACGGTACAAGGTCAACCTCGATGCCCACGTGTTCACCGTGCTAATGGAGCTACTCAAGCAAGCCACGTGCGACCGTGCGGAGGGGTGGTTCCGAATGCGCGTCCCGTCCGATCTAGCCCATGAACGCCTAGACTCCCTCATAGAGACACTGAGCGTTCCGGGGCCCCGGCCGAGCGACATCGGCACGATATACCTGTTCCAAGATCGGACATATCAAGCGTTGCGCAAAAGCCACGGGCTACCCCCACAACCCTGGGTCAAACCTTGAGGGCCGCCATGATAGTTGTCACGCTTCAGTCGGAGATTGCTCAAGTCTTCAATCTGCTTGCCGTTCTCTTAGTGTTCGTACTAGCCTACTTTTCAGCCCTTATGCCCCAGGCGCTGTCAGCGCTAGGCGAAACTGATCCGTTGCACCTCTCAGGCCTTAACGACAGTGGCTGTGCGGCTCTCGTCAGACGGATGAGAACCTACCGCTGGCTAATGATCGGCTCCGCTCTCTTGGTTATTCTGGTGGGTGTCGTTGTCTCACCGCTGACGGACGACGTACTCAGTCAACCCCATGTGTTCGAGTGGTCCATTCCGCCAACGTTCTCCGGGCTGCTCCTAGTCGACATCTGCCTATTGGCCATGCTCGTCACAGCGACTGTCGTGGTCTTCAGGTTGAGCCGCGGCATTGCCGACGTTACGGTCCGCCCTCGAGACCCTGTCGCTACCGGCCTCACGGGGTGACCGATCCCTTCGTATACCGCCTGCGCCAGTCTCGGGCCCGTCCCCCAGGCCAGGCAGGAGGGAGGCGCGCAGCTCCCCTCTATAGGGCGGCCGTTCGACAGTTCGAGGACCTGCTCGAGGCTGCGGTCGCCACGAAGCCCGCTGGGCGTCCCCTTCCCCTCTTCTACGCGTTGAGCCAGGTGGGCCGTGGCATCGCCGCGGCCCATGGCGAGGCCGGGGACCACGTAGGCCACGGCCTTACCTGTCCACTGCAGTCGGAGACTGCACCACTCCTCTATGCCCGGGTGAAACCCAAGGTCGTCAAACCGCAAGGGCAGCTCGAGGTGGAACCCAAGGTACGCACAGCACAGGGGCAGTTCCAGGTAGTGTCGAGTGCACTGAATCCTCCCACCTTCGACCAATCCATAGAGTTGGGAGCCTGCTTGGCTTCCCTGCCAGACTTCGCCCAGGAACCCGTTTTGGCCAGATGGCTTCCAGCGGTTCGCGTGTCTCCGTTCGACGGATCACCGCTGAAGACGAAGGATGGGGGGTGGGCAATAGGAAGCTACGTCGATATCAAAGCTTCCGAGCTAACCATCGAAGCGTTTCAGGCCCAATTGGACAAGTATCCGATGGCGGCGCAGGCGCAGGCCACGGTTCTCTCGATTCCACCCCACAGTCGGGCGTTTTCGGGAAAGCCAGCCTATCCTGAGGCGCCTCACGTCGCTTGGCCAACGGTCGGCCTTGGATACCAAGGAGCTGCACCCCCCTACCGGAGAGAGGACTACCACTGGTTGCGCCCGGGCCTGACGACCACCGGGGAGACCCCCACCGCCTTGATGACGTGGTGGTTAGTTTTGTTCACCCTGTCGATGATCGCCAGATACCATCCCGTAGCCTGGGTCACCGCCCTGGATCCCGACAAGTCTCCCACAGCCACCTTGCTCGAACGAGTAATGGAAGAGGGCCTTTCCGCCGTACCGCAGCTTGCATACGAGGCTGTTGTCGGCCATCCATGTCTCGTCGCGGTGCCTGAGATCTAGTCGCGGAGTGGGTGGAGCTGACCACGGGTGGAAAGGGCGACACTCGTGCTGGAGTAGTCCGTCGTTCCAGGTCAAGTAGTCAAGTCCAGTGGGAAGGGTGATAACGCCGAGCGGTCCAGGGTGGAGGCGAGGTCTATAGAATCCTCAGCGGGGCACGATCACGGCCCAACCGGGACCACAGGAGACTCCCACAATGAACCGTCGCGAACTGGCCAAGACCTTGCAAGCTCAGCTGCTCTACGACGGCGACCCGAGCGACCCCGTCTTC
>Ga0307372_10012874_pt1 | contig 10889 bp, 7 predicted proteins | sample OX1MG_FD_202533 | JGI IMG/M metagenome (GOLD analysis project Ga0307372, IMG submission 202533) | Soil microbial communities from Risofladan, Vaasa, Finland - OX-1 | ecosystem: Environmental > Terrestrial > Soil > Coastal area > Acid sulfate soil | place: Finland: Risofladan, Vaasa | collected...
ATCGTCGCTCTCCCAGCACCTGAACGTCGTGAAGAACAGCGGCCTCGTCGAGTCTCGTCGCCAGGGCAATGGCGTGACCTATCGCGTGACCGATGCTTCGGTGGGAGAACTCCTCACCGCGGCACGCGCGGTCCTGACCGCGACGCTGGGACGAGCCCGTCAGACTTTGGAACACCTCGTCGCGATGGAAGATTCGTGATGACCAGTTCGCGAAAGAGCCGTCCTCGCTCATTTCGACACGGCCGTCCATCACCTCCATCGGCACCCTTCGAGCGCTCGAGCTGAAAACTTGATTTCAAGCAATCCTCACCGCAAGTCAGTGCTGCGAACGCTCTTTTCGCGCGCCAGCAGTGAGCCGGCGCCCTCACTGCCTGAAAACGTGCTCCCGGTGCTGGTGCGCGGCTCACTGCAACTTCGACACGTCGATACAGGCTCGTGCAACGGATGCGAAATCGAAATCGCTTCAGCATTTGCCCCGACGTACGATGCTTCGCGCTACGGCGTGCGCCTGGTGGCGTCACCGCGTCACGCTGACGGTTTGCTCGTGACGGGCGTCGTCACGAAGAATATGAGCGAACCACTCCGACGCGTGCTCGAAGCGACGCCGAGCCCCCGAAAAGTGATCGCTTGCGGTGACTGCGCGGTGAACGGAGGCGTCTTCAACGATGGGCACGGCGTCGACGCGCCGTTGCGTTCATTCACCCAAATCGACGTTGAGATCACTGGCTGTCCGCCTCATCCCGATGCCATCGTCGCGGCGCTACGTCGAATGACGAATCGATAGACGTGGTGCTCTTTGGGGTTGGTCTAGGGAGCATTGGCCTGGGTGTCTTCGCGACCCTTTTACTCGGCGGACGCCTGCGGTCAGTCGCGGTCGCGACGCTCGGGTCGCTCGGGTGCGTACTCACCTTTCTGAGCGCCCTCGACGTGCTGAGAAGCGGGCGAGCCACTTCCTTTTCCACCTCCCAGATCCTCCCTCTGATGGGCGTGCGCTTCAACCTCGACCCCCTCGGCGCGTTCTTTGTTGCCATGGTCTCGTTCCTTGGCGTGGCCGTACTCGTCTACGACGTCGGCTACGCCCACCAGGTTGGTCGCGGTCGCGTCGCCCCGTGCCTCCTCTTAATCTTCATCGCGTCACTCATCGCCGTGCCGAGCGCGTCGAGCGTGGCGACCTTCATGTTCCTCTGGGAGTGCATGGCGCTGAGCTCCATGCTCCTCATCGTCGTCGAACAGCGCCACCGACTCGAAGCTCGAAGCGCCGCGCAATGGTACGGCGTCATCACCCAATTGGGCGCCGCGTCGATCCTCTTCGGGCTGCTGCTTTTGGCCATGAAAGGCGGCCAGACCTTTGGCGACATCCGCTCGCACGCCTCCACGCTTTCGCCGGGTCTACGCTCCGTTGCCTTCCTCGCCACCTTGATTGGCTTCTCGTCGAAAGCAGGCGCGGTCCCCTTCCACGTCTGGCTCCCGAGGGCTCATCCCGAGGCCGCCAGCCCCGTGTCGGCCCTGATGTCGGGAGTCATGGTGGCCATGGGCGTGTACGGCGTCCTTCGCGTCGGCGGCGACCTGCTCGCCGGCGGCGCCCTGTGGTGGTGGTTGGTCGTGCTCGCCCTGGGCGCGCTCTCGGCGTTCTACGGCGCGCTTCACGCCACGACTAGTACGGACTTAAAACGTCTGCTCGCGTACTCGACGATCGACATGCTCGGCCTGGTGCTCGTCGGCGTGGGTTCCGCCGGGGCCCTGCGAGCCACGGGTCAAGCGGGAATGGCGCAGCTCGCGCTCACCGGGGCGCTCATGCTCCTCCTGGCCCACGCCGCCTTCAAGGGCGGCTTGTTCCTCGGCGCGGGAGCCATTGAGCGCGCGACCGGGACCCGGGACCTCGACCAACTCGGCGGTTTGATCGACCGACTTCCGATCACGGCGACGTTCTTTGGTCTCAGTGCCCTTTCGATCATGGCCGTGCCGGCGCTGAGCGGCTTTTCGAGCGAGTGGCTGCTCCTTCAAGGAATGCTGCACGGTTTCGTCGACACCAACACCGCGACGCTGATCGGACTGCTGACGGGTGTGACGGTCCTCGCCCTGACCGGCGGTCTCACCGCGGTCGCTTTCGTGAAGGTTCTCGGCGTCGGACTCCTCGGTCAGGCTCGAAGCCCTGGCGCCGCGAGCGCCCACGAAGTACCTCGCAGCATGCGATGGGCAATGGGACTCGTTGCTCTGCCCTCACTCGCCTTCGGCGTCGTGCCGGGACTAATCGTGCCATTGGTGCACCGAGCGGTGCTCGTAGCGCAACCCTCCACCGGTACCGGACTGCGTTCAGGAGCGGGCCTCGCGCTGGCGCGACTGCACGGAGCCATTGAACCGTTGGCGCTGTTGGGTGGATTTCTCGGCGTCGTTGTCCTCGTTTGGACGATTCGCGCCTGGCACCATCAACGCGCACCTCGCAGCGTCGACGCGTGGCGCGGCGGTGGCGAAGAGCCCTCAGCGAGAATGCAGTACACGGCGACCTCCTTCGGCGAACCGCTGCAACGTGTGTTCGCCGATGTTCTTCGCCCCGAGATCGACGTCGAAGTCACCCATGAAGTGGAGTCGCGCTACTACGAGCAAGCCATCTCCTACGAAAGCCGGGTCAACGACGTCTTTGAGCGCCACGGCTATCTTCCCGTGCTCAAGTACCTGACGCTCTACGGGCGGCGCGTACGACGCCTGCAAAACGGCAGCGTCCACCGGTATCTGGCTTTTGGCTTTATCGCCCTGCTCGTCGCTCTGGTCGTCCTGGCGTGACCCCACTGCACGTCTCAGCTTGGTACGCCCTGGCGGCGTCGCTCCTCCAAGTGGTGCTCGTCGTTCTCGGCGGCCCTCTCCTCTTGGGCCTCATGGCCAAGCTTCGCGCTCGCGCGGAGGGACGCGTGGGGGCCCCGATACGTCAGCCGTTACGCGACATTCGAAAACTCCTCGGCAAAGAGAGGCTCCGACCGAAGCATTCAAGCGCCGTGTTGGCCCTGGCACCCTACGTCGTGCTCGGGGCGACGACCGTGGCCGTGATCATCTCGCCCCTCGTCACGACCCATCCCCTGCTTCGCGACAGCGCTGACCTTTTCGTCGTGGTCTATCTGCTACTCACCGGTTCGGTCGCGATGGCCCTCGCCGGTCTCGACACCGGTACCGCCTTTGGTGGCATGGGCTCAAGCCGAGCCATGACCGTCGGGGCGCTCGCCGAACCGGCGCTTTTGGTGTCGGTCATCGCGCTGTCGATTCAAGCCAAGACCTCCAATCTGCCCGGCATCGTCGCCTCAACGTTGGCCCACCCCGCTCTAGCGTCGACGCCGACGCGATTCTTGGCGTTGGTGGCGCTGGGTATCGTCGTAATCGCTGAGACCGGACGACTCCCCGTGGACAATCCTTCGACGCACCTCGAGCTCACGATGATTCATGAAGCGATGACGCTCGAATACGCCGGCTCGGACCTCGGTCTGGTCACCTTGGGCGCGGCTATGAGGCTCGGGCTGCTCGTCGCACTTCTCGTGAACCTCTTCTTCCCCTGGGGTATCGCTTCGACGGCGTCGATCCCCTTGCTGGGCGTCGCCGCGCTCGTGCTTGCCCTCAAGGCCTCTTTCTTCGCCGTCGCTCTCTCCTTGATCGAAGTGCACAGCGCAAAACTTCGACTTTTCCGAGTACCGGAGCTGCTCGCGGCCGGATTCGTCTTCTCAGTCCTCGCCGTCATCACGGGACTGGCGACGCGATGAACGCCTCCACGTACGTCGCGTGCCTCGAGCTTTCGACGGGGGCCGTCTTGGTCTTTGCCCTCATGACGCTGTGGCGTCGCCAGGTTCGCGCCATCGTGACGATGCTTCGCTTCCAAGGCGTCGCGCTTTCAGTGGTCGCCGCTGTCTTGGCGGCTCACCAACACGACCTCGGACTGGCGATCACCGCGGTCATGGTCTTCATCGTCAAGGCCATTATCGTGCCGGAACTGCTGGCGCGCGTCGTTCGCCTCGATCCCCACAGCCGTGAAACGACGCCGCTCATGAACGTGCCCGCTTCGCTGGTATCGGGTGCGGTGTTGATCGTCATCGCTTTCGCGGTCAGCACCTCGTTGACCGCGCTCGCGCCCTCGGTACCCACGCGTCTCGTGCCCATCGGGGTGGCCACCATCTTGGTGGGCTATCTCATGTTGGTCACGCGTCGACGCGCCGTCTCCCAGATCGTGGGTCTGCTGATTGTCGACAACGGCATTGGACTCGCGACGTTCCTGCTGACCGCGGGCGTTCCCTTGGTCGTCGAGCTCGGTTCGACCCTCGACGTCCTTCTCGTCGTCGTGGTCCTTCGTCTCCTGGTGACCAACGTCGGACATCGACTGAGTTCGTCGGACCTCGACGAGATGCGTGAGCTGCACGACTGATGCTGATACTCCTGACGCTCTTCATACCTCTCGTCGTCGGCGTCGTCGCCCTCGCGGTCCCCTGGCGACCTTGGGTGGGCTGGCTCAGCGCGCTCTCCTCGAGCGCCGTGCTCGCACTGGGCATCGTGCTGTGCGTCAAGACGTCCTCGGGCCCCGCCGTGCTCGCGCTGCGCGCGACGTACCGCGCGGATGCCCTGAGCGCTTTCATGGTCGTCATCATCGGCACCGTCTCGGTGCTCGCGACGTTGCAAACGTCTCGCGTGATGGCCCACGAAACCTCGCCACGCCACGCGAGCACCTACGTCGCGTTGATGCAGGCCTTCATTACCTGCATGTTGAGTGCCGTCTTGACGGCCAACCTCGGGATCTTGTGGGTATCAATCGAAGCGACCACGATCGCCACGACGTTCCTCGTCAGTCACCACCGCACGCGAAAGGCCTACGAGGCATCGTGGAAGTACGTGATCTTGTGCTCGGTGGGCATCGCGCTGGCCTTCCTCGGAACCGTCTTGATCTACTTTGCCGCGCTGCACGTCGGAGCCACGTCGAACGCCCCCGCCTCACTCAACTGGACGTCGCTGATGAAGGTCGCGCCCCATCTCAACCACGGCGTCATTCGATTCGCGATCGCGCTCCTCGTGCTGGGCTACGGGACCAAAGTTGGCTTCGCTCCCATGCACAGTTGGCTCGCCGACGCGCACGGCCAGTCACCCGCACCCGTCTCGGCCCTGATGTCGGGCGTCTTGCTCGCGGTCGCCTTCTACGCACTGCTGCGCTGCAAGGCCATCGCCGACGCGGCGCTCGGGCCAGCGTTTCCCAGAGCGCTCTTTTTGGTCGTAGGCCTCTTGTCGCTCATCGTCGCGGCTTCGCTGCTCATCGCCCAGCACGACTACAAGCGCATGCTCGCCTACTCGAGCGTTGAGCACATGGGCCTGCTCGCGCTCGGCGCCGCGGCGGGCAGCCCCCTCGCCATCGCCGCCGTCCTCTTGCACATGCTCGGCCACGGACTCACCAAGTCCGTGCTCTTTTTGTCGGCGGGCGAGATCAGCCTCGCCGAAGGCACCACGGAGATCGCGGGCGTAAGGTCTCTCCTCGCGCGACGACCCGTGCTCGGAGCACTCTTTGGCTGGGGGCTCCTCGCGCTGGTGGGCTTTCCCCCGTTTTCCATCTTCCTCAGCGAGTTCACGATGGCGCGGGCCGAAATCGACCAAGGTCTCTGGTGGGCGGTCGCGATTTCGCTGATCTGTCTTTCGGTGATCTTCGCTTCGCTCAGCACTCACGCGCGCCACATGCTCTTCGGTGACGGCCAACGCGAAACCAGCCGCGCCACGGCCGGGGTCGCGGTTCCACTCGCGGGTGCGCTGGGCGTCTGCGTGGTCGTGGGGGTGTCATCGTGGCCCCTGTTGACGTTGCTGCACGCCGCCGCGCACGTGGTGGCCCCATGAGCATCGGTCTTCGCCGCACGGAGCGTCTCGAGGCCGCGGACCTGCACTCGCGCGCCGCGGCCCTGCTCGACGAGGGCTTCTCGCTGGCGTGCGTGGCGGCCCACGACGACGTCGAGGCGCTGCGAATCGTGTACGTCTTCATCGCGCCCTACCCCGACCGACGCGTCGAACTCTCACTGAGCGTCGACCCGCGCCACGCGCACGTGCCCACCATCAGCGACCTCTCCTTTGCCGCCAGCCGCTTCGAGCGAGAGTTCCACGACACCTTTGGCATCGTCCCCGACGGCCACGCGTTCCTGCGGGCCCTGGTTCGCCACGCCCACTGGCCCGAGACGTGGTACCCAATGCGTGAGGGCGCCGGTGCGATGCCAGAACTGCCCGTACGCTCGCCGTCGTATCCCTTCATCGAGGTCGCCGGCGGCGGCGTCTACGAAATCCCCGTCGGCCCGATTCACGCCGGACTCATCGAACCAGGGCACTTTCGTTTTTCCGTCGTCGGCGAGACCATCGTCAAAATGACCGCTCGACTCTGGTTCGTCCATCGAGGAGTCGAACGAATGTTTCAGGGGCTCGATCCCAGTCAAGGCGTGGCGCTGGCCGAACGGGTGTCGGGCGACAGCGCGGTCGGCCACGCACTCGCCTACGCCATGGCGATTGAGGACGCGTGGGGTGTCGAAACATCCCCTGACGCTCGGGCGCTGCGCTCCTTACTGCTGGAGATGGAACGGATATACAACCACGTCACTGATCTCGGCGCCATGGCCAATGACGTGAGCTTCGGCGTCGCCCACGCTCGAGCGATGTCGCTTCGCGAATCCCTGCTGCGACTAAATGAATCGCTCACTGGTCATCGACTGCTTCGAGGAGCGGTCACGCCCGGGGTGACGTCACTGCGGCGCCTCCCGACGAAAGACGAAATCGCTCAGGTCGCGAATGAATTCGAGCAGATCGTCGACTTCACGCTCGCCAACACCGTCGTGCGCGATCGCTTCGAAGGAACGGCGGTGTTATCGAGGGCCGACGCGCTCGCCATCGGTACCCTCGGCGTCGTTGCTCGCGCGTCAGGACTTGAAATCGACGCGCGCCGCGAACACCCCTTTGCCCCACGCGAATCGGTCATTCCCTCGTTGACCCAAACGGCCGGCGACGTCATGGCCCGCTATACCCAGCGCGTGCAAGAGGTCCGTCTCTCACTGACGCTGATCAGTGAGGTCATCGACCAAGATCCACAACTCCACTCCGTCGTCTTGCCGCACGCACCGGAAGCAAACTCTGGCCTGAGCATCGTTGAAGGTTGGCGCGGCATGATCGTCCACCGCGTCGAGCTCGACGCCGCGCAACGCCTCACGCGATGTCGAATTGTCGATCCCTCGTTCTCAAACTGGCCAGCTCTGTCGACCTCCCTCGCTAATACCATCGTCCCCGACTTCCCCCTCGCGAACAAGAGCTTCAATCTCTCCTACGCCGGCAACGACCTGTAGCAGCGTTCATTGAACGCCGCCAGCGCCGCATTCCCGTAAAGTCGTCCTATGTCGCCGCTGTCGTGGGTATTCGTCGTCGCGGGCGCGGCGAGCACCTTCGCTTGGCTGGCGTCGCTCGTCACCCGGGACTACTCCTGGGTCGATCGCAGCTGGTCCATCGTGCCCGTCGCGTACCTGTGGGTCTTCGCGGGGGCGGCGCACGCGAAGAATTCGCGCCTCGACTTGATGGCGATACTGATCACGCTCTGGGGAGTGCGCCTGACGTACAACTTCGCGAGAAAGGGCGGCTACCGCGGTGTGGAGGACTACCGCTGGGCGGTACTTCGCCAGCGAATGAGTCCACGAAGGTTTCAGTTCTTCAATTTCTTCTTCATCGTCCTCTACCAAAACGTGCTGCTGGTGCTCATCACGCTGCCGGCGCTCAGCGTGTTCGAGCACACTTCGCGGCCCTTTGGCGCGATGGACGTCGCGCTCGGCGCATTGTTCATTGTCCTGCTCGCCTACGAGACGCTCGCCGACCAGCAGCAGTGGATCTTTCAAAGGCGAAAATCCCAAGAGGTCGCTGAGAGGGGTGCGGCGACGGTGCGATTCGTGCAAAGCGGACTCTTTCGCTACTCGCGCCACCCGAACTACTTCTTTGAAATTGCCCAATGGTGGGTCGTCTTCTTGTTCGCCGTCGCGGCGACAGGTTCGCTCTGGCAGTGGACGGTTCTCGGCGCGGTACTTTTGACGCTGCTCTTCGTCGGCTCGACGCGCTTCACCGAGGAGATCACGCTTTCGCGCTACCCCGAGTACGCCGACTATCAACGTCGCACCTCGCCCGTGATTCCGTGGTTCGCCAGTCGCGACACGCCACCCATCGCCGCGCGCGTCCCCGATTGACCAAAGGGCCGACTTTTCGCTTCGACAATCGCTGCGCGACGGAGAGAGATCCTACTGGCGCGACGAGAAGGGGCCAGGTGACGTTGAGCTCGCCGTCCTCAGTAACTCGACGTGGCCATCAACATGGAGTCCGCGTGGGCCAGGTACGGGCAACTGGGATCCGACGCCAGCGGGTCGCCGAGCGTGGCGAAGGCCCGAGCCCTCGATCCGCCGCACAGATCGACGTCGCCGCAGGACTCACAACCACCGCGAAACGATCCGGCACGAATCTCGCGCAGCAACGGGTGATCGCGATAGATGCTAACGAGACCGCCTTGGCGAACGTTGCCGAGCGAGAGGGGGAGGAATCCCGAAGCGAACACGTCACCGGTGGAGGAAACGAAGATGATGCCCTTACCGTCTCGGGTCGCCACACTGGGCGCGCGCACGGGGCCCACGGTTTCACCGAGACGCGCGACGAGGTCCGCGCGCATCGCCTCGAGGCGATCGCTGGCGCCGTCGAGCGTCCCGCCTTGCGCGCGATTCTTCACGGTACGCCGGAAGTAGGGCGCCTCGACGGTGCGTACCGTCATGCCGTAGCGCGACGCGTCGACCAGGAACTCACAGACGTCCCCGATCTCCTCGGGGTTCAATTCATAGTCGGACGATGCCCGTCCGGTCGTGACGACGAAGAAGACCTCCCACACGTCAATCCCGAGTCCCACCAACAGGGCCGCGATTGCCGAAAGCTCGTCGACGTTGTGGCGCATCACCGTCGTGTTGACCTGGACCGTGAAGCCCAGTCGCTTGAGCATCTTGAGCGAGTGAATCGTCGACTCGAAATGGTGCTGCACGCCACGCACGCCGTCGTGGGTCGCGGGAATCGCTCCGTCGAGGCTCAGTGACACCGAGCGCACCCCGTGATCGCGCAGTAACTCCATCGCGGCCACGTTCAACAACGGCGTCACCGAGGGCGCCAGCGCTACAGGTACTCGCTTCTTTTTCGCGTAGTCCAAGATGATCAATAAGTCGTGGCGCTTCAGGCAGTCGCCACCGGTCAGGATCAAGATCGGCCTCGGAGCGCCGAGCGAGGCCAACTCATCGACAAGGGCCATGCCCTCTTCGAGGGTGAGCTCGTCAAGGGCCGGTTCGCGTTGAGCGCTCGCGCGGCAGTGCCGACAAGCGAGGTCGCAGGCCTTCGTCATTTCCCAAAACACGAGGAGTGGGCGTTGATCAAAGCGAGCATCTCTAAGGGGGGCTTCCGGAACCAATTCGGACCTCTTGATGTTCACCACAATCTGTTCGCCCACCCCAGAAGTCTGGCTTCGCCCGGCGCGGCGCCACTAGGGACCTATGTCACCTTTTAGGGCTTGCCCTATCCGCGCGAGGGCTCGAGCCAGGTGGGGCGCGCGCTCGGGTCCCACGCAGCGGCTCTCTCGACCGCGCGCGCCGCGCGCAGGAGCGTCCACTCGTCATGGGCGCGACCGACGAGCGCCGCACCGACGGGCAGCCCCCCGACGAGGCCCATGGGCACGCTCATGATGGGCCAACCCGCGATCGCCGAAGGGGTTGTCGCGCAACTGGCCACGACTCCCGAGTGACCTCCGACGATGAGGTCACTCTTCCACGCCGGGCCGTAGGCCGGCGCGAGGATCACGTCCACGCCTTCGAGCCCGGGCGTGAGGCATACCTCGGTCGCCCACTTCACGTTGTTTGATCGCGCGCTGCGGTACTGATCCGTGTCGCGCCCGCCCGACGCGAGAGCCATGACGAAGAGATCGTGGCCGAAGAATGCCAGCTCGGTCTCGGCGTGCGCTCGTTCAAAGGCCACCACGTCGGCCAGCGACTTAACGCCCTCCCCCGGACGCCGCGCTAAATAGCTCGTCAGGTCGTCGCGTAACTCAGCGACGAGGACCGCCAGTTCGTCTCTTTCCACGTCCGGGGACGGCGCGGGGACGGCGCGCTCAATGACTTCGTGTCCGTCACGACGAAGGCGCGCGACGAGTTCGTGCGCCATCTCGTCGGTCGCCGGATGGTCCGCACTCCACTTCGTGGCGAAGGCGAAGCGAAGTGGGGCCGAGGTAGCCGCTGGTACCGGTTCTCCGCGCAACACCGAAAAGAGCGCTTCCACGTCACGAACGCAGCGACCCATGGGTCCGGGACTGTCCTGACTGGCGCTGACTGGCACGACCCGCTCTTGAGAGACGACCCCGACGGTGGGCTTCAAACCGACGACGCCGTTGAGCGACGCGGGACAAACGATCGAGCCATCAGTTTCGGTGCCAATGGCCAGGGGCGCGTACCCGGCCGCCAAGGCGGCTCCCGAACCCGAAGAGGACCCGCCGGCGGAACGATCGAGGGCCCAGGGATTCGCGACGAGTCCCCCACGAGCCGACCAGCCACTCGTCGAACGCGCGGAACGCATGTTGGCCCACTCGGAGAGATTCGTCGACCCGAGCACGATGAGGCCCGCCTCGCGCAGTCGCGTCACCAGCGGCGCGTCGAGGGCCGGGCGTCCGGCGAGCGACGTCGAGCCAGCGGCTGCGGGCAGCCCCGTCACTTCAATGTTGTCCTTGATAACTATGGGAACGCCGTGAAGCGGACCGCGCGATACCCCCGCACGACGCTCATCATCAAGCCGGGAGGCCTGCTCGAGCGCGTCGTCGCTGAGTGCAGCCACCGCGCGAAGTTGAATCGGGGTCG
>Ga0307372_10012876_pt1 | contig 10887 bp, 9 predicted proteins | sample OX1MG_FD_202533 | JGI IMG/M metagenome (GOLD analysis project Ga0307372, IMG submission 202533) | Soil microbial communities from Risofladan, Vaasa, Finland - OX-1 | ecosystem: Environmental > Terrestrial > Soil > Coastal area > Acid sulfate soil | place: Finland: Risofladan, Vaasa | collected...
AGGCCGAGGCGGTGGCGGCGCCGTCAGGGGCCCAGTCCCCCGAGGCCTCAAAGGACGAGGTTGCCTCGGTGACGAGGGCCTCCAGCCGGTTGAACTGGCGATAGAGGGCCACGATCGACTCGGCATCGGCGGCCACCAATGGACCGGCTTCGACCAGACGGTCGATCGACTTTTCTAGGGCCTGGACATCATGATCCATACTCAAATTCAACCATCGGGGTATGACAGGTTTGGGGGCTGGGAAGGGCCCAAATGACTAGAGAACGATCAGCTCGATCAGAGGGCTGACTGGAGTCAGCCGATCCCCTCCTCCATAGGCTGGGGCGCCTTTTGAGGTGCTCCCGGATGCTCCATGGGCTAGGAGGCGGATCCGGACTCGGAAACTCCGTCTCTAGGCGTCGGGTCGGAGGAACCGGCCCAGCGGGTCCCACCGGCGAAGGGCCTCGATGTCTGCCGCTGCCGGCGCCTCCAGCTCGGTGAGTGCCCGGGCCACGGCCAGGTCCCAGCCACAGAGCGATCGGACCGCACCCACCCGTTCCTCGATCGACTCGGGCCCCGCGGGCACGGCGGTGAGGACCAACGTCCCGTCCTCGCCCTTCTCGAACACGCCCAGGTCGGAGACGAAGGCGCTCACCCGCCCGCCGGGCGAGGTGATGTAGGGCACCTGGTCCACGGTGCGCCGGCGGGTGAGCGTGGCCATGACCACGACCTCATCGGCCCGGCTGGCCACGTCGTTGCCGCCGCCCGACCCCACCAGGAACGAGCGCCCGGGGATGACCGTCGAGTTGATGTTGCCGAAGCGGTCGATCTGGGCTGCGCCCAGGCAGGCCAACAGGGTGGTGCCCGGCGACCCGGCCATCAGCCCCAGGATGTGCTCGCTGTCCGAGAGCATGGTGGCGGTGGGAAAGCTCCGGTGGTTGAACACGAACGGGTCGGCCGGTGTGGGCTCGTAGCCCCACAGCCCGAGCTCGGCGGTCAGCTCCACGGTGGCCCCCTGACGCCGGGCCCGATGGACTCCGAGCCAGGTGGCCAGGTTGGCCACCCCGGCGCCGGCCAGGACGGCGTCGGCCTCCCGGGCCAGGATGCGGTCGGCCAGGTGACGGGCGCCGAACACCGCGGCCAGCTCCCAGGCTCCGACCGGTGCGGTCAGGTCGGGCGGGTTGGCCGCTTCGTCCTCCCGCCAGGAATCGGGATCGGCCCGCGCTCGCAGGGCATCGATGCGGGCTTGGCCGAGCCGCCGGAGGTACTCCTCCTGATCGCCCGGCTCGAGCACCCAATGGTCGATCCAGGCGTCGAACTCGTCGCTTCGACTGATCCGGCTGACGTCGGACCAGAAGTCCAGGTCTTCGCCGTAGGGGTCGGCCGGGGTGTCCCGGGCGAACAGGCCCCCGGGATGGGCGCCCATCGGCGCCTCGGTGATGGCCAGCACCCGGTGGGCGGGGATGCGGACCAAGTGTGACCAGGGCCGGATGTCGTCGACCACGCGCTCCACGGTGACCACGGCGCCGCGGCGTGCGGCCAGTGCCCCCCACACCCCTTCGAGCACCGGCGAGTTGAAGGCCACGTTGCCCTCCCGGTCGGCCACCGGGGCGTGCACGAGGGCGATGTCGGGGGCGTAGGGGGCCAGCAGCCCCACCGTGCCGCCGAAGGGCGAGTCGACCTCGGCGAAGCCGGGGTTGTCGGCCATGCTCGACCCGACCAGGGAGCCGGTCACCGCGGCGGGCAGGCCGCGGGCGGCAGCCTCCAGCCGCTGCAAGAAGGTCAGGAACGACCAGTGCTCGACCTCCACCTCGCCCCGGAGGTACGCGTCGGAGAACCAGGGATTGGGGGTGAAGTTGGGAAAGACGTCCCCCGAGTAGCCGGTCACCACCTTGCGCACCAGCCCGCCCTTGAAGAACAAGGTGCCCAGGCTGGACAGGCTCAGCATGACGAGGGTGAAACCGGGGTCCTGGCCCCACCATCGACGGACGAGATGGCGGGCTCCCGCCGTCCAACGCGAATGGTTGGTGACGACGTGCACGGCATCGCCGGGCCGCACGTGCGCCACCGCGGTGTCGAGGTCCACAACCTTGTCCATGTCGGCTGCCGAGGCTACTCGACGACACCAGGTGCTAAGAATGAAAACGGTCGTTGTGTGGCCGCGGCCTCTTCGGGCGCCCGTCCGGAGACCTACCGACGAGGAGACACCAATGGTGAGCGCCAGCTGCACCAGGGCGTGGCGAGGGACAGCGTGACCCGTCCGCTCTACACCGACGATCACCAGCAGTTCCGGATGGTGGCCCGGCGGTTCGTGGCCAACGAGGTCGTGCCCAGCTTCGAGAAGTGGGAGGCCGAGGGCATCATCGACCGGGCTCTCTTCGCCCGGGCGGGCGAGCTGGGACTCCTGGGCATGGCCGTGCCCGAGGAGCTGGGCGGCGGCGGGGTCGACGACTTTCGCTACAACGTGGTGGTCAACGAGGAGATCCATCTGGCCGGCTGCAACGGGGTGGGCCTGGGGGTCGCCCTGCACAACGACATCGTGCTGCCGTACTTCCTCACCTACTGCACCGACGAGCAGCGCCGGCGCTGGCTGCCCGGGATCGCCTCGGGCCGGCTCATCACGGCGATCGCCATGACCGAGCCGGGGATCGGCAGCGACCTGGCCTCCATGTCGACCTCGGCCATCCGCCACGGTGACCACTTCGTGGTGAACGGGTCCAAGACCTTCATCACCAACGGGATCAATGCCGATCTGGTGGTGACGGCGGTGAAGACCGATCCGAGCCAGCGCCACCGGGGCATGAGCCTCCTGGTGCTCGAACGGGGGATGCCGGGGTTCGAGCGGGGGAGGAACCTGGAAAAGCTGGGCATGCACTCCCAGGACACGGCCGAGCTCTTCTTCGACGACGTCGCCGTCCCGGTCGAGAACCTGCTCGGCCGCGAAGGCGAGGGCTTCACCCAGCTGGTCCAGAACCTGCCTCAAGAGCGGCTGTCCCTCGCCGTGTCTGCCGTGGCTGCGGCCCGCCATGCCTTTGCCCTGACCGTCGATTACTGCGGGCATCGTACGGCCTTCGGCCAGACCATCGGCTCGTTCCAGAACACGCGGTTCGTGCTGGCCGAGCTGGCCACCCAGATCGAGGTGGCGGAGTCGTTCATCGACACCTGTGTGGCCGAGCTCGGTCGGGGCGAGCTCACCGCCGAGCGGGCGGCCATGGCCAAGTGGTGGTCCACCGAGCTGCAGCTGCGAACGGCCGACCGCGGGTTGCAGCTCCACGGCGGCTACGGGTACATGCGGGAGTTCCCCATATCGCGGGCCTATGCCGACGCCCGCATCACCTCGATCTACGGGGGCACGACCGAGATCATGAAGGAGATCATCGGCCGGAGCTTCGGGCTCTGATCGCCCGACTCCCGGTCGGCGGTGAGCGGCGGCTGGGCTAGCCCTGGGGCTAGCCCTTGGTGCTCAGGGCGCGGTGGGCAAAGTTGATGAGGTGCCGGACAGTGCGCGCGTTGGGAACCGTGTCGTTGATGAGGTTGTAGCGAACCGTGTCCATCGTGTACCCGTAGATGAGCCGGGCGTCGCGGGCCGGGTCGGGGGACTGGCCCGATCCGTCCTTGACCGCGTTGGTGATCTCACGATGGAGCGGCACCATGATGGTCGCCTGGTTCTTGTCGAACTGCTCGGGGAAGACCGTGGCCAGTCGGCCGGCGCCGAGGGTCCAGGGCAGCGTCCGGCGGGCGGCCGACGGGTTGACCGCCTGGCGGACGAATCCGTCGATCCAGGCCCCCACCTTGTCCAGGGGTTCGGGGACGGTGCTCATCCGGTGCTCGAGGTACTCGGCCAGCACCCGACAACCCTCCTCCAGCGTCACCAACAAGAGCTCGTCCTTGGAGCGGAAGTGACGGTAGAAGGCCTTGGTGGACAGCCCGGCCTGCTCGAGTATCTCCCGCACCGAGGGCTCGATGGTGCCCCGGCGGGCGGCCACCGCCAACGTGGCCGAGATCAGCAGGTCCACCTCGTGGTCACCGTCGGGTTGACCGCCGCCTGATGGTTTTCCGTTTCCCGTGCCCGAGACCATAGGATCCACGACACTGACCGCAGCCGTCTTTTTCTTTGTCACGCCGGCGAAGTGTAGACGATCGCGTTGAGAACAAAGGTTTTCCCACCGCCTCCGATGCAGCGTCACGAGACGTGCACGGGGCTGAAGAACTGAACGGGCCGGCCACGGCGGGGAGGAGAGATCGGTGGAGCACCTGCGGATCGGAGATGTCATCTCGGTGACCGCCGGCCGTGGTCCGAGACGGGTCGCCGCCTCGATGGGCGATCGGCTCGTCACCTACGGCCAGCTCGAGGCGGCAACCGAACAGCTGGTCCGGGCCCTCTCCCACCGTGGCATCGGAGTGGGACAGCGGGTGGTGTGGTGGGGGGAGACCTCCCTCGATGCCATCGCCCTCTGGTTCGCCCTGGCCCGCTTGGGCGCCGTGTGCGTGCCGGTGAACCCCCGCTTCACCGCTGACGAAGCCGGCCGCCTGCTCGACCAGGCCGACCCGGCGCTGGTGGTGGGCGACGGCACCCATGCTGCCCAGGCAGACCTGGGCGCGTTGCTGGCCGCACCGGCCACCACCGGCATCTCGCCACCCCGCATCGACGAGAACGAGCCCCACGTCATCTTCTTCACCAGCGGCTCCTCGGGGCAGCCCAAAGGCGTCGAGCTGTCCCATCGAGCATCCCGGCTCCGCATCCTGGGGGATGCCTCCATGTGGCCGTCAGGCCCGGTGGTGTGCATGTTCCCCCAGTTCCACATGGCTGGCTGGTACGGGCCCATGACCGTGTGGGCGTCGGCCGACGAGGTCGTCTACGTCGAGCGAGCCGAGGCCGATGCCCTCCTCGCCGCCGTGCACGAGCGGAGGGCCGTCCGGCTCTACGCCATCCCCGCCGTCTGGCGCCGGATACTCGAGGCCGACCGGTCGGCCTACGACCTGTCGTGCCTGCGCTACTGCGACACCGGCACCTCGTCGACCACCCCCGAGCTCCTGTCGGCCATGGCCGAGGCGTTCCCCGGCACCGAGACGTCCATCACCTACGGATCGACCGAGGCGGGCAGCGTCTGCCGGCTGTGGCCCCAGGACGTCCACCGCAAGCCCGGCTCGGTCGGACCTCCGGCCCTGGGCTCCGAGGTTCGTCTGGCGGAAGACGGTGAGCTGTTGGTTCGGAACCCGGTCCTCATGAACGGGTACTTCCGAGATCCCGAGGCAACGGCCTCGGCGTTGGTCGACGGCTGGTTCCACACCGGCGATCTGGCCGAGCGGGACGAGGAGGGGTACTACTCCATCGTGGGTCGGGCCCGGGAGGTCATCCGCACCGGAGGGGAGACGGTGGCGCCGGCCGAGGTGGACGACGTGGTATCTACCGCACCCGGTGTCGTCGACGCCGGCGTGGCCGGGGTGCCCGACGATGACTGGGGCGAGCTGGTCACCGCCTTCGTGGTGCTCCAGCCCGGGTGCTCACTGGACCTGGCCGAGCTACGGCGCCATTGCCAGGGCCGGCTGGCCTCCTACAAGCATCCCCGGCGACTGGTGGTGGTCGACGCCCTGCCCCGCACGGGGGCGACCCGTCAGATCCAGCGGCGCATCCTGGTCGAGTGGGCCCGGGCGGAGTCGGGGTGATGGCGCGGCAGGCTGAGAACGTGGGACCGGCGCCCGGGTGGGACCCGCGGATCTCGGTGAGCTCACTGTCCAGCGCCCGCTGGTCGCTGGCAGAGGATCTCGATCTGTACCAGCGACTGGATATCCACCGGGTCAGCTTCTCGCTGCCCAAGCTGGTCGAAGCAGGACTGGATCGGGCCATCGACGAGATCCTCGGCCGCCAGATCGTGGTCGACGCCGTCGTGCCCGGTGCCGCCTTCGACCTGACCGACGAGTCGGGATGGACCGAGGTCCACGAGGCCATGTTCATGGCCATCGATGCGGCCCAGCGCCTGGGGGCGACCACCATGCCCACTGCCGGTGGATCGGCCCACGGTCAGGCCTACGAGTGGGCCGTCGACCGGTTCGCCCGGGCCATCGAGCCGGTGGCCGCTGCGGGCCGGCACCGCGGGGTGCGGGTGGCGGTCGAGCCCACCCGCACCCAGTTCGCCTACGTGGGTTTCGTGCACTCCCTGGGCGATGGTCTGGCCCTGGCCGACCAGCTCGACCTGTGGCTGATGCCCGACGCCGCCCATGTGTGGTGGGAGCCGGACCTGGCTGACCTGTTGGCCAGCGGGGCGCCTCGCTTCGCCCTGTTCCAGGTGGCAGACCTGGCCTTCGACGGCCCGGTGCTCGAGCGACTGGTGCCGGGCGACGGGGAGATCCCGCTTCGTCCCATGCTGACGGCCGCGGCCGTCGCCGGGTTCGAGGGGCCCTTCGAGATCGAGATCATCGGACAGGCCATCGAGGACGAGGGGTACGAAGGGGCGATCCGCCGTTCCTACCAGCACATCCACCGCATTCTGACCGAGGGTCCCGCTTTTTTCCCCACCGACTGGCACTGATACAGTGGGGGAAAACAACTGTTAACCGGTCCACTCGAGCCTTGCCGTCCAGACGGGCAGAGACGGCGTCGAGAGGGACGAACAAGGAGGGGTGTTCTTCATGCCATCACGAGATCTCGACTTCCCGGTGTTCGACGCCGACAACCACATGTACGAGACGCCCGAGGCGTTCACCCAGTTCCTGCCGTCCCGGTACGACGGTCTCATCAAGTACGTCGAGGTGAACGGGCGCACCAAGATCGCGGTGAACAACCGCATCAGCGACTACATCCCCAACCCCACCTTCGAGCGTGTCGCCGCCCCCGGCGCCCAAGAGGAGTTCTTCAAGGTGGGGAACCCCGAGGGCAAGTCGCGCAAGGAGATCTTGGGCAGGGGCATCCCCGCCCTGCCCGGCTTCAAGGACCCCGAGCCCCGGCTGAAGCTCATGGACGAGCTGGGCCTGGACCGGGCGCTCATGTGGCCCACCCTGGCCAGCCTGCTCGAAGAGCGCCTCCGGGACAATCCTCCAGCCACCCACGCCGTGGTCCACGCCCTCAACCAGTGGATGCACGAGCACTGGTCCTTCAACTACGAGGACCGCATGTTCCCCACCCCGGTCATCACCTTGTGCATCGTGGACGAGGCCATCAAGGAGCTCGAGTGGGTCCTCGAGCGCGGGGCCCGGATCATCTTGATCCGCCCGGCGCCGGTTCCCGGCTTCATGGGTCCCCGTTCGATGGCCCTCCCCGAGTTCGACCCGTTCTGGGCCAAGGTGGCCGAGGCCGACATCCTGGTGGGCATGCACTCCTCGGACTCCGGCTACCAGCGCTACACCAACGAGTGGGAGGGCATCAGGGACGGGGAGATGCTGCCGTTCAAGGGGGTCTCGGGCTTCCAGGCCATCACCGGGCACCAGGGTCGCCCCATCATCGACACGGTGGCCTCGCTGGTGGGCCACGGGTTGTGCTCGCGATTCCCGACGCTGCGCTTCACCCCGGTGGAGAACGGCAGCAACTGGGTGCGCCCCCTGCTGGCCGACATGGAGCACGCCTGGATCTCCGAACCGGGGTCGTTCGAGGAGAACCCGGTCGAGGTGTTCAAGCGGAACATCTACGTGCACCCCTTCCACGAGGAGGACCCCAAGGGACTCATCGACCTGCTGGGCGCCGACCGCGTGCTGTTCGGCTCCGACTACCCCCACCCCGAGGGCATGTCCGATCCCATCACCTTCGTCGACGACCTCGAGGGTCTGCCGGACACGGACGTGCAGCTGGTCATGGGGGGCAACCTGAACCGGTTGATGGGCTTCGGCACCGCCGCCTGACCGTGGGCAACTAGGGGAGCGAGCCCTCGGGCAACGGGTCGACCACCACCGACCGGCCGTCGATCCAGCGGCGAAGCAGGATGAAGCCGCCTTTCAGCGCGGCGCGGTCCCAGTGGCCGAACCCCATGGTGGTCCCGGGCGTGCCCAGCGTGGCCGGCAGGCACTTCACCCGCTCAAGGGCCTCTTTCACCCCGGACCGCGTCAGGCTCTCGGCCCCGGCCAGCCCCTCGACCAGCAGCCGGCCCATGTCGTCCCCCGAGGCGACGGTCATGGGGAACACGGCGGCACCGTCGCTGCGGGCGGCCAGGAGCGAGCGGAGCCGTGGGTTCTGCTCCGACCAGGCGTCCACGTACGTCCAGCCCTCCCAGTCAGCCACCCACTCCGGGTAGGCGTAGCCGAACATCAGGGCGGAGTTGGCCACCACGCGGGGATGCCAGTCGGCCGCGGTGAGGGCCCGGCCCAATGCGCCGGCGGAGAGGCCGAGGCCCAGGTACACCAGGGCGTCGGCCCCCGGGCGGCGAAGGTCGTCCACGATGGCGGTGAGGTCGGTGGTCACCGGCGAGATGAGGGACCTCGCCGTGATCTGCAGGCCGAGGCGGGCCACCGCGTCCTCGAAGAATTGCCCGTACCGGGAACCGATGGGCGACTGGTCCTGCACCAGAACCAGGCGGCGGCAGCCCTGCGCCTCGAGGTGGTCGGCCAGGAGGTGGGGCTCCTCTTCAAGGGAGCCGATCTGGTAGTGGAACATCCATTCGCTCCGGGTCCGATCGCTCCCCGTCCAGTTGACACAGGGAACCCGAGCCCGATCGGCCAGGTCCCGGACGACCAGGCCGTTATCGGTGATGGTCGGACCCATGATGACGAGCACGTCCTGGGCCACCAGCCGCTCGAAGCCCGCCGTCACCGCGGCGGCCGTTCCCTGAGGCAGGCCATCGGTCATCTCGGTGACGAAGCGGACGTCACGATCCGGCCGACCGGCGGCCACGGCCTGGTCGACGACCCGGCGCATCTCGCCGATCATCGGGCTCTCGGGTCCGGGATGATCGAGCAGCACTCCGACCACGATGGGGGCAACGTCACTCATGTCGGTCCTCCGGGCTCCAGGGTTATCCAGCTTCCACCGGTCGACGCCGATCGGCGCACGGCATCGACCACCTGCATGCAGGCCAGGCCGTCGCCGAACGTCGCCGGCCGGGGGCCGGGCTCGATCGGTCCGCCCTCGATGGCGCGCCGGAAGGCCCGGGTCAACATGATGTAGGGCGGGAGCTCGGTGCGGGTCATGTCGGCCAGGGCGCCGACCGCCATGTCCTCCACGTCGGGCAGGGCCAGGAAGTCGGGCGGATCGAGCCGGCGACCCTCGGGACTGCCGGCATCGGCGATCCGGACGCCGTCGGAATCCGACCACAGGGTCCCGCCCGTGCCCACGATGCGGTTGACCGAGCACGGAGGCCCGATGGCGGCGGCACTCTGCACCAGGGAGACGTCGACCCCGCTACGCATGACACAGCGAATGTCGAAGCTGTCGTCTACCGTCAACGCCGGATCGCTCACGGCGGGAAGTCCGGCGCTCACCGCCTCGACCTCGCCGAACCACTGGCGGAGGGCGTCGATCCGATGCGATCCGGACGCGCCGAACCATCCTCCCCCGGCGGCCGGGTCGTACCACCAGTCGGCCATGGGAAATGACCGGAGCATGGACAGGAACGACGCCCCCAGCATAAGCTTCGGCGTCCCGATCAGCCCCGACCCGACGGCCCATTCGATCAGCGCCTGTTCCGGCGACCAGCGGAACTCGTGACCCAGGTACCCCACCACACCGGCGGCCTCGGCCGCCCGCACCAGGCGCCGGGCCTCGGGGGCATCGAGGGTGAAGGGCTTCTCGCACAGCACGTGACAGCCGGCGGCGATGGCCTGGGTGGCCAGCCCGGCGTGGGAGGCCGGCGGCCCGGCGATGGACACGGCGTCGACTCCGAGATGGAGGGCGTCGGCCAGCGAGGTGTAGGCGTGTTCGATGCCCAGGCGCTGGGCTCGGCGGGCGGTGCGCGTCGGGTCCTGGCCGACCAGGGCCACCACCTCGAACCCGGCGGAGCGGAAGGCGGGGACGTGGATACGGGCCCCGAACGAGGTTCCGACAACGACGGCAGCGAGGCTCACGCCCGCTCGGCGGCCAGCCGGGGATCGCCGGCGGCCCGATCGGCCGGAGGCCAACCCTCCACCAGGCCGTGCTGGGCGCAGAAGGCCTGGCTCTCGATCAGGGATCCGTTCACCGGCGGGTCCTTCGGATCGTTGGCCAGCCAGGCGATGACCTCGCCGCACACCTCGGGGGGTGCGGCATAGGAGAGGTCGAGGCCCTCCTGCTCGGCCACGTGCAGCTGCATCCGCTCGGTCTTGATGAACCCGGGATGCACGTTGTAGGAACGCAGGCCCCGCTCACCCAGTTCGACGGCCAGTATGCCCGACACCTTGAACAGCCCTCCCTTGCCCACGGCGTAGCCAACGCCGTAGCTGCCCATGTCCAGCGGGTCGGTGTAGGCCACTCCCGAGGTCACGTTGAGCACCGTTCCGCCGCCCCGCTCCACCATGGCCGGGACCAGCAACGAGATTAGGGCCAGGGGCCCCATCACGTCGATGTCGATCTCATCGCGCAGGTCGGCCAGCGAGAGCTCGAGGATGGCGGCCTGGGCCCCCCGGCCGGTGTAGATGGCGTTGTTGACCAGCACGTCGACGTGGCCCCACTGCTCGAGGATCCTCCCCACGGCCAGTCCGATGGACAGCGGGTCGGTCAGGTCCAAGGCCACGGCCAGCGCCTGGCGCCCCTCGGCTCGCACCAGCTCGGCCGTGCTCTCCACGCTCCCGGGCAGGGCGCGCCGGGTCCCGTCGTGGGCCACGTCGAACCCCTCGCCCTCCCGGACGGTGCGAGCGGTGACCACCACATCGAAGCCGGCCTTGGCCAGGGACACCGCCGCGGCTCGACCCACCCCCCTGCTGGCCCCGGTGACCAGTGCCACCTTGCCATCGCTTGTCATGACTTGCCCCTCCTCGTAGGTGCGCTCTGGCCGGGGCGTCGCCCCGAGC
>Ga0307372_10012877_pt1 | contig 10885 bp, 12 predicted proteins | sample OX1MG_FD_202533 | JGI IMG/M metagenome (GOLD analysis project Ga0307372, IMG submission 202533) | Soil microbial communities from Risofladan, Vaasa, Finland - OX-1 | ecosystem: Environmental > Terrestrial > Soil > Coastal area > Acid sulfate soil | place: Finland: Risofladan, Vaasa | collected...
CGATCCAACGCGCCCAAAGCAGCAGCTCCGATGCGCAGAATCGCCTTCCGCGAACATCTTCGTCCCAGGTCCCCGCCTCTCCAGCCTTGGCTTTCCGACGAATAACGGGTTTCCCGACAGGCACTAGATAGGCGGCTTCATCCTCAGCCGGCAGAACTTCGCGCAGCTCGCCGACTATAAGCAACTGCCCGGCGGCCCCGAGCCGCATGAGAGCGGGAGTGCTGGGATCGCGTGCTCCGTTGGATAGGGCCCGAATGATGGCGCCGTAGGCCGGCATGTCGGCATCGGTCAGCCCCTCGCAATACACGCGGTCTGCGCCGTGGTCTCGAATCAGGCCGCGCAACAGCGCTCGCTGGCTGGCCTGCACCCGCCGCGTGATTGCCAGCCACTCCTCGTAATCTGCGGCAATTTCCGCGTCGGTGACCGTGTCGCCGTACTCGTCACGCACGTCGAGGACGAAGTCGTCGAAATCGACGACATGAATGTTGGCGACGTGGATGATGCGATGCGTTGGATGGGGCGGGGAGACCAGTTGCTCGACACGCTCGACGCAATCGGACGTGCGCAGAAGGCAAGCGGCATCGGACTGGAGATCGGCGAGCGTGCCGCGACATAGTGTGCTCGGCCGGCTGACCAGCAAGAGGCCGCCGAGGGGCAGGAGCAGGCAGCAGAGGCTCGATGCCGCCACGCGATTCACTGTCGGTCTCCCAGAAGCGACGGTCGCCCGACACGACCTGCACCCGGGCCGACCGTCGCTCCATCGTACTGCACGGTGGCAGTGTCGGCGAGATTCGATTTCCTGCAAGAAGCCCCTCTCGGCGAGAGGGGCGGTGTTGCTCGGGCGGCTTGGAGCTAGAAGTATCCAGGGTCTTCGACGGTTTTGCCCACGGTATCTTTCAGGAACTCATAGGCTTCCCAAATCATGTCTTGCACCGTGCGGTGTGCGCAGCGGACCGTGCCATCGGTCTGCTTGCAGGGACAGGGAACCCAGCCAAACGTTGCCGCCGCGCCGGCATAATCCCAATCCGATTGCAGCAGGATCGAATGGCCGTTTTCCGCAACGATGCGGAACCACGACGTGGGCTTCCCGCGCCAGTGCGCATAGGCAAGCGTGATCTGCATGGACCTCTCCTTTCGTGTGAATGAGCGCCGGAGCAAGGAGAGAGTGAACCGGAGCGCTCGCCGGCGCAAGCTCGGTGGTCTGCCAGCGGAGGCGATGCCTGTTCGAAGACAGCCAATCGGCTGTCGGACTGCCGGTTCGGGTCGTGCTTGGGAAGCAGAAGGAGGGGTTCGTTGGCGTGCCTGTCCCTGCGAGCGGCCGGTCGCCGACATACCAATGATCCTACAGTCCGAGCGACGCCTTGAGGCAGTCGTCGATCTGCTGCATCATCGCAGGGGAAAGCCGACCGATGACGCGATTGATGAGGCGTTGATGGAGCGTGATTAAATGCTCGCACTTGACGGCGGACGTGTGCAGGAGCCCGGCCTGCTGGCCGTCGGGCGTCGTGATGTCAACGAGAAGCTGCGTCGCTTCCAGCGAGGCCCGATGCGTGGTGCTGGTGATAAGGGCGAGGATCACGTCCTGCAGCCGGCGGTTATTCACGTCGTTTTGCACGACGAGCGCCGGCCGTACTTTGGCGCCGCTGCCATCGGAGTACGGAAGTTCGGCCAGAACGATGTCACCGCGGGAAACAGGCATCGTCAGCGGCGGAGTTCGTCGTAGCGATCGTAGTCGTCCATGGCGGCGTCGCCCCATCCCGCTCGCATCGCCGATTCCATCTGCGCCGGATACGTCTGAGCTAGATCGTCTTCCTGCTCCAGAAGCGCCTTGATCCGCTCGTACTGCTCTGCCGCCAGCAGGACGTAAGCCTTGTTGGTGCGCGGATCGACGATCCGCGGCGGAGTCTCTGCCTGCGCGTCCAGTGCCTGCTGCAATTCCGGGCTGAGTTCGATCATATCCAAATTCTATCGCGTCCTGAATTGAATCGGCAAGCAAATCAACCGCCATTCGCGATCTTCGACAGTGTTTCGAAGCTGACCCACGGCCGGCGGCGACTTGTGGTGGCGAGGGGAGCGCAGCGGGATTGCCGTACCGCGATGACTGACAGGAAGACGCAAGCCGGTCTTTTCGAGACCGATTGCGCAGGGGATGACCACCGAGGCACTGTGCTCCTGCTTGAGGGCTGCTCTTTCACTTTTCAGGAGACTGGTGCGATGAAGAAGATTTCGTGCTGGGCCGACCTGCGGCCGTATGGGTTTGATGTGCTCACCGGCGAAGCATGCGGGCTCATGTACCGCGTGCTGCTCGATGTCACGGAACACGGCCGGAAGGTCATCGGTAAATGCTTCGGCATGCCGGAGCCGCGGCTCGCCGAGGCGTGGAATAGGGGGGACCCAAAGGATCCGCACGTCGGGTCGATCATGCTGTCCCCGGAGCTGCTCGCGCCGATCGGCGTTTTCGCGCTCCTGGAATCTGGCTGCAAAGAAGTCTGGCTCTACGCCAACGGCAGCCTGCGCGGCATCGAGCCGGCCGATACGGAGGAACTGATCGACCGCTGCCGTGGGATGGCACCGGAAGCACACGTGCGGACGCTGCGCTATGGCGGCACGGCCGGCGACCGCAACGTGCATACGATGACCGGGAGGGTCGAATGAAGATCACGATCGAATCCGGCCCCGGTTTTTCGTTCCTGCTGCGGTCGGAAAACGGCACGACGCGGCTGGTCCAGACCGACAGGGAATTCCCGCTCGTGGCGAAATCGCTCGGCTGGGCGAGCGTCGATGAAGAGTCTGGCGACGACGCTTGGGACGCCTACGAGTTTCTCGAACGGCACCTCGGCGAAAGCATCGACGATCCCGGCTACTTTTAGCCCTCGGGCAGCGCCCCCTTTCGCGAGGAAGGGGGCGGCTTTTGCCGATGGCCGGCACGGCGCCAAACACGACGCCTGCAAACGTTGCCGTCCTCCACGAGTCGCTCTACGATGCTGCCCGATGGGTGCATCGGACGTGCCCGGCCGGGAGGAACGATCGGTCCAGCGGTCGCTCTTCGGCGAGGAACCGGTGGCGCCGGCTGCCGATGCATCGGCCTTCCACGGCTGCCACGTGCATCGCATCCGCCCGCCGGTCAAAGCCCACGGCGGCAAATACTATCTCGCCCCGAAGATCGTGCCGATTCTCTTGGACGTCCGCGCGAAAGTCACCGAGTATCTGGAGCCCTGCGCCTTCGGGGCGTCGGTGTTCCTCGCGATGCCGCGAATGAAAAGGGAGATTCTCGGCGACATCAACCCCGGCGTGGTCGCGCTCTGGACGGTGCTCTCGCAAAAGGAGCCGGCAGCCGAGCTCTCTCGACGCCTGGCGGCGGCCGCCTACGATCAAAACACGTTCGAGGCGGCGAAGGGGGAGACGAGCGCAAATCTGATCGAACAGGCGACCCGATTCCTCATCCGCTGCCGCTTCTCGCGCGGGGGTCTCGGCAAAGATTTTGCCTGGTCGGAGCGACTGCGCGGCGGGCGGCCCGGCGACGAGAACGCCTGGCACACGTTCCGGGAGAAGGAACTGCCGAAGATCATCGCCCGCGCCCGCGGCGTCGAGGTGCGAAGCGACCCCTGCTGGAAAACGGTCTGGGAAAGCCGCGACAAAATCCAGCGGCTGATCTACGCGGATCCGCCCTACATGCCCAAGACCCGGACGGCGAAGACCGCCTACGGCCCGTTTGAAATGACGCCGTTCCAGCACCTGCGCCTCATCACGGCGCTTCGCTCGCACGAGGGGCCGGCCGCGATCAGCGGCTACCGGTGCGACGAGTATGACCGCTGGCTGCACAACTGGCGGCGGTTCGACTTCGAGATGCCGAATAACGCGGGGCAGAGCAAGCGAAAGCAACGGCGCCGGGAGTCGCTGTGGATCAACTGGTGAGTCGCTCGGTAGGGGTTACAGAACAAGCCCCGTGCATCGCACGGGGCGTGGGCGTCAGTCGCCTTCCTCCTCTTCCATGCGAGCGGCCATGTAGGGGATGTAGTATTTGACGCAGCCGTCGCCGAAGGCGTCGGTCTCGACGTCATAGGTGTCGCCGCACTCTTCGCATTCGACGGTCATCGTCACGTCATCGGCGTCGATGATCGTCAGCGATCCCTTGCAAATGCGGCACGTGCCGTCTACGCGATCTACACGCATTTCATTGTCTCCGGTGGTTGAAAGAGAGGGGAGCGACTGCCCGTATGCCTGCCAAAGCAGGCGAGGGGATCGTGCCGCGGGCGGCCAGCGAAGACAATTGACGGAGGCCATACTCCACGTAAAACGCTCGCAAGGAGCACTTGCTTGACCGGCGCGTACCGCATTCGTCGGCGGACGATGCCAGCGCCATTTGCTCGTGTCAGGTTGCCGCGCGTGCGGCTCTCGATGGGCTCGGGAGGGAATCAACGAGCGGAGTGAGGAGATGCCGATCGATCCAGGTGATAACGGGCACGCAGACGGCGTCGCCGAAGCCGAAGAGATTCTGATTGGCGTTTTCGAGGAGGGGGAAGTCATCGGCACCCTGCAGCCGGGCGTATTCGCGTGGCGACATCCATCGCATGCGCACCCTCCCCTGATCCACGACGACGACGATCTGGCGTGCGCTGCCGCCGCGCGGCGTGCGAAGGCACCCGGCGATGCCATCGACGCGGATTTCCGCGCGCATCGCATGGTTCCTCGTTCGCCGGTACATGGTTCCGATGTGCGTGCCGCCCTGGGCGCGCAGAAGAGCAAGCCGGTTTCGGTGCAGGTCGTTCATCATGTCGCTGTGCCTGGCCACGGCGGACGCGTCCCACCACTCTTGCTCGTCGCCCGCGTCGATCACGTCTGCGAGGGTTTTTCGTCGCGGCGATGGGACCGAGAGGTCGAGCCCCATCCAACCCGTCGAAAGCGAGACAGTTTGCATCAGGCGGAAAAGTTCGCGCGGGCGCAACGCGAGGGATTGGCGGTCGATGGCACGACGCCAGCGGTCGGCAAAGGACTCCGGCGACAGCGGGGCCGTTGTCGGGGTCGCTACCTCGCTGCGATGCAGTCCCACCACGAACACGCGGGGCCGGCTTTGGGGAACGAAGTGCCGGGCGTCGAGGACGAACGCGTCGAGCCAGTAACCCAGGTCCGCGAGGGCGTGCATGGCCGTCGCAAAATCCTTGCCGCCGCGGGACGTAATGAAACCGGGAACGTTTTCCAGTAGCACCAGCGCCGGGCGGCGGTCCGCAAGCGAGCGGAGCGCCTCGACGAAGCCGAAGAAGGCGGAGGAATGCTCGCCGCGCAGGCCGCAACCGCTTCCCGCGAGCGAAAGGTCGATACAGGGAAACGAGGCCGTGGCCAGGAGCGGGGCGCACCGAATGCGCGCGAGAACCTCCTGCGTGTTCCAAACGTCGCCGAGGTGAAACTCCTTGGATTTTCCGAAGCGAGCTTCGTACATGCGGCGTTTGGCCGGGTCGATGTCGTTGGCGTATGCGCAATCCCAGCCGGAGACTCGCAGCCCCTCCCGCACTAACCCAATGCCGGCAAAGAATTCGCAGAAGGTTTTCTGGCGGCGCGGTCGGCTGCCAGCGGCAGGGCGATCCGGCGGAGGGCCGTCTGACGCACTCTCGACGAAAGCAGGGAGCGGGCCGGTGCGTGCCCGTCGCGGACGCATACGTGCGGGCGCCATCGTAGCGCGGCTGCGTTTGGAAGGCGAGGGGAGCCTGCTCCGGCGGATCACCGACAACAATTGCCGACGGACGCCGTCTCCCTCGTCTGGCACCCTCTCGCCGCGCGCCACGAAACACTACCGAAGGCGGTCGCCAGACCTGCGGCCGCGCGCCGCGTGCAGGCGGCTCGACGCGCGCTTCAGACTGAGCGGGATCGCCGTCCGCTTTTTGCCGAACAAATCGCGCAGCAGCAGCCGGCGCACGAGGAGCGCGTGCGGATGATCGACGCCGCGCAAGTCGCGCACTGGCGGCGCATCCGCGATCACGCGGCACGTATCTGGCGGGCGGCACGGCGCATCCTGTTTTCGCTGCCCGCCGACGAACGGGATCGCTTGCTGGCAGAGTGGCAGGCCGCCCCATATCCCGGCGGAGCGGCGTACTTCGCCGATTTCCTCTGGCAACGAACCGGCCGCAGTGCGTCGATCGAACGGGCGGCAGAGGGCAGGCGATAGGGGCCGTGCAAAAGAGCCCCATGTCTGGCATGGGGCGGATGCTGCATCGCGTGCAGCGGTGACGGTGGCGGCGCTTGCGTCGTCACTGCGTCATTACTCGAGGGTGCTCCAGCACGGCGACGCAGGTAGAAAGCGCAATCAACCGGTCGGCATGCGGCCGGAGACGTCGCCGCACAAGCGGCTTGGGCGGAAAGCCGCCCTGCTTTGAGCCAGTGCAGCAGCTCGATCGCGTGCTCTTCGCCGGCTTTTCCGTCGCCTTCGGCGTGCGCTTCGATCATCTGCTCCCACAGGAGCTGAGGATCCAGCAGGGGATGCGTCATGCCATGCCTCCTCTCGCGGAATGCTCCAGTGCCAGGCGGCAGGTCGCCAGCGCGATCAGGCGATTGGCGGGCGGGCGGAGTTGGCGGCGCCGCACCGTCTGCGGCGGAAATCCGCCTTTCTCCAGCCACTCCAGCAGCGCGGCAGCGTGCTCATCGACAGCGTCCCAGTCATGGTCGCTGTAGGCGTCGAGCATCTGCTCCCAAACGACTTGCGGATCCACAGGAACCCTCCCTTCTTCCGAGGTGTGAAAGACGCGGCGAGTGCCGCCCCTGCGACAGCAGGGAGAAGAAGGATGCCGGAGCAGAGCGTCGAAGGAAAGAAACCGGCGTCGCGAGAAGCCGCGACAGAGGGCGGAACCGCGCTGCGCGCGATGCGCCGCAGGCGAGGGGAGCGCCGAAGCGGGCGCAGGAATCAGCGCTCTTCCTCCGCAAACAATGCGCGCTGCTGCTCTTTCGGTTTGGGTTCGGGATTGGGATCTGCGCCGGGCGCCGGGTGCATGACGACCGATCCGCAGTCGGCGACGGTGTAGCCGCAATTGCGGCAGGCGACGCCCGGAAACTGCGGATCGCCGGTCCATTGGAGGTCGGGCGTATCGCAGCAAAATCCCGGTTCGCCTTCACGGCCGGCCGGGACGGCAGGAGCGGGAGACGGGGCGTTCTGGCACGTCAGGTCATTGGAAGACAAGCGGTTGAGGCGCTCCGCCCAATCGGGAGCGGTCGGATCGCGCGGCATGCTCGTGATCGGCTGGACCGGCGTCCATTCATCGCTGCGGCTATTCTTCTGCCACCATGCTAGCTCGTCGCGGATGGCGTCGAGGATTTGCCGGATGCCGGCCAGTTCCCACTCGACGCCCGCGAGCTTCTCAACGAGGTGCTCGATACTGTTGCCGTCATCGGCAGAAGACTGCGGGTTTCGCTTCATGGAGCGGTTTTCAGGAAGCAGGGCGCTGCACGCTCAGTGGCCCTGGTGCAGCTTCATCACTTCGGTCAGGATCTTACTGAACTCCGCACGGTTGATGGGATCACCGGGGCGGAAGGCGCCGGTGGGGTTGCCGTTTCCGTCGGTGTCTCCGGAGACGATCCCGAGGTTGGTGGCGGTGGCAATGGCGTCGGCGTAGGGCGTGGAGGAGGTAACGTCTTTGTAGACGCCCTTGTAGGGTTGCATCGGGATCTGGAAAGTCTGCAGGACGGCTTCCAGTGCTTCAGCTCTGGACATCGGACGGGTGACGTTGATGGAGAGCGTGTAGGGCGCGAGGTGGAGGGCTTCGGCCTCTGCGATGTAGCCGGCAGACCACTGGTTGCGGGCGGAGCGGTTCTGGGGAGTGTCCGAGGAGGGAGAGAGTCCTGCTCCGAGGATGACCATCTTGGCGACTTGGGCGTAGGTGACGGGATTTGCAGGAATGAAGAGACCGAGGGGATGGCCGTTTCTGTCTTCGTAGCCGGTGACAATGCCTTGGGTGACGAGTTGAGCGATGAAGGGAGCGAACCAAGAGGTTATGGGGACATCCCGGAAGGAGATGGTGGTGTCGTTGACCGTGAGGGAGAGGGAGGGAGACGACGACGTGGAGCTGAAGGAAGGTGCGATGCTTCCGGTTTGCGTTGAGAGATTGAGCGGGAGGATCGACAGCCCGCGGGATCCTCCTCCGCCACCGCCACCGCCACCACCACCACCACCACCACCACCACCACCACCACCACCACCACCTCCTCCGCCGCTGGTTCCTCCGCTGCTCACGGCGTTCACCGAGACGGTGACGGCAGGCGAGGTGGATGTTGCGTAGTTGCCGGCGCCGCTGTAGACAGCGGTGAGGCTGTGGCTGCCGGCGGAAAGAGAGGAAGTTGTGTAGGCGCCGGAGCCGTGACCGATGGTGATCGTAGTGAGCGTCGTGGAACCGTCCTTGAGCGTGAAGGTGCCGGTCGCACTGCTCGGAGAAACCGTTGCCGCCAGGGTGACCGAACCGCCCTGAGTGATGGATGTGGCGGACGCCGCCAGCGTCGTCGTCGTGGGCAGGGCGTTGACCGTTTGCGTAAGAATGGTCGAGGTGGAGCCGGCATAATTGCCGGAGCCTGTGTAGACGGCGGTCAGGCTGTGACTTCCAATGCCCAATGCGGATGTGCTGTAGCTGCCCGATCCGTGCCCCACCGTGACGGTCGAGAGGACGGTCGCACCGTCCTTGAACGTCAACGTGCCGGTGGCGGAAGAGGGAGAGATGGTAGCGGTGAGGGTGACGCCGCTGCCATAGGTAGAGGGGTTGAGGCTGGAGGTCAGGGTGGTGGTGGTTGCGGTCAGGCTTGCGCTGACGGATTGGGTGACGGCGGTCGACGTGCTCGTCAGGTAATCGCTGTTCCCTGCGTAGACGGCGGTGATGCTGTGAGAGCCGACCGCAAGACTGGTGGCGTAGCTCCCAGAACCATGCCCGAGGGTGGCCGTGCCGAGCGTTGTGGAACTGTCTTGGAAGGTGACGGTGCCGGTTGCCGAAGAGGGCGTGACGGCGGCCGTGAAGGTGATGGTCTGGCCGGAAGAGGCGGGATTGGTGTCGGAGGAGACGACGGTCAAGGTGGCCGCCTTACTCACGGTCTGGTTCACTGCGGCGCTTGTGGAACCGCTGAAGTCAACGTTCCCGCCGTAGACGGCTGTGAGGCTGTGGGTGCCAGCGGAAACGACAGAGGTGGCATAGGTGCCCGAGCCGTGGCTGAGGGTTGCGGTCCCGAGCGTCGTGCTGCCGTCCTTGAAGGTGATCGTGCCGGTGGCCGTGGATGGCGAGACCGTTACCGTGAGCGTGATGCCCGAGCCGAAGGTGGAGGGGTTGAGGTCGGAGGTAAGGGTGGTGGTGGAACTCGCCTTACTGACAGCTTGGGAGAGACCGGAGCTGGTGGATGTATTGTACGTGGCATTTCCTCCATAGACCGCGGCAAGCGTGTGGGTCCCTGCGGAGAGGGAAGAGATCGTATAGGAACCGGAACCGTGGGAGAGGGTTGCTGTGCTGAGGGTGGTCGAGCCGTCTTTGAATGTCACTGTGCCGGTTGCACTGCTTGGGCTCACCGTTGCGGTCAGCGTGACGCCGCTGCCATAGGTAGAGGGATTGAGATCGGAGGTGAGGGTGGTGGTTGTACCGGTCCCGGAAGAATTTCCCGTCGTGAAGCTCCACGTGGTGGCATCCGCGATGCCAGTGAATAAGTTCCCCGATGTATCGGGGAAGGCATTGGCGTCGATTTTGACATAGTAACTGGTGCCGGGGTCGAGCAACGAAGAAAGGGCAATGGTGATAGTGGACGTGCCGGAGCCGGTGACGGCGCCGGTGGCAGTGTTGATCCGCTCGACGATCGCATTGTCGCTTGCGCGATAGACAGTGACGTAGCCGGTGCCGGTGGTGCCGATAGTCTCGTCGAATGCGATCTGGAGAGTTGTACCGCTGGACACGCCGGTGGCGTCATCTGCAGGAGTGAGCGAGGAAATTGTCGGGGGTTCTACATCGGCGGTCATGAAATTCCAGGTGGTCGTGTCGCTGATGCCAGCGAAGTTATTTCCCGCAAGATCGTAGAACGCATTGGGATCGATTGTGACATAGTAGGCAGTGCTGCTCGCGAGATCGGAGGGCGGATTGACGTTGATGATATCCGTTCCAGAACCTGTCACCGCTCCGCTGGCGGCCATGATCTGGTCCACGACCGCACCATCCGACGCCCTATGGATCGCAATGTAGCCGGTCCCGGTCACGACGCTCTCGGAAAAGGAGAGCCGCAAATCTCTCGTCGGCGACACATCCGTCATATTGTCGACTGGATAGGCGGGCACCATTGTAGGTGCCTCCGTATCATTGTTGCCAAAGGTAAGTTGGTACGCATATACGATAGGCGACTCACCAAATAGCGGCGTGACATAGAGTCGGTTATGGTCGGGATCAAAGGCGGCACCAGAGATATCTGTGTTGATGGGGAGGTGCCAGATCGCATACGGCCGTACGTCCCCCGGCTGGGTCTGGCCGTTCTTGACCGCCAAGAGGTCATTCGCATCATATGCCCACACTTTCAAAAAGTACGGATAGGCGTGGGTTCCCTTGCTGCTATCTACTGGATCGTAGCAGTAGTGGACTCCCGGCTCGCCGGGCACAGGCTTCTGATCGAGTGCTTGGTCCGCGGTTCCCGCGCCATAGCATGGTAGCCCAGCCCCTTGTGCTCCGACGAAGAGTACCGTTCGGCTCCCGACAGGGAAAGCAATGCCTCTTACGCGAACTGTACTCGTGTATTGGAAGAGTTCAAGACCGAGACCCGTCGTCCCATATTACCCCGGCACGTAAATTGCACGACAGCATTACCGGAAACAGATCCGAAACATATGTAAGTGAAGTGATAGGCGGCAATTATGGCTATTGCATTGCCCGACGGCCGATTATTGTCCGATGAA
>Ga0307372_10012878_pt1 | contig 10885 bp, 7 predicted proteins | sample OX1MG_FD_202533 | JGI IMG/M metagenome (GOLD analysis project Ga0307372, IMG submission 202533) | Soil microbial communities from Risofladan, Vaasa, Finland - OX-1 | ecosystem: Environmental > Terrestrial > Soil > Coastal area > Acid sulfate soil | place: Finland: Risofladan, Vaasa | collected...
GATCTGGCCGACCTTGCCGTCCTGGAAGACGGGAAGCGCCAAGTGATCGCCCTCGAGACGCCAATTCTGGTTGTTCCAGTGGCAGATCGGTTTGCGGAGTCTCGGCAAACGGCCCAGAGCCCGCGCAGGTTTCGCCACTGAACGCGCATCGCGGAGCGCCTGATTCTTCACGGCGCTAGGCAACGCCGCCGTGAAGTCCTTGGTACTGGCCTGCTCTGGTAAGACCCCAGCGTCAATCGCTTGGGTGAGGACGTTGATGGCGGCAATGTAGTCCTGGCAATGGGCGCGCAAAAGCGCCGCCTGCTCTGGCGTGGGGTAGAGACGGACGAGGCGGGTGGTTGTTTGCTCCCCCATAACCGTGACGGCCTTTCGCTGTCCTTTGTTCCGATTGGCTGGCTGATAGGATGACACCGGGTGACAGTCACTGTGGGTAGTGTAGCATCAGACCACAGTAGTGGCAATGTCGGCGGGCCATTCATCCCCCGCTTGAAAGACGGGGGATGAATGGCCTCGTTCTGTAATGCACATGCGTCGCAGAGGTAGAGCGATGGGGGCAATGGGTGTGAGGCGGGTGTGGGCAGGGCTAGTGGCGGAAGTGGCGCTGCCCCGTCGTGATCATGGCGATGCCATACTTGTTCGCCATGCGGATCGATTCTTCGTCGCGGATAGAGCCGCCAGGCTGGATGATCGCCGTCACGCCTGCCTTGGCCGCCGTCTCCACGCCGTCCGAGAAGGGGAAGTAGGCGTCGGAGGCCAGCACGGCGCCACGCGCGCGGTCGGCGGCGCGCTCGACGGCGATCTGCACGCTGGCGACGCGGCTGGTCTGGCCCGCGCCTGCCCCCACCAACGTCAGGCTCTTTGCCAGCACAATCGCGTTGGACTTGACGTGGCGCACGACCTGCCACGCGAAGAGTAGGTCCGTCACCTCCTCGAAGGTGGGCGCGCGTTCGGTGACGACCGTGCGTTGCATATCCTGATCTGAGGCGAGGTCAGCCGTCTGGATCAGCAGGCCGCCACTGATGCGGCGCATGTCCATCTGGCGCAGGTCGTGGGCGGCGGCCACGGCGCTGGCGGTCGCGCTTGGCCCGATGGGCGCATTGGTCGCCAGCAGCCGCAGGCTCTTCTTCTTGGTCAGGATGTCGAGCGCCTCTGGGCTGTATCCCGGCGCGATGATCGCTTCGTAGAAGAGCTGGGATACCTCATCGGCGGTTTCGGCGTCTACCTCGCGGTTGAAGCCGATGATGCCACCATACGCCGAGACGGGGTCGCCAGAGTGGGCGCGGCGATAGCTCTCTGCCAGCGAGTCGTTGCAAGCCAGCCCACAGGGATTGGTGTGCTTGATGATCACGGTGGTGGGCGCGGTGAAGCTGGCGGCGGCGTTGAGCGCGGTATCCAGATCAAGCAGATTGTTGTAGCTCAGTTCTTTGCCGTTCAGCAGGCGCGATCCGGCGACAGTCGCCAGCTTTGGCTTCGCCGGGTTGGTTGGCTCCGCCCAGCCCGGTGGCGTCTGGTCGGCGCGCTCGTCCAGCCCGGCGGGGCCGTGCGCCCAACCATAGAGCGCGGCGGACTGGTGGGGGTTCTCGCCGTAGCGCAGCGTGCGTAGGCGGCGCAGGCCCAGCGTGAGGTCGGCGGGGAAGCCGTCGGCGGCGGCGTCGCGGCGCAGAAAGTCGGCGATGGCAGTATCATACAGGGCGGTCTGCTGGAAGGCGACGGTCGCCAGACGGCGGCGAGTATCCAGGCTGGTCGCGCCCATCGTGCGCAGCTCGCCCAGCACATCCTCGTAATCCTCCGGGCGGCTGACGACGGTGACGGCGGCGAAGTTCTTGGCGGCGGCGCGCAACAGCGTGACCCCGCCGATGTCGATCTGCTCGACGGCGTCGTCCAGCGCCGCGTCAGGCTGGGCGACGGTGTCTGCGAAGGGATAGAGGTTGCAGACGACGAGATCGATGGGTGCGATGTCGTGCGCCGCCAGCTCCGCCATATGAGCGGGGTCATCGCGCCGCGCCAGGATGCCCGCATGCACGGTCGGGTGCAGCGTCTTCACACGCCCGCCCAGAATCTCCGGGAAGCCGGTCAGTTCGGCGACCGATTTGACGGGAACGCCCGCCGCCTCGATGGCAGCCATCGTCTTGCCGGTGGAGAAGATTTCGACGCCCAGCGCGCTCAACCCCTGCGCAAACGCCGCGATCCCCGCCTTGTTGTCCACACTGATGATTGCGCGCATCGGCTGCCCTCACTCTCCACTCATCCGCAACACACATCATGGTCGCCCGGTCGCGCGCGGTCCGGTATGCGCGCGGGCCATACGTGGTAGTGTATCGCATGGGATGGTGGTGGTGAAAGGGGAAACGGTGGTGTGGGAGGCAGCATGGGTGATCCAGTGGCCTGGGAAGTGCGTACATGTCGGCGTTAGGCAATGATACCGGATTGCGATGGGGCGCCATGTGTGCTACTATTGAGGCCAGACCACACAATCATGCGCTCATACCATGTCAGAGGCGTCACGGTGTGAGAGCGAAACGGAGAACCAGTGATGATGCGACAGACACGCAAGCGACGAGACGCCGATAACGAGCGCGCGCTAACGCAAGCGACCGCACTGTCAGCAGCGCGCATCGATGCCGTCCAGCAGGAAATCGAAGCCATTCCCCCGGCGCCCGCAGTGAGCGTCGCGCAGATGTGGCGGTCAATTGCGCGCTGGCCTACCCTGCTTCGTCTGCGGGCAATCAAAATCCTCGTCAACAAGCTCGCAGCTGATTTCGCGTTCCGGTCGTTGCTGTTCGTCGAGAAAATTACCACCAACGAGCAGCATGTCGCCAGTGGTAATGACGATATGCTCCGGCTGAATCCCAATGATCCGGAGGATCAGCAGGCGCTCCGCGAGTTGCTTGACCTCTGGGCGCATCTGCCTGGGCATACCCATGTAGACAACGACCGTGATTTCGAGCGTTTCGCCCGTATCACCGCAGGTCTCCAAATCATGATGGAGGCTGCGCCACTGCAGGCCGCCGACTCGTGGGCTTTCGATAGCGGCCCAGAGTACAGCCGTATGCTGTCGCAGGCGCAGTTGCTTCCTGCTGCTACGGTGACCGCGCAGGCATTCATCGGGGCTGGCGACAAACCGACGATCCAGGTCAAGACCAGTCACATCGATAGAACTGGCGCGACGATTGTAGAGACGGGCGTACTACCTTGGCCTGTACCGGGCGCAAACACGGTGTCAATTCCTCCATCTCACATGACGATTGACGCGCAACCCTCTATTATGGGATATACGCTTGCCAGCGCCTGATGATCTGTCCAGCCGTTTTGTGAGCAGGCATACTGGGAAGGAACAGGGCGTGACCGATCCAGCAGAACCAACAGGGCCGTCTGCAACGAACATATCCCTACCACCTGCGCCGATGCAATTGCGGGATGTGTTCCCTGTTACGCTAGTAGCAAGACGATACCAGGTAGCTCCGGCTCCGGATCAGCCACATGGTCAGGCGAATGCGCAGGTTTCCAACTTGACCATCTTTAGCGGTGAACCATTCACGCAAGTACAACTGACCGCTACGATCGTCTCGGCGCATGAACCATCGTTCTTCGATATCGAGGTCACGATCGTTGGTGTCTTTGAGCGCACAGGCGCATTGCCTGTGGGATATACGCTTGAGTCGTACCTCGAAGCCACGTCCTTGGCGCTGCTCATGCCATTCCTACGCGAAAATGTATTCGAGATGGGGATACGGATGCGCATCGGCCCTGTTCTGTTGCCTACTGTAATTCCGATCCTGGCTCCCACACCAGAGCAACCATCATCCTCCACGCCAGACCCTTCAGCATTGGGGCGGCCTATCCATTCTGCTGATGGTGACACGCCGAAGTCACGTCGTCGTCCTCCGCGCCAATCCCCCATCACCTCCTGAGCTGGCGCTTGCCTGCCATGCGAGTTGAACCAGTAGCGCCAGGAACAAGAAGCGGGAGATCAGGTGGATGATAATTACTCCGGCATGGACGAAACAGATGCAGGCCCTGGGGGAAAATACAGACGTACAGGCAGTGGCGGAGGCTGCCAGTCTTCCAGGAACGTTGGACACCGTCGCGCGGCTTATCCGCGACCATGATGGCAGCAACCCCGACATATTCAGATATGCCCTCACAGGGGCATACAAATACCTACAAGAGGACATTGATGCGGCCCTACAACGCGCCGGTCACAGCAGTTCAGGCGCCGAAATCGCTGAACGGGTGGAAGCAACCATTCAAGCTGTGCGGACCATGTACGCAAACGCAGCAGATGAGAACGATCTTGGCAAGCGTCGCGGAAAAATACTCGAGTTGTTAGTCTATCGCCGAATTAAGGATTTCTACGATGAAGGTGACTGTCAGCTCGATTGCATGATCATTGGGAGCAACGCGCATTACGAGAAACTCGACGGACGCGAATTTGATGTTTGCGCTTGGGATGAAGCAAGGACAGAGGGCGAAGCCTATGAGTGCGCGGTGCGCCCCTACGGCCTACTACATAGAGATTGCCAGGCGCTGGTCATGCTGAGTATGGCAGTGCAGGAAGAGTATACTGAAGCGGGCCGAGAACCGTGGTTTCGCATAGGGTTGGTCTGTTTTGAACGCCGCCAAAATATGATGGCCCGCGTACGCAAATTGGCCAAAACGCAGACGGAGCGAGACCAGTTTGACCTGATCGAAGCATATGGCTGGGACAATCTCGATACGATAACGCAATAAAGCAATGGAATCTATGATCGAACCACCCGCCTGAGCTTGCTTGCGCCACACGGTATACCGCGCGGCGCACTGCACGAAGTGATGAAACGGGCATGGACGGGTTACGTCCGCGCCTGCCGATCGACCCCGCGCAAGCCCACCAGGGCGGCAAACGCGCCGACGACGAACAGCAGACCAGCGAAGGTGTAGATGGTGTCCACCGGGCCGAAGATCGTTCCGGCAAAGGCGACATGCAGGCCGCGCAACGTCACGCTATCGAGATAGCCTGCCAGCGCCGTGCCGATCAGGATGCCAGCGCTCATCGCCGGGCCGATGACCGAGTTTACACGGCCCAACAGGTCGCGCGGCGTCGCCCGAAGCATCAGTGGTCCGATGGTGACGTTGACGCCCGTGATGAACAGGCCGATCAGCGCGAAGAGCGCCAGCGCCGGAACGAACGACGTGATGCGTGAGACGACGATCACGGCGACGCCCGCCAGCAGCAGGCTCAGCCAGAGCGTACGTCCCACGCCCAGGCGCTCCGCAAACACGCTGGCCAGGATGGCGCCGACGATAGCGCCCACGCCGAACGCGGCGCCCATGAAACCATACAGGCGGATCGGCGCGTGCAGGTTGTCAGTGGTAAAGAAGATGTTCAGCGTTTCTAACGCAATCGCGCCCGTCACGGCGATGACAATGGCCACCAGCAACGTCATCAGCACGCGGCTGCGCACGTAAAACCGCAGGCCCTCCCTGAACTCGCGGACGAAGTTTGCCTGGGCGCCCGACACGCCACTGGTCGTGAGCTTGGGCGCGCGGATGGCCGCGATGGCGCCGACCGAGGCGACAAACGAGAGCGCGTTGATCAGCAGCGACCACTCGGCGCCGAACGCGATGAAGAGTGGGGCCGCCAGCGCAGGCCCCAGGATGCTGGCGAGGCTGACCGACGCCTGCCGCAGCCCCATCGCCTTCGGCTGCTGCGCTTCCGGTACGAGATCGCCGACCAGCGCCAGCATGGCAGGGCTAAAGAACTGATCCGCCGTGTTCATCAGGAAGACGACGGCATAGATGGCGCCCAACGTCCAGATCAGTGGCAAGCGACCATTGGGTAGAACGGTAGCGGAATGACGCCAGTCGCCAGGATCAGCGCGGCGGAGATAACGACGCGCACGCCATCCATCGCCAGCATCATGCGCCGCTTATCCATGCGATCGACGAAGACGCCTGCAAAGGGGCCGATCACGAAGGCGGGAACGGCGGCGGCGATCAACACGCCGCTGACGGCGAGCGACGCCCATACTTGCCCTCTGGCCAACTGCGTCGCGATCCAGATGACCAGCGTCGTATTGAAAACCATGTCCCCAAGGATGGAGAGCGCCTGCCCCGCCCAGAGGACGGCGAAGTTGCGGTTGATCACGTAGCCTGACCAGGCGCGCTTCGACTTCGCGACGGCGTCAGATTGGGGAAGTGATGTGTCTGGGGCGGCTAACTCAGTATTGTCACGTTGCATGTGACTCATCGAGTCCCCTACAGCTCTTCAAGGAACCAGCCGCTATTAACAGCAACCCCTATCCCATCCATTAGGTAGTGTACACGTTCCCTGCTTGTTCTGACATCTGCAAAACGACTGATCTCGTTTGCATGCTCATGGTTTATGATTGGCCTGCGGACCACTGACCTCGACGCCGGGCGCGCCAGCGCACACGGGGGCCAATGCCAGACCAGCGCAGACGTGGCAAGCAACCAGAGCCAATAAACATGGGACGAGCGCAAGAGCAGCGCAACGCGCGACGTGTTGTTGGTGTATCTGACGGGAGGGTGGCTATGACCGAACATACCGTGGTGATCGTCGGCGGCGGACCGACCGGGCTGATGTTGGCGGGCGAATTGGCGCTAGCGGGCGTGAACGGCGCCATTGTCGAGCGGCGCGCCAGCCAGGACCTCATGGGGTCGCGCGCAGGCGGCCTGCATGCGCGCACCATCGAGGAACTCGATCAACGTGGAATCGCCGATCGGTTTCTTTCTCAGGGGCAGGTAGCGCAGGTCGCAGGGTTTGCCTGGATCCGTCTGGACATCAGTGACTTTCCCACTCGTCATCCCTACGGGCTTGCGCTGTGGCAGGCCCGCATCGAGGAGATTCTGGCCGATTGGGTTGGCGAGTTGGGGACGCCGATCTATCGTGGACGTGAGGTGACAGGGTTCGCGCAGGACGACACCGGCGTCAGCGTCGAGCTGTCAGGCGGCGAGACGCTGCGGGCGGCCTATCTCGTCGGGTGTGACGGAGGACGCAGTCTGATCCGTAAAGCCGCCGAGATCGAGTTTCCTGGGTGGGATGCGACGACCAGCAGCCTGATCGCCGAGGTCGAGGTGGGCGAGGAGCCAGAGTGGGGCATGATCCGCGATGAGCAAGGCATTCGTGGGTTCTCTCGCCTGGGAGATGGGAAGCTGGCGCGGGTCATGGCGCCTGAACAGCGCGACGGACCGATCAGGCACACGAGCGAGGCCACGCTGCGTGATCTCAGCGAGGCGCTCATCGCCGTCTACGGAACTGATTACGGGGTCCACAGTCCCATCTGGATCTCCCGGTTCACCGACATGACGCGGCAGGCGGCATCGTACCGGAAGGGACGTGTGCTGCTGGCCGGTGACGCCGCACATGTGCATTACCCAGTGGGTGGGCAGGGCCTTAATATCGGTATGCAGGATGCAGTGAACCTGGGATGGAAGCTGGCCCAGGTGGTCAAGGGGATTGCGCCGGGCACCCTGCTGGATACCTACCAGGCCGAGCGGCATCCAGTCGCTGCCCACGTGCTGCGCGACACGATGGCGCAAGTTGCGCTACTCCGCGCAGACAACCGTACCAACGCCTTGCGCGACATCATGTCGGAGTTGCTGAGCATGGACGAGCCACGCAAGCGACTCGCCGGGATGATGTCCGGCCTGGACATTCACTACGACCTGGGCGCCGGACACCCACTGCTCGGACGCCGCATGCCCGATCTTGACCTGCTCACCGCCAACGGCCCGCTGCGGGTGTTCACGCTCCTGCACGGCGCCCGGCCTGTGCTGCTCAACCTCGGCGAGCCGGGCGGCTTCGACATCACGCCCTGGGCGGACCGCGTGCAGGTGATTGACGCTCACTACACTGGTCCGTGGGCGCTCCCGGTCATTGGCGCCGTCACTGCCCCCACTGCTGTGTTGATTCGGCCTGACGGATATGTCGCCTGGGTAGGAGACGACGCCTACCAGGGGCTTCCTGACGCGCTCACCGCCTGGTTCGGAGCGCCTACTGCGGCGTAGCGCGCGAAAGGCGCTCGCGGCTCACCCGACTGTTGCCGCAGCGCCAAGTGGGCGACCAGGGTGGCGACCAAGGGGGCATGTACAGTACGCACCCGACGTACCGTACATGCCCCCTTGCGCTTGCTTGCGCCACGCGGTATACTGCGCTGTCCGCTGCACGAGGCGCCGGACGTTGCGGTGGGGTTCACCGACACAGCCAGCATGAAGGTATGACATCGCGCCATGAACGCGCCAATCACAGTGACGCAGCGGCAGCTTGCCGAGTTCCTGCTGAACGTCGCCATCACGCGCCCCGTCTTCATCTGGGGCGCGCCGGGCATCGGCAAATCGTCGCTCGTCCAGGAGTTCGCGGAACGGGTGGGGTTGCCGTGCGTCTCCCTGCTGGGCAGCCAGCTCGCGCCCGAAGACCTGCTGGGCGTGCCACAAATCATCGGCGACACCAGTCGCTTCTGCCCGCCACGCATGATCGCGCGGGCCGAGCCGTATTGCTTGTTTCTAGACGAACTCAACGCCTCATCGCATGAGGTGCAGAAGGCGTTCTATAGCCTGATCCATGAGCGACGCATCGGCGAGTATACATTGCCCGCTGGCAGCATCGTCGTCGGCGCGGGCAACCGCAGCCAGGACAACGCCATCGTCAAGCCGATGTCGTCGGCGCTGATCAACCGCATGGTCCACGTCCACCTGCGGGCGTCGCATCGTGACTGGCTGGCCTGGGCGGGCGAGCATGGCATCCACCCGTTGATCCTGGACTACATCAAGTTGCGGCCCGACCACCTGTGGAGCGAGCCGCCCAAGCACGAGGAGCCGTTCTCCACCCCACGCGCCTGGCATATGCTGAGCGACGGACTGCACAGCTATGGCGACGACGTGAGCGATGAGTGGCTGGCCGTGCTGGCGTTCGGCTGCCTCTCGCCCCACCACGCCACCCAGTTCAAGGCGTTCGTGCGCCAGGTGCGCAGTCGCTACCAACTCGACGCGATCCTCAAGGGCGACGTGGGCTGGCCGTCCGCCGTGGACGAGCGTGATGTGCTGTACTTCCTGGCGCAATCGTTCCGCGCCCGGCTGCTCAAAGAGCTGCCCGCCGACGCCAACGCCCGCAGCGAGCACGCGCGCAATCTCGCCTTCCGCGCCAAGGCGATGCTGAAGGACCTCGCCGCGATCAGCCTGGAGATCGCCCAGATCGTCGTCGCCACCGGCGAGGATGGCCAGGAGCTTCCCGGCTGGTTCATGGTCGAGGTGGTGCGCGACCTGCCCCGCCTGATCGACAAATCCGACAAGGCCGAGAAGGCGAAGTAGGGGGCTGACGGTATGAGCCGCAAGCGAGGCCAGCAGGCCGCCCACCCCGATCCCGCGCGCGAAAACTTCGAAGCAGGCTGCCGCATCATCGCGCAGCATCCCCTGTTTGGTCCGCTGTGGCAATACGCCTACATCGAACGACACGCTGGCAATCGTTGCCCCAACGATGGCTGGGCGGTTATCGCTGCGACGCAGGCGATGGCGGTGATCCACACGCATCCCACGCGATATGGTGAGCCGGAGGAGTGGGCGTATGTGTTGGCGCACTGCCTGCTGCACCTGGGCTTTGGCCACTTCCAACGGCGTGAGCGCCCGCAGGAGTGGAACGACGCCTGCTGCTGGTTTCTCAGCGGCTTCCAGCGGCAACTGAAGATCGGGCGCCCGCCCATCGAGATGGCGGCGTCGGATGCGCCCGCCGCGACCGAGGAGCGCATCTACGACGACCTGTGCGCGCGTGGCCTACCGCCCGGCTGGCTGGGCTGCGGCGCCGCCGGGGCGCATGGGCGCGACATGCTGATCGAGAAGCCGGTTAGTTCAGAGCAGACGGCGAAGGCGCGGTCAAACCGCAAGCCGCCAGACTGGGGCGCGCTCTTCGCGCAAGGGCTGACGGCGGCGGTCTCGCGCGCGGTGGAGGTGGCCGCCGGGGAGATACCCTCGCTCACCAGCGCCGCGCGTAGCCGCTCGGCTGGGCGCCGCGCCCGCGAATGGTTCATCAACAGCTACCCGCTGCTGGGCGCGTTGGCGGCGGCATTCACCATCATCGAAGACCCGCTGGTCTGCCAGCGCATGAACATCTCCATCGCGGCAGTGGATATGGAGAGCCGCGAGATTTACATCAACCCGGCGTCCGGTCTGCTACGGACGGAGAACACTCAACAACTGCGCTTCGTGATGGCGCACGAGCTGCTGCACGTCGGCCTGCGCCACGACGCCCGCCAGCAAGGCCGCGATCCGTATCTCTGGAACGTGGCGGCGGATTTTATCATCAATGCCTGGTTGGTTGAGATGGGCGTCGGTGTGATGCCAGAGTACGGCCTGTTCGATCCTGCGCTGGCGGGTGAGTCGGCGGAGTCGGTGTATGACCGCATCGTGACGGACCTGCGGCGCTATCGCAAGCTGACGACGATGCGCGGTGTGGGCGTCTCTGACATCCTGCAACCCGGCCAGCGCGATTGGCCGCAGGGTGTGGCGGACCTCGATACGTGGTACCGTAACGCGCTCAGCCAGGGCCTCAGCTACCACCAGGATAGCGGGCGCGGCTTGTTGCCCGCCGGGCTGATCGAGGAGATCGAGGCGCTCAGCCAGCCGCCGATCCCGTGGGATGTGGAACTGGCGCGCTGGTTCGACAACTTCTTCCAGCCGGTGGAGTTCGTGCGCTCGTATGCGCGGCCCAGCCGTCGCCAGTCGTCCACGCCCGACATCCCACGTCCGCGCTGGGTTCCCCCGCCTGACTGGCAGGAGGGCCGCACGTTTGGCGTCGTGCTGGATACCAGCGGCTCGATGGACCGCAAGCTGCTGGCGAAGGCGCTGGGGGCCATCGCCAGCTACAGTCTCTCGCGCGATGTGCCCGCCGTGC
>Ga0307372_10012879_pt1 | contig 10884 bp, 8 predicted proteins | sample OX1MG_FD_202533 | JGI IMG/M metagenome (GOLD analysis project Ga0307372, IMG submission 202533) | Soil microbial communities from Risofladan, Vaasa, Finland - OX-1 | ecosystem: Environmental > Terrestrial > Soil > Coastal area > Acid sulfate soil | place: Finland: Risofladan, Vaasa | collected...
CGTATGGGTCAGGTTGTTGACGATCGAGACGTGGCTGGCGCCGATGGTGAAGCTCGAGGTCCAGTTCCCGAGTCCCCAGAGACCGTTTCCGGCGTTGAAACCCTTCAGGTTCGCGGTCACGGTCACTCTGGCGCCGGCAGGCCAATAGGTCTGTGTCCGGAAGTGAACCTCATTGGCGGCGAGCCAGTGCCACGCGCCGAGCACGGCGGGTGTGGACGTCACCTGGATCCGTTGCAGAAGGGCTGCGCGCTGCGATGCCGCGATGTTGGTGTTGAAGTGAAGGTCGATCGTCTGGCCGACGCCGACAGTCTCGCCGTTGAGCGGGGTCATGCCCGTCAGCAGGCGTCCCGAGGCCGTGAGCGTGCTGAAGGTTGTCGTTGTGGTGGCGGTGGAGCCGGCGGAGCTCGTCGCTGTCGCGACCACGGTGTAGTGCGCACCCCCGTCGAGCGGCTGGCTCATGCGCCAGCGCAGGCCGTCCGGCGACACCACGCCGCTGAACGAAGTCGAGGATCCGGCCTCTGTCAGCGAGACGGTATCGAGGTGACCGGTGCTCGCCGCGACGACGATGGGCACGTCAAGACCCACGCCCGACGTCGCATTGGCCGGGCTGACCGCGATGGTCGGAGGACCAACGACCACCGGCGCGCCGGCAACATGAACGCCGACGGCGGCGACCGGTCCTTGCGTCCCGGGAAGGGCGCAGGATGTGAGCAGCAGTCCGCCGAAGGCAACGCCTCCGACGAACAGGCCACCACGGCCCCGCCTCGTCAGGTCAGCCATTCATTTCCACCGTACCATTGTTCGGTCTCAGGGCGCGATCGACGTCTGAGCTCGTCACTGCTAACGCCGGCGTCACCACTGAGGTTTCGTCGTTCCACTTCACTGAGGGATGCTGACCCAATGGTATCGCTCCTGCTCGATTGTCACGATCTCGACGCACTGCTGGCGTCCGGCACATCGCCGGTGTTGCTCGACGTTCGCTGGTCGCTCGGTGGTCCGTCCGGGCTCGGGGAGTACCGCCTCGGGCACATTCCGGGGGCGGAGTTCGTCGATCTCGATCTCGAGCTCAGCGCGCCGCCGGGGTCGGGCCGGCATCCGCTGCCCGGTGCCGCCGAGTTCCAGGCGGCGATGCGACGCCACGGTGTGCGTCGCACTCGGTCGGTCGTGGTGTATGACGCATCGACCGGTACCTCGGCGGCCCGCGCCTGGTGGTTGCTCCGCTACTTCGGCCACCCGGACGTTGCCCTCCTTGACGGTGGCTTCGCGGCATGGACCGCATCAGGCCTCCGGGTCGCTGCGGGCGATGAGCCGTCCCCCGCGGAAGGCGACTTCGAGGCGATGCCGGGGAACCTTCCGCTGCTCGATGCGGCCGGGGCGGCGGCGATGGCATCGCGAGGCGTGCTCATCGACGCGAGAGCACCCGAGCGATTCCGGGGTGAGATCGAGCCGATCGACGCGGTCGCCGGCCACATTCCCGGGGCGCGCAGCGTGCCTGCTCAGCAGACGCTCGGCCCCGACGGGCGATTGCTGTCGCGTGACGCCCTTCGCGATCGGTTCGCTGCCGTGGGCATCCAAGCCGGTGATCCCGTCGGTGTCTACTGCGGCTCCGGCGTCGTCGCGACCCAGGAGATCTTCGCGATGGCGGTTGCCGGGATCGACGCCGAGTTGTACGCGGGGTCCTGGAGCGAATGGATCACGGACCCCAGCCGGCCGATCGCGACCGGCGCGTAAAAGAAGATGGGCCGGCGCTCCCCCGAACGCCGACCCCCTGATAAGAGCTGAGTTGGTCCCGCCGGACCCGTCGAACGCATCGCACGAACCTTGCGTGTCAAACGCAGGGTACCTCGGCCGGGGACGGCTGTAAAGCACGGCGTCGCGAGACGAAGGATCGTCACGAGCCGCGTCTTGCGGGTACGCTAGCCGACATACCAGGGTTGCGGACGTGGAGGCAACGGTGACCGCAGTACTTCCTGATCGGTGGCTCAATGAATTGAGCCGCGCCGCGCGGGATCTCCGCCTCGTTCGGGGCGACGGGGCATACGTCTGGGATGACGAGGACCGCCGCTACCTCGACCTGACATCGAACGGTGGAACCACCCTCCTGGGCCACAACGATTCGCGTGTCAATGCGGCGATCAGCGCGCAGCTCGGTTTGTTCACGGCTGTCCCGCCCGGGTTCGACCACGACCTTCGCGAGGAGCTCCTCGAGGCGCTCAGCTTCATCATCCCGACGCCACTGACGCATGTCAGCTTCACGGCGTCCGGGTCCGAAGCCGTCGACCTTGCGATCACGTTGGTTGCTTCGGCCTCCGAGCGCCCACGTCTCATCGCCATGGAGCGCTCGGACCACGGCACCGGCATCGGCGGGCGAGCCGCCAGCTCGGGTCACCGGCTGAGTCTCATCGCAGGACGGACCCTGGAGATCGTGAGGGTCCCATTCGGCAGCCTCGAGGCGCTCGAAGCGCAGCTCGATGACAGCGTCGCGGCCGTCATCGTGGAGCCGGTTCAGGTCGAGACGGGTATCCGCGTCCCTGCGCCGGGGTACCTCGCGGCGGTGGGGGCCCTGTGTCGCCAGGTCGGCGCACTCCTGGTCGTCGACGAGGTCCGGACCGCGCTGCGCATGGGGCCGGTCCTCGCTTCGGCGGCCGTCGACGTGGCGCCCGACATCGTCTGTCTGGGCTCGTCGCTCGCCAACGGCATGCCGTTCGGCGTCACCGCCGTCGGACCGACGATCGCCGGTCGAACTCGCCTCTTCGGTCGTGAGCTCGAAGCATCGTGTCCGCCGCTCGTCTGCGCAGCCGCCAACGCCACGATCCGGACCGTGCTCGGGCCGACACTCCGCGCGATGGCGGCGCTGACATCCGACCGCCTGCAGACACGGTTCCGCGCGCTGCGCCTCGGGGAGATCCGTGAGATCCGCGGATGCGGATCCATGGTGGCCGTCGAGACGAGCCTGAACGCGGCCATGCTGCTGCGTCACCTCCAGCGCCGTGACGTCCTGGCGCTCCCGGGCGGCCCCGGGTGCATCCGCCTGCTCGCGCCATTGATCCTCGACCGCCGCGAGGCTGACGTTGTGGTCGAGACGCTGGCTGCGGTCATCCTGGCGACCCGGCCGCCGCGGCGCCGGTCTGGAGCCGACCGCCTCGACGGTGCTGTCGACGTCGAGCTTGCGGGGCGTGCGATGCGCCGGCGCTCGCAGGTCCGGGGCGCCGGAACCTAGCCGATCGCGCTATCGGCGGTCGGTCAGGTGAGGCGCTCGACGATCATCGCCATCCCCTGACCCCCGCCCACGCACATGGTCTCCAGGCCGATGGTCTTGCCGGCGGTCTGCAGGTCGTTGAGCAGTGTGCAGAGGATTCGAGCGCCGGTCATGCCGAAGGGATGGCCGAGCGCGATGGCGCCGCCGTGCGGGTTGAGGCGGTCGTCGAACGGATCGATCCCGATCCCGCGCGCCGACGGGATCACCTGCGCCGCGAACGCCTCGTTGATCTCCACAACATCGACGTCATCGATGGTCATTCCCGCTCGCCGCAGCGCCTGCTTCGACGCCTGGATCGGCCCGAGGCCCATGAACTCGGGCTCGAGAGCAGTCAGACCGGTCGTGACGATGCGCGCCAGCGGCGTGATGCCGAGCTCCTTGGCGCGCGTGTCCGACATGATCACGACCGCGGCGGCCCCATCGTTCAGCGGACATGCATTGCCCGCGGTGACGGTGCCGTTCTCGCGGAACACCGGCTTCAACTCCGCCAGCTTCTCGAGGGTGGTCTCGCGGCGCGGACCGTCGTCCTTGGTGACGGTGCCCCCGCCGTCGGGCAGCGTGACGGGCACGATCTCGCGAGCGAAGAAGCCGTCGTCCTGTGCCGCGACCGCCCGCTGCTGACTGCGGAGGGCGAAGCGGTCCATCTCCTCGCGGGAGATCTCCTCGCGAGCCGCCACGTTCTCCGCGGTCTGCCCCATGGCGATGTACACGTCGGGGAGACCCTCGGTGTTGCCGGGCTCGAGGCGCTCGTTGCGGCACTGACCCATGTCGCTGCTCCCGTTCGCGAAACGCGAGACGCATTCCACCCCGACGCTGAGGAAAACATCACCTTCCCCGGCACGGATCGCGTGAGCCGCCATGCGCGTGGTCTGCAGCGATGACGAGCAGTAACGGGTGACGGTCGTTCCGGGAACGTCGAGCCCGCTGAGGATGCTGATGACACGCCCCAGGTTGAAGCCCTGCTCGCCGCCGGGAAGCCCGCATCCGCAGATGAGGTCCTCGATGGTGGCGCGGTCGAGCTCCGGAAGGCGGTCGAGCACCTGGTTGACGACGCTCGCCGCGAGATCGTCCGGTCGGATGTTCACGAGCGAGCCTTTCATTGCGCGCCCGATGGGCGAGCGGCCGAGGGCGACGATGACGGGCTCAGGCATGGGTGCTCTCCGAGGTGTCGTGCTGCTGGCGACTGTTAAAAGCGAAGGGCCGGGTCACACGACCCGGCCCTTCCAGTATCGATGTTCCTAGCCTTCGGCCAGCGCCTTGACGAGGAGCGGAGCCCAGATCGTGCCGAGGCCGCTCGACAGATCGTATCCGGGTCCGGCCGCAAAGCCGGTCACGGTGGTCAGCTTGTTGTGCGCGTTGTAGAAGACGAACGTGTTGATGCCGGACGTCACGTCGACGATGCCCGAGTCCGACTTGCCTTCGATCGCGTACAGCGTGGGGTTGAGGTCGCCGAGGCGGTGTCCGGCAACCTGGTCGGCGATCGCCACGATGCCCGAGAAGAGTGGCGATGCCTCGCTCGTACCACCGAAGAGGTACCAGCCGGGGCTCAGCGGTTGGAAGCTGAGATAGACGAGCGCCGCGCCGTCGACGGCCGCGCTCATCGAGATGTCCGGCGAGCCGCGATGCGCGCCGACCACGTCGGCAACCGAGTTCTGGAAGGCGGGACGGGAGAAGATGATCGACTTGCCGCCGCCACCCGCGCAGCAGGTCGTCGGATCGGTCGACGGACCGCCGAGGGCGCTGTTCAGGTCATTCCAGACGGTGTCGTTGCGCACGGCCGACGGGCCGGTGCCACTTGCGTTCGGGTGGATCTGCGTGCCACCGAGCGAGGTGACCAGCGGGTCCGACGAAGGCCACGAGTCGACGCGGTGCGCGTAGCAGCACGTGCCATCCACGAACGCGTTGGTTGCGCCGTTATCGCCCGACGATGCCAGCACGGTGACGTTGTTCCGGGCGGCGTTCTTGTAGGCGCTGCGGAGATTGAGGAGCGACTGCGCCGTCGGGAAGGTCTCCTCGGTCGCGCCGAAGCTCTGCGAGATCACGTCTGCCATGTGATGGTTGATGACGTAGTTCTCTGCCGCAACCATCTGCGGGAACCCGGTGACACCCTCGGTCTCCGCGACCGGGGTCTCGACCAGCAGGATGTTCGCGCCAGGAGCCATGGAATGCGACATCTCGACGTCGAGGGTCGTCTCCTCAGCCCAGCCGACCATGGTGCTGTTGGTGGGGTCAAAGGGTGGGATCGCTCCGACCGGGTGGATGATCGTCAACTTCGGAGTGGGCAGTCCGAGCTCCGCATCGAACGTCTTGAGGTCGGCGCGGATGGTTGGCGAGCCGTACGAGTCGACGATCGCGATGGTCGACCCCTTGCCGTTCCAGCCGCCCGCGTACAGCTTCGGGAGACCGTAGTGGTTCTCCAGTTGCGTGCCCGAGTAACACGGGATGGCGAAGGCGGCAAGGCATTGCGCGGTGGTGGGCACCTGGGCGCCGACCATGTGGCCGACGAGGTTGCCCGTGATTGCGGGGATCGGCGCCACCGCAGTTGCCTGCGTGGCGGCGGCAAGGCCCGGCAGAGCGCTTGCGGCGCCGATCGCGGCAACGGTGCCCGAGATCAGCGTCCGGCGAAAAGATCCTGAACCCATGTGCATATTCCCTGTACCTCTCGTGCTGTGCCGGTGGATACCCGACCTGTCCGAATCGAGCCAGTCTGACCAAACCGCCCACCGAAGGTCAAGGAGATCTTCCGCCGCCTGGCGGACCGACAAATGTGGTACGCGCTGCCAACCTTCTCGCGATGCTCTGCCCAGGTTGTGGCGCTGACAGGCTCATCCCGCTGAGCTACCCCGTGTACCAACGCGAATCGGGACCCGAGGTGGTCCTGTTGCGGCCGATCGCGAAGTGCGCCGGGTGCGGCCAGCGGATCCACGCGCGTATCGTCGCCCGATCCCGCCTGGCAATCGATCCGGACCTCGACCGACACTAGAAAAGTCCGAGCCCCGCGTTTGCGGGCGGATTCGTGTGCCGACTATTCTCGCCGCGTGAGCTACTTCGTCACGGGGGCCACGGGATTCATCGGCCGCCAACTCCTGCCGCTCCTGATGGCGAGAGATGAGGACGTGTTCGTCCTCATCCGCGAAGGCTCGGGTGATCGCTTCGAGTCGCACCGCCGGCGACTCGATCCCAGCGGTCAGCGACTCCACGTCCTGACCGGTGACCTCACCGAGCCGGGGCTCGCGCTCGCGGCCGCGGATCGCCAGCGCCTGCGTGGCGCGCGAGTCTTCCATCTCGCCGCCGTCTACGACCTGACCGCGCCGGAGGCTGAGACCGAGCGTGCCAACGTGACCGGCACGCGCAACGTCGTCGCCGTGGCCAACGAGATCGGCGCCTCGTGCCTGCATCACGTCAGCTCGATCGCGGTCGCGGGCCGGTTCAAAGGCACGTTCACCGAAGCGATGTTCGACGAGGGTCAGGACCTCGACCACGCGTACTACCGGACCAAGCACGAGTCCGAGCGCATCGTGCGCGACGAGGCGACGGTTCCCTGGCGCATCTACCGCCCCGGTCTCGTTATCGGTTCATCGGAAACCGGCGAGGCGGACCGCGTGGACGGTCCGTACTACGCGTTCAAGCTCATCCAGCAGATGCGCGACGCGTTCCCGCAGTGGGTGCCGTTCATCGGCCCGGAGGGAGGGCCGTTCAACCTCGTTCCGGTCGACTTTGTCGTCAACGCGATCGACCACATCGCGCATGCGGAAGACCTTGACGGGCGGGCGTTCCACATCGTCGATCCCGCCCCGCTCTCACTCGGTGACACGCTGAACACCTTCTGCCGGGCCGCCCACGCGCCCGAGTTCGCGCTGCGGATCGACCGGCGCATGGCTCGCATGCTCCCGGGTGGCCTCTCGGCGATGGGGTCGCTGCCCGCGGTGAAACGGATGCGCGAGCAGGCGCTCGCACGTCTCGGCATACCCGAGGCGGCGTTCACCTATATGGACTATCCCGCGACGTTCGACGCCACCGACGCACAGGCAGCGCTCACCGGCAGCGGGATTGTCTGCCCGCCGCTGCACGACTACGCGTGGAAGGTCTGGGACTACTGGGAGCGTCGCCTCGATCCGCAGCTGCCGACGCCGGCAAACGTCCGCCGCGTCGCCGGCGAGCGCGTCGTCGTGGTGACCGGCGCGTCGAGCGGCATCGGACGCGCGGTGTGCAGTCACCTCGCCGAGTCGGGGGCGGTCATCATCGGAGTGGCTCGCCGCGCTGAGCAGCTCGAGGAGATGCGCGACGAGGTCGCCAGGGGTGGCGGGAAGGCGTACGTCTATCCCACCGACCTGAGCGATCACAACGCCTGCACGCAGCTCATCGAGCGGGTCATCGCGGACCATGGACGGGTCGACGTGCTCATCAACAACGCCGGGCGCTCGATTCGACGATCCGTGCTCGATTCGCTCGACCGCTTCCACGACTTCGAGCGGACCATGAAGCTGAACTACTTCGGGGCGATCGCGTTGATCATGGCGGTGATCCCGGGGATGCGTGAACGCCAGGACGGGCACATCGTCAACATCACGTCGATCGGCGGTCAGGCGTACCCGCCACGTTTTGCCGCGTACGTTGCGAGCAAGAACGCGCTCGACGCGTTCTCACGCTGCTTCGCTCCTGAGGTCGCCGGCGAGGGCATCGCGGTGACGACCATCCACATGCCGCTGGTGCGCACGCCGATGATCGCCCCGACGGGGATGTACCGCAACTTCCCGACGATCAGCTCGGACGAGGCCGCCGATATGGTCGTTGAGGCTTTGATCAAGCGTCCGCACGAGGTGTCGACGCGCGTCGGAAAGTTCGGCGAACTCGTGCACGCGATCGCGCCCAACGTGCACCAGCTGATCATGGCGGGCGCGTTTCAGATGCTGCCAGACAGCACGTCGCGCGAAGAGCGTGACCGCGGCGATCAACCGGTCACTCCCGAGGCCTACGCGCTCGGGATGCTCATGCGCGGCATCCATCTCTGATCAGTCGTAGCGCGCCGGCTGCTCGGCAACGATGCGGTTGGCGATGGTGCCGATGCCGGGGATCTCCACCTCGCAGAGCTGGCCCGGCTGCAACCACGGCGCCGGCTGCTGGCCCATCGCGACGCCCGATGGCGTCCCGGTGAGGATGAGGTCACCAGGCTCGAGGGTGAATGCATCGGAGATGTACGAGATGAGCGTGGTCACGTCGAAAATCATGTCCGCCGTCCGGCCGTCCTGGCGAAGGATGCCGTCCACCCGGCACCGGACGTTGAGGGCCTGCGGGTCGGGGATCTCGTCGGCGGTGACGATCCACGGACCGATCGGGCAGAACGTGTCGAAGCTCTTGCCGCGCAGCCACTGGTCGCCGAGACCGAGTTGCGCGTTCCGTGCCGAGACGTCGTTGGCGCAGCAATAGCCGGCAACGTGCGCGAGCGCGCGCTCCTGCGGAATGCGGCGGCCACCGGTTCCGATGACCACGCAGAGCTCTGCCTCGTAGTCGAGGTCGTCGACCTCGCGGGGACGCACGACATCCTCGAACGGACCGCGCACCGACGTCGCCAGTTTGGCAAAGAGGATCGGCCGGGTGGGAACGTCGTTGCCGAGCTCCTTCGCGTGGTCCGCGTAGTTCCGGCCGGCGCAGACAATCTTCCCTGGGCGTGGCACCGGAGGGCCGAGGACGTACAGCGGAGACGACGGCGCGGCACCTCGCGTGATCAGATCGGGCAGCGCGTCCATGGCAGACCGCGCGGCAGCCGCAAGCGCGGGCGTCGCGAGAATGGTCGCCGCGTCTGCGCCGTCCGGAATGACCACCGGGACGCCACCCATCGCACCGAGCACGTCGTCGAGACGGTAGGCGCGCTCTCCATGGATGAGGGCGGGAAGGTTCCGCGTTCCGTCGCGGAGGGTGCCGATCTTCATGCGGCGGCCCTGGGGTACCCGGCCGCCTCGAGGACGAGGTCGTGGAGCAGGCCGTTGGAGGAGATGCCGGTGCCGCCGAGCTTGGCGTCGTCACTGCTCCGATCCGTGAAGCGACCGCCCGCCTCCGTGACGATGAGCGAGAGCGCCGCGAAGTCCCAGATGTTGGCGCGCGATGTCCAGCCGATGTCGGCGGTGCCGCGCGCCACGGCGAGATGGGACATGGAATTGCCGATGCCGCGCGCATCCCAGCAGCGCCCGGCCAGCGCGACGAGCCGGTCGGCCTGCTTGGTGATCACGAATCCCCGAATGGCGGTGTGCGTGATGAGCGCCTCGGAGATCCGCGCGATCTTCGAGACCTGGATCTGGCGGCCGTTGAGGAAGGAGCCACCGCCCCGGGTGGCAGAGAACCGGAGGCGCATTGCCGGCGCGGACGCGACCGCAACCACGGATTCCCCATCACGCTGCAGGGCTATCAGGGTCGCCCACGTCTCGTTGCCGCGGACGAAGCTCCGGGTGCCGTCGATCGGGTCGATCACCCAGCGCCACGTCGCATGCCGATCACCCACGACGCCGAATTCCTCACCGATGAGCGCGTGCTCTGGGCGCTCGGCGGCGATGCGCTCACGGGCGTGCCGCTCGATTGCGCGGTCCGCCTCGGTCACCGGCGACAGATCGGGCTTTGCGTCGATCTTGAGGTCGTGGGCGCGAAAGCGCTCCATCGAGATGGCGTCGGCGACATCGGCCAGCTCGAGCGCGAGAGAGAGGTCGTCAGTCACCGCAGGGCAGCTTAGCCCGGACGCATGTGCCACGGCCCGCCGCCGCGTGTAGCCTTAGCGATCGATCCCACGCTTGCCGGACTGCGTCACCAAAGATCGAGAGGACACCCATGAACTACAGGAAACTCGACGTGCTCTCCGCGAATGGCTCCGTTGTGTTGCGCGACGGCCCGGCGATCCCGCCGGCAGAGTGGGAAGGTCTCGAATACGTCGACTGGAAATCGGGTGGCGATACCAACTTCGCCCCGCTCGCGTCGGCAATGGGCGAGATGGAGTGCGCGGGGTTCTGGGACCACGGCAAGCCTGACAAGGATGGCATCTGGACGAGCAACCGTGAGATTGCGCCGACACTGTGCACCTACGTTGAAGCGGTCGGCGCGAGATTCGGTCGCGTGCGCGTCATCAAGCTCAATCCGTCCTCTGAGGAGGCGGCGCTTCGGCAGCTCCACCAGGACGACAACAACCGCCTCAACCCGGACGGCGAGGGGTGGGTCGTTCGTGCCTGGCTTGAGCTCAACGCACCCGCGGGCTCGGAATTCATCCTCCGCGAGGTCAAGGATGACCCGTCAACGGAGCTCCGGATCCCGTTGCACCCGCGGCGCCAGCTCGTGCTGGACACCGAGCGCCTGTATCACGTGGTGCACAACCCGGGGCCGGGCCCGCGCTATGCGCTGATCACGTCATTCGAGTCGGGTGACGCGCTGGAGCGTTGGATCGCATCGCAGCGTCAGGAGGCGGCGCAGCCCGTCTAACGGCGCCGGGTCGCGCGCACGGGCGACGATATACTTCGCGCCTTCACGGTTACGAGCGGGAGTAGCTCAGTGGTAGAGCACTACCTTGCCAAGGTAGGGGTCGCGAGTTCGAGCCTCGTCTCCCGCTCCAATCGCCCTTGATGGCCCGGATCGAATTCATTTCGATC
>Ga0307372_10012882_pt1 | contig 10882 bp, 10 predicted proteins | sample OX1MG_FD_202533 | JGI IMG/M metagenome (GOLD analysis project Ga0307372, IMG submission 202533) | Soil microbial communities from Risofladan, Vaasa, Finland - OX-1 | ecosystem: Environmental > Terrestrial > Soil > Coastal area > Acid sulfate soil | place: Finland: Risofladan, Vaasa | collected...
CTTGTCACATCGAGCGATCAGCCGGATGAGCTGGCCTATGGCGTGGTCAAGGCGGTGCTCGACAACTTCGCCGATTTCCGGCGCTTGCACCCCGCGCTGTCGACGCTCGATATCAAGGACATGGTGCTCAGCCAGGCCGTGGTACCGATCCACCCGGGAGCGCTGACCTATTTTCGCGGAGTCTGCCTTGTCCATTAGGCAATGTTCCTTAGGCAATCCCGGGGTGTCAGCTACGCTGATCCAATCGATGCCCGCCCATCGCGTCCTGTTTCCGGCCGAAGAGATCGCCTTATGCGTGCTTGGGCTTGCGACGATCATCGCTCCGCCCATTGCAGGCCTCGTCGCCACTGCGTCCCTGCCGCAAACGTGATCCGGGTGGCAGGCAATCATGATTAGGGCGACACTGCTGTCCAATGAGCGAACATTTCGGACTGATCTGCTCGGCGGCGGTCGGGCTGCTGCGATCGAGAGCAATGGTCGCTCAGCATCAACGATCGACCGGCATCAGCGCGCTCGCTGCGGCAAAACGCCTATGTCGAACGACTCATCGGCTCTGTCTGTCGGGAGTGCCTCGACCATGCGGTGGCGCTCGAGGCTTAGGCTTGGAATGCGCCCCGTCCCCGCCGGATGCGCTCGCTTGCGATGATCGTCCTCTTCACCGATTTCGGCCTTTCCGGTCCCTATACCGGGCAGATGAAGGCGGTGCTGGCCGAGCGGGCGCCGGGCGTTGCGGTGATCGATCTCTTCGCCGATGCGCCGTCGCGCGATCCGCGTGCGGCGGCCTATCTCCTCGCCGCCCATGCGCCGTGGTTCGCGCCGGGAACCGTGTTCCTCGCCGTGGTCGATCCGGGCGTCGGCGGCGCCCGTGTGCCGGTCATGGCCGCGGCCGACGGGCGCTGGTTCGTCGGGCCCGACAACGGACTCTTCGCGCTCGCGCTGCGGCGCGCGGCCCAGGCCGAGTTGTGGCAGATCGACTGGCGGCCGGAGCGGCTCGCCCCGAGCTTTCACGGCCGCGACCTGTTCGCGCCGGTCGCGGCGATGATCGCGTCGGGGGCCACGCCGGCGCGCACCGCGCGCCCACCCCTATCCGCCGAACGGCGCGATTGGCCCGACGATCTCGCCGAGATCGTCTATGTCGATCACTACGGCAATGCGATGACGGGCCTGCGCGCGAGCCGGCTGCCGCCGGACGCGCGCCTCGCCGCCGGCGGCCAGAGCGTGGGCCGGGCGCGCGTCTTCGCCGACGTGCCGGACGGCGCGGCGCTGTGGTACGAGAATTCGTGCGGGCTCGCCGAGATCGCGGTCAATCGCGGGCGGGCCGATCGCGTCCTGGGCCTCGGCATCGGCAGCGCCGTGACGGTGGAAAACTGAATTGCCGCGCTTGCCTCGCGCACGCCGCCGGTATCTGTTGCCGCCATGCCCGATTTCGCGTTCGAGGTGCGCCGCGCCGGGATCGTGTGCGGTATCGACGAGGCGGGGCGCGGACCGCTGGCCGGGCCGGTGGTCGCGGCCGCCGTGGTGCTCGACCGCCGCCGCCTGCCGCGCGCGCTGCGCGACGGGCTCGACGATTCGAAGCGGCTCAGCCCGGCGGCGCGCGAGGAATATGCCGCGCTGCTGCGCCGGGTCGCGCCGGCGATCGGCATCGGCGGCGCCAGCGTCGCCGAGATCGACCGCTGCAACATTCTGCAGGCGACGCTCACGGCGATGTGCCGCGCCGTCGCCGCACTCGGCATCACGCCCGGCCTTGCCCTCGTCGACGGCAATGTCGCGCCGCCGCTTGCCTGCGCGGTCGAGACCGTGATCGGCGGCGATGGCCTGTCGCTGTCGATCGCCGCCGCCTCGGTCATCGCCAAGGTGACGCGCGACCGGCTGATGCGGCGTCTCGCGCAGCGCTATGACGGCTATGGCTGGGACCACAACGCCGGCTACGGCACGCCCGAGCATCGCGCGGCGCTGCTCCTTCTCGGGCCGACGCCGCATCACCGGCGCAGCTTCGCGCCGCTCCAGCACACTTTCGAGTTCGATTGCAGCGGTACGCTCTAAATCCCTGACTCCGCAAAGTTATTGACTGGCGGACTCGGTGCGCGCATTGTCCGGCCCCGGGCGCAATGTCAGGGTGGGGTGATGAGCGGCGCGCGGGACGGGGAGGTGCTGGTCGGCGACTGCATCGCGCTGATGGCACGTCTGGCGCCCGACTCCGTCGATCTCGTCTTCGCCGATCCTCCTTACAATCTTCAGCTCAACGGCGAGCTCGTCCGACCCGACAACAGCCGCGTCGACGGCGTCGAGGACGAATGGGACAAGTTTGCCGATTTCGCCGCCTATGACCGATTCACCCGCGCCTGGCTCGAGGCGGCGCGGCGGGTGCTGAAGCCCGACGGCGCATTGTGGGTGATCGGGACCTATCACAATATCTACCGCGTCGGCGCCATCCTGCAGGATCTCGGGTTCTGGATCCTCAACGACATCGTCTGGCGCAAGGCGAACCCGATGCCGAACTTCCGCGGCCGGCGCTTCACCAACGCGCACGAGACGCTGCTGTGGTGCGCGCGCTCGCGCACTGCGCGCTACACCTTCAACTACGCGGCGATGAAGGCGCTCAACGAGGACCTGCAGATGCGCAGCGACTGGTTCATCCCGCTGTGCGGCGGCGTCGAGCGCCTCAAGGTCGATGGCCGCAAAGCGCATCCGACCCAGAAGCCCGAGGCGCTGCTGCATCGCGTCGTGCTGGCGGCGACCAAGCCGGGCGACATCGTGCTCGACCCGTTCTTCGGCACCGGCACGACCGGCGCGGTCGCCAAGCGCCTGGGGCGGCGCTGGATCGGCATCGAGCGCGACGGCGATTATGCCCGGCTCGCTGCCGCGCGCATCGCCGCGGTGGTTCCGGCCGCGACCGAACTGGTGACGATCGAAACGAAGCGCGAGGCGCCGCGCGTGCCGTTCGGGGCGCTGATCGAGCGCGGCCTGCTCCGGCCGGGCGATCTGCTGTTCGACCAGCGCCGGCGCTGGACCGCGCGGGTGCGCGCCGACGGGTCGGTGATCTCGGCCGACTCGCGGGGATCGATTCACAAAGTGGCGGCCGCAGTGCAGGGCGCCGCCGCCTGCAACGGCTGGGACTTCTGGTACGTGGAGCGGTTGGGCAGCATGGTGCCGATCGACCTCCTGCGCCAGCAGGTTCGCGCCCAGATGGGATGAGCCGCTACCGCCGCGAGCGGTACGCGTGGGCGATGATCTTCTTCATCACGGTCGGCAAGGCATGATCGCCGAGTCGCTCGGCCGCGACCCAGATGCCGTCGGCGGCGGCATCCTCGCGCACCTCGCCCGCGAGCACCGTGAGTTCGAGATCGAAATGGGTGAAGCTGTGCCGCACCACCTCCGGGAGACGGCGCCAGCGCGCGCGCACCGGCGCCGCTTCTCGGGCTTCGGCCGCCGCCCAAGGCGCCGCGCGCCACGCCGTCGAGGGCACCTCCATCATGCCGCCGAGCAGCCCCTTTTCAGGACGGCGGCGCAACAGCACGGCGCCATCCCGCCGCACCACCCAGAAGGCGACGCCGCGCCGCACCGGCTTCGGCGGCGGCGGCCGGCGTTGCGGCAGGGTCTCGGCGATGCCGTCACGCCGGGCGCGGCACGAATCGCGCCACGGGCACAGCACGCATTTGGGCTTGCGCGGCAGGCACAGCGTCGCGCCGAGATCCATCACCGCCTGGGCATAGTCGCCAGCGCGCCGGGCCGGGGTCAGCGCCCGGGCGAGGCGGCGCAGCTCGAGCTTGGCCTCGGGCAATGGCGTGCACACCGCATGGAGCCGCGCCATCACTCGCTCGACATTGCCATCGACCGGGGTGGCGTGAAGATCGAAGGCGATGGCGGCGATCGCCGCGGCAGTGTAGTCGCCGATCCCCGGCAAGGCGCGCAACAGCTTTTCGTCGGCGGGAAACACGCCGCCGTGCCGGGCGACGACCGCGCCGGCGCAGGCGTGAAGATTGCGGGCGCGCGCGTAGTAGCCCAGGCCCTGCCAAGCGTGCAGGATGGCGTCGCGCTCGGCGGCGGCTAGCGCCGGCAGATCGGGCCACAGCGCCAGGAATCGCTCGAAATAGGGCATGACGGTCGCGACCGTGGTCTGTTGCAGCATCACCTCGCTGAGCCAGACGCGATAGGGATCGGGCCTGACGCCCGGCGGCGCGCGCCACGGCAGCGTGCGGCGGTGGCGGTCGTACCAGACCAGCAGCGCGGCGGCGGGAGGTGGCGGGGACGGCAATCGCGGGATCGGCATTCGACGGCGGCCGGCAATCGGTCTACCATGGCACGGCTTGGCGGCGGGTGTCAGGAGGCTCGGTTGGAGAGACGGCGCGGCGGGCTCCGCGCATTGGCCAGCGAGGTGCCGCGAATCGCGGCCCCGGTGCTGGGAAAGCGTGGCTTCGCCAGCGCCCAGCTCGTGGCGGATTGGGCCAGCATCGTCGGCACCGAGCTGGCCGCGAAAATCTCCCCCGACCGTTTAAGTTTTCCCCGCGGCGAGCGGCGCGACGGCACGCTGCGGCTGCGTGTCGCCGCCGGCCTGGCGCCCGAGGTGCAGCACCGCACCCCGCTCATTCTCGAGCGCATCAACGGGTTCTTCGGCTATCGCGCCGTTTCCCGCCTGGTTCTGGTCCAGGGACCGCCGGCGCGGCCGCCCCTTCCCGTCCCGCCGCGGCCGCGGCCGCTCAGCGCCGACGAGCGGGCGGCGCTCGACCGCCGCCTTGCGCGGATCGAGGATCCCGGCCTGCGCGACGCGCTGCGCCGGCTCGGCGAGGCCGTCATCGGCACGGACAAAAGCTGAGGCCGCCGCGCCGCGTCGCGAACTTGCAATACATTCAGAGTCGCCGTAGCATCAACATTTAGTGTATGAGAGGATGAAATGCGGAATATCTGGTGGGCGCTCGCCATCGCGCTCCTAACCTTTGCCGGTTCGGCCGGAGCGGCCGACGCGGCGGCGCCGACCCTCGCTCCCGACGACATCATCGTCGGCAAGGCCGACGCGCCGGTGACCATTTTCGAATATGCCTCACTGACCTGCCCGCATTGCGCCGAATTCGACGTCGACATCCTGCCGCAAGTACGGAAGGAATGGATCGATACCGGCAAGGCGCGGCTGGTCTTTCGCGACTATCCGCTCGACGGGTTGGCGGTGAAGGCGGCGATGCTGGCGCACTGCGCCCCCAAGGATCGGTTCTTCGCCTTCGTCGACGAATTGTTCCACAGCCAGAAGGATTGGGTACTTAATGCCGATCCGATGGCGGCGCTGAAGCGCATCGGTTTGCTCGGCGGCGTCGGCCCGGAAAAATTCGACGCCTGCATGAAGGACAAGACGCTCGAGAACAAGATCCTCAACGAGCGTCTCGTCGCCGACAATCAATACGGCGTCAACTCGACTCCGACCTTCTTCGTCAACGGCAGCAAGGTGATCGGCGCGCTGCCTTATCCCGAATTCTCGGCGGCGCTGAACGCGGCGCTGGGAAACCAGCCGATCCCGGAAACGGCCGCCAAGGGCGCGAGCACGCCGGCAGGCCCGATGTCGAGTCCCGCCGGCCACTGAGCGAGTGAACCGCACGTGCACTTCTCCAAGCTCCGCCTCGTCGGCTTCAAGTCCTTCGTCGATCCCACCGAGCTGGTGATCGAGCCCGGACTCACCGGCATCGTCGGTCCGAATGGCTGCGGCAAGTCGAATCTCGTCGAGGCCCTGTCCTGGGCGATGGGCGAGACCTCGGCGAAACGCATGCGCGGCGGCGAGATGGACGACGTCATCTTTGGCGGCACCGACGGCCGCCCGGCGCGCAATCTTGCCGAGGTGATGCTATCGCTCGACAATTCCCGCCACGACGCACCCAAGCCCTATGACGCCTATGACGAGATCGAAGTGGTGCGTCGGATCGAGCGCGAAGCCGGCTCGGGCTATCGCGTCAACGGCAGGGAAGTGCGGGCGCGCGACGTGCAGCTTCTCTTTGCCGACGCCGCAACCGGGGCGCAGTCGCCGGCGATCGTGAGCCAGGGCCGCGTCAGCGCGATCATTGCTGCCAAGCCCGTCGACCGGCGCGCCCTGATCGAGGAAGCCGCCGGCATCACCGGGCTGCATTCGCGCCGGCACGAGGCCGAGCTTCGCCTCAAGGCCGCCGAGGCGAATCTGTTGCGGCTCGATGATGTGCTGACCACGCTCGCCGGCCAGCTCGACGGCTTGAAGAAGCAGGCGCGCCAGGCAGCGCGCTATCGCCGGCTGTCCGACCACATCCGCCGCGCCGAGGCGGTGGTGCTCCATCTGCGCTGGCAGGCGGCAAGCGCCGAGCGCGAGGCTGCCGGGACACAGCTCGCCGCCGCCGAAATCGCCGTCGCCGACCGCACCGCCGCGGCATTGGCCGCCGAAAAAGCGCGCGAGGCCGCCGCGTCCGAGCTGCCGGCCCTGCGCCAGAGCGAGGCCGAGGCCGCCGCCGAACTTCAGCGCCTGGTCCATGCGCGCCAAGCGCTCGAGGACGAGGAGCGGCGCATCGCCGCCGCGCGCGAGGCCGCAGAGCAGCGTCTCATCCAGCTCGCCGCCGATATCGGCCGCGAGGACGAGCTTGCCGCCGACGCACGGGCGGCGCTCGCACGGCTCGCGGACGAGCACGAGGCGATCATCGCTGCCCGGTCGTACGAGGCCGAGGCGACGGCACAGGCGGCCTCGGCGCTCGCCGCCGCCAGCACCGAGGTGGCCGCGCGCGAAACCGAACTCACCCGGCTCACCGAGGAAATCGCCACCACCGAGGCGCGGCGCAGCACGCTGTTCGCGCGCCGCACCGAGGCCGAGGAGCGGACCCGGCACCTGGCCGCGCGCGCGGCCGATGTCGCGCGCCAGCGCGAGGCGCTCGCGGCCGAGAGCGAAGCGGCCGACCGCGCCGCTGCCGCAACGGAAGTGGTTCGCGCCGCCGAAGCCGAACTGGCGGCGAGCCGCGTCGCGGCCGAGACGGCGGCGCAGGAACTCCGTACCGCGGAGGCGGCGGAGGCGGAAGCGCGCGCGCCGCTCGAACAGGCCGAACGCAACCGCGCCAAGCTGCGCGCCGAGGCGCAGGCGCTGACCGAACTGCTCGCCGCACAAACCGACCGACGCTTTGCCCCGGTCCTCGATCGCATCCAGGTGGCGCCGGGCTTCGAGGCGGCGCTCGGCGCGGCGCTCGGCGATGATCTCACCGCGCCGCTCGACGAGGCGGCGCCGATGCATTGGCGCGAATTGCCCGACTACGACGAGACGCTGGCGCTGCCGGCGGGCGCGGCACCGCTCGCCGCCCAGGTAATCGCGCCCGCGGTCCTGGCGCGGCGGCTCCGGCAGATCGGCGTGGTCGAAGACGCGATCACCGCGGCCGAGCTTCAGACGATGCTCGAGCCGGGCCAGCGGCTCGTCAGCCGCGACGGCGGCTTGTGGCGCTGGGACGGCTTCCGCCGTGCCGCCGGGACGCCGAGCGCGGCCGCGCAGCGCCTGCGTCAGCGCAACCGGCTCGCCGAACTCGAGGACGCGCTCGCCATCGCCGACCGCGATGTCGAGACGGTCGCGCGCAATCTTGCCGCGGCCCGCGAGACGACACAGTACCGCCGCGAGGCCGAGCGGGCCGCGCGCGAGACCGCGCGCCATGCGGTGGGTGTGCTCGCCGAGGCGCGCGATCGCGAGACCGGCCTCGCGCGCGAGGCCGCCGCCATCGCCCAGCGCCACGCGGCGCTGGCCGCCGATGCCGAACGCATCGCTTCCGACCTCGCCGCCACGCGCCAGGACGGCGATGGCGCCGCCGCGGCGCTGGCGCTGCTGCCCGATTCGGCCATCGCGCGCGCCGCCGCCGAGACGCTGCGCGAGCAACTGGCCGCGCGGCGGCGCCATCAGGTCGCCTGCCAGGGCGAGCATGACGCGCTGCTGCGCGAGGCGGCGCTGCGGCGGCAGCGGCTCGAGGCCTGCAGCGGCGAGATCGCGTCATGGCAGGCGCGCGCCGATGCGGCGGCGCGCCAGCGCGCCACGCTCGACATCCGGCGCGAGGACGTGCTGCGCGAACGCGCCACGCTCGAACGCCGGCCGGCGGAGATCGCGGCCCAGCGCGACGCGCTCGCGGCAACGATCGCCCAGTCGACGGAGCGGCGGAATGCCGCCTCCGACCGCCTTGCCGCCGGCGAGACGCAGCTCGCCGCCGCGGAACGCGCCGCCAAGGCCACCGACGCCGCGCTCGCCGCCGAGCGCGAGGCGCGCGTGCGCTGCGAGGCGCGTCGCGATCAGGCGCAGGAGGCGCAGCAGGACCTCGCGCGCCAGATCGGCGAGCGGCTCGAATGCCTGCCCGAGGCGATCCTCGCCGCGGCCGGCATCGCCGCCGATGAAGCCCTGCCGACGATCGAGGACGCCACCCATCGCTGCGAGCGACTGGTGCGCGAGCGCGATACGATGGGGCCGGTCAATCTCGTCGCCGAGACCGAGGCACAGCAAGTCGAGGAGCGGCTGCAAGCGCTCACCGGCGAGCGCGACGACCTCGTCGCCGCGATCGCCAAGCTGCGCCACGGCATCCAGGCCCTGAACCGCGAGGGGCGCGAGCGGCTGCTCGTCGCCTACACCCAGGTCGACGAGCACTTCCAGCAGCTTTTCACCCGCCTGTTCGGCGGCGGGCACGCGCATCTCCGGCTCGATTACGCCGAAGGCGAGGACCCGCTCGAGGCCGGGCTCGAGATCATGGCGAGCCCGCCGGGCAAGAAGCTCCAGGTGCTGTCGCTGCTGTCGGGCGGCGAGCAGGCGCTGACGGCGCTCGCCCTGCTCTTTGCCGTGTTCCTCACCAATCCGGCGCCGATCTGCGTGCTCGACGAGGTCGACGCGCCGCTCGACGATGCCAATGTCGACCGCTTCTGCCGCCTCGTCGAGGAAATCGCCGAGACCTGCGAGACGCGCTTCCTCATCTGCACCCATCATCGCCTGACGATGTCGCGCGTCGATCGCCTGTTCGGCGTGACCATGGCCGAGAAGGGCGTATCGCAACTCGTCTCCGTCGACCTGCAGGCCGCGGAGCGGCTGCGGCGAACAGCCTGACATCGGGCCGCGACCGAGGCGCGACGGAGTGCCGCCTTCGGTTCGCGCTTGGCGATGCGCGCTTGCTTGACACACTGCCGACCGGCCCCTTATGGTGCGCGCCGTTTCGGCGCCGCCGCGGCGCTCAGCACGGGGATTCGCAACACGGTCGGGCGCTTCGCCGATGACGTCGGGCGACCCTGAGGAGCCGCTGCGGGAGCTGCAACGGCGCATCGAGGGAGCGCAGCGCGCGCTCGACGCGCGAAAGACGAAGAGCGCGCCGCGCGACGATACCGGATCCTTCGGCAGCGCACTCGCGTTGGCTTGGCGCATCGGTATCGAACTGGTGGGGGCGATCGCGGTCGCCACCGCGCTCGGCTGGGCCATCGATCGCTGGGCCGGAACGCGGCCGTGGGGGATGATCGTGATGTTCTTTCTCGGCGTCGCCGCGGGGATGGTGAACGTGTGGCGCACCATCACCGGCATGGGCTCGGCGGTGGGCTACCGGCAAACGAAAGCCGACCAAACGAACGCCGGCGCGGCGGCACAGGATCAGCGGGACGACGAGGACTGACGTGGCGATAGAGATCAGACCGCTCGAGCAATTCAAGATCGAGCCCATCATCCCGCTTCATCCGTTCGGCATCAACGCGTCCTATACCAATTCGGCGCTCCTGATGACGATCGCCGTCATCCTCGTCACGGCGCTGGCGGTGCTCGGCACGCGCAATGCGGGGCTCGTGCCGCGGCGCTGGCAGTCGGTCGCCGAGATGAGCTACGAGTTCGTCGCCAACATGGTGGAGGCGAATGCAGGGCATGGGGGCATGGCGTATTTCCCCTTCATCTTCAGCCTGTTCATGTTCGTCCTCCTGGGCAATCTCCTGGGCCTCGTGCCGTACAGCTTCACCTTCACCAGCCACATCATCGTCACGTTCGCTCTCGCCGCGATGGTGTTCATCGGCGTCACCATCATCGGCATCGTCAAGCACGGGTTCCGTTTCCTGTCGCTGTTCGTTCCGGCGGGCGTGCCCAAGGTTCTGCTCTTGCTGCTGGTGCCGATCGAGTTGCTGTCCTATTGCATCCGGCCCTTCACGCTGGCGATCCGGCTCTTCGCCAACATGCTTGCGGGCCATACCATGCTCGCGATCTTCGCCGGCTTCGCCGCAAGCGCGCCGCTCTTCGGCATCCTGCCGGTTGGCCTCGACGTGCTGATCTATTTCCTGGAGGTTCTGGTCGCCGTGCTGCAGGCTTATGTCTTCGCCATTCTGTCCTGCCTCTACCTGCACGACGCCCTTCATCTCCATTGAGCGCGCGATCCCTTTCACCCGCAACACCAAGGAACAGAGTCATGGATGTCGCCTCCGCCAAACTGATCGGTGCCGGCCTCGCTTGCGTCGCCCTCGTCGGCGCCGGTATCGGCATCGGCAACGTCTTCGCCGCCCTCATCAACGCGCTCGCGCGCAACCCGGCGGCGCAGGTCACGCCCTTCGCCTTCCTGGGCTTCGCGCTGGCCGAGGCGACCGGACTGTTCGGATTGGCCATCGCCTTCCTCATCCTGTTCGTGTTCTAGGCGCGCCGCGCCGATGCCGCAGCTCGACGTCGCCACCTTTCCGCCGCAGCTCATCTGGCTCGCGATCACCTTCGCGGTGCTCTACGTGCTGATGTCGCGGGTGGGATTGCCGCGCATCGGCGACGTCATCGCCGCGCGGCAGCAGCGGATCGAGGGCGACATCGCCAAGGCAGCGCAGATGAAATCCGAGGCCGAGGCCGTGATCGCCGCCTATGAGCGTGCGCTCGCCGAGGCACGGGCGGCGGCGCAGGCGGCCGTGCGCGAGACCACCGAACGCCTCA
>Ga0307372_10012886_pt1 | contig 10880 bp, 11 predicted proteins | sample OX1MG_FD_202533 | JGI IMG/M metagenome (GOLD analysis project Ga0307372, IMG submission 202533) | Soil microbial communities from Risofladan, Vaasa, Finland - OX-1 | ecosystem: Environmental > Terrestrial > Soil > Coastal area > Acid sulfate soil | place: Finland: Risofladan, Vaasa | collected...
GTTAAGGAGGACGCTTCGACGCGAACCCGCGGGTCCCTGCGAACTAGCGACTCAGGACACTAGGAGATCGCAACCATGCGGTCGATCGCGCCGCGCGCCTTCGCGGCGAGCTCGGGCTCAACCGTCACGACGTGCTTGTTGTCGCGGAGCGAGTCGCGGACTTTCTTGAGCGTCGTCACCTTCATGTAGCGGCATTCGGCGTCGGCGCGCACCGGCTCGAACGTCTTCCCGGGCGCCTCCTTCTCGAGCCGGTGGATGATCCCCGTCTCGGTCGCGACGATGAACCGCTGCTTCGGCGAGCGCTTTGCGTAGTCGATCATCTTCTCCGTCGAGAGGATGTGCGTACGGTCGTTCGCGAACGCCATCGCCTGGCTCGCGCAGCCGCACTCCGGATGGACGAGCAGCTCGGCGTCGGGTGCCTCATTCGTCCAGCGGTCGATGTCGGCAGGGCGAATGCCGGCGTGGACGTGGCATTCGCCCATCCAGATCTCGAGCTTTCGGCCGGTCACCTTCTCGAGCCAGAGGCCGAGGTACATGTCCGGGAGGAAGAGGATCTCCGTGTCTTCGGGAATCGCCTCGATCACCGACTTCGCATTGCCCGACGTGCAGCAATAGTCGCTCTCCGCCTTCACTTCTGCGGTCGTGTTGACATACGACACGACGACCGCGCCGGGATGCTCCGCCTTCCACTGACGTAGCTGGTCGGCGTCGATCGAGGCGGCGAGCGAGCAGCCCGCGCCGAGGTCGGGGAGGAGGATCGTCTTCTCGGGGCTGAGGATCGCCGCCGTCTCCGCCATGAAGTGCACGCCGCAGAAGACGACGGTGGACGCGTCGGTCGCCGCGGCCTGACGCGAAAGGCCGAGCGAGTCGCCGACGTAGTCCGCGACGTCCTGGACCTCGGGGCGCTGGTAGTTGTGGGAGAGGATGACCGCGTCCTTCTCGCGGGCGAGCGCGCGAACTTCCTCGTGCAATTCGGTAAATGCGGCGACGGTCACGTGACCTCCAGTGAGACGTGGAGCGAGCGGGCGGAGTGGGTGAGGGCGCCGACGGAGATGAAGTCGACGCCGGTCTCGGCGTAGGCGCGCACGGTGGCGAGCGACACGCCGCCGGAAGCTTCGAGCTCGGCGCGGCCGGCGACCTCGCTCACCGCTTCGCGCACCTCCTCCGGGCTCATGTTGTCGAGCAGGATCCGCGGCGCGGCGGCGGCGACGGCTTCGCGCACCTGGTCGAGCGTCTCCGCCTCGATCTCGACGGGCAGCCCGAGACCGTGCACGTGGAGCGACGCGAGTGCCTGCGTGATGCCGCCGGCGACGCGGATGTGGTTCTCCTTGATGAGGATGCCGTCGTACAGGCCGGCGCGGTGGTTCGTCCCGCCGCCGCAGCGGACGGCGTACTTCTCGAGCGCCCGCAGGCCCGGTGTCGTCTTCCGCGTGTCGAGGATCCGGGAGGACGTTCCTTCGGTCAGCTCGGCGAAGCGGCGGGTGAGCGCGGCGATCCCGCACAGGCGGCCGACGAGGTTCAGCGCAACGCGTTCGCCGGTGAGGATCGCCTGGGCCGGGCCTTCGACGACCGCGATGACCGCGGGAACGTCGGAGACGGCGGCTCCCTCCTCGAGCTTCGCCTCGACCGTCACCGACGGGTCGAGAGCGCGGAAGACGGCCGCGGCGACCGGGATGCCGCAGACGACGCCGGGCTCCTCGAGGAGTAGCTCCGCGCGGCAACGCGCGTCCCCGGGGACGAGCGCGAGCGTCGTTGCGTCCCCGCTGCCGACGTCCTCCGCGAGCGCCACTCCGACGACGCGGTCGATGTCTTCTTGCGTCAGCTCCATGTCTCGAGCTCCGGCTCGCGGCCGGGCCGAAGGACGAAGTGCCCCGCGAGCGCCTCGCTCTCGACAGGGAAGTCGTCGCGGAAGTGGACGCCGCGGCTCTCCTCGCGCGCAAGCGCGGACGCGGCGACGAGACGCGCGAGCGGATGCGGCGCGTCGAGCAGCCGCCGAAGCCCGGCCGCGTTGCGGATCAGCCCCGCATCGCACCACAGCTCTTCTCCCGGCGCATCCTGACTTAGTGACAATTTGTCACAAGCGTTGTCAAAGCCCGGTCCGGCGACGGCGGCCAATCCGGCGCGGCGGCCGAAGACGAGGCATTCGAGCAGTGAGTTCGACGCGAGCCGGTTCGCGCCGTGCACGCCGGTCGCGGCGCACTCGCCCGCGGCGTAGAGCCCCGGCACGGTCGTCCTCCCGTCGAGATCGGTGACGATGCCGCCGATCGCGTAGTGGGCGGCGGGGGAGACCGGGATCGGCTCGTGCGCGGGTGCGTATCCCGCGCGCTCGAGCGTCGCCATCAAGGTCGGGTAGCGGTCGCGCTCGATCTCGCGCAGGTCGAGCCGCGCGCCGGCGCGGGCGTCGATGGCGCGCGCGACGACGTCCCGCGGCGCGAGCTCGTCGACGAAGCGCTCCCCGTCGCCGTCGAGGAGAGTCGCCCCTGCGCCGCGCAACGCCTCGGAGAGGAGGTAGCCGTCGTGGCCGTTGGCATCACGGAGCGCAGTGGGATGGAACTGGACGAGCTCGAGATCGGCGAGCGCCGCTCCGGCAGCCTGGGCGAGGAGAAGCCCCTCGCCGGTCGCGCCGGCCGGGTTCGTCGTCCGCGACCACAGCGCGGCATAACCGCCTGTCGCGACGACGACCGCCGAGCCGCGCAGCCGCGAGAGCGACGTGACGCGCTCGCCCTCGACCATGCGGATGCGCGGATGCTCGCGCGCTCGCTTCGTGAGAACGTCGGCGATGTGCCGTCCCGTGTCCGCGCCGCCGGCGTGGACGACCCGCGGACGCGAGTGCCCACCTTCGAGCGAGAGGCCGTCGTCGAAGCGGGCACCGAGCTCGCGCAGCCACTCGATCCGGCCGGGCGCCTCGTTCGTGAGGAGCTCGACCGCGCTCGTCCGGCAGATCCCACGACCGGCTGCGAGCGTGTCTGCGGCGTGGAAACTCGGGTCGTCGCCCTCGCCGACCGCGGCGGCGACTCCGCCCTGGGCGGCGTAGCTGTTCGAAGCGGTGTGGGACGCCTTCGCCAGCACCGTCACCGACGCGCCTTCCTCAGCGGCTGCGAGGGCGGCGGAGAGACCGGCGATCCCGGCTCCGACAATTGCGATGTCGATCTTGTGGCGTTTTTGCCTCACGAGCGATAACCTCTACGGCGAGTGTACACGGTTGCCGACTCCCAGGCGAAAACCACCGCGCACGCGGTCCTTGCAGCTGTGCTCCAGGTGAGAGAAGCACGACTGCAGGCGCTGCTCTGGCAGCGGGCGAGGGAGCCGCACGCAGGCTCGTGGGCTTTGCCGGGCGGATCGCTGTCCGCTGACGAGACGCTCGAGGAGTCGGCGCGGCGCCATCTCGCCGAGAAGGTCGACGTGAGGGATCTCTCGCACCTCGAGCAGCTCGAGACGCTGAGCGAGCCCGATCGGAACCCCGCGGTGAGGGAACTCGCGACCGCGTACCTCGGACTCGTGCCCGCCGGCGTCGACCCGCATGTCCCGGCGGACACGCGCTGGCATCCGGTCGACGACCTGCCGGAGCTCGCGTACGACCACGAAACGATCCTCCTCACGGCGCGCGAGCGCCTCCGTGCGAAGCTCTCGTACACGAACCTCGGCTTCGCGCTCGCGCCGCCGAGCTTCACGCTCGCCGAGCTCCGCGACATCTACGCCGCAGCACTGGGCCATCACGTCACCGCGACGAACCTTCAGCGCGTCCTCCTGCGCCGGCAGCTCATCGAGGACACCGGCGAGCGGCGGCGCTACGGGAGCGGGGGAGGCCGGCCGGCGGCGATCTACCGCTTCCGCAATCCCGAGCTCGAGATCACGGATCAGTTCGCCGTCCTCCGTCCGCCTACAATGAGCGGCTAGTTGGCCGCCAGGACTCACAGCTACACGCAATCGCGGCGGTCGAACCATCGCGCGACACTCGCCGTTCTCTGCGGCCTCGCCGCCGTCGTCGCCATCCCGGTCGCAATCGAGCTGACACGGAAGATGGCGGGAGCGGTGCTGCTCGACGCCGCGTGGGCGGTCCCGGTCGCCGCCGTCGCCGCAGCCGCGTCCCTCATGTTCGAACGGGGAGCGCGCGCCGTCGTCAGCCGAACGCTCGAGCAGGCGGGCGGGTCGCGCCGTCTCATGGCCGCACGCGTGTTCGCGGTCACCGGCATCTGCCTCACGCTCTCGTCGGCGCTCGCGGTCGGGATCTACGAGTTCCTTCTCTGGAAAGAACGCCACTAGACTGGGCTCGTGTTCGAGATCGGCTACAGCCTCAGAGCCGCCCGGGAGCGGCAAGGAATCGGCCTCCCCGAGGCCGAGCTCGCGACGAAGATCCGCGCGAAGTACATCCGCGCCCTCGAGGAGGAGGATTTCGAGGCGCTGCCGGCCGACACGTACGCGCGCGGATTTCTCCGCGCCTACGCCGACTACCTCGGCCTCGACGGTGAGATCTACGTCGAGGAGTACGCCTCCCGCTTCCACAACGCCGAGTGGGACGACGGGCCGGGGCCCGCGCCGCGGAGCCGGCCGCGCCGGCCGCGTCGCGAGCGGACGATCGAGCGCCGCGCGGTGGTGCTCGCACTGGCTGGGATTGTCGCGGCCACCGCGCTGTTCTTCGTGGCATGGCGGTACGGCAACGCGCCGACCAACGTGCCGGCGCTCGACACGGGTCACCGGCAACCTCCGGTGCTCGTCCTCCACGGCGTCGGGCGGGGGACGTTCGTCGTCGTCCGGCGCGGCTCGAGAACGGGCCACCTCCTCTTCAGCGGCATGCTCACGCCCGGGCGGGTGGAAACGTTCTCCGGCAAGCGGTTCTACGTCTCCTACCGCAGGCAGGCGGGGATCCGCATCACACGTCCGGCGGGCGTGACGCTCCTCGGCGGGTGACCGCGCGCCCTCGGGCAGCGGTCGTCGTCACCGGCAGCGAGCTCGTCCGTGGCGAGCGCACGGACCGGAACGGCCCGTTCCTCGCCGCCGAGGCGCTGCGCCACGGCCTCGAGCCCGCGCGGATCACGATCGTCGGCGACAGCCCCGCCGACCTCGAAGCGGCGCTGCGCGAGGGCCTCGAGGCCGACGCGTGCTTCGTCTCCGGCGGGCTCGGGCCGACGCACGACGATCGCACCGTCGAGATGCTCGCGCGCGCGGCCGGGCTCGAGCTCGTCGTCGACGAGGAGCTCGAGGCGCAGATCGGGGCCGTCTCGCGGGCGGTCGCCGAACGACTGCGCCGTCCCTATGGCGACTTCGCGGCGGGCGTGACGAAGCAGGCGACGCGCCCGGCGCCGGCCATGTCGATCGGCCTCGCAGGAACCGCGCCCGGCCTCGTGTTCCGGGCTCCCACCGGCTGCGTCGTCGTCGTCCTGCCCGGGCCGCCCCCCGAGCTGCAGCGCCTCTGGCCGAACGCGCTCGCGAGCGAGCCGGTGCGGGAGCTCCTCGCGCGGACGTCGCCGCCGGACAGCCGCGTCCTCCGCCTTTTCGGCGTCAGCGAGTCCGCAGTCGCACGGGCTCTCGAGGAGGCCGGTGGAGACGGCGGCGGGGTCGAAGTGACGATCTGCGCGCGCGAGTTCGAGATCCACGTCGATCTCGTCGTCGAGCCCGGTGCCGACGAGCGCGCCGACGTCCTCGAGGGCGAGCTCGCGGCGCGTCTCGAGAAGTGGGTCTTCTCCCGTGACGAGCGCTCGGTCGAGGAGCACGTCCTCTCCCTCGCGCGGGCGCGCGGACTGACGATCGCGACGGCGGAGTCGTGCACCGGCGGCCTCGTCGCTTCCCGGCTGACGCGCGTGCCAGGCTCGAGCGAGAGCTTCCTCGGCGGAATCGTCGCGTACGCCGATGCCGTGAAGATCGCCGAGCTCGACGTTCCTGCAGGCATCCTCGCCGACCATGGCGCGGTGTCTGTGGAGGCCGCCGAGGCGATGGCGGAGGGTGCGCGCCGCAGGCTCGGCGCCGACCTTGCGGTCGCGGTGACCGGCGTCGCGGGCCCAGGTGGCGGGACGGCGGAGAAGCCGGTCGGCCTCGTCCACATCCACGTGAGCGGGCCCGACGGGTCGCGGGCGCGCACGCTCGACGTTCCGGGCGAGCGGGAGCAGGTGCGGGCGCGCTCGACCGTCACGGCGCTCCATCTCCTCCGGCAATTCCTGGAACTCGGCACGAACTCTTGACGGAGGCGTACGACGTCAGCCTCTAGCGTGGGCGGCGATGACCGGCTGCGACTATTCCTCGCGCTTCGCCTCCCGGGCGACGCTCTCGACGAGATCGAGGAGTGGCAACGCTCCGAGCTGCGAGGTGTGCGGATCCTCCCGCGCGATCACCTTCACGTCACGCTCGCCTTTCTCGGACATCGCCCTGTGGAGGAGCTCGACCCGATCGTCGCGGCGTTGCGTGGGGCCGCGGCAACTGCGCGGGAAATCCGGCTCACGGCCGTGCGCTATCGCGAGACGCGCAGCGTGGGGATGCTCGTCCTCGACGATGCCGATGGCCACGCCACGGCGCTCGCGAACGACGTTCAGGCGCGGCTCGAAGATCTCGCCGTGTATGAGCGCGACCGGCGCCCGTGGCTCCCGCACCTCACGGTTGCGCGGTGGCGCCAACCGCCGGGGCTGCGGCCTGCTCCGCCGCCGGGTCGAACATTCGTTCCGTCCGACGCGGCTGCTTATGTATCCCGACTGCACGCCGGTGGGGCGCGCTACGCAGTGTTGAGATCGGCGCGGCTGGGTTGAGATCGTTTGGCTTGAAATCGGTTAAGCACTAGGAGGCGAATAGGTGGACAAGCACGAGGCACTCGACGTCGCGCTCGGCCAGATCGAGCGCCAGTTCGGCAAGGGCTCGGTCATGAAGATGAACGATCGCGCCGCCGTCTCGGTAGGCGCGGTCTCGACCGGCTCGCTTGCGCTCGACCTTGCGCTCGGCATCGGCGGCCTGCCGCGCGGCCGCGTCGTCGAGGTCTTCGGCCCGGAGTCGTCGGGCAAGACGACGCTCGTCTACCACGTGATCGCGGAGGCGCAGCGGCGCGGTGGCATCTGCGCGTTCATCGACGCAGAGCACGCGATGGATCCCGCGTACGCGAAGCGGATCGGCGTGGACATCGACAACCTCCTCGTCTCGCAGCCCGATACGGGCGAGCAGGCGCTCGAGATCTGCGAGCTGCTCATCCGGTCCGGCGCGCTCGACGTCGTCGCCATCGACTCGGTCGCGGCCCTGACGCCCAAGGCGGAGATCGAGGGCGAGATGGGCGACAGCCACGTTGGCCTCCAGGCGCGCCTCATGAGCCAGGCCCTCCGCAAGCTCGCCGGCACGCTGAACCGCACCGACACAATCTGCCTCTTCACGAACCAGCTCCGGGAGAAGATCGGCGTCATGTTCGGCAGTCCCGAGACGACGCCGGGCGGTCGCGCTCTGAAGTTCTATGCGTCGGTACGCCTCGACATCCGCCGCATCGAGACGCTGAAGGAAGGCGCCGAGGCGTACGGCAACCGCGTCCGTGTCAAGGTCGTGAAGAACAAGGTGGCGCCGCCGTTCAAGCAGGCGGAGTTCGACATCATCTACGGCACCGGAATCTCGTGGGAGGGCACAGTCCTCGACACGGGGATCGAGCGGAAGGTCGTCGCGAAGTCGGGCTCGTACTTCAGCTTCGGCGACGAGCGGCTCGGGCAGGGCCGGGTGAATGCGACAGCGTTCCTCCGCGAGCATCCGGACGTGACGCAGCAGATCCTCCAGCAGATCCAGCTCGAGCTTGGGCCAGAGCAGATCGTCTCGGCCCGGCTTCTGCCGGTCTCGACGGAGGAGACCACCGCGAAGAGCAACGGCAAGGCCGAGGTGGCGGCGGAAGCGCTCGCCGCGGCCGAAGTGGAGGCGTGACCCGAACCATCACGTCCCTGCGCGAGCGCAAGCGCGGCAAGGTCGAGGTCGAGCTCGACGGCGAGCCGTGGCGCGTTCTGCCGGCGGCGGTCGTCGTTCGGGCAGAGCTCCGAGTGGGGCGCCGGCTCGACAGGCAGTCGGCGCGCCTCCTCGCTCGCGAGCTGCGCCGGGCGCAGGCCCTCGCACGGGCGACGCGCGCTCTCGCCGCTCGTGACCGATCCCGCGGCGAGCTCGAGGCGCGGCTCGACGCGGCCGGGGTCTCCGAGGCGGCACGCGCGGAGGCGCTCGGCTCGCTCGAGGCGGCCGGCCTGCTGGACGACACGCGCGTGGCGGAGTCCCGAGCGAGGGAACTGGCACGGCGGGGCTACGGCGACACCGCGATCCGGTCGGACCTCGGGAGGCGGCGCATCGACTCCGAGACGGTCACCGCCGCGATTGAAGATCTCGAGCCGGAGGTGGAGCGGGCCCGGCGAGCTGTGGAAGGAAAGGAACGGACGCCGGCGGTACTCCACCGCCTCGCGGCCCGCGGCTTCTCGCGCGACACGCTCGAGGATCTCGCGTCGTCGTTCGCCGGCGACACCTGAGCCGCGACGCGATCCATCTCGCCTGGCCGCCCGGGTACCCTGCCCGCGATGCGCAGGTACCACGTGACGACGTTCGGGTGTCAAATGAACGCCCACGACTCCGAGCGGATCAAGGGTGCCCTCGAGGAGCTCGGGCTCGGCGAGGCGGCGGATCCCGACGAGGCCGACGTCCTCGTCTTCAACACGTGCACGATCCGCGAGAAGCCCGACCAGCGCTTCGCGGCGCACATGGGGAACGCCGCCAGGCGCAAGCGCGAGCGGCCGGAGACGGTCGTCGCCGTCGGCGGCTGCTACGCCGAGGCGCAGCGTGAGCGCATCTTCGACCTCTACCCGCATGTCGACGTCGCCTTCGGGCCTGGAACGATCTCCCATCTGCGGGACTGGCTCGGCGCCGGCGGCGAGGGCGTCGCGCGTGGCAGCTTCGGCACGGCCGGAGAGCGGGAGTTCGCTGCGGGTCTCCCGATGCGGCGTGAGCGCCGGTTCCAGGCATGGGTGCAGGTCTCGATGGGCTGCAACTCCGTCTGCTCCTACTGCATCGTCCCCGCCGTGCGCGGGCGCGAGATCTCCCGCCGCCCGGGCGAGGTCCTCGCCGAGATCGAGCAGCTTGCGAGCGAGGGCGTCCGTGAGGTGACGCTCCTCGGCCAGAACGTCAACTCGTACGGTCGAGACGTCGGCGCCGGGTTCGCCGAGCTACTGCGCGCAGTCGACAGGGTCGACGGAATCGACCGGATCCGCTTCACGAGCCCGCACCCGAAGGACTTCCGGCGCGACGTGATCGAGGCGATGTCCGAATGCGCCGCCGTCTGTGAGCACGCTCACCTGCCGCTCCAGTCGGGCTCGACGCGCGTCCTCAAGGCGATGCGGCGCACGTACTCCCGCGATCGCTATCTCAGGCTCGTCGCGGAGTTGCGCGACGCGATCCCCGGCCTCGCGCTGACGACGGACGTCATCGTCGGCTTCCCGGGCGAGACGGACGCGGACTTCGCCGAGACCCTCGAAGTCGTCGAGGAAGTCGGCTTCGACGGCGCGTTCACGTTCGTCTACTCGCCGCGCGCGGGGACGGAGGCGGCGGCGATGCCCGACCAGGTTCCTGACGAAGTAAAGCGCGAGCGGATCGAGCGGCTCGTCGACGTCGTCCAGCGCTGTGCCGCCGAGCGGAACACGGCGCGCGTCGGCTCCGTCGAGGAGGTGCTCGTCGAGGGCCACAGCCGCACCGAGCACGACCTTCTACGCGGGCGCACGCGCCGCAACACGACGGTCAACTTCGCGGGCGACGCCGCACCGGGGCAACTCGTCGCCGTGCAAATCGAGAGTGCGACGTCGACGACTCTCGCCGGCGCACAACTCGCGACCGTTGCGGCCTAGAGACCTCGTCTGGGACGGCTGTCTCAACGTCCGCGATCACGCGGCCGCGACGCGGGACGTCTCGAGCACTTCGGCGCGAATGTCGCGTCCGCTCTCCGGGCTGTCGCCGACGCCGCGGACTTACGGCAGCGTGACCGCGTACCTTCGCTCGACCGGCTTGGCCGACGACGACCTCGCGCGTGCCTGCGCGTGCCTGCGCGCGGCTCCGTGGCTGAGCTCGTGATCGGCCTGATCGGGCCGACCGCGAGCGGCAAGTCCGATATCGCAGCCGCGATCGCCCGTCTGATTTCCGCGGAAGTCGTCTCCGCCGACGCGATGCAGGTCTACGACGGCCTGCCCATCCTCACGAACCGCTCGCCACATCCTGAGCGACTCGTCGGAATCTGGCCCCTGAGCCACGAGGCGTCGGTGGGGGAGTACGCGCCTCTTGCGCACGCGGCGATCGACGAAGCGCTCGCGGACGGGAAGACACCGGTCGTCGCGGGAGGAACCGGTCTCTACTTCCGGGCCGCGCTCGCCGACCTCGCGCTACCGCCCGCGCCGCGGGAGGGCGCACGTGAGAAGTGGTCGCGGCTCTACGACGAGGACGGCGGCGCCGCTGCGTACGCCGCTCTCCGCGAGCTCGATCCGGCCGCGGCAGAGCGTGTCCACCCGAACGACCGCCGTCGCGTCGTACGCGCGCTCGAGCTCTCCGACTCGGGCGCTTCTCTCGTCCCCCGCGACGAGCGGCTGTTCGCGGGCGCGTGGAGGCATCCGACCCTCGTCATCGGGCTCGACGTCCCAAAGGACGTCCTCGACGGGCGGATCGAGGCGCGCACGCAGCGGATGTTCGAGCTCGGCGTCGAGGAAGAGGTGCGCAAAGCACTCTCCGGCGCCGTGTCAGCGACCGCGCGCAAGATGATCGGTCTCGACGAGATCGCGACGTTGCCGCGCGCGGAGGCGATCGAGTCGCTGATCCTGCGCACACAACGCTACGCCGCGTATCAGCGCAAGTGGCTGCGGAGCCTCGAAGGCGTCGTTATGGTCGCTGCAGACCGTCCTCCGGAGGAGACCGCCGCT
>Ga0307372_10012889_pt1 | contig 10879 bp, 12 predicted proteins | sample OX1MG_FD_202533 | JGI IMG/M metagenome (GOLD analysis project Ga0307372, IMG submission 202533) | Soil microbial communities from Risofladan, Vaasa, Finland - OX-1 | ecosystem: Environmental > Terrestrial > Soil > Coastal area > Acid sulfate soil | place: Finland: Risofladan, Vaasa | collected...
CGTCTTCGTCGTCGAGGACTCGTACGAGGAGCTGCTCGCGACCGCCGACGCGGACGAGTGGGAAGACCCCGGCATCGACGAGAACGAGGCGGCCGCGATGTGCTTCACGAGCGGCACCACCGGCCGGCCGCGCGGGGTCGTCTACTCGCACCGCTCCTCCGTCCTTCACGCGTTCGGCGTCGGCGCGAACAACCCGCTCGGGCTCGGCTTCGGCGTCGAGGACGCGGTGCTGCCGGTCGTGCCGATGTTCCACGCGAACGCGTGGGGCTACCCGTACCTCGCGACGATGCAGGGCGCGAAGCTCGTCTATCCCGGCCCGCATCTCGACGCCGACAGCCTGCTCGAGGACATGGAGCAGGAGAAGGTCACGTGGGCCGCGGGCGTGCCGACGATCTGGATGGGGATCCTCGCGCGGCTCGACGAGGAGCCCGGCAAGTGGGATCTCTCCGCGATGAAGGCGATGCTCGTCGGCGGCTCCGCGGTGCCGCGCGCGATGATCGCGGCCTTCGAGTCGCGCCACGGGATGAGGATCGTGCAGGGCTGGGGCATGACCGAGACGTCGCCCGTCGCGTCGACCGCCTCCCTTCCCGCCGATCTCGTCGACGCCGACGACGACACGCGCTGGGACTTCCAGGCGATGGCCGGGATCCCGCTCCCGTTCGTCGAGATCCGCGCGCGCGACGGCGACGAGGAGGTGCCGTGGGACGGCGAGGCAATGGGCGAGCTCGAGGTGCGCGGGCCGTGGGTGGCCGCGAGCTATCTCGACGCGCCGGACTCCGGAGACCGCTGGACGAGGGACGGCTGGTTCAAGACGGGCGACATCGTCTCGATCCATCCGCGCGGCTACATCCAGATCAAGGACCGCTCGAAGGACGTGATCAAGTCGGGCGGCGAGTGGATCTCGTCCGTCGAGCTCGAGAACGCGCTCATGGCCCATCCGGCCGTGGCCGAGGCGGCCGTGATCGCGATCCCCGACGAGAAGTGGGCCGAGCGGCCGCTCGCGGCGGTCGTCCTGAAGCCGGGCGCGACGGCGACGGCGGACGAGCTGCGGGAGTTCCTCGCGCCGCAGTTTGCGAAGTGGTGGCTGCCCGAGCGGTTCGAGTTCATCGACGCGATCCCGAAGACGAGCGTCGGCAAGTTCCGCAAGATCGAGCTGCGCGAGATGTTCACCTCTTGAAGGCCGCCGTTCTCAGCGGTGTCGGCGGCTCGTTCGCGGTGGAGGACGTGCCGGACCCAGTGCCCGGCGAGGGGCAGGCGCTCGTTCGCGTCCGTGCCGCCGCGCTGAACTTCGCGGACGTCCTCATCCGGCGTGGCCAGTACCCGCAGATGCCGGATTTCCCGGCGATCATCGGCGCCGAGCTCGCCGGCGAGCTCGAGGACGGGACGCGCGTGATGGCCCTGACCGGCAGCGGCTGCTACGCCGAGCTCGCCGCGGTCGACCGTCGCGCGCTCGTGCCGCTGCCCGAGCACGCGTCGTTCGCCGAGGGCGCGTCGTTTCTCCTCACCTTCCTCACGGCGTACGTCCCGCTCACGCGGCAGGTCGTGCTGCGAGACGGCGCGACGGTGCTCGTCCACGCCGCCGCGGGCGGGGTCGGCACCGCGACGATCCAGGTCGCGCGCGCGCTCGGTGCAGAGGTGATCGCGGCGGCCGGCTCGGCGGAGAAGCTCGACCTCTGCCGCGAGCTCGGCGCATCGGAGGCGTACCTCTACGACGAGATCCCCGACGACCTGCGCGTGGACGTCGTCGTCGATCCGATCGGCGGCGATCTCTTCGAGGCCGCGGTCGGACGGCTCAAGCCGCTCGGCCAGCTCGTCGCGATCGGCTTCGCGGCGGGGATGTGGCCCGAGGTGCAACCCGCGAACCTCGTCGGCCGCAACGTCGGGCTCCAGGGCGTGTACCTCGGCCGGCTCATGCGCCACGCGCCCGATGTCGTGGCAGCGTGCACGCGCGAGCTGCTCGAGCTGTGGGCGGCGGAGAAGATCAAGCCGGTCGTCGGCGCAGAGTTCCCGCTCGCCGACGTAGCGAAGGCTCACGAGCTGCTCGAGTCCCGCAAGAGCGTCGGCAAGGTCGTCCTCCTGCCGTGAAGGCGCTCGTGACCGGGGGCCGCGGGGGGATCGGCGCGGCGATCTGCGAGCTCCTCGACGACCCGCTCGTCCTCGACCTGCCGGAGTTCGACGTCGGCGATCCGGACGCGTGGCGCGCACTCGACGGCGAGTTCGACGCGGCGTTCCTCAACGCGGGGATCGGGATCGGGTACTCCGACGTCGCCGAGCTTCCCGACGCCGAGTGGCGGCGCATCCTCCGCGCGAACCTCGACGGCGTCGTCTACGGAACCCGGGAGCTCGCCGCGCGGTTGATGCCGAACGGCGGCTCGATAGTCGCCACGGCGTCGCTCGCCGGACTGACGGACATGCCGCACGATCCGTCCTACAGCGCGACGAAGGCTGCGGTGATCGGCTGGGTGCGGGCGTCGGCGCCGGGTCTCGCGCGGCACCGCATCAGGATCAACGCGATCTGCCCGGGCTTCGCCGACACGGCGATCGTCGTCCCGGAGCTGCGCGACGTGCTTGACGTCCCGCTCATGGATCCGGCCTTCGTCGCGGAAGCCGCGATGCGGGTGCTCGGTGACGAGGAGACGGGCCGCGCCTGGGTCGTCCAGCCGAACCGCGTCGTCCCCTTCGAGTTCCGCGGCGTGCCGGGGCCGCGATGACGCCGCGCGACAGGCTCCCGTGGGGCGAGAACCCGCCGCCCGATCCGCACGTCTGGAACACGCTCGGCTACCGCGGCGTCGAGCAGGCGAACGGCACTGCGGTGATCGAGTGGGACGCGCCGCCGGAGTACTGCTTCCACGCCCCGAGTGGCCCGATCGTCCACGGCGGAATGGTCGCCGCACTGCTCGACACCGCGATGGGCGGCGCCTGCTGGACGCTGATGGAGGAGAACGAGGACTTCCTCACCGCCGACCTCCGTACGGAGTTCCACCGCTCGGCGCGGCCGGGAGTGCTGCGGGCCGAGGGCCACGTCGTGCAGCGCAACCGCCGCGTCGTCTTCTGCGCCGGCGAGCTCTACCAGGACGGCGAGCTGATCGCGAGCTCGCGCTGCACGCAGATCGTGCGCCGAACGAGCTAGCCAAGGCTCAAGCCCTGCCCCGCGCCGGCCGATACAGGCGGTGAGATGGGCGAAGATCGCGCACCTCTCGGCCTCATGCTCGCCGCGCTCGCGGCGGTCGTTCTCGCGCTCTCGGTGTTCGCGCCCTGGTACGGGGTGAGCATCACCGCGTCCGGCGCCGCAGCGGCCCGGCAGGAGCTCGCGACCGTGGCCGAGCAGTTCGGGAACGCCACCTTCCAGGTGCGAGCGAACGGCATAGGCGCCCAGATGAGCTCGCTCGCCGGGCGCCAGATCGCGACGGTGAGCGCACACCAGGCCCTAAAGCATGTGAGCCTGACTCTCCTCGTCCTCGCCGGCATCGCGCTGCTCGCGTCGCTCCTTCGTCTCGCCAACATGCGTGGGCTGCTGTTCGCGACCGGCGGCCAGATCGCGCTCTTCGGCGCGTTGGCGTTTGCCGTCGTCTTCTACCGTGTGCTCGTGCGCCCGGATGCGGGCATAGACCTCATCACGCTTTCGCCGAGTTGGGGCATCTGGCTCGCGCTGCTGAGCGCAGCCGCGGTCGCCGCCGGCGGGCTCATCGCGGGCTCCGACCGGGTCAGCACGCGGCTGAGTCCCAAGCACGGCCCCGGGCCGCCGCCGCTCGGGGCGCCACCTAGCGTCCGAGCAATCTCTCAAGGCTCGCCTTTACATCCGCCCAGTCGTCGTCGATAACCGCGTACCACGCCGAGTCGCGTCGTTCGCCGCCGCGGACGAGCATGTGCTTGCGGTGGATCCCCTCGAACGTCGCGCCGACCTTCTCGAGCGCGGGGCGCGAGCGTTCGTTCGCCGCGTCCGTCTTGAACTCGACGCGCAGCAGGCCCTCGCTCTCGAACGCGTGGCGCATGAGGAGGTACTTCGCCTCCGTGTTCGCCCCGGTCCCCCACGCCGACGGGTGCAGCCACGTGTTGCCGATCTCCACGGAGCGGTCGGCGGGACGGTGGTTGAGGAAGCTCGTGTGCCCGACCGGCGCACCGTCGAAGTAGTGGGCGAAGCCCATGTCGATGGACTCGAACCACGCGTGGAACGCGTCCCGGCTCTCGTCACCGCGCACCTTCATCCAGCGCCACGTGCGCGGATCCTGCGCGACCTGCCAGAGCTCCTCCTCGTGGCGCCGCTCGAGCGGCTCGAGACGGACGTGCTCGCCCTCGAGCGCTACGTGAAGCGCCAACCGTCGCCTTCGGAGAAGGCCCGGAGGATGCGCCGCGCGACGACCGCCTTGTGCACCTCGTCCGGCCCGTCGTAGACGCGGCCGCCGCGCGCCATCCGCCACATGAGCGCGAGCGGCGTGTCGTCGGTGAGGCCGAGCCCGCCGTGCACCTGGATCGCCCGGTCGACGACGTCCTGCAGGACGCGCGCCGCGTAGAACTTGATGAGCGAGACCTCGACGCGCGCCTCGTCGCCTTCGTCGATGCGCTGCGCTGCCTGCATCGTCATCAGCCGGCAGGCCTGGATCTCGGCGGCGGACTCTGCGATCCAGTTCTGCACGGTCTGCTTGTCGGCGAGCGGACCGCCGTGCGCCTCCCGCTCGAGCGCGTACGTGCACATGAGCTCGAACGCCCGCTGCATCTGACCGAGCCAGCGCATGACGTGGTGGATGCGGCCCGGGCCGAGCCGCTTCTGCGCGATGCGGAAGCCGTCGCCCGGCTCGCCGAGGGTGTTCGCGACGGGCACGCGCACTCCCGTGAACCGCGTCTCGCAGTGCGTCCCCCACCCGCGGCCCTCGTGGCCCATCACCGGCACGCGCCGCACGAGCTCGTAGCCCGGCGTGTCGGTCGGGACGAGGATCATCGACGCGCGCTTGTGCGGCTCTGCGTCGGGCTCCGTCACGACCATCACCACGCCGAACGCCGCGCCGTCTGCGCCGGACGAGAACCACTTGTGCGCGTCGATCACCCACTCGTCGCCGTCGCGCACCGCTCTCCCGCGCAGCAGCGTCGGGTCGGAGCCCGCGACCTCCGGCTCGGTCATCCCGAAGAACGACCGCACCTCGCCGGCGACGAGCGGCTCGAGGAAGCGCGCACGCTGCTCCTCGGTGCCGTACAGGTGGAGGATCTCGGCGTTCCCGGCGTCGGGCGCCTGGCAGCCGAAGACGAGTTGCGCGATGAAGCTGCGCCCGATCTCCTCGTTGAGGTCGGCGTACTCGAGGAAGCCGGCGCCGGTGCCGCCCGCTTCCGGCGGCAGGTGCGGCGCCCACAGCCCGGCGTCCTTCGCCTTCTGCTGCAGCTCCGCGATCAGGGCGTCCGCCGTCTCGTCCTCCCCGAACAGCGTGGGCTCGTTCGGGTAGACGTGCTCCTCCATGAACGCGCGCACACGCTCGCGCTTCGTCGCCATAGCGGCGATGATCGCACGGATGCGCGAGGCGCTGGAAGACATCCTCGGCCCGGTCTCCGAGCCGGTGCTGCTCGCGGGCGGCGCGTCGAAGGAGGCGTGGGCCGTCGACGCCGGCGGCGAGGCGCTGCTCGTGCGCCGCGCGGGCGGCGGCGTCATCCACCGGCACACGCTCTCGCTCGCCGACGAGTTCGCCGTGATCGAGGCAGCGCACGAGGCCGGCGTGAAGGTGCCGCGACCGATCCGCTACATCGCAGACCTCGACGGCCGCGAGGCGTTCGTGATGGAGCGGATCCACGGCGAGACGATCGGCCGGCGGATCGTGCGGATGGACCCGGTGCCGGCGAAGCTCCCGCTCCAGCTCGCGGAGGAGCTCGCGAAGATCCACGCGATCCCGCCCGAGCGCCTTCCGTTCCTGCGCGAGACGACGATGGAGCGGCTCGTCGAGGAGCTCGACGAGACCGGCGAACCGCACCCCGCGATCGAGCTCGGCCTCTGGTGGCTGCGGGAGAACCGCCCGCCCGCACGCGAGCCGGTCGTCGTCCACGGCGACTTCCGCATCGGCAACGTCGCCGTCGACCCGGACGGCCTCGTCGGCGTCCTCGACTGGGAGTTCGCGCACCTCGACGATCCCGCACGGGATCTTGCCTTCGGACTCGTCCGCGCGTGGCGGTTCGGCCGCGACGAGCTCCGCCTCGGCGGCATCGGCGAAGTCGAGCCGTACCTCGAGCGCTACAACGAGCTGACGGGCCGCGAGATCCGCCCGGAGGAGCTCGACTACTGGGAGGTCGCCGGGAACGTCGCGTGGGCGATCGGCTGCGTCACGCAGGCGCGCCGCCACCTGACCGGTCAGGAGCGAAGCGTCGAGCTCGCGATCCTCGGCCGTCTCGGCGCCGAGGTCGAGTACGAGATCTGCCATCTCCTCGAGGCGAAAGGAGTGACGTGAGCAAGCCGAATCCGGACGAGCTCGCGGAGGCGATCGAGGAGTTCCTCTCCGGCGAGATCCTCCCCGCGCTCGACGACCACCGGCTCCGCTTTCGGATGCTCGTGGCGCTCAACGCGCTCGGCATCCTCCGGCGCGAGCTCGCGGCGCTGCCGGAGAAAGACGACGCCGAGGCGCGCGCGCTCGCCACGGCAATCCGCTCCGGTCACGTCCCGACCGGGACGCTCGGCCGCGTCAAGGCGCTCGTCGCCGCGCGGTTGAACGTCGATTCACCTCGCTACCTCGATCGCTATTGATCTAGGCTCCCGCGCATGCCAGACCTCAGTGGAAAAGTTGCAATCGTCACCGGCGCGGGGCGCGGGATCGGCCGCTCCCACGCGCTCGCACTCGCGGCGGCCGGAGCGAAGGTCGTCGTCAACGACCTCGGCGGCGGACTCGCAGGCGAAGGCGCCGATGCGACGCCGGCTCAGCAAGTAGTCGAGGAGATCAAGGCCGCCGGCGGCGAGGCGACGACGAACGGCGAGAACGTCGCCGACTTCGCGGGCGCGGGCCGCATGGTGCAGCAGGCGATCGACGACTTCGGACGCCTCGACATCCTCGTCAACAACGCGGGGATCCTCCGCGACCGGATGCTCGTGAACATGACCGAGGAGGAGTGGGACTCCGTCATCGCCGTCCACCTCAAGGGCCACTTCGCGCCGACCCAGCACGCCGCCGCCTACTGGCGCGAGCAGTCGAAGGCCGGCGAGGAGGTGCGCGGCCGCGTCATCTGCACCGCGAGCCCCTCGGGTGTCTTCGGCAACGTCGGCCAGGCGAACTACGGCGCTGCCAAGGCGGGCATCGCCGGCTTCACGATCATCGTCGCGCAGGAGCTCCAGCGCTACGGCGTCACGGTCAACTGCCTCGCGCCGAACGCGCGCACGCGGATGACCGAGGAGACGTTCCAGATGAGCGCGCCGCCGGAAGGCTTCGACGCGCTCGACCCGTCGAACATCTCCACCGTCGTCGTCGCGCTCTGCGCCGACGAGGCGCAGGCGATCACCGGCCAGGTCTTCCACGTCTGGGGCGGCGCGGTGAACGCGCTGCGCGGCTGGAGCGCAGGCGAGCTGTTCGACGCGCCCGAGGGATGGGACTCGGACGCACTGCTGGGCGAGCTCGTCGCGCGGTTCCCGAACGGCGCCTCGCCGCCCGGGATGATCGCCGGAATGCAATCCGCCGGGGGACGCTCGCTCCAGGCCGCCGACTGATGCTCACCGTCGAGCACGCGCGACTCCGGTTCGGCGGCATCGCGGCGCTCGACGACGTCTCGTTCGCAGTGCCGGAAGGCGCCATCGTCGGGCTGATCGGCCCGAACGGCGCCGGCAAGACGACGGCGTTCAACGCCATCACGCGGCTGTACCGGCTCGACTCGGGCGACGTCGTCTTCGAGGGGAAGTCGCTGCGCCGGGTACGGCCGAGCCGCGTCGTCCACCTCGGCATCGCCCGGACGTTCCAGAACGTCGAGCTCTTCCCGAACATGACCGTCCTCGAGAACGTCCTCGTCGGGGCGCACGCCTCCTCTCGCTTCGGCCGGGAGAGCACGCTGCGTCGCGCGGCCCTCGAGACGCTCGGGTACATCGGCATCGCCGAGCACACGAGCCGGCCGGCGGTCGGGCTGCCGTTCGGGACGCTGAAGCGCGTCGAGCTCGCGCGCGCGCTCGCGGCTCGCCCGCGCCTGCTGCTCCTCGACGAGCCTGCCGGAGGCTTGAACCACGAGGAGGTCGAGGAGCTCGGCGCTCTGATCCGCAGGCTCCGCGACGAGCGCGGGCTGACGATCCTCCTCGTCGAGCACCACATGCGGCTCGTCATGCAGCTCTGCGACCACGTGCACGTCCTCAACTTCGGCAAGACGATCGCCTCCGGCGCGCCCGCCGACGTCCAGCGCGACCCCGGAGTCATCGAGGCGTACCTCGGCGGAGAGCTCGCCGCGTGAAGACGCTGTTGGAGCTCGAGGACGTCGAAGCCCGGTACGGGCCGATCCACGCGCTCCACGGTGTCTCGCTCGCCGTGCAGGAGGGAGCGATCGTCGCCGTCCTCGGCCCGAACGGCGCCGGCAAGACGACGACGCTCCGGGCCGTCTCCGGAACCGTCCGCCGCTCCGGACGGATCGTGTTCGACGGCAAAGCGCTCGGCCGCGCCGGTCCCGCCGGCGCCGCCCGTCTCGGCATCGCCCACGTCCCCGAAGGCCGCGGCACGTTCTCCGAGCTCACCGTCTGGGAGAACCTCCGTCTCGGCGCGTACACCCGCCGCGGCTCGATCAAGTCCGACGTCGAGCGCGTCCTCACGTACTTCCCCTGGCTCTCGGACCGTCGCCGCCAGCAGGCGGGGACGCTGAGCGGCGGCGAGCAGCAGATGCTCGCGCTCGCGCGCGCGTTCGTGCAGCGCCCGAAGCTCCTGCTCCTCGACGAGCCGTCGCTCGGCCTTGCCCCCGTCCTCGTCGCGGAGATCTTCCGCATCGTCCGCGAGCTCAACGAGAAGGAAGGGCTCAGCGTCCTCGTCGTCGAGCAGAACGCCCACCTCGCGCTCCAGGCGGCTCAGTTCGGCTACGTCCTCGAGGCCGGGGAGATCGCGCTCTCGGGGACGAGCGCAGAGCTCCGCGCCGACGAGTCCATCCAGCGGAGCTACCTGGGGTACTGATGCCGCGCTTCCTTTCCCCGCTCGCCAATGTCCAGCCGACGGTGTATCTCGTCGTCGCGGGCGCCGTCTTTCTCCTCGTCGGCTCGCTCGACAGCGCACGCTTCGCGAGCCTCACGGTCGGTGGAGTCGGGGTGGGCGCCGCCTACGGGAGCCTCGCGCTCGCGCTCGTCCTCATCTACCGCGCGACGCATGTCATCAACTTCGCGCAGGGCGAGCTCGCGATGCTGACGACGTACATCGCGTACCAGCTCGTCCAGTGGGGACTGTCGTACTGGGAGGCGTTCTTTGCGACGCTCGCGATCGCGTTCGTGCTCGGCACGGCCATCCAGGTGACCATCATCCGGCCCGTCCAGCACCGCTCGGTGATCGGGACCGTGATCGTCACGGTCGGGCTCTTCATCCTCATCGACGGCATCGCCAGCTGGAGATGGGGCGGGATCGCCTATGCGCAGCTCCCGTCTCCGTTCGGCTTCGGCGCTTGGGAGGTCGGCGGTGTCCCGATCCAGCACCTCTACGCCGGGATGTTCGGCATCGTGCTCGCATCCGTGCTGCTCGTATGGGCGCTCTTTCGCTTCACGAAGATCGGACTCGGGATGCGCGCCGCCGCGCTGCGTCCCGCAGCTGCATCGCTCGCCGGAGTCCGTGTCGACGCGATGCTCGCGCTCGGCTGGGGCTTCGCCGCAGTGCTCGGCGCTGTGGCGGCATTGATGTACGAACCGTCGCAGTTCTCCGGCCTCACGCCGACGCTGATGCAGACGGCACTCGTCTACGCCTTTGCGGCCGCCGTGCTGGGCGGCCTCGAGAGTCCTGCGGGCGCGCTCGTCGGCGGGCTCGCGATCGGCGTGTTCCTCAACATGCTGGCCGGCTACGCCCCTCAGGTCGTCTCGCTCGAAGTCCCCTTCGCGTTTGCCGCCCTGCTCGCGACCTTGCTCATCAAGCCTTCCGGTCTGTTCGGCCAAAGCCAGGTGCAGCGGGTATGAGAAGGCGGCTCCCGGCGCTCGGCTCCGTCGCGATCGTTGCGGCGGCTCTCAGCGTCCTGCCGTTCGTCCTCAGCGACTACAACGTCTACCTCGGCGCCGAGGTCGGGGTCTTCTTCATCGCGATTCTCGGGCTCAACATCCTCACCGGATACACAGGACAGATCTCGATCGGCCACGGCGCCTTCATGGCGATCGGCGCCTACGTGACGGCAGTCATGTCGCGCGACCATGGCACCAACCTCGTGCTGACGATGCTCGTCGCGTTCGCGGCGTGCTTCGTCATCGGTCTGCTCGTGGGTCTCCCCGCCCTCCGCCTGTCGGGCGTATCCCTCGCTCTCGCGACGTTCGCGCTCGCCGTTTCGGTCCCGCAGCTACCCCTGCAGTGGTCGAACTACCTCGGCGGGAGCCTCGGAGTACAGGCGTCCACGAAGCCGAGCGGGCTCTTCGGTATCTCGATGCCCGGCGTCGCCGCGCTGAGCAACCAATGGATCTACGGCGTCGCGTGGGCGTCGTCGGCGCTCCTCTTCGGCATGGCGTGGCTGATCCTGCGGGGGCGCGTCGGCCGCGCGTTCCGCGCCGTCCGTGACAGCGAAATCGCGGCTGTCGCTTCCGGAGTCGAGCTCGGCCTGTACAAGACGCTCGCATTCGGCATCTCCGCCGCCTACGCAGGTGTCGCAGGCTCGCTGTTCGTGATGGCGTCGAACGGCTTCGCCCAGTACCAGGACTTCCTCGTGGTGCTGTCCCTCCAGCTTCTGATCGGCGCCGCTGTCGCCGGTCTCGGCTCGCTGTGGGGGATCCTCGTAG
>Ga0307372_10012890_pt1 | contig 10879 bp, 5 predicted proteins | sample OX1MG_FD_202533 | JGI IMG/M metagenome (GOLD analysis project Ga0307372, IMG submission 202533) | Soil microbial communities from Risofladan, Vaasa, Finland - OX-1 | ecosystem: Environmental > Terrestrial > Soil > Coastal area > Acid sulfate soil | place: Finland: Risofladan, Vaasa | collected...
GCGGCGGCCTGCCCGACGATGTATTTATCGAGCTCGGCCACGATTTCTCGCGGGGTCAGTTCGTCAAACGACGGTTCGGGCGCCGCTTGTGGTTCGCGCTGGTCGCCGGGGAGATAGATCACCATATTTTTTGTTCCGCCTTCCGAAACCGTGTGTCGCCGGAGCCGCTGCAGAGGCGCGCGCACCGTCCAGTGTGGCTGGCCGCATTTCCATCGACGGTGTGGAGAAAAGAAATGCGCACGCTACAGTTCCTCGATCGTAAAATTTGCGTTCGTATAAATGCAGATATCGCTCGCGATCCGCATGGCTTCCATCGTTGTGTCTTTTGCGGAAAGCTTGGTGTGCTTGGTGAGCGCGCGCGCCGCCGCCAGGGCGTATGGGCCGCCCGAACCGATGGCGCAGATGCCGTCATCGGGTTCGATGACGTCGCCATTGCCGGAAACCAGGAATGTCGCCTTCGAATCCGCGACGATCAGGAGGGCTTCGAGGTGCCGCAAGGCGCGATCCTTGCGCCATTCCTTGGCCAGTTCTACGGCGGACTTCGCCAGATTCCCCTGATGTTCCTGCAGTTTCCCCTCGAACCGCTCGAAAAGAGAAAGCGCGTCGGCGGTGGATCCCGCAAACCCGGCCAAAACCTTGTCGCTAAACAAGCGGCGCGTTTTGCGCGCCGTATGTTTCATTACGTGTTCGCCCATGGTGACTTGTCCGTCGGCGGCGATGACAACCTTATTGTCGCGGCGCACGCACAGTACCGTGGTGCCGTGCATCTGCACTGAATTCCCGGTCTTTGCCATCTGATGATTATACGGCAAGCGGCGGCTGCGACCAATGAGGGGTTTGCACCTGCTCGTTCGCGGAGCTTTCAATGCGTAGGAGTTCATGCGCGCTACAGGCAAGAGCTTCTTGAACGAGTTGAGTGGGTAACACGACCGCCAGATAGCGAAGTCGACCGTTTCGCAATCGACGCAGGGCGCATGAGTCGCCTCGGCCAGCGCTTCGCTAAGGTCTTGCTAACGCGCAACGGTCCGCAACACAAAACGGAGGGGAAGCGAGAATCCCGGACTACTTCCAATTCCGGGAAATCCCGCCCCCCAAGCACGATACCTGACGAGTCCACTCTTTCTCTCTTCCGTCAGGCGTATTCACTTTGTCGACTACATCGCCGGAGCGAATACCCGAATGCAGCCGCACCCGCCAGTGGTGCCTTCCGGCACAAAGACCTTGCCGGTGACGTCGCTGGCCGCGACCGAATGTGCGTGGCCTCCGGTGGGGATCTTTTCAACCAGCTTGTTGGTCAGAGCGTCGATCACAAACACGCCGCCCATTCCCGCCGATGCGGTGTAATACTCGTGATTCTTGGAGCTGTAGGCAACCTCATCGGCGCCGCCCGCCCCATGAATCGTGGCTGCCACCTTGCCCGTCCGCGCGTTCATGACCACGAAAATCGCCGGCATACCCTCCCGGCCACTGGCTGAGCAGCCCAGCAGGAAGTGTTGATGAGGCCCGAAGACGATGCCACTCGGATGGCAGGCTTCTACCGGCAGAATCTTGACCAGCTTGCCTTGCGGGCTGATTATGGCGACGCCGCCTTGCTTTGGGTCGTGATTGAATTCCGGAACCGAAAAATAAAACATCCCGTTAGCGGAGTCATAGGCCGGGGCCTCAAGTCCGTCCGTGGCACTCTTAAAAGGAACCTGTGCAATGAGTTTGTGCTGCGTGGTCGAAACGAGGGCTGCGAACGGCGGATCCTCGTCGCCGTTGCCGCCGGCCAGGACGTGATCCTTTGGATCGTACGCGATTTCGTCGAAGCGATGCTTGCCGCCGGTGGGAACCGTAGCGATGATTTTCATCGTCTTGAGGTCGACTTCTTTCGCGGTGCTGTCGCCATCGCCTACCCAGGCAGTGTCGCCGTAGGTGAGGACTCCCGCCGGTCCGGAAATGTCAAAATCCTCTTTCCCATTCATCTTTTTGGGACCGACGAAACCCGGAATGCTCCCGATGAATTTGTCGGTCCGGCCGTCGAAGATGTCGACCTCGGAGTTGTCCCGATCGGCAAGGTAATAGCGCTGGGTTCTTTGATCGACCCAGCTGATGTCGAACCCGTTGATTGTCTTGCCGGGTATGGTCATGGTCGCGACTTGCTTCAGCTTTCCGGTAGTGTGCGCGGTTTGTGCAAACGCCGGCGCCGCAATCGCGGCTGCCAGCAATAATGAAGACAGAATCAGGATGTTGCGCCGTATGGCCACAGTCATGCCTCCTAAAATAAAAATAGATGACGCGATCCGATTCTAGACCGGAGCGGCCATCTTAAACGGAATTTCCGATTTGGCTCACTTTCTATTGCATCCTACAACTCTCCTGCCTTCGAAACAACGAATTTGCAGTCAGAGCAGGCCCCGACGAGATTGGCGGAATTCCGGCGGCGCGTGTTTGCCCGGCAGGCGCTCATTAGCCGGATTGCGGCGACGCACGCCTAGATCTGCGCCACCGGAACGGGCACTTCGTGTTCCACGCCGCGCCATCCGACCGGCTTGCCCTGCACTGCGCCCATCACGGCGCGGAACAGCACCACGTACATCATCTGGCGATAGTAAAAGCGCTGCAACAGCAGCGGCCAGAGCAGGGACCAGTCCTCGTGCCGCTCCAGCATGAACGCCACGACGCACGTTAGAAAATCGATGAGCATGAATCCGATAAAGAAGACGAGCGAGCGCTGAACGTCCGCCGCCGTGTAAATCTGCGGCAAATGCATGAAATGGAATTGCGACAGCCCATACAGCAGCAGCGATCCCAGAAACAGCAGATCGATCACGGGAGAAAATAGAGGCAGCAGCAGCTGGAACAAAAATATGTTGGGCAAGGCGATCCAGCCCAGTGTTCCGTATTTCTTGCGGCCCAGAGTGTCGTGGTGTTTCCAGAATGCCTGCAGCGTGCCGAACGTCCACCGGAAACGCTGGCGAACCAGCGCGGATGCGGTTTCCGGCGCATCGGTCCAGCCAATCGCTTCTTCGTCATAATAGATTTTCCAGCCGGTGCGCCGAATCGTGATCGTCAGGTCCGTGTCTTCCGCCACCGTGTCGGCGCTGATACCTCCGGCGTCATGGATAGCTTCGGCTCGCCAGGCGCTGAGCGCTCCGGGAACCACGGGAATGCAATTCAGCAGATCGAAGGCGCGCTTTTCCAGATTCTGGCTGGTCACGTATTCCAGCGCCTGCCAGCGGGTCAGCCAGCTGACCCGGTTTCCCACTTTCACGTTTCCGGCGACGGCGCCGACCTTGGGATTGGCGAAGTGCCGGACAAGTTTTCTGATGGCGGAGGGCTCGATGGCCGTGTCCGCATCGATGGTCACGATGATGCTGCTGGAGGCTTCGGCCAGGCCATGCGAAAGCGCCGTGGGTTTTCCGTGGTTGGGTTGATGAATCACGCGCACGGAGGGATTGCGCCCGAACTGTTCATCCAGAAGGTCTGCGGTGCCGTCGGTGGATCCGTCATCGACGACGATCACTTCCAACTTCGGATAATCGGATTCGAGCACGGAATTCACCGTGTAGGTGATGGCACCCAGTTCGTTGTACGCGGGAATGAGCACGCTCACCAGAGGCTGAAATTCCGGGTGATCGGCGGGAGCGGGGCGAAACTTTTCAATGATCGCCAGCACGCCCACGACGATCGCGCGGCAGCTTACCAGTCCGATGCCCAGAAGAAATATGAAAGCGACACTCAGCCGGGACCACTCGTACAGCGTGAAAATCAGCCCGTCGGCGCCCGCCAGCAGGCGCTCGCGAAACGACAGCGGAGGCATGAGCTGCGCTCGCGTTTGCCCGACCAGTTCCGACACGAGAACAAGCTTGAATCCCGCCGCCCGCAAGCCGTCGATAATGTGCGGCAACGCCGCCACGGTGTGCGAGCGGTCTCCGCCGCCATCGTGCAGCAGCACGATGTTGCCGCTACCCGAACGCGCCTGATCGAGCACGCGCTGCACGATCACGGGCGCCGGTGCGGGCGGAATGCCTCCCGGTTCACCCCAATCATGCGGATCGATTCGCGAACCAACGATCAGGTAACCCATGGATTGCGCAATGGGCAGTTGCGCGACTTCATCCGCGGTTTCAGGCTGATGATCGATGCCGTAAGGCGGGCGAAACAGCAGCGTCTTCACCCCCAGCGTGCTGTTCAGCAGGCGTTCGGTTAGGTTCAGCTCCACATCTATCTGCGTGCGCGAGATTTCGTTCCAGCGCGGATGCGTGTAGGTGTGGTTGCCGATTTCGTCCCCGTCGGCGTACTCCTGGCGGATTAGGCCCAGCGCCTGATTGGCGTTGCTGCCAATTACGAAAAAAGTCGCCGGGGCTTTTTTCTCGTTTAAAATGCTGAGAATCTGCGGCGTGAACTCACGGTCGGGGCCGTCGTCAAAGCTTATCGCGATTTTGTGCGGCGCCGCCCCCATCTGGAAAATACGATAGGACGTCGGAACAACCTTGTAATTCTCGTCCACGATGTTGCTGGTGGAAGGGTCGAAACGAATCGTGCGGCTGCCTTTCTTCGGTGTGTTGGAGAATTTCCAGATGTCCCCATTTCCTTCGAGGATCAGGTCGTATCCGGGGGGCATGATCTCCAGCTTTGCCCGCGCGGCGTCGTCCGGGCGAGTGACATCCCAGATCGGCCAGAGGGACGGATCCTCAGAGCCGAGCCGCCAGAGCGCGGTGCCTTGCACGCCGAACCGTTCGGCGGCGCGCAATTCGTTGTAGGCGGTCACCCCGTCGAGCATCCAGACCTGGTGTGTGATGTTGTGCTCGTCCGAATAGGAGTAATGCGGGTTGAGCGAATCCGGATCGAATTCCACCTGCGCATCCGATTCCGTGGAGGCCACGACGGATTCCTGAAAACTTTCCGCCCGCGTCTGTTCGTGCGTTTTCCTGCCCCTGTTGAGCGGCCAGTCATAGGCGTAGTTGGCGATTCCCATCATGAGCTTTTGCGGCGGCACCAGCTTCGTGATGGTCTCGATGTTCCTGACGAACCAGTCTTGCGCGGCGATGGGGCCCGGCGCCGAGGTCAGCCAGTGCTGGTCGTAATTCATCAGGATGATGGCGTCGGAAGTTTTGCCGATTGCGGCGTAGTTGTACGCCCAGTCGGCCGCCGGAAGGCAGACCATGAGCTTCAGGTTCTCGTTGTGCAGATCGGCGGCCAGTTCGGCGATGAACTGCGTGAAATCTTTCTGGCTTTTCCCGGGAACTTCCTCAAAGTCGACGACCAGCCCGGCATAGTGGTGCTGCGCGATGTATTGAACCGCCTGCTGCGCCAGATGCTGGCGTGCCGCGGGGTTTTTCAGCATGGCCGCCATTTCGTCGGTGAGCCAGTTGGTGCCGTCGGAATTATTCATCAACGGCATCGTGGGAATTTCGATGTTTGAAGTTTGCTGCAGCGATTGCTGCCACGCCGCGAGTTTCGGGTCGGCCTCGATGTCCATACGGCCGGTTGCCGTAATGGAGTGGAGGCGCTCGGGAATGAGCACATCGATACTCCGATAATGCTGCTGCAGCGCCGCCAGCGACGAGGGGTCCCAGCTGACGTAAAATGCCGCCCGCAACGGATCATAGGTGTCCGGCATCTGCCCCAGCGCCTCAACCCGCGCGTGCCGCCCGCGCCGTTTTAGCGTAATCTTGGGTCGAACCTTTTTCCGGATCGCATGAAGCGCGCTGCGGTTGGTGGGAAGCAACGGCTCGGGCAAATGCGGATTGACCAGAACGCTGATAAAAAAAATGATCACCAGAAGCGTGAAAATGGCTCCGCAGATTTCCAGGACGCGGCTGGTTCGCCGCCACCGGCGGCGCTGTTCATCGTAAAATATGGGCTTGCGTGACTTCATGTACTTATTTCGAGTTAGCCGTCCGCCGAAACGCCTTCAATGACCGCACAATCTACCGCACCACAGCCAGGCCAGGGAACTCCGATGATATCCGCTCGGCGCGCCGGCGTCACGATGCTTTACGTGCATGCGTTCTTGGCGGCCATGGCAGGCCTGGCGCTGCGCCTATTATTTGTGTTTCGGTTCCCAGCTTCCGCCGGTGATAGCGGGATGTACCAGCAGCTCGCCCGCAACTGGGTCGATCATCATGTTTATGGTCTAGGGCTTTACCGTTCCCTCGTTCCGGTGGATATCCGAATGCCTGGCTATCCGGCCTTTCTGGCCGGTGTGGCAATAATACTTGGACGCTCCCTGCGGGCCATTTCGTTGTCTCAGGTCCTGCTCGATCTTTGTACCTGTTTTTTGACCGCTGCGCTCGCTGCGGGGCTAGCTCCCATCCGGGCGCGTCGCCGCGCATGGATTGCGGGGTGCTGGCTCGCCGTAACCTGCCCATTTGTAGCGAATTACGCCGCCGTTGTGCTGCCCGAGACCCTGGCCACATTCCTGGCCACAGCCGCGCTGGCCTGTTTTGTTCTGGGGCTCAGGCAGAACAACTTCGAACATGGGTTCCGGGGAAAAGATGGATCGCCAACCTCGTTTGCCTATGCCCTGCTCGGAGCGTTTCTGACGGGCATGGCGACTCTGGTGCGTCCGGAAATGCCCCTGTTGCTGGTAGCCCCGGCGCTGATTTATGCGATTCGATGGTGGAGACTTTTAAAATTCCGCAAGCTGGCATTGCTTGGCGCGGCCTGTTTGGGCGTGTTTCTGCTCCCACTGGCGCCGTGGGCGGTGCGCAATTTCGTAACCCTGCACGAAGCGCAAATCCTTAGTCCGCGAAACGCAACGCTGCCCAGTGAATACGCGCCCGTCGGCTATTACGCCTGGACGCGCACCTGGCTGGAACACTACCGCGATATTTATCTTTCCGTGTGGAAAATAGGCGAGGAACGCGTGCAACTGGATGATCTTCCCTCCACGGCGTTTGATTCGCCCGGGGAAAAAGCGCGCGTCGCCGCTTTGTTCAATCAATACAATGCCAGCCCGGATCTGGATATTTCACCGGAATTGGACCAGAAATTCGCCGAAATTGCGACGGAAAGAACGCGCCGGCATCCGCTGCGCACCTATGTGTGGGTTCCGTTCCAACGCGCCCTCACAATCTGGTTTACGCCGCGCACAGAATTGTTGCCCGTGGACGGCAAGCTGTGGCCCCTCGCCGCTCAATGGAGCGATTCCCCGGCGGATGTGCTGACGACCGCCGGGTTTGCCGTGTTGGGCTATCTGTACGTTGCATTGGCGCTGGGCGGGATCTGGGTTGCGTGGCGGTCAAGAATCGGGAAAGCCGGAGGCAGTGCGAATGCGCCGGATGGGCCCAATCTCTGGGGCGTATCTCTGCTGCTGGTTTACCTCGTTGTCCGCACGGCTTTTTTGACGACGGTGGAAGCGCCCGAGCCGCGGTACGTGGTCTCCTGCTATCCCGCAGTTCTGGCATTGGCCGCGCTGCTTTTTGCCGGGATGCGTCAAAGAAAATCCGTTTAGCATCTCCCCGGTTTGTCTTTTTGGTCTCGCGTCACCATTCATCGGGCATCAGCGATCTTCGACCGGCTCCGGATGAATGGTGACGCGAGCCACCTGCGAAAAATGTTCTTTCACGCGGTCTTCCAATGCGGCCGTAACGTCGTGGATTTGCGTAATGGGGAGGCTGCCATCCATGGCGCAGTGGCAAGACGCCAGGATTTTGTGCTCGACCTGGCGCACGTGAACGTCGTGGCAATCCACCAGTTCGTGATATTCGCGCGGCAGCGTGTTGATGTAATCCCCGATGGCGCGGGCGAGGCCCGTCATCTCGCCGCGTTGGCCATCGACGGATGCGATGTGCGTGCCCAGAGGCTCGATGTGAATATTCACCGTGGGTTCGGTGCGGTTGGACGACGCGGCCATGCTGGACAGTGTGCGGATTTCTTCTTCCAGACCGGTGGCGCGGTAATGTGCGTCCCGCAGGCTCAGTTGCTCGGGTACTTCCAGGTGCAGTTCGATGAACAGCCGACCGTCGAGCTGGTCGGCGGAAATTTCGTGAATGGCAAGGCCGCGCCGCGCGGCAATGGCCCGGATGGCGTCGAACAGGTGCTCTCCGGCGACCGCGCGCGGCTCCATGTGCACCATCACGTCCGCCGGAACAATCTGGCCGACGCGTTGTTCCACCGCATCCGAGATGGCGTGCACCTGCTCAAAGCTTGCGGACCGCGGTACGCTGATGGTGACGTCCACGAAGTGCTGGTTCCCCGCGCGCCGCACGCGAACGCGCTCGATGGATAGCACGCCTTCCAGTCCCTCCACCGCTTCGGTGACGCGCTTCTGCAAGCCGGCGGGCGCGACATCGAGCAAGGCGTCCATGGTGCGCTTACCCAGCCGCGATCCGATCCAGATCACGATGGCGGCGACCACCAGCGCGGCGATGGGATCGGCGTCCTGCAGCCAAGCGATGCTCCAATACTGGCCCGCCCACACGGCCATCATGCCCAGAATCACAACGAACGTGCTCCAGACATCGGTGGAGAAATGCAGCGCGTCCGCTTCCAGCGCTTCGCTGGGATATTGCCGCGCGACGCGGGCCAGTGCGCGCGAGCGGATCAGGTCAATGCCCATTGCCAGGCCGAGAATCAGGATGGCCAGGGCGCTCGGTTCCAGATGCACTTGCTTGTACAACAGGCGAACAAAGGCTTCCACGATGATGTACACCGAAGTGGCCAGCAGAAGCCCCGTCTCAACGAACGCGGAAAAACTTTCGATTTTGCCGTGGCCGTACGTGTGTCCGGAATCGGCCGGGCGGTCAGAAACCCGCACCGAAAACCACGTCAGGATGGCCGCAACCAGGTCCAGTCCCGAATGCAGGGCTTCCGAGAGGATGCCCAGGCTTCCGGTGGCGACGGCCAGAAACACCTTCAGCGAAACAAGAATCAGCGCCGAGCCAACCGACCCGAGCGCCGCCATCTGTTTGACCGAACTGGGAGAACGTTTGATGGGGAATCCTCGAATGGATTATACGATGGCGCGGGAAGGATTGCGCCTACAGGGGATTGCTCATTTGGCAATCAGAATCCGGTGGCGTGAAGCGGATGACCCGATTTCCCGGTCACACGCCGCGCGCACCTTTTTCCTCATCTTGCTTGCTTGGTCGGCTTGCTCAATTGAGCGGTGGAGGAGGAACCAGCGGCAAGCGTTCCGGCTCGCTGCGTGCGCCGTGAACCTCCACGTCGTCGAACAGCAGCGATGGCGCGATCACCGAAGCGGGGACGCCGGAAGAAGCCGAGCCAAATGCGGCCAGCGCCGTCCCGGCAAATCCAGCCTGCTGGTTCTGCATGAAATTGAACGTTGTGGCGTCGTTGCCGATGCCGTAGATGTTGCGCATGGCGCGCACGGTAAGCCCGGTGAGCCGCGCGCCGCGAATCAGGGTTTCCTGCCCGTCCTCGGCGTTGACGCGGTACACCAGCAGAGGCAGGCGGTCGCCGGTGGCGGCTCCCGACGCTGCACCCATCACGAGTTCGGATAGATCGTCCTGCTCGCGCACGCCCAGGACGGGATTATCCATCTCCCGGACGATGAGGCACCACTTGTTCCCATTCTGCTTGCAGGCATCCAAAAATTTCTTTTTCAGCTCGTCCGGGGAAACACCGGCCGTGGACGTAAAAAACAGATTGCCGATCATCGGGCGCGGCGTGCCCAGATACGCGGCGCGGCCGTGACCATTGGATTGCACCAGATCGGGGCCTGGGCGCCGGGACATCAGGAAATTCAGCAGCAGGCCGTTCTGAACCAGATTCACGCGCTGCGCTTTCACCCCTTCCTGATCGACGGCGTAGGAGCCGAGCAGGTCTTGTCCATCAAACTGTTTCATGGTGGGATCGTCCACTAGGGAAACGGTGTTGGGCAGGACGCGCATGCCCAGCTTGCCGGTCCACTCGCTGCGGCCGCCCAGCCGGTCCATCAATTGGTCGAAGGCCGATTGCATGGCCAGCGGTCCGCGCGCTCCGGACAGGGAAGGCTCAAGCGTCTGCGCCAGCAGCGATCCTGCCGCCGGGGCTTCAAACAGCACGGGCCCTTCGAAATCTTTCGCGGGAGGGGCGTTGCGAAGCGCGACCAGCTGCTCGCCGGCCTTTTCGAGATCTTTTTTCACCGCATCCGCCGCAGGCAGTTCGTCCGGACGGTGGCGGTAGATGGCGACGAAATTGTGCAGCGGCATCCCGTCGTTGGCTTCGGTTTCCATGCTCGCTTCGATCGCTGCCAGGCTGCGGTTCGCGCGAATCTTCGTGCCATCTGTGTTGAGAATATAGCTGGTTGTGTAGATGAGCCGGTAGGTGACGCGCGAGCCGTACAGCTGCGGGAAGGCGCGCAAGGCCGAGGAAACCTCCCGGGCTTCCTGCTCCCATTTGCGCGTGGTCCAGTCGGGATCGCGCAGGGGTTGCACATCCACGGTTGGCGGCGCCGGGGAAAAATCCGGAATGCTGGGCGCGTTGGCCAGGCGCGACATGAACGCCTGTTTCTTGGAAAGGTTTTCGACGGCGGCCTTGAAGGCCTGGTCGGTGGCGAGCCAGAGGTCCTGCCGCAGCGAATTGTAGTCGCGATCGATCCCCACTGAGCCGGTCGAGCCGAGGAAGCCGCTGAAGCCGTCGTCGGTTATGAAATTCGAATTGTCGAGATTGTAGTTTCCGACACGCACATCCACGCTCATGATGCGATTGCGCCCTGTCGTCGAGGAAACCAGAGCCCCGAATTCGGCGACAATCGTGCGGACATCGACATCGAGCACCCGGTATTGAATAAAGTACGGGCGCGCGGGTTCCGTCTTGTCCGGAATTTTTAGTTCCAGGCGCGCGCGGGAGCGATCGAGTTCGTCCTGCATGGCGGCGAGTGTATGGTCGGAATCCGCGGCGGCGGTGCGGGAGGTTTGCTGCGGCTGCGCCAATGTCGCCGTCGGAC
>Ga0307372_10012893_pt1 | contig 10879 bp, 11 predicted proteins | sample OX1MG_FD_202533 | JGI IMG/M metagenome (GOLD analysis project Ga0307372, IMG submission 202533) | Soil microbial communities from Risofladan, Vaasa, Finland - OX-1 | ecosystem: Environmental > Terrestrial > Soil > Coastal area > Acid sulfate soil | place: Finland: Risofladan, Vaasa | collected...
GACAACGCTTGACGTAGTCCATAAGGTGCTGAACGAAGCGAAATGCACGACACTGGTCGTCACGGAAGCTCCAGCCGGCGTGAGAACAGACAAGCTCAGCCTGGAAGAATTCGTCGCAGACGGGGTAATTCTCATGGACAATATCTTCTTGGAAGTTGGAGAAATACCGCGAAGGACCTTGAGCATAAGGAAGATGAGGGGAATGCCAATCGCTCTGCGCCCCAGCACTTACGACATAACTGATAGCGGGGTAGTCGTCTACCCGAATGTGCCAGCGGGGATACCCGCAGGGATGTCTGACAAAAGATTACGGACTGACATTTCCGGGTTTGATGACATAATTGGAGGAGGGCTTCCCCAAGGGAGCATCACCGCCATGACGGGCGCCTCGGGTACGGGCAAAACTAGCCTTTCTTTGGAGCTCGCCTACAGATGCGCAAGCAAGCAACGCCAGAAAGTACTGTTCGTATCTTACGAAGAACCGAAAGAGCAGCTGATGCTTCAGCTACGAAATCTAGGGTTTAAGAAACCTGAAAATTTGGAAAAGGGAGGGCTCCTAAATATCGAATCCATTCCTCCGGAACAACTGACGCCAGACGCCCACCTGCTTGTATTGGAACGGCTTTTGGATAAGACAAAAGCAAAGATCGCTGTCTTTGATGGGGTCATCGCACTTGAATCGATTTGCTCATCAGATAGAGAATTCTACTTCTTTATGAAGCGGCTAGCCAGCACCGCAAAGGCGAAAGGCGTAACGTCGGTCTGCTGCATGACTCATAGTCCTGTGGCGGGACCTTGGGGAATGGGAGTCGGCCTGTCGACCATTGTGGATGGTATCATCTTGCTTCAGCGTGTAGAACTCGAAGGTGAACTGGCAAGGTTCATGATAATAGTAAAGATGAGGGCGACAGCCCATTCGAACTTGATCAGAAGGTTTGAGATCGGAAGAGGGGGGGTGAGAATCAAAAAGCAGGTTGAACCATTTACCGGGATCCTATCCGGAATCGCAACGAGGATGACTGGCGCGTTCGAGGCGAAAGAAAGAGGCATCTCGGCAGCAGAAGAAAATTCTAGGGCTAAAAGAAATACAGACTTCCGAGCGCGGCTTAACAAAGCCGCGAAGCGCGAAGGAGCGGAAAAAAACAAGACGAGGAAGAAGGATCTTGGCTGACGACTCAGGCAAAGCAAAGCAGGATGCCTTTGTCGTTTTGAAGTTCCTCGCAGAAAACGACAAGCTCGCTCCTTTCTATGTATATTTTCGGTCAGGTCTTACTTTGGCGGAGTCCCAATTCGCAATAGATTATTTGTTTGACCGGGGCCTAATTGCCAAAACATCCGATGGGTTCACCGTTTTTTTTTCCGTTACTCCGGACGGATCTAAGGCACTCAATAGCAACCGAATTGATACGACGGCAAGGTAGTCCAAGACCTTTGAAGCGCAGGATGCGATACACAAAGCGGCTACTAACCATTTCGGATCAAAAGCGGTCTCTGGACGTAGTGGCAGAGAAATCTGGCCTGTCGGAAGAGCGAGATCAATTTGGTTTTGGATGCGCTGTTGACCAATGTTCGAGTGATTCCAGCTGGTGAAATCCTGTCCAAATTGAAGGAAGCGGAGGAGGTCATGGCGCCCATAGACAAGGGTGACACGCCGTTTGTCGCGGCGGCAATGAGCACGCCGTGCGACGGGATATGGAGCGATGATAAAGACCTTGGACGTCAGAAAAAGGTGAGAGTATGGAGGACCAAGGACGTGATTGAGTTGGGCTGAGAGCCAGACATAGGCTCGTCGCGTCTCGGCCGGGGGGATTCTTGACTCGCGGTCACCTCAGAAACCCAAAGTCAGCTGCGACCGCATCCACCCACCTCTTGTCGACGTCCGAGTTGACCACGTGCCGCCCCATCTTCATGGCCTCCTTCACCCATTTCGCCACGCCGCAGAAAAAGTCGCCCACGACGTCACCCGCCCTGTTGTAGGCCTTGATGATCTGAAGGAACTCGACCGGGTCTTTCGGCCTCGTGATTCACAAACCCAGGTTTGGCAGGTTCCTGACCTTCTTCGCGTCGGCGACGTCCATCGTCTCCGCCGAGTGGCTTCAGTGGTGGGTGCGCTTGGCCGGACGCGAGAGTAGGGGGCCAAATCACAGATCCCGGTCAATTGTGGTTAAATAGCGAACAGGTCTCTGAAAAGCAGAGAGCTCGGTCAGCAAGCAACCTGCTGCGGTTTTTGCAATCGTCGGAGGCGTGTTCTATCTCGTCGGTAACGTGGTTGGAAGCGTGCTGATGGCGTTGATGCTACTCGTCGTCGCTATCTGAGTAATCGTCGTCTAGGTCCGAATAGTCCTCGCTGTATGCGGCATCGTCGTTAAGTGCTCCCAATGTCGCTCACTTCTTTCCTTTTCCACCCCGATGTGCGGGGTTGTTCGGATTCATGTTGTTTGCTCTATTATCCGCGGCAGCCTTGTATTCTGGTGAGGTTGGATTGTGGAGATTCCAGTTATAGTCATGCGCTGCCTTGTATTCAGTCGATGTCGGGTTGTTCGCATCTGACCTTTGATCGTTTGACGACCTTTTCGATTTCTCTGAGGTCATTTCAATATCATTTTATTTGGAAGAAAGAAATAAGCCTTGTGAACTCTGGCTTCTAAAGAGAATGTGGCTTGTTCCTCTCGGCTTGGGGTTCCTAAGTTTCGTTGAGCGGCCTTTTACGTGGTTCGCAAAGTCAACGTTGACGAAGAGGTTTTTTCTTCAGGTGGTCCGCGAATGCTGTATGAAACTAATTCAACTTCTTGTAGCACTCTAGGCAAAGCGGTCTCGCGTAGGTGGTCTTGGTGCGCTTTCCACAAGAATGGCAGTACTTCTCCAAGTAATCCTCGTTCTTGTATCTCGCCCATTCGAGATAGCATTTGGCGCACAGCGGTCTCCCGGCATTGAAATCCATTCTGCTTCCGTCTCGGATGCAAATCCCTGCCTGTTCGGTCTGTTGCCTCACTGAACGTGCGGGTCGAGACGCGTTGACCTTTCCAGTCAGGCGCGCGACGTAGTCTCTGAGCCTCTTCGCGTCGTCTTCGCTCTGCACCATCATCGCAAATTCGTGAGAGTCGGTGGTCGATTTCTCTGTGATGTTCATCGAGCTCACCAGGACCGTCTTCTCGTTGAGGTAGATCTTCGCGTGCAGGTGCAACACTTCGTATACTTTGACGCCGTGTTCGCGGAGCCATTCCAGCTCCTCAGACTGGTTCCTCTCGCCGGCCCGCACGACGAACGAAATGGCGATCCCTCGACCGATGGCCTCATCCATCGCACTCTGAAGATGCCCCCACAGGCGGACGTAGGGCGTGACGAACGTGACGAGTTGCGACGCGTTCCGCACGATTTGCAGGATCTGCGGGAGCACCTCGTCATCCAAGAAGACCGATACGATGTCGCCTTCGGGTGTTGTGTCGGTCAAGGTCGAAGACTAAGATTGATCTTGCGCCGTCCTCGACTTTTCGAATAGATTGACCGAGTTCTTGGTCGCCATCTTCTTGAGCGCCTCGTCAAAGGAGAACAGGGGAAGTCCCATCCGCTTGGCGACAGAGAGGATGACGAGGTCGTTGTATTCGTGGTATCTCTTCATCAGCCTTGTCGCGAACCGTATGTCGTCCGGGGTGCACGGGGCGAAGACCGACTTTTCGTTCGTCAGGTACTCTTCGGCCTTCGTCCTCGCCTGAGAGAGCGGCAGGTCCCTGCCCTTGAAGAACCAGAGGAACTCGTGTAAGGCCATGCCCGGGATGCACCACCTTTCTATCGAGTCCAACCCGGAGGCGGCCTCGGCGTGGAACTCGCCGTCCTCGAACGTGTCGAAGATGAGGACGTCTGTGTCTATTACCACTGTGCTCAGCCGGTCTGTCCCCTCTCTATGGATTCTTCGATCCCCTTCACGGTCAACCCTGTCCCGAGCCTGAACGTCCTTCTCCTGCCCCGCACCGGCGGCTTCACCCTCACCACTGCCTCCTCCTCGTCGTACTCGACCATGACGGAGTCGCCCTTCGAGATCTTGGCCTTCTCCCTCACCTCCTTGGGGATGGTCACCTGATAGTTGCTGTTGACTTTGCTAACTGGCATGTTAGGCCGATTGGCGCAATAGGATTATTTAGGAGTTGACTAAGAGCTAGTCCGAAAAACCAATATTTTAGTCCGATTTAGTCCGTCCCGGCATTGGACACCTGCTGCTAGAAGATAGCCGAGCTGCTTTGTCAAGAGGATCAGTCTACTCCGCGCAGCCTTGCGAAGCTTGTAGAAAAGACCGGCTTGGCGAGGTCGACCATGATGCTTCATCTCAGGCACCTTGAGAAGGGCTCTCCTTGTTGACGAAGGAGGAGATTCTCCAAAGTAAGCTCGGCAGACCGAAGATGTTGTACAAGCCCGCCGCCAAGCTCCTAGACGCGGTTCAGACTAAATCGGACTAAATTAGTGAATATCCTGACTGGCTCTTAGCAAAAAAGATAGCCCCAAATCCAAGGACGAGCAGTCCACGCTCTAGAACCCTCCAACGTTGATGCCAGCGAGCGACAGCAGCAAGATTACGCCAACGATGAGCGCGATGACGCCCACTATTAGGGAGATGATACCCTGCGGAGAGCGAGTGCCGCTCCTATGGAGAAAATATGCACCGATGGCGAAGGCGACAATCATCAGTATCAGGTCAGTAACCGAAGCCATGTCAATCTACACACAGAATGTGGGATTATTAAGCTGACTACATTTTAGACTTGAGTGGGAGTGCATCCTTCCGTCTCAACTCGATAGTAAATGGGACGCGGCCGGCGTTTTTACGCGTTTCGCATTCAGAATGCGAAATACGGCGTCTGGTGTGGCAGGCACCATGTTCAGCTCCGCCCCGGTTCCGAGCTGAGAGAGGGCGTCGTTCAGGGCATTGATGACCGCAGCATACGCGCCGTTCGTGCCGCTCTCCCCCACCCCCTTGGCGCCGTCCAGGGTGACAGTGGACGGGGTCGTTTCGTGGAAGACCTGGACGTCCGGACTGTCGAGCGCCGTGGGGATGTTGTAGTCCATGAAGGTCGAGCTGAGGAGGTTCCCCTCTTCGTCATACGCGAGCCTCTCAAATAGCGCGCCTCCGACCGCGTGCAGCACCCCCCCATGCAACTGACCCTCGACTATCGTCTTGTTTATCATCCTCCCGCAGTCCTCGGCCACAAAATACTTCACGATCTTGACCTTGCCCAGCTCCACGTCCAGAGTCAGGGCGCAGAGGTGCACTCCGCTCGAGTAGCTCAGCCCGCTCAGAGTGAACACCGAGCTTGACGAGACCTCGTCGGCGCGCTGCTTCTGCAGGACATCCGCCAGGGTCGCCAGAACGGCATCAGGTCGCGAGGCGCTCGCGAAACCTCCGCCCCCCATCTCCAGCGAATTCGGCTCCACTCCAAGGACTTCGGAAGCCCTAGCGAGGAGCTGAGCCTTGAGCTTCCGCGACGCGTCGACGACCGCGCTTCCTCCCGTCGCGGCGGACCTGCTGCCGTACGTCCCGATGCCCTTCGGGATCAAGGTGGTGTCGCCCCAGACGACGGTCACGCTCCCGAGGGGGACGCCCAACTCCTCAGACGCGAGCTGGGCAAAGGTCGTCTCCTCCCCCTGACCATGCGGAGACGAGCCGGTGTAGACCTTCACGCTCCCATCCTTGTCAAGCGTGACCCGGGCAGTCTCGCTCATGAACCCGAGGGTCTCCTCGCTCGCCCCTGCCCACGTCCTCTTCTCGGCGGACTCACCAGAGTTCTGCCACGACGCTGACTTCTCAGGTCCGCCTGCCTGCCACGGCGCCTTGGCCTCGGCGGCCGGTTGCCCCGCCCACTTTTCTCCCGCGCTAGCGCCGGAGCCGCCTCCGGTCTGCCACGGTTTTGACTCGGCGCCCGAGGAGCCGCCGCTCCAATCCTCCTCATCCTCATCGTCCTCGGATTCGTCCGAGCCCGTCAACGACACCCCCAGCCCGGCGATGAGGCTCGAGTGAGAGGGCCCCTCCACCCTGAACTTCGAGTACAGGTCGCTCCTCCATTGCGAGAGCTCTTCGTAGTGCGACGATTTGACGAGGGTGTCAAGAAGGAGCCCAAAGTCCGCCTCGCCTTCTCCGGGTCCGTCTCGTCGCAAGACATTTCTGCGCCTGAACTCTATGGGATCCAGACCGATCTTCTTGGCCAGCGCGTCCACCGCGCGCTCGATGAAATAGCAGCCCTCTGGTCCACCTGCTCCCCTGACCGGCCCCAAAGGCATCTTGTTCGTGACGTAAGCGGCGACGGTGATGTCTTGGTTTAGAATCCTGTACGGGCCTGACATCGTCTCGATAGTCATCGTCGGCATGTGCGCCTGCGACCCGGTCACCCCTGAGTCGCACTCCACGCTCGCCTTGATGGCAACAATCCTGCCGTTCTTGTCGCACGCGAGGGTGATGTCGCAATACTCGTCTCTGCCGGCAGCGGCCTCCAGGAACTCTTCGCTTCTCGTCGCCGTCCACTTCACGGGAAGTCCAGTCCTTCTTGCGAATATGCACGCGAGCGGCGCCTCAGGATAGGATTGCGCGCCCTTGCTCCCGAATCCTCCTCCCATGTCCATGACCCTGACGTGGAACTTCTCCTTGGGCTTCTTGAGTTCCGAAGCTAGTTTGTCTCGGGTCCCGTGCACAGATTGGACCGTCGCCCAGACGTCGTAGGAATCTTGCTTGCCGTCATACGCGACCAAGACCGCGTGGGGCTCGATGGGCGCGGCGGCCTGTCTGGCTATGCCCTCCTTCGCCCGGATGACGAAGGCCGCTGATGCGATCGCTTTCTCCGCGTCACCCTTCTTCACCTCGCTGGTCAGCGAGGCGTTGTTTCCCCACTCTTCGTAGATTATCGCGTTGCCCTGCTTTGACTCCTCTATCGTCGTGACGACCGGCAGTGACTCGTAGTCCACCTCGACCAGCTCGATCAAGTCTTCAATCGAGTTCTTGTTCTTGACTAGGATCGCTGCCACAGGTTCGCCCGCAAACCTCGCCTTGCCGACGGCCAGGTGGTAGCGCTTCGCGCGCTTCTGGAAAGGCCAGGGGTTCTGCGACAGCGGCTGTACCCCCTCTTTGAGCAGGTCTTCTCCCGTGAGCGAGGCGATGAAGTCTGGAGACGAGCTGGCCTTGGAGAAGTCGATGCCGTTGATCTTCGCGTGAGCATACGGGCTTCGGACCAGCCCCATGTATGCCTGGCCCTCGAGTTTGAGGTCGTCGACGAATCTTCCCTTGCCTGTCAGAAGCCTCCTGTCCTCTACCCTCCCCTCAGGCGCGTCCTCGCGGTGCTTCGAGGTCGTCACGTTCACAGTCATGCTCAGGCGCCCCCCTCTCTGCCTTCCCGCATGCTCTTCGCGGCCGCGCGCACAGACTTCACCACGTTCACGTAACCTGTGCAGCGACAGAGGTTCCCCTCTATCCCCCTCCGGATCTCCTCGTCCGTCGGGTCAGGATTCCTCTGCAGGAGGTAGAGGCCTGACATCAGGAGGCCTGGCGTGCAGAAGCCGCACTGCAGCCCGTGGTTCTTCCAAAAGGCCTCCTGGATGGGGTGGAGCTCGTCGCCCTGCGCCAAGCCCTCGACCGTGAGTATCTCCGCGCCTTGGGCCTGGACTGCGAGAACCATGCACGACTTCGACGTCTTGCCGTCCACCATGACCGTGCAAGCACCGCAGTGCCCGGTGTCGCAGCCCACGTGGGTCCCGGTCAGGCCCAGGTCGTCCCTGATGAAGTTGACGAGCAGGGTCCTCGGCTCTACGGTCCCGTCGACCTGCTTTCCGTTCACCTTCATCGCGACCTTTGTAGCCTCGGATTTCGCTCGTTGCATCTCTCCGCGCCTCACTTGACCCTGCTCAAGGCGAGCTTCAGCGACCTCCGAGTCAGCGTCTTGATCATCTCCTGCCTGTACTCCCTGCTCCCGTGCACGTCTGACGGAGGGTCTGCGCCCTCGACCGCCATCTCGGCGGCTTTTTCGATTGTCTCGTCGTCAAGGACCTTGCCCCCAAGATACTGCTCCGCCGAGGTCGCCCTCAGGGGAGTCGGCCCGGCCGACCCGAGGCCAATCCTCGCGTCTATGCACACATCGCCGTCACCCACGGTCACCGCGGCCCCGACCATCGCGATGGCAAAGTCGGCCTCCCTGAGGCTGTGCTTCACGTAGGCTGATGCCGACCTGGGCGGAGGGTAGGCTAGGCGTATCTCAGTCAGAATCTCGTCGTGCCCGACGGCGGTTGCGAAGACGTCCACGAAGAAGTCTCGCGCCGGCACGACCCTCGGGCCCTCCCTTCCCCGGATTACAAATTGCGCGTCCAAGACGAGCAGGGCAGTGGGGAGGTCAGCGGCCGGGTCGGCGTGGCACGCGCTCCCGCCTATCGTGCCGACGTTCCTGACCTGCTGGTCCCCTATCCTGACGACCGCGTCGTGGATGGCAGTGAACCTCTCCTTGATCGTCCTGTCGTGCTCTACGGCGTCGTGGGTAATGAGCGCCCCTATCGCAAGATGTCCTCCCTCGTCCCGCACATAGGAGAGGCCCGGCAGCTTCGTGATGTCGACGAGCGCCGTCGGCGCAGCCAGCCTAAGCTTCATCATGGGCAGTAGGCTCTGACCCCCGGCGAGCACCTTGGCCTCCTCGTGCTCACCAAGTAGGCGCATCGCCTCGTCGAGGGAGGCGGGCGCATAGTAATCAAAACTCTTGGGGATCATCCCAAGGTCACTCCAACTTGAGCAGCCTAATGGCGTTTTCGCCAAGGAGGTGCTGTCCAGTCTTCGGTCGGTCTAGCGTGAGATGCATTCGGTACCAGACGACAACTGGACAGAACCGGTCCATGTGTAGAAGCAAGGGCACTTTTTCTCATCCCGCGGACGAAGGAAACCGAGGAAAAGTGAGGAAAATGGCGAGACGGGCTTGGAGTTGCGGGTTGAGTGGCAGCAAGCCGATTCCGTTCAAATACGACGCAGCCCCGAGTTCGCCCCGAACTCTGCGACAGATTCGTGAATCGCTTCCTCCGTCAGAAGCACCCTTTTCGCTGCTGAGATCTAGGTTCACACCCTTCAAGACCGCGCTTTTTGGCGATGCGGCAGCGCTGAGGTTTACCGCTGTTCTGATGCAGACGGCGAGCAGCCGCGCCTTAAGGCGATGGGAAAATGCTCATGTGAATCCGTGAATGATTACGCTGGATTGAGGCTGCGCTTTTGCCGTCCGGTGATTGGCTGGATGTGGACTTCAAAGCCGCCTTCGCCCATCGCGGCATGAGCCGTGACAACTAGGCGACTTGAGGCATACTACCTCCGCCAAGTCTCGATGAGATACGTCACACGGCAGTTCAAATTTTGAGCTCCGCACGGAGTTGAAATATCGAGCCTTACCCTGCGCTGTCCTAATGTTGCAAATCGAGAGCTTGACAGTCAGCTATGGCCGCACTCCAGACCTATATCATGAAGGAACTTAATCGCAAGCCGTCAGGACACCTTCTTGAGCTCCCCCCATGCGCATCAATGCTTTAGCTAATTTTTTGCTGGCTCGTAGAAGAGCAACACATTCCCGTTTTTGAACACCCTTGTACTGACAAGCTTGAGCTTAAGATTGTCCTTGATGTCCTTGAATAACGGTTTTCCTTTTCCCAAGATGAGGGGATTGACAACCAGCCTGTATTCATCGATGAGGCCGAGGTTTGTCAATTGTTGCACGATGGTGCCGCTGCCGAATATGGCGATGTCCCCGCCCCCCTGTTCTTTTATTTTGATGATTTCTTCCGGCTCTATTTCATGAAAGACCGTGACATTCTTCCAAAGAGGACCATCTCTTACTTTCTGCAATGATTTTGAAAAGACTATTTTGGGAATGCTGTTCATTATCCCCGCCACGACGGGCTCTCCCTTGACCCCGTCCGGTGTGGGCCAGTAACTTGCCATCAACTCGTACGTAGTCCTGCCGAAGATAAGTGCTCCCAAAGATTTCAATTGCTCGATGGAATACGCCCCCATCTCCTCGTCATAGTTGTGCCAATCTATCTCTCCGTTTGGCCCTGCGAAGAGACCGTCAACTGTCAATAGATTAAAGACGATAATTTTTCTCATGGTCTTGTCTCTCGCCTAAATTGATTCTTTAGCATTCATAAGTCCTCTCCTCATCAGGTGTTGTCAAGTCTTCGGTTGGTCTAGCGTGAGATGCATTCGGTACCAAACGACAACTGGACAGGTGGGATGCTCGCAGAAGATAAGGCGAAGGAAAGCCACAGCCACTAGCATGTATGCCGCGCTAGACCTGCACGAGAAGTCGATACAGTGCGTCCTCAAGGACGACACTGGGAAGGTGATGAGGGAGTCGAAGGTGGCGAAGGACGAGGAAAAGATACTCGAGTTCCTCGATGGCACCCACGCGAGCGTCGTGATGGAGTCGGGGTACAACCACCAGCACATCCGCGACGTCCTCAAGGAGAAGGGATACGACGTGAAGGTCGCACATCCTCTGATGGTGAAGGCCATCGCCTACGCAAAGGTGAAGACGGACAAGGTCGACGCGAGGACGCTGGCGGACCTGCTGAGGGCGGACATGATACCCGAGTCGTACGTGCCGGACGAGAAGACCAGGGAGGTGAGGGACCTCGTCAGGAGGAGGCATCACCTCGTCGAGACGCGCACCGGGTTCAAGAACAAGGTGAAGGCGGAGCTCGCGAAGCGATGGGTGAAGCACGAGGGCGACGTCTTCACGCAGGAAGGGAGGAAGTTCTTGAGGTCCCTCCACATCGACGCGGTGGACGACTACATGGACACCATCGAGTTCCTGGACGGGAAGGTCGGGGAGCTCGACCTGAAGGTGAAGGAGGTCGCCATGCAGGACAAATATGCGAAGCT
>Ga0307372_10012894_pt1 | contig 10878 bp, 9 predicted proteins | sample OX1MG_FD_202533 | JGI IMG/M metagenome (GOLD analysis project Ga0307372, IMG submission 202533) | Soil microbial communities from Risofladan, Vaasa, Finland - OX-1 | ecosystem: Environmental > Terrestrial > Soil > Coastal area > Acid sulfate soil | place: Finland: Risofladan, Vaasa | collected...
TCGAGGACCTCGACGAAATCGGGAAAGTCCTCGACCTCGATCACCCCGTAGCCGCGGAGCATGGCGCTGAAAGCCTGATCGGAGCCGACCACGGCGCCGCTGTGGGCGAGCACGGCGCGGGCGCCGCCAGGTGTCCTTCCAACCTTCAAGCAGACGACTGGCTTGCCGGCCTCGGCGAGGAGCTGCAAGGAGGCCGCGAACGCCGCCGGCCGCCTCACCGACTCGAGGAAGAGACCGACGACGCGCGTGGCATCGTCGCCGGCAAAGAACCGGCAGTAGTCGGCGACATCGGTGACAGACTCGCCGCCCGACGAGATGACGCAGCGGAAGCCGACCCGTGGACCCAGGGCGAGAAGCGCTTCGCCGATGGACCCTGACTGAACGACGGCGGCGACGTGGCCGGGCAGAAATGAAGCCGGCACGGTGCCGATCCAAAACGATGCCGCCTGCGGCACGGCCACTCCCATGCAGTTGGGGCCGACGGCCACCGCACCTACGTCCAGCGCGCGCTTGGCGACCCGCGCCGCCACGGCCGAACCCTCGGCCCCGGCCTCGTTGCCCAGACCCGGCACCACGAAGGCCCTGACGCCGGCGGCCAGCGCTGCGTCCAGCGCAGCCTCGATCCGGCGGTGGCCGACCAGGAGGAAAGCGAGCTCGGGCGTTGGCCGGACCGCGGCGATGGCGGCGAGGGTTTCGAGACTGCCGATCGCTGTCTCACGCGGATGCACTGCGGTCACCTGGATGCCTTTGCCGGTGACGTTTGCGATCACCTCGGGCGACGTCCGCTCCGATACGCCGATCAGCGCAGCCGAGCGCGGAAAGATCAGCGGTCGGGGGTCCGGACGTGGCTCCGCGATTTCAAGTGAGGCACGGCTTTGTTCTCTCGCCCCCATCACGACCTGAGCACGCGCCCGTGCTCCGGCAGCCAGCCGATGGTCACCTTGCTCCCGCGCGCGAGCCTGCCATCAGTTCGCGCCGTGTGGACGTTGTTCTCGATCGCGACCAGGCGTAGCCCGGGCGCGAGCTCGACCATGTACTGGGTCGCCGTGCCGAGATACACGGTCTCGACCACCGTGCCTTCGACGCTCACCTGCCCCGCCTCGTGCGTGCCGAGCCGCAGCTTCTCAGGGCGGACACAAACGAAAACTGTCGTCCCGGCAGGTATGCCTGCATCCACCTCGGCGAGAACGACCTGACCGGTCTGAAGCCGGACGCCATGATCTTCAACCTGGCCTGGAAGCAGGTTCGAGATGCCGATGAATCCGGCCACGAAGGCATTCGCCGGCCGCTCGTAGATCTCTTCTGGCGTCCCACATTGCTGCAGGATCCCTTCGTTCATCACCGCTATCCGGTCGGACATCGTCAGGGCTTCCTCCTGGTCGTGCGTCACGTAGATGAACGTGATGCCGACCGTCCGCTGAATCTCCTTCAGCTCGATCTGCATCTGCTTTCTCAGCTGCAGGTCGAGCGCGCCCAGCGGTTCGTCGAGCAGAAGCACCGCCGGAAGGTTGACCAGCGCGCGGGCCAGGGCCACGCGCTGCTGCTGGCCGCCCGACAGCTGGCGTGGCATTGCCGTCGCCTTCGGCTTGAGGCGAACCAGCTCCAGCATCTCCCCGACCCGCTTGCGAATCTCCGCCTCTGGGACCTTCCGCCGGCGAGGGCCAAACGCGACGTTGTCCCATACGCTCAAGTGTTCAAAAAGGGCGTAGCTCTGGAAAACCGTGTTGACGTTTCGGCGGTAGGGCGGAGTGTGCGCGACCGACTGCCCCTCCAGGAAGACGCCGCCCTCGTCAGGTTGCTCGAAGCCGGCGATGATCCGCAAGGTCGTCGTCTTGCCGCATCCCGAGGGGCCGAGCATCGAGAAGAACTCGCCTTTGGCAATCTGAAGGTTGAGGTGGTCGACCGCCGTGAGCTGATTGAATCGCTTGACGACGCCGTCAAGGCGAACGGTGGGTGATTCGGCCGGAGTGCTCATTCCGCGAGGAACGCAAGCCTGGCGCGTTGCTGGCGCGAATAGACCGCAAGCGCCAGTAGGACGATGCTGATCGTGATGACCATCATCAGGGTGCCGACGGCGTTGATCTCAGGCGTGACGCCGAAATGGATCATCGAGTAGATGCGCACCGGCAGGGGTGCGACCTCAACCCCCGACGTGAAGTAGCTCGTCACGAAATCATCGAACGACATCACAAACACCAGCAGCGCAGAGGCTATGACCGCCGGCCATAGAAGGGGCAGCGTCACCAGTCGAATTGCCTGGACGTTCGTCGCGCCCAGGTCGAGGGCCGCCTCCTCCACCTCGGTGTTGAAAGTCACCAGGCGTCCGCGGACGATGATCGTGACGTACGCGATCGAGAACGTGATATGGCCGAGGATCACGGTGGTGAGCGACAGCGTCAGGCCGAGCTGCGTGAAGACCAGGAGCAAGGCAATGGCCGTCACGATCTCGGGACTCACCAGGTTGGTCAGCATGAGGACGTCCGTGGGCCGGTTGGCACGCGAACGAGCGCGGACCAAGCCGAACGCGAGCAGGGTGCCCAGCGCGGTGGCCACCACCATGGTGATGAACGCGATCTCGATGCTGGCGGTAAGCGACGCGATCATGCCCGAATCGTTCAGCAGCTGTCTGTACCAGGTGAGGCTGAACGACCCGAAGACCTGCGTCGAGCGCTTGGAGTTGAACGAGAAGATGACGACGACCAGGATCGGGGCGAACAGGTAGACATAAACCAATGCGGTGAACAGACTCAGAAATCGCGGGCGGTCGAACGGCCGGGGTGGCCGCTGGCGGCGGCCCTGGACAACTGCGGGCGGGGCGGCGATGCCGACGCCGGGGCGTTCGGCGACGGCCACCTCGGCGCGATGAAGCGCAGGGAACTGGCTCACGACATCAAGTCCGCCGGCCGTGATGTGGAGCGTAGATAGAAGATCATCATCACCGAGAGCAGGGCCATCAGCCCGATGGTGAGGACGGCGCCGCTCGGCCAGTCCCCCGCCCCGGTGAACTGGTCCTGGATCAGGTTGCCGATCATGAACGTTTGGGTGCCGCCAAGGATCTGCGCCGTCGCAAAGTCCCCCACGGATGGCAGCCCAACCAGGACGGCCCCCGCAATCACACCCTGGATGGTGGCCGGCCAGGTGACGTGCAGGAAGGTCTGCGCGGGCGAGCCGTAGAGATCCTTGCCGGCCTCGATCAGCGCCGGATTCATGCGGTCCAGAGCCGCGTAGATGGGCAGGATCATGAATGGAAGGTAGTCGTAGACCAGACCTCCGACCACCGCAAACGGCCGGTTCAGAAAGATGACTGGTGGGTTCCCGGGCAGTCCGACAAAGTGCAGCAAGCCGTTGACGACGCCGTCATCGCCGAGGATCACGAACCAGGCATAGATGCGGACCAGGTAGTCGGCGAACCACGGAAGGATGATCAGGATGACCAGCAGGTTGCGGTATCGGCCGCCGAAGCGCGAGATCGTGTAGGCGACCGGATAGCCGATCAGCAGACAAAGGCCCGTGGTCTCCACGGCATAGATCGCCGACCTCAAAAGGATTGGATAGTAAAGCGGGTCCAGGATCGATTGGTAGTTCTCGAAGTTCCAGCCGAAATGAACGCGGCCGATGAAGTCTTGCGTTCCCAGCGAGACGGCGACGACGATCCCGAATGGAGCAACGAAGAGAACCAGCAGCCATACCGCGCCCGGCGCCAGCAGCAAGCGCCAGAGCCGATTGGCGCTCACGCCATGTCGTATCCCGATTCTCGCGCGACTAGCTGTAGATGATCTTTCGCCATTCCTGGATCCACAGGTACCTCTTGTCTCCGGTCGGCACGATCTCGCGCAGCCCGTTGATGGCCGCGTCAAGCGTCATGTTGAGAAACGGATACTGCTTGGCGATGGTGTTCTGATAAGCCGTGATCCCGGCCGTCGTCACCTGCGGGTAACCGAAGTAAGCCACGTTGGAGGTGGCGTTCGCGGGATCCAGCATCCAATCGATGAACTTGAGCGCCGTTCCCGGATGCTGTGCGTTCTTGGGAATAACCATGGTGTCGTTGCCGGTCGGCACGCCTTCTTTGCAGGTTTCGTACTGGATGTTCTGAGGGTCGTTCACCTGCGATATCACCTGGTATGCGTCGCCCGACCATGCGTGGTGGATCCAGGCGGTGCCGTTGACCATGTTCGTGATGTCGTCGGTCTCGAACCCTCGGAGCCCGGTGCTGATTTTCAAAACCTCGTTGACCGCGGTGTCGAGCTGAGACTGGACCCCTGAGTTGATGTCGAAGCCCTTGCGGAGGAGGCTCATCCCCAGGACTTCCTGGTAGTCGTTGAGCAGGAACATCTTGTCGTGGTAGGTGGGCGCCTGGAGCCAGAAGTCGTTCCACGAGGCCGTCATGCCCTGGACCTGGTTGCTCCGCCACATGATGCCGGTCGTCCAGATCGCGTAGGGGACCGAGTAGGTGGCCATGGGGTCGTACCACGGGTTGTTGAAGTACTGGGGAACCTGGCTCCAGTTGGCCAGCTGGGTGTGATCGATGGGGAGCAGGGCGCCGGCCTTGATCAGGTTGAGGGCATAGTCCATAGTCGGAAACGTCAGGTCGTACGAGACGCCCGCGTTGAGCTTGGTGAGCATGTCTTCCATGTTGTCGAAGTAGGGCGTGTTGACCTTGATGCCGTAGTGCTTGGCAAACCGATCGATCACGCCGGGGTCCATGTACTGGGACCAGTTGAAGAGGTTGAGGTCACCGTCGATCTTGGCCGTGGGGTAGTGGAGTGGGGTGGGACTGGCGTTGGCGTTGGCCACCGGAGTCGGCGACGACGCGCCACAGGCCGCTGCCAGCCACAAGGCGGAACCGCCGATGCCCAAGGCCGCGCCGGCCCGCAGGAAATCGCGCCTGTTTATCTCCGAATTCCACCTGTCAGTCGCCATGTGAGCCTCCCCTAGCGGTGCGCCGGCCAGTTGACCGGCCAGTGTCGGCGCCAAACTAGTCCTCTCCGGAGCCCTTGTCAATCGAGGTATGACTGGGCCCGATCCCGGCCTTGCGGGCCGGCCGGCTGGCGGACTAGAGTTTCGGTGCGCACCCCCTGCCGCTCTATTGGAGGTCGAATGGTCAACGCTTACGACGCGATAGTGATCGGCGGGGGCCACAACGGGCTGGTGGCGGGCGCTTATCTGGCCAAGGCGGGAGCTCGGGCGATCGTGCTCGAGGCTCGGCACAAGACCGGCGGCGCCGCCGCGACCGACTCCCCTTGGCCGGAAGCCCCCGAGTTCAAGGTCACGACGTACTCGTACGTGATGAGCCTGATGCCCGACACGATCATCCGCGACCTCGACCTCCACCGTCACGGCTACACGGTCTACCCCATGGGACCGTACTTCCAGGCCTGGCCCGACGGGCGCTCGCTGATGCTCTTCGCCGACGATGCCAAGCGCAACTACGACCAGGTCGTGAAGTTCTCCAAGAAGGATGCCGAGGCGATGCCACGGTGGGACGCCTGGCTGGGCGAGCTGGCCAAGGTGATGGGTCCTCTCCTGATGACCGTACCGCCCAAGCTGGGATCGATGAAGCCGGCAGACCTCATCGCTCAGGCACAGCTCGGCTGGAAGCTCCGCGGCCTTGGCCCCCGCAAGGTCGGCGATCTGACCCGGCTCATGACCATGAGCATCACCGACCTCCTGGGCGACTGGTTCGAGTCAGAGGAGGTCAAGGCGAGCCTGGCGGTCAACGGCATCATCGGGACATGGGCGGGACCAGACGGGCCGGGTACTGCATACGTGATGGCGCACCACTCGATCGGGGACGTCGGAGACGGCCATCTGGGCAACTGGGGTTTCGCTGAAGGTGGCATGGGCGCGGTCGCCGATGCCTGCCGCCGCTCCGCGGAAGAGCTGGGAGCGACCATCCGCACCAACGCGAGGGTGCAGCAGGTCCTCATCCGGAACGGCGAGGCCGAAGGTGTCGTGCTCGACAATGGCGAGGAGCTGCGGGCGCCCGTGGTGGTGACCGCGTGCCATCCCAAGGTCACGTTCCTGAAGCAGATCGACCGCAAGGAGCTGCCTGCCGAGTTCGTCCGCGACATCGAGAACTGGAAGTGCCGCAGCGGGGTGGTCAAGATCAACCTGGCACTGGCCGAGCTGCCCAAGTTCACGGCCGGACCGACGAATGGCGGCGACGAGCACCTCACCGGCTCGGTCGAGCTGTGCCTCTCGACTGACTATGCCGAGACCGCGTTCCAGGAGGCGCGGGCCGGAATCCCCGCCACCCGACCTTTCGTCGACGGCGTGATCCCAACCCTGTTTGACAAGACGCTGGCCCCAGAAGGCAAGCACATCTTCTCGATGTTCACCCAGTGGGTGCCTCACGAGTGGAGCGAAGCGCCGTACCGCGAGGAGCTGGAAGCGTATGCCGACCGTGTTATCGACGGCTACACCGAGCTGGCTCCGAACCTGAAGGGCGCGATCCTTCACCGCCAGGTGATCGGGCCTTACGACATGGAGCAGGAGCTCGGGCTGATCGGCGGCAACATCTTTCACGGCGAGCTCTCGGTTGACCAGCTGTTCCATATGCGCCCGGCGCCCGGCTACGCTGACTTCAGGACGCCGATCCATGGCTTGTACCAGGCGAGCTCGGCATGCCATGCCGGTGGCGGCGTGTGCGGCGTGCCCGCCTACCTCGCGGTGAAGCAGATCCTCGGCGATCGGAAATTGAAGCGCAGCGGCGCGAAGGCGGGCTCATGAGAACCGTGTCGGCGCCGATCGACCCCCGGTTGCTGGAGGGGTCGCTCGCGGAATTCAGGCAGAGCTACACGCTGCCCGGTGAGGCATACACCTCGCCCGACCTCTTTGCCTGGGAGATGCGCAACTTCTTCGAGCCGACTTGGGTATGCCTGGGGCGAACCGACGGCCTAATGCGTCCGGGCAGCCGGCGCGCCGTCAGGGTCGGCGCGGAGTCGATCCTGCTGACGCGCGATGATGCGGGGACGCTGCGAGGCTTCTTCAACATCTGTAGGCATCGCGGCCACGAGCTTCTGCCGGTGGGAGATACGGCCGAAGGCCGATTCATCCAGTGTCCTTATCACGGCTGGACATACAAGCAAGACGGGTCTTTGAAATCGGCACCGCTCCTGGGGTTGCGGCCCGGGTTCGAGGTGGCTGAGCACCGGTTGACTCCGGTGCGCGTCGACGAGTGGGAAGGGTGGGCATTCGTGAATGTTTCGAGCGATGCGCGTCCGCTCAAGGAGCATCTTGGAAACCTTGCCGACGAGATGTCCGCTTGGGCGCCAGGCGAGATGGTCGAGGTCGGCAGGATGGACTACCTCGTCAAGGCCAACTGGAAGCTGATCCACGAGAACTACCAGGAGTGCTATCACTGCACTGAGATCCACCCGGAGCTTTGCCGCGTCAGCCCCCCGAGAAGCGGGCTCAACCTGGCGGCGACCGGCATGTGGATCGGAGGGTGGATGGACCTGGTGGAGGACGCAGAGACGATGTCGCTGACCGGCCAGGGCGGCGCGCCGAAGCTTGCCGGGCTGTCCGCAGAACAGCGCCACCGCGTCTACTACTACGCCCTGTTCCCAAACCTGTTGGTCAGCCCGCACCCGGATTTCGTCCTGAGCCATCGAGTGGAGCCGCTGTCCCCGCTCGAGACGCTGGTCGAATGCCGGACGTTGTTTCCGCGGGCGGTGGTGGAGCGCGACGGTTTTGATGGGTCGTACGCGGGCGATTTCTGGGACGTCACCAACCGCCAGGACTGGGCGGCGTGCGAGTCGGTCCAGCGCTCGGCAGCTTCGCGGGGATTCAAACCGGGCCCGATCTCCGAAATGGAGGAATCCGTGTACCAGTTCTTCAACATGATCGCGACCGGCTATGTGGACGGCCACATCAGCCCGCCGAAGAACCCGGTCGTGCTCGCCAAGCCGCAGCGATGAAAGCCGTCGGCAAAGCCCCCTTCCAGGCGGCGGAGCTTGACGACGCCATTGCCAAGGCTCGGTCGGCGACAGACGGGTACGCGGCGGAGGTCCTGCGGAGCGACCTCCTGAGTGTCGGGTTGTATCTGCTGCCGGCCGGCGGCACCGACGACCAGACGCCACACGACGAGGACGAGGTCTATTACGCCGTCAGGGGCCGCGCGACGCTCCGCGTCGGAGCCGCCGACCACCCGGTCAATGCAGGGACGCTTCTGTTCGTGCCGGCCCACGCGGTGCATTTCTTTCACGACATCGCCGAGGAACTGATCCTGGTGGTCTTCTGGGCGCCGCCCGAGGGATCCGGTGCGCCTGATCGTCCTGCATAAGCGGGCCAAGGAGGAGATTCGATGACCGAAGCCACCGGCGTGATGACTGCGAAGGAACCCAGCAGCACGACCCTCTATTTCGGGCCGTGGTATCGAAAGTCGCCGTTCTTCGAAGCCACCCTTCGACATGGCTGCACCGCGTACGACATCTACAACCACATGTATCTGCCTTCGTACTTCCACGATCCGATCGAGGAGTACTGGCACCTCCTGAAGCACGTGACCATCTGGGACGTCGCGGTCGAACGAATCGTCGAGATCACCGGCCAAGACGCTTTCGAATTCACGAACATGTTGACCTGTAGGGACCTCACCCGCTGCGCGGTCGGCCAGTGCAAGTACGCACCGATCATCGACGCGAGCGGCGGCATCATCAACGACCCTGTCCTTCTTCGCCTGGGCGAGAACCATTTCTGGCTCGCACTGGCGGACAGCGACGTGCTGTTGTGGGCAAAGGGCGCGGCGCTCAACTCGGGGCTGGCGGTCGAGATCAAGGAGCCGGACGTCGCTCCGATTCAGATCCAGGGGCCGGACTCCAAGCCGGTCATGGAGGCGCTTTTCGGCGATGGCCTACGCGGCTTGAAGTACTACTACTGCCTGGAGACCAGGCTCGACGACATCCCCGTGGTGGTCAGCCGCACGGGCTGGACCGCTGAGGTCGGGTACGAGATCTATCTGCGGGATGGCAGCCGAGGCGACGAGCTCTGGGAGCGGGTGATGACGGCTGGCAAGCAGTATCAGATCATGCCGATTGCGCCTTGCGAGGCGCGGCGTATCGAGGCCGGGATCTTCAACTACGGCTCTGACTTGCGATTGGAGAACAACCCGTTCGAGGTCACGGGACTGGAGCGGCTGGTCGAGCTAGACGCCCCGGCCGATTTCATTGGTCGGAAGGCGCTGGAACGAATCAAGGCTCAAGGCGTGAAGCGCAAGCTGGTCGGGATCGAGCTTTCCGGTGATGCGCTTGCCGCCGAGCTGGTGGCGTACTGGCCCGTGTTTCATCAGGAAAAGCGTGTCGGCCATGTCACCGATGCGATCTACTCGCCCCGACTGGAGCGGAACATCGGCTACGCGTGGGTGCCGGCCTCGCTGGCGACAGCAGGCACCAGGTTGGAAGCTCGCGCTCCGGCCGGCGCCCTCGACGCGCAGGTCGCCGACCTGCCGTTCATCGACCCCAAAAAAGCGATCCCGCAGGGTTAGGGCGGTGGCTGAGACGACCAGCTCCGCGATCCGCTCGCCCTTCTACAAGGCGCATGCCGAGCTCGGCGCCACCTTCATGGAGGAGGGCGGCTGGCTCTGGACGGAAAGCTTTGGCGATCTCGATGCCGAATATCGCGGCGTGCGCGACGACTTGGGCGTGTGGGACGTCTCGCCGCTGAACAAATGGAGCTTTCGGGGACGCGATGCGCTGCAGGCCGCCAAGCGCCTGCACACCAACAACGTGGCGGCACTCCAGGTGGGGCAGGTTCATTACGGCGCGTTTTGCGATAGCGACGGGCTGATGGTCGACGACGGCACTGTGTTCAAGTTCGCCGAGGACCGCGCGTGGGTGATGACCAACGGCCGCGCGCTTGACGATCACTTCGCCGAGGTCACGCGGGGTATGAACGTCGACATTGAGTACATCGGACTGGAGCTGCCACACCTCGGGCTGCAGGGACCGCGATCGCGCGAGGCGCTGTCCGAGGTCTGCAGCGTCGATATCTCAGCTCTTCGCTACTTCCACTTCATCACCGAGCCGGTGAAGGTCGGCGGCGTGCCATGCTGGGTTTCGCGTACCGGCTTTGGTGGCGAGCTGGGGTACGAGCTCTTCTGCAAACCTGAAAACGCTGAAGACCTCTGGAGCGTGGTGATCGACCGATGCGCTGCGAGGCCATTCGGCGTGGAGGCGATTGAGGTGCTCCGTATCGAGTCGGGTCTGATCGTCACCGACTACGACTACCAAGCCCACGAGCGCACGCCATTCGACTTCTCGTTTGACAAGCTAGTGGCGTTTGCGGATGCGAACTTCAACGGCGAGGCCGCGCTGCGCAAGGTCGCTCCCAACCCGCCGCGCCGGTTCAAGACACTTGTCCTCGAGGCCGAGGAGCTTCCGGAGTACGGAGCCGCAGTCACGAGCGAGGGCGAGCCGGCCGGCACGCTGACGAGCCCGACCAAGAGTCCGCGCTTCGGCCAGATCGGCCTGGCGATCCTGGAGTCGCGATTTGCGGTCGACGGCCAGATGCTGGAGGTTGCCTTTGGCGATGGCACGGTGCCGGCAAAAGTGGACGTGCTGCCGATCTACGACCCGCAGAAGAGGCGTCCTCGCAGCTGAGCGATCTGCGCGACGCGATCGCCTCAAGGCTTGCCCGCTTCGAGCGCGTCGCCGCGACCAGGCCGCTGGTGTCGGCGGCCGTGGCGATCATGGTTCTCGAGGAGGTCGATGGCGAAGCGCGCATACCGCTGTGTCTGCGGGCCGCGGGCCTGCCCAGCCATCCTGGCCAGTTCGCCCTTCCAGGCGGAAAGCTGCATGGTGGTGAACGTCCCGAAGCCGGCGCGATTCGGGAGCTGGGCGAGGAGCTCGGCCTGTTTGCCGGCAACGACGAGGTGGTTGG
>Ga0307372_10012895_pt1 | contig 10877 bp, 9 predicted proteins | sample OX1MG_FD_202533 | JGI IMG/M metagenome (GOLD analysis project Ga0307372, IMG submission 202533) | Soil microbial communities from Risofladan, Vaasa, Finland - OX-1 | ecosystem: Environmental > Terrestrial > Soil > Coastal area > Acid sulfate soil | place: Finland: Risofladan, Vaasa | collected...
ATCGCCGTCACCTCGCTGGGGCATCGTCATCCCGACGTGGTGCGGGCAGTGCACCGTCAGGTGGACAGCTACTGGCACACCTCGGTGGTGACCGAGCACGTCCGTCTCACCGAGGCCGCCGAGCGGGTGGCGGCAATCTGTCCGGACCCGCTGGACACGGTCTTCTTCGCCAACTCCGGGGCTGAGGTGGTGGAGGGGGCGCTCAAGCTCGCCCGCAGGGTTACCCACCGACAGGGGATCATCTGCTTCACCGGCGGTTTCCACGGCCGCACCTTTGGGGCGGTGAGCGTTACCACCAGCAAGGTCCACTATCGGGAGGGCTATAGCCCGCTCTTGCCAGGGGTGTACACCACTCCCTATCCCTACTGCTTTCGCAATTGCCAGCACCCCGCTGACGAGCCCTGTCCGATCGCGGCCGGGGTCGAGCTGGAACGACTCTTCAAGCACGTGGTGCCGGCCGAGGAGGTGGCCGCAATTCTGGTCGAGCCAATTCAGGGCGAGGGTGGCTACATCGTGCCGCCGGCGGGCTTTCTGGCCACTCTGCGCCGGATCGCCGACCGGCACGGCATCGTGCTGATTTTCGACGAGGTCCAGAGCGGAGTTGGCCGCACCGGACGCTGGCTCGCCAGCGATCACGACGGGGTGGTCCCGGACGTGGTCACCCTGGCCAAGGCTCTGGGCAACGGGTTGCCGGTCGGGGCCATCGTGGCCAGGGGCGAGCTGATGCGGGAATGGCCCGCCGGCTCGCACGGCTCAACCTTCGGGGGCAACGCGGTGTCGTTGGCTGCGGTGATTGCGACGCTCGATGTGATCGAGCGCGATGGGCTTCTGCAGCGGGCCAGCGAGATCGGCGAGAGGATCACCCGGCGGGCCCGGGGCTGGCAGCAGCAGGTGGGTGGGCCGGCGGATGTGCGGGGTCGCGGGGCGATGATAGGTCTTGAGTTCATGGACAGCGCCGGGCTCCCCGACGCCGAGCGGGTGGAGGCGATTCGCGCCGCCTGCCTGGATCGCGGCCTGCTGATCCTCGGTTGCGGCATCGACGACAACGTGATTCGGCTGATCCCGCCGCTGACCATCAGCGACCCTGAGCTGGACCAGGCGCTCGAGACCCTCGAGTTGGCGGTCCTGCAGGGAGGCAATCGTTCATGAGTGGCGCGGAGGCGGCGCGCACCTACGGCAACCTGATCGGGGGCGAGTGGCGAGCGGCCCGGAGTGGGGAGACTTTCGATTCGGTCAACCCCGCCCGCCGCAGCGAGGTGCTGGGGCACTTTGCCCGCAGCTCCCAGAGCGACGTGGACGATGCTGTCTCCGCAGCGGTCGCCGCCCAGCCCGCTTGGTCCCGAACCCCAATGCCCGGGAGGTCCGAGGTGATCGCCCGGGCCGGTCGGCTGTTGGAGGAGCGTAAGGAGGAGCTCGCCCGGCTCATGACAAGGGAGATGGGCAAGGTGCTGACCGAGGCCAGAGGCGATGTCCAAGAGGGCATCGACATGGCCAAGTACATGGCGGGTAAGGGGCGAAACCCAGTGGGGGAGGTGGTGCCGAGCGAGCTCCGGGACAAACGCTGCTTCACCGAACGGGTCCCGATCGGGGTGGTCGGCTGCATCACCCCCTGGAACTTTCCAATGGCGATCCCCTGCTGGAAGCTGATGCCAGCGCTGCTGGCCGGCAACGCGGTCGTCTTCAAGCCGGCGGAGGACACCCCCCTGGTGGCGATCCGCCTGGCTGAGATCCTGGTCGAAGCCGGGCTGCCGGTCGGAGTCCTCAATCTGGTCACCGGCTACGGCGAGGAATGCGGCGCGCCGCTGGTCGAGAACCCGGCGGTGCGGGCGATCTCCTTCACCGGGTCAGTTGAGGTGGGCCAGCAGATCGCCAGCACCTGCGGGCGCCTGGGCAAGCGGGTTTCGCTGGAGCTGGGCGGCAAGAACGCGATCGTGGTCACCGCTGATGCGGACTTGGAGTTGGCTGTGGACGGGGCCCTGTGGGGCGCTTTCGGGACCGCCGGCCAGCGCTGCACCGCCACTTCCAGGCTGATCGTGGAGGCCCCGGTTCTGGAGGCCTTCACCGAGCAGCTCTTGGGGCGGGTTTCCAAGCTGCGCCTGGGCGACGGCCTTGACCCCGCCACCGACGTTGGACCAGTGATCAACCAGACCCAGCTGAAGCGAATCCATGCCTACACCGAGATCGGGCGGCAGGAGGCTGCGCGCCTCCTCACCGGCGGCAGCATCGCTGCTGAGGGGCAGCTCGGTGAGGGCAACTTCTATCGGCCCACTTTGTTCGCGGACGTCAAGCCGGAGATGCGGATCGCCCAGGAGGAGATCTTTGGGCCCACCCTGGTGGTGATCCCGGCGGTCGACTTCAACGATGCCATCAGAATCGCCAACGGCACCCGCTACGGGCTGTCTCTCTCCATCTATACCAGAGATCTGGCGCGCGCCTTCCAGGCGGTGGATCGGCTCGAGGCCGGAATCGTATACGTGAACGCGCCCACCATTGGAGCCGAGATCCAGCTGCCGTTCGGGGGCACCAAGTGGACCGGCAACGGCCACCGCGAGGCTGGCACCACCGCCTTCGACGAGTTCACCGAGTGGAAGACGGTCTACATCGACTATTCAGGGCATCTGCAGCGGGCCCAGATTGACACGGAGGCGAGCTAGCCGAAGTGGATCTGGAGCTGACCGAGGAGCATCGCCAGTTCGAGGCCACCATCCGGGAGTTTGCCCGACGAGAATTGGCCCCTGAGATCGCCGCTAGAGATCGGGCTGCCCAGCCAGATCCTGAGCTCTTCGCCAAGCTGGCAAGCCTGGGAGTCCCGGGAGTCAGCATCCCCCAGCGCTATGGTGGCGCGGGCCTGGACTGGATCGCCCTGGGCATCGCCTGCGAGGAGCTGGAGTACGTCGATGCCTCTTGCCGGACCGCGCTCTCGGTGCACGCCGGCCTGTGTCTGACAGGGGTATATCAGTGGGGTACCGAGGAGCAGCGCCAGCGCCTGCTGCGGCCCTTGGCGGAGGGGCACCGCCAAGGCTGTTTCGCGCTCACCGAGCCTGACGCGGGGAGCGATGTTAGGGCGATTTCCACCCGCGCGATCCGGGAGGGCGACGCCTACCGGCTCCGGGGCCAGAAGGTGTGGATCTCCATGGGCGACCTGGCCGACACTCTGCTCGTCTTTGCCACCGTGGACCCAAGCCTTGGCCTAGGTGGGATCACCGCCTTCGCGGTGGAGCGGGAGCTGGCCGGCTCCGGGCTGCGCACCGAGCCGATCCATGACAAGTACGGCTTGCGCGCCAGTGACACCGCCATCGTCTACCTGGATGACGCGCTGGTGCCCGCCGCCAACCGCATCGGCGAGGAGGGCGAGGGCTTCAAGGTGGCCATGAGCTGCCTTGACAGCGGCCGGTACTGCGTGGCCAGCGGGGCCGCCGGGACCATCCGGGCCTGCCTCGACCTCAGCGTCGGCTACGCCCGCCAGCGCCAGGTGCAGGGGGTGGAGATCGGGCGCTTTCAGTTGGTGCAGCAGATGATCGCGGGTATGGCCCGGGACTATGACGTTGCCCGCCTGCTCTGGTTGCGCGCCGGATGGCTCAAGAATGAAGGTCGGCGCAGCTCCCGGGAATCCGCCCTCGCCAAGTGGGTGAATTCCGAGCGCGCCAATCGCTGTGCTGATGACGCCCTTCAGGTCCACGGCGCGACCGGCTTCAGCGAGGAGTGCCCGGCCGCGCGCTACCTCCGCAACAGCCGGGCCACGCTCATCTACGAGGGGACTCGCGAGGTACAGACCCAGCTCGCGGCCGAGTATGCCCTTGGTTACCGGGAAGACCGGCAGGTGCGCTGTCCGCTTCCTGGCTGGCCCAACGAGCAAGCATCTCCACGAAAGGGCGCAGCTCCAGCCGAGCTGGGACGGCCTGGAGCGGGGTGAGCCCCTCCTTTCCGCCCCTGCCAGAGGCCTTGGCAGCCGGATGGGAGGAACGCTGGCTGGAGCGGCCCCAGGGACAGCTGCGCTACGTGGTCGCTGGCCAAGGGAGGCCCCTGGTGCTGTGCCACGGTTTCATAGGTTCGGCGGAGAACTTCGAGACCTGGGTGCCTGGTCTCGCCGCCCGGCGGTCCCTGGTGATCCCCGATCTGCCCGGCTTCGGGAGCTCGGCTGCGTTACCGGGCCAGCACAGCACTCGGGCCCTGGCCAGGGAGGTTCGGGCTCTGACCGACCACCTACACCTGGACACGTTCGAGCTGGGCGGTCTCTGCCTGGGAGCGGCCGTCGCCATGGAGGTGCTCGCCCAGGAGCCAGCCCGGGTGGAGCGCTTGGTCCTGCACACCCCCTTGATGGCGCCGGCCATGGTGAGGCGCGCCTTCAGGCTGCAGGTTGGTGGCCTGACCGTCCCTGGGGTCTTCGACCTGATCTCCGCTTTGGGGCGCTGGCGGGTGGCCGCCGACCTCTACCGCCGGGTGGTGGTGGAGGGGTCGGCCGTCGTCGACCGGCGCTCCGCCGACCTCAACTTCGAGAATCAGGTTAGGGCGAATCCCAGGGCCGCCCGGGAGTGGCTCAGGGATGGGGTGTCGGTCTCCTTCCTGCCGCTCCTCGATGGCTGGCATGGCGATGTGTTTGCGCTGGCGGCGGCCGATGACCGGATCCTTGAGGTGGAGCTGCTGGCGCAGTACTGCAGCGCCCGGCCCCACACCGAGCTCAGCTTGGTGGCCGCCTCCGGCCATGGCTGGAGTGCCGAGTTCATCAGCCGTCAAATGGAGATCCTGGAGCGGATCGTGGCCACGCCATCAATGGTCCCGTGAGGCGGCATGGCAACCTGTTCCTGGCGGTGCGTCCGCCGGCCGGGGTGGTGTCGGAGCACCTGCTGCGGCGGCTGGCGGCGGTCGATCCGTTGGTCCGGACCGTGCGCCCGGACGGCCTTCACCTCACGGTCCAGTTTCTGGGCCCGGTCGAGCCCGGATTGGCGACCGCGGTGGGGGAGTCGGCGCTCAAGGTGAGCGCTGCCCAAGATCACTTCGCGGTCGGGTTGGGCGGCCTGGGTTGCTTTCCCTCAGAACGAAGACCAGCCGTCATCTGGCTGGGGGTGGTGGCCGGGGAGTCGAGGCTGCGGCAGCTGGCTGGCTCGCTGGGGGCTGGTCTGGCGGCCGCAAAGTTGCCCTTTGATGGCCGCCGATTCCGGGCCCACTGCACTCTGGCCAGGATCTCGGGGAACCTCCCCAGACCAGCCTTGGCAGCGATCCGCCGCATCTTGGAGGCGGACCTGGCGGGGGGCCGCTTCGAGGTCTCAGAGGTATGCCTTCTGGAGTCCACCGCCGTGGCTGGTGAGCCGAATCGGTACACCGTCCGGGCCACTTTCCAGCTCGGCCGGGACGTTGCTCACATTTCGAACGGTCGCCCGTACCAGGGGTGAAGAATGGGGAAGACCCTCGCCTTCAGGAGCTGACCCACCCGGAGCTCAAAGGCCTGGACTTCGGCTGGCGCGATCAGGGTCCTTAGCCGGGCTCGCAGCCGTCGCATCCGGTCCTGGTCATTGACCAGAGCGCTCAGGCTCGCCAGCCACTCCTCTGGCACCGGCGACCCGCCCAGCTCGGCCAGCACCGTGCGCAACTTGAACTCGGTGTTGAACGTGACTCCGTGATCGATGCCCTTGAGCTCGCCGACGGGGTCAATCAGGAGGTGGGCACGCTTGCGGTCGGCATTGTTGATCACCACGTCTAAGGCGGCCAGGCCCCGGAGGCGGTGCTCCATACGCTCTCGGTCCATGACCACCTGCGAGTCGGGCTCGGGGACATAGGCCTGGATGGAACCAACCCCGAAAGGCGCCTTGTGCCGCAGCACGGTGGCGGGCGTGAATCCCCACCCCAGGGCTCGGTCCACGACCGCGGTGGCCACCTCGCGACGGTGCAGGGTGCCGGCGGGGAAGTCCCAAAGGGGGCGCTCGCCTCGGGCGGGCTTATAGATGGCGCTCAGCTCGCCGTGAGGACCGGCCAGGCGAACATAGAACACCGCGTTGCTGCCGACCGCCACCTGCTCCACGGCCACGATCTCAGCCTCGCGCAGGGTTCTCTCCAGGGCGGCCTCGGGCGCGCCATCTAAACTCTGACCGGGCTGCTCCTGCACGCTGCCCAGACTACCTGTGGGCGGGCGTGGCGGGTCCGCGGCCCGGAGGAGGCCCGATCCGCGACAATGTCCCCAGATGCCCCACCACTTACCGCCATGATCCTGGGACTAGAGCACTTTCTCACCACCGCGGGCTACCTCGCCCTGTTTCTGCTGACTGTCGCCCAATGCTGCGGCTTCCCGGTCTCCAGCGAGGTGGTGCTGCCCTTCGCCGGGGTGCTCACTGTGACGGGGACCCTAAGCCTTCCGGTCGTGATCCTGGTGGCCCTGGCGGCCGAGCTGGTGGGTGCCCTGATCGCCTACGGTGTGGCGGCCTGGGTGGGGCGGACGGCCGTGGTCGGGTTCGGGAAGCGCTTTCGACTCAAGGAGAGCCACTTCGAGGCGGCCGAGCGATTCTACGAGCGCCGCGGGGTGGTAGCGGTAGCGGTGGGCCGAGTGGTGCCTGTGATCCGGAGCTACACCAGCTTCCCCGCCGGGTTCGCCCGCATGCCGCTCCTTCCGTTCATCCTGGCCACCCTGGTCGGTGCGGCGGTCTGGGACACCAGCCTGACGGTGGCCGGCATGGAGCTGGGCCGCCACTACAACGAAATCGGCAAGGTGCTCAAGCCGATCGAGTACCTGGTGGCGGTGGTGGTGGTGCTCGCCATCGCCTACGGGGTGTGGCGCTACATCAACCGTCCGGTGGCGGCCAAGGTCGAGAACGAGGACCATTCGTAGTAGACTCTAGTTGACGTGAGCGTTAACTCTGGCCTGACCGGTGCCCCGCGACCCGACCACTACAAGTGGGTAGCCCTGTCGAACACCACCCTCGGGATCCTGATGGCGATGGTGAACTCATCCATCGTCCTCATCTCACTTCCGGCCATCTTCAGAGGGGTCAAGGTGAATCCGCTGGCCCCCGGCAACGTCAGCCTGCTGCTCTGGATGCTGATGGGCTACATGGTGGTGATCGCCGTCCTGGTGGTGAGCCTGGGCCGGGTGGGGGACATGTTCGGACGGGTCCGGATGTACAACCTGGGCTTCCTCGTCTTCACCATCGCGTCTGTCTTCCTCTCGGTGGTGTTCTTCACCGGCGATGGGGCGGCGCTCACCCTGATCGGGCTGCGCATCATCCAAGGGGTGGGAGGCGCTCTCTTGATGGCCAACTCGGCGGCCATCCTGACTGACGCCTTCCCCAGCAACCAGCGGGGTATGGCCCTGGGGATCAACGTGGTGGCGGGCATCTCAGGTTCGTTCGTGGGCCTGGTCCTGGGCGGCCTGCTCTCTGGAGTCGACTGGCACCTGGTGTTCCTGGTCTCGGTTCCCATCGGGATATTCGGGACCGTCTGGGCCTACCTGAAGCTGCGCGAGATCGGGATCGTCACCAGGGCCAAGATCGACTGGCTGGGCAACATCACTTTCGGCGTGGGCTTGATCGCGCTCCTGGTTGGCATCACCTACGGGATCCAGCCCTACGGCAACAGCGACATGGGCTGGACCAACCCCACCGTGCTGGTCGAGATCTTCGGCGGGATTGCCCTCCTGGGCGCGTTTGTCCTGGTCGAGCGCCGGGTGGCGGCCCCCATGTTCAATCTCGCCCTCTTCCAGATCCGGGCTTTCACCGCCGGCAACATGGCCGCCCTGTTGGCTTCGATCGGACGGGGTGGTCTGATGTTCATGCTGATCATCTGGCTGCAGGGGATCTGGCTGCCGCTGCATGGCTACAACTTCGTGCAAACTCCCCTGTGGGCGGCGATCTACATGCTCCCGTTGACCGGCGGCTTCCTGGCGGCCGGCCCGCTCTCAGGGGTGCTCTCGGACCGCTACGGGGCCCGGCCATTCGCCACCGGGGGGATGCTGGCGGCGGCGGCGACCTTCGCGTTGCTGGCCTTGCTGCCAGCTAACTTCAGCTATCCAAGCTTCGCGGTGCTGCTCTTCTTCAACGGCTTCTCGATGGGCATGTTCTCGGCGCCCAACACGGCCGGGATCATGAACTCGGTGCCCGCGGACCAGAGAGGAGTCGCCTCGGGCATGCGCTCCACCTTCCAGAACTCGGGGATGACGCTCTCTATAGGGCTGTTCTTCACCCTCATGGTGCTGGGCCTGGCGGCGTCCCTGCCGTCCTCTCTATACCACGGCCTGGTCCAGCAGGGGGTGCCCGTCGCCGCCGCCCAGAAAATCTCCAACCTACCGCCGGTGGGGACCCTGTTCGCCGCCTTCCTGGGCTACAACCCGGTGGCAACCCTGCTCGGGCCGACGCTACACCATCTGCCGGCGGCTCGGACGGCGGTGCTCACCGGCCGGGAGTTCTTCCCCAACCTGATCTCCAAGCCTTTCATGGCGGGCATGCGGGTGACGTTCTACTTCGCCATGGTGATGATGCTGGTGGCGGCCGCGGCATCCTGGCTGCGTGGCAAGCGCTACGTCCACGGCGAGGCGTCGGCGAAGGAGGCCCCGCCTGGCTGGGCGCTGGAGCGGGTGACCCCTGGGCCCCAGGAGCTCGCGATGGATTCGGACGGTGGAGGTCGGCTGCGGGCGGTCACTATCTCCGCCAGCTATGCGGCTGGTGGGGATGCCATCGGCAGAGCGGTGGCGGAGCGGCTGGGGATTCCCTTCCTCGAGCGGGCCATCCCGGTGAAGGTGGCGTCGGAACTGGCGGCGCCTTTGGAATCGGCAATGGCCAGCGAGGACTGGTCGCGGGATGGTGTGGGGGAGCTCTTCGCTGCGCTCTCCAGGGATGTGGTGCCGCTTCCCCCAGCGGCTGCTCCCGGCGTCAACCGGGAGGATGGTGGCGAGCTCTTCCGGCGCCGCACCGAGAGGGCCGTTCGCGGGATGGCCGCCCACGGCGGCGTGATCCTGGGCCGGGGTGCGACGGCGGTGCTGGCAGGTGTGCCGGGCGTGCTCCACGTCCGCCTCGACGGTCCCCCCGAGCGGCGGATCAGGCGCCTGGTCGAGTCCGGCGCGGTCGACGAGGCCACCGCGCGCTTGGACCAGGCTCACACCGACCGGGCCCGGGAAGCTTACATGCGCCACTTCTATGGGGTGGACCTCAAGGATCCGGAGCTGTATGACCTGGTCATCGACACCACTACGGTAGCCGAGGACGCAGCTGTCGAGATGATCGTGGAGGCAACGGTGGGCCGTGTCCGTGCCAGCGCCTGAAGCCGCCGCAGCCGGTTCCGCTGCCCTGAAGATCGGGGAGCTGGCGGAGCTCACCGGGGTGACGACCAGGACCCTGCGCTACTACGAGGAGCTGGGTCTGATCAGCTCGGAAGCCAGGCATGCGCCCACTCAGAGTCGGCGCTACGCGTCATCAGAGGCGCGCCGGGTGCGCCGGATCAAGGAGCTGCAGGAGGTTCTGGGGGCGGATCTTTGCGAGATTCGAGACGCCCTGCAGGCTGAGGACAGACTGGAGGGGCTCCGGGCTGTCTACCGCAGCAGCACCTCGCCTGAGACCCAAGCGGCGGTTCTGGTGGAGGCGGTGGCGGTGGCCGACCGCCAGCTTGCTCAGATCGAGGAACGCCAGCACCGGCTGGAGCTGCTGCGGATCGAACTGGAGGAGCGTCGTGGACGGCATCTCGCCAAACTGGGGACGCTGTCCGGTGGGCGGCCGGCTCCGGAGGTTGCGGTCCGCTCGCCTCAGTCGGCTCAGGGCCCCGCGACCGGTGCCAAGATGCCCGCAGCCCGGGGTCGGCAACTGCTGGGGGAGAAGTGAGCAGGAGTGCCGATAAGAGAGATTGAGTGAACATGGCAGAGGCCGCCGAGTAGGACCGGCGGGGTCAGGCTCTGGGTGATTGCTCTTGAGGGCGCCCACCGGCTGGTGCAAGCGGGACGTTCCTTTTGTGAAAGATCGGATCGCCCCGGCGTCACGGCTCCGGCCAGCGCCAGCGCTGGTTGAGACCAAGTCTCCGGATCAAGTCGTGGCAGTGGAGGTCGGGCGCAGAGTCGGTGACCATCCGCCAATTGAGCGATGGCCGAGCTCCTGCGTCGCCAAGCGGGCCCGGATGGATGTGGGACGAGCGGCTCCTGGCCGACCAGCGGCACAGGTGAGGGCATGAGCAGCCGGGTTCGCCACCCGATCGGGCCTGTGGTGCAAGCCCCTGCGGTCACCACCCTGCGGATCCGCACCCGGCTGCGGGTGTCGGCCGCCGACCGGGCCGTGATAGTCGCTCTGGGGAGCCATCTGGGACGACTCGCCAGAGCGGATCTGGCCAAGCGCAGCCAAGCTGGGCTGGACCACAGCGAGAAGGTCTGGGCGGATCTCACTCGGGCCATCGCCACCCTGGAGGAGAAGATCGAACTTCCCTGCCACTCGGCCAAGGAGCGCGGGGAACTGCGCGCCATGAGGGCTGGACCCAAGCTGAAGTTCGGCTACCGCTCGGAGTGGGAGCTGGCCATGAAGCGGCCGCGGCTGCAGCAGCTGCGGGCACGCCTGGCCGGCCTGGATGGGGATGTGAAAGCCGGTCGGGTGCATATCACCATGGGTGGCAAGCGGCTCTTGCGCAACCGCCTGCATCTCGACCAGGCCGGGATCAGCAAGGAGCAGTGGCGAGCGCTATGGGATGCCTCGAGGTGGTGGATCACCGCCAACGGCGAGTCCGGCAAGCACTTGGGCAACGAGACCATCCGGGTCAACCCCGAGGGTGTCCTGCAGGTGGACCTGCCCCATCAGCTGGCCCATCTGGCCAACATCACCACAGGGCGACTCACCCGCTATCGCTTCCAGCTCAACCTGCCTCGATGACTCGGTCCCATCCTTGCAGTGGTCTCGGGGATGCCGAGCGCCAAGTTCAGGGAT